>OFMQ01001718.1_pt1 | contig 10369 bp, 10 predicted proteins | sample 1541851 | NCBI WGS metagenome assembly OFMQ01 (sample SAMN04209227, study PRJEB22552) | human gut metagenome | biome: gut; material: feces | host: Homo sapiens | place: USA: Oklahoma | reverse complement strand
AAACACGCGCTGTGCTTCCCGGTCGATTTTATGTCGTGGTTTTTACTCAGCCTTCAAACAGCTTTGCGGCATCTTCGAGCTCTTCGATGATGTGGATGTGCTGCGGGCAGTGCGCTTCGCAGGAACCGCAATGGAGACATTCGCTTGCCTTGCCGCCTTCGCGTGTTGCGGATTCGTAGCCCCTGCGATCGACATTACCCTCGGAGCCGAACTGCTTCTGGTGATTTACGGCGCGGAAAATGTCCGGGATGTGGATCTGCATGGGACAGTCGTCTACGCAGTACCGGCAGCCGGTACATGGAATAGTGGGAATAGCGTTGAGTTTTTCGACGACGGTTTTCAGCACCTCGTGCTCCTTGTCACTGAGCGGCTCAAAGTGCTCCATGTAGGAGACGTTATCGTCAAGCTGCGCTTTGGTGCTCATACCGGAGAGCACGGTGAGGATGTTATCGAGACCTGCGCAGAAGCGGACAGCCCAAGACGGGATGGAAAGATCAGGATTCTGTGCCTTCATGATGCCCTGAATTTCGTTGTTCATGCCCGCGAGGGAACCGCCCTTGACCGGCTCCATAACGATGATGGGTTTATTGTGCTTGACGGCGACCTCGTAGCACTTTCTGGACTGCACGTTATCGTTTTCCCAGTCGATGTAGTTGAGCTGGAGCTGTACGAATTCGGCTTCCGGGTGCTTGGTGAGTGCTTCGTCGAGCACTTCCGCGCTGTCGTGGAACGAGAATCCGCAGTGCTTGATTTTGCCCTGTGCTTTCATCTTGAAAAGGAAGTCCCACGCGCCGATGCGGTCGGCTTTCTCGAACTTCGCTTTGTCCATGGCGTGCAGCAGGTAGTAATCGAAATACTCGACACCTGCGCGTTCCATAGATTCATCGAAAATGCGCTGCATGTCGGCTTCCGTCTCGATGTTGTCCCAAAGGGGCAGCTTTGTAGCGAGCGTGAAGCTGTCACGCGGGTAGCGCTTTACAATGGCTTCGCGCGCTGCGACCTCACTTTTGCCGTTGATGTATACGTATGCGGTGTCAAAATACGTAAAGCCCTTTGCCATGAAGGTATCGACCATGGCTTTCACTTGATCCATATCGATCTCGTCGCCGATCATCGGCAGACGCATGAGACCGAAACCGAGCTTCGGGGTCGTATCGCCAAGATAACCAGTGTTCATTTTGAATTCCTCCCGAGAATAGTTGTGCCGTTTCGTACAACACGTTAAAGTTTACTGCAAGTTTGATTATATCATAAAACACAGAAATTGCAAGAAGTTTTTTCGAAAATGCAAACACTTTTTACATAAAGTGTGCAAAAGATAAACAAACTTGCAGCGCTTGACGGTATTCTGCTTTTGCAGTACAATAGAAATGTTAAGTTTAAAAGGAGAGCGAGATATGAGCGGGGAGAGACAAAAACGGATTAAGCGGGCCTTGGCAGCGGTTTTCGGTGCTGCGGCTGTGCTTGTCGTTTTGTATATTCTTCGTCCGCCGTGCCTCGTCCGCAAGGTTTTCGGCGTGCTATGTCCTTCCTGCGGAACGACACGGATGATCGCAGCGCTTTTGCAATTGGACTTTGCCGGTGCGTGGGCGTTGAACCCCTTTATGCTGTTCTTTTTGCCGTTTGCGCTCCTTTGGGGCGTTTTGGAAGCGGTGCGGTATGCAAAGAGCAAACCGCCGCTGCTTTTTAAGCGCTTTTCCATTGCGCTGTGGGCGGCGTGGTTCCTCTCGGCGCTCATTTTCGGCGTATGGCGCAACTTCGCTTAATTCCCTTGACAAAGCGACGCTTCGTGTGTAAAATCAAAGCATAGTAAAACCGTATGCTTTTAGTTCTTTTGCGGAGGGATGCAAAGCGAACGCCTTATCCACGCAATGGCGAGTCACGGCTATTTGCTGATGGTGGACATTGCGCCCGAGCACGAGATGGAAAAGGTGCTGTACGCCGTGGACGAGCTGACGGGGCTCATCGGCGCGGTGGCGCTGATGCGTCCGTCGAAAAGCACGCTCGACTTGGAGCTTAAATCTGTAAAGAAAAAATACAAGGCGCTCAACTTTGCCGCGGGCTGTTCCCGTGAGGTCATTCAGCGCGGTGCAGATATGCTGGGCCGGACGCTTGACGACCTCATTTCCGACACGATCCTTGCGATGCGCACGCTGGAAAAGCCGCAGGCGGAGTGAGCGACACCGAATAAAGAAAGGCGGAATTTCATGACCGCAAATGAAATTAACGCTTTGGTCGACCGTCTGCGCGAGCAGCGTAACCTCAGCGATGCGGAATTTAAGACGATTTTGGAGACGGACGCCTATGATGCGGCGCTGCAAAAGGCCGCGGACGAGGTGCGCCGCGCGCACTACGGCACGGACGTGTACGTGCGCGGACTCATTGAGTTTACGAATTACTGCAAAAATAACTGTTACTATTGTGGCATCCGTCGGGATAACCGAAACGCGACGCGTTACCGTTTGACGAAAGAGGAGATTCTTTCCTGCTGCGCGGAGGGGTACGACCTCGGCTTTCGCACGTTCGTTTTGCAGGGCGGCGAGGACCCGTTTTACACGGATGACCTCATCTGCGAGATTGTCGCGGCCATCCATGCGCAGCACCCGGACTGCGCCATTACGCTTTCCATCGGCGAAAAGAGCCGCGAAAGCTACCAGAAGTATTTTGATGCGGGCGCAAACCGCTATCTTTTGCGTCACGAGACGGCCGATCCCGAGCATTACGGCAAGCTGCACCCGAATGAATTGAGCGCTTTACACCGGCAAGCATGTCTTTTTGATCTAAAGGACATCGGGTACCAGGTAGGTTCCGGCTTTATGGTGGGTTCGCCGTATCAGACGACGGAGAATCTTATTTCTGACCTGCGCTTTTTGCAGAAGTTGCAGCCGGACATGATCGGTATCGGGCCGTATATCACGCACGCGCAGACGCCGTTTGCAAACGAAAAGAGCGGCTCGCTCGAGCTGACACTGCGGCTTCTCTCAATATTGCGTTTGTTGTTTCCGTATGCGCTTTTGCCGTCTACGACGGCGCTTGGCACCATTCACCCGCAAGGGCGCGAGCTGGGGCTGAAGGCGGGCGGAAACGTTGTGATGCCGAACCTTTCGCCGGTGCGCGTGCGAAAGCTTTATGAGCTGTACGAGAACAAGATCTGTACAGGGGAAGAGGCCGCGCAGTGCCGCGGATGTCTGGAGCAGCGCGTGAAGTCGGCGGGCTATGAGATCGTCACCGCGCGCGGCGATGTGAAACGATAACGAAAGGGTTTTACCGAAACTATGTGTAAAAAAGCGATCATAGCCATGAGCGGCGGCGTGGATTCCAGTGTGGCGGCGCTGCTTATGAAAGAAAAGGGCTACACCTGCATGGGCGCGACCATGAAGCTGTACCAGAATGAGGACGTCGGTTTGCGCCGCGAGCATACCTGCTGTTCGCTTGATGATGTAGAGGACGCGCGCAGTGTGGCGTATGCGCTTGACATGCCGTACTATGTGTTTAATTTTGCCGACCGCTTCAAAACGGATGTTATCGACAAGTTTGTGCACTCTTATGAAACGGGTGTAACGCCGAACCCGTGCATCGATTGCAACCGCTATTTGAAGTTTGATAAGCTGTTTCAGCGCATGGTTGAGCTGAATTATGATTATGTTGTCACGGGGCATTACGCGCAAATCGATTTTGACGAAAATACGGGGCGGTATCTCCTGAAAAAGGCCGTTGACCACAATAAAGACCAGAGCTATGTGCTGTGGTCGCTGACGCAGGAGCAGCTAAAGCACGTGCAGTTCCCGCTCGGCGGCATGGAGAAGTGTGAAGTGCGCGCGCTTGCGGAGGCGCACAATTTCATCAATGCGAGAAAGCACGACAGTCAGGACATCTGCTTTGTGCAGAACGGTTCGTATGCCGATTTCATCGAGCAGTACACGGGCAAAACGTACCCGCCCGGGGATTTTGTGGACACGGATGGCAACGTGCTGGGGCAACACCGCGGCGTGATCCGCTACACGATCGGCCAGCGCAAGGGCCTGGGACTCGCGCTGCCGGCACCGCTGTATGTGAAATCGGTGGATATTGAAAAGAACACCGTGACGCTAAGCCCGGAAAGCGAGCTTTTCAAAAAGGAGCTCACAGCGAGCGGCATTAATTTGATTTCCGTCGCGGAAATCAAGGAGCCGATGCACATTAAAGCGAAGGTACGCTACCGCCAGCCCGAGCAGTGGGCGACCGTGACGCAGACAGGACCGGACAGCCTGAAGGTCGTCTTTGACGAGCCGCAGCGCGCCATCACCTGCGGGCAGTCCGTCGTGCTGTACGACGGCGACCGCGTTTTGGGCGGCGGGACGATTGATTCGGTGAAATAAAAAAGCCTGAACAAGCGCTGCTTGGGTATTGTTTTGTGGGGAGGAAAACTCAAATGAATGATGCGAAGAAGCTTTTGGCGGATATGAAAGCGCTGGGAATCAAAGAGGGTGAGACGATTTTGGTGCACGCATCGATGAAGGCGTTGGGGACAAAGGAGACGCCGGAGACGGTGCTCGACACGTTGCAGGCGGCGCTTGGCGACGACGGCACGCTTTCGCTGCCTGCGCTGACGTATGAGAACGTCACGCCGGAGCACCCGGTGTTTGACGCGGACAAAACCGTGCCGTGCATCGGGCTTTTGCCTCGCACGTTTTGGAAAATGCCGGGCGTGGTGCGCAGCGTGCACCCGACGCACTCCGTTTGTGCGCGCGGCAAGTGTGCTGCGGAGCTGACAGCATTGCATGGGGAGGACATCACTCCAGTGGGGAAGAACTCGCCGTTTATGAAGCTGCCGGAGATCGGCGGACGGCTGCTGTTCATCGGCGAGGTGCTTGACTGCTGCACGTTTACGCACGGCGTGGAGGAGCGCTTCGGCACGGACTACGTCTTGACGAAGGAGAAGATCCGCTACGTTGTGAACGGCGAGGAAAAGTACATGTACGGCCACGATTTTAAGGGCTGGGAGACGACGTATCGCCGCGTGAAGGAGATTCTGGACCCCGCGAAAAATGAGATCGTCACGGGGAAGATCGGCGACGCGACGTGCTACCTTATCGACGCGAAAGCGCTTTTGAAGCGTGCAGAGGAAAAGCTGCAGGAAAACCAGCACTGGTTTGTGGTGCCACGGGAGTAAAACCAAACAGGCATAAAGAAACGACCCGGGACGGAGAAAATTCCGTTTGCGGGTCGTTTTTTGCGTTGTGAAATTTGAAAACTCAGCCTAAGTCGATGGAACGCTGGGCGCAGGCGTTCAGCTCCATGCCGGCGGTATGGCCGGCGAGATATTCGTAGTAGGCCTGTGCGCCGACCATGGCGGCGTTGTCGCCGGTGAGAGAGAGGTCGGGCATATAGAGCGTGCGGCCGGTACGCTTGCATTCTTCCGTGAGGCGGCGGCGCAGGAGCGCGTTTGCGGAGACGCCGCCCGCGATGACGAGCTTTTTATGGCCGGTCTCGTCTGCGGCGTGCAGGAAGTTGCGCACGAGACAATCGACAACGGCCTTGCGGTAAGAGGCGGAAAGATCGGCGATATTGACGGTCTGGCCCTTTTGCTCGGCATTATGCAGAATGTTGATGACGGCGGTCTTGAGGCCGGAGAAGCTGAAATCGAGCGGGGCGCCGTCTACGGTCGGGCGCGGGAGCTTGAACGCTTTGTCGTTGCCGGTCTCAGCGAGTTTATCCATGGCGATGCCGCCGGGATAGGGCATGCCCATGGCGCGCGCGGCCTTATCGAACGCTTCGCCCGCGGCATCGTCACGCGTTTTTCCAAGGATGCGGAGCTTTGTGTAGTCCGTCACTTCGATGATGTGTGTGTGGCCGCCGGAGACGACAAGGCACAGGAACGGAGGCTCGAGTTCCGGGTTCGTGATGTAGTTTGACGCGATGTGGCTGCGCAGGTGGTGCACCGGGATGAGCGGTAAATTTGCAGAAAGAGAGAGGCCTTTCGCGAAATTTACGCCGACGAGCAGCGCACCGATGAGCCCCGGCGCGTAGGTGACGCCGATGGCATCGAGGTCGTTTACGGTGAGCTCGGCGCGCTCGAGTGCTTCACGCACGACGCCTACAATGGCTTCGCTGTGGCGGCGCGAGGCGATCTCCGGCACGACGCCGCCGTATAACTTGTGTTCTTCTACCTGCGTTGCGACGACGCTGGAAAGCACGCGGCGGCCGTTTTCTACAACGGCTGCGGCGGTCTCATCGCAGGAGCTTTCAATGGCTAAAATTTTCATTTTTCTATCCTTTGGTCTTTGATTTGCGGGGTGAACCGCGGAAATATTCGGCTCAGTCGAGACCGATGAGCAGTTCTTTGAGCGCATCGGAAACAGGCGCGCCGTATTCGCTCACCTGCCAACTTTCGGCAAAGCGAACGTTTTTTGCAAATTCTGCGCCGTACTGGCGGGTGAGGCACGCGAGCACGTCCTCGTCCACGTCACCGCGGTCCCAGTTGAACGTACTGCGCAGGTACTCTACGCGCTCCTCGTGCGTTTTACCGGCGAGATTCACGTGGTCATCTGCCCACGGAAGCCAATCGAGGAACTGGGAGGCGTGGCAGCACTCGACGTGAAACAGCGTTTCGCGGTCGTCATCCGCCGGGCGGGCGAAATCGGAGCGGAACGGTTTGGGGTCGGTGAAGCCGTCTGCCCAGTAAAGAATGGTAGGCGTTTTGCGCAGCACGGGGGTATCCGGGCAAATGGCGGGCACGCCCATGAGGTACGAGCAGTCCTGCACGAGCTGGCCCGTAGCGCGGTGGTCGGGGTGATAATCGCACGCGCGGTTCGTGAAGATGACGTCCGGCTTAAAATTGCGGATGGTGCGCATGAGCGTTTCGCGCGCTTCGAGCGACGGGGTCAGGCGGCCGTCGTCGAACGGCAGAATTTCATAGGTGGCGCCGAGGTAGGCAGCGCTTTTTTGCGCTTCTGCCGCGCGCGTTTTGATGAGCTCTTCGCCGCGCATGGTCTGGTGGCCTGCGTTGCCGGTCGTCATGGAGACAAAGCGGACAATGCAGCCCTTTGAAACCAAGCGCTTTGTGATGCCGCAGGTGCAGATATCGACATCGTCCGGGTGTGCGCCGATCATCATGGCGCGTAAAGGTTCTGACATAATAAAGCCCTCCCAGGAGAAAATGAGATCAATACAACCGCCGCGGCTGTTCCGCGACTTTTTCTCATTTATTTTAGCACAAGGCAGGCGCGAAAACAAGCCCGCACAACGTGCAAAGCGAGGAAAATGCGCGGGGATGAAAATTTTCTCTTTACTTTTTGAAAACCGTGTGCTATACTCCGTTTTAACAAGCGATGAAGAGTGACAGTAGGGATCCGGGAATGGCACAGAGAGCCCCGTAAGCTGCGATGGGGTGCAGGAACGGATCACCGAACAAAGCCTTGGAGCTGCATACCGACTGCGTTTTTGCGCTGAGACTATGCCGGGCGTGCCCGTTACAGCACAGGAGTATCGATGTTTTCCGTACTTTTCCTGCGGCGAAGTCTGTACTTGCAAAGGCGTGCGTCGTGAGGCGCGGGCAAACTAAGGTGGTACCACGGGTTATTGTATCCCGTCCTTGGAAACAGGGACGGGATTTTTTACGCTCTAAATTTCCCGCCCGATGAAAATAACAGCACGAAAGGGTGTAGAAAATGAGCGAAAACACGTTATTGGAAGCAAGAAAGGCAAAGTTCCATTATGTACGGGAGCACGTGAACCCGTACCCGGAGCGCTATGCGCGGACGCATGAGCTGTGCGAGGCGGCAAAACTGCCGGACGGGGTGCAGGACGTGTGCGTTGCAGGGCGTGTGACGGCCATTCGACGCATGGGGAAGCTCTCGTTTTTGACGCTCTCCGATATGGAGGGCAAGCTGCAAATTGCCGTGATGCGCGACGAAGTGGGCGAGGACACGTATGACTTTTTCAAGAGGGGCTTTGACGTAGGCGACTTTATGGGCGCGGAGGGCGAGATGTTCACGACAAAGGTGGGCGAAAAGACGCTGCGCGCGAAGTGCATCACGTTTTTAGGCAAGGCGTTCCGTCCGCTGCCGGAGAAGTTCCACAGTATTCAGGACACGGAGCTTTGTTGGCGCAGGCGGTACCTCGATTTGTGCATGAACGGGGAGACGCGCAGGCGGTTCCTTTTCAAGTCGCAGCTTGTGCGGGAGATTCGGCGGTATTTGGAAGACAACGGCTACATCGAAATTGAAACGCCGGTGCTCATCGATCATCCGTCCGGCGCGACGGCGCGGCCGTTTGTTGCGCACCACAATGCGCTTGACATGGACGTTTATCTGCGCATTGCGCCGGAGACGTATTTGAAGCGTGCCATTGTGGGTGGGTTTACGAAGGTGTTTGAGTTTGCGCGGTGCTTTCGGAATGAGGGCATGGACGCGACGCATTTGCAGGATTTTACGATGCTGGAAGGCTACTGCGCGTACTATAACTACCGCGACAACATGCGCTTTTTGCAGGACATGCTGCAAACGGTCATTACGAAGATTCGGGGCAGCGCGGTCATCTCCATTAACGGCACCGAGATCGATTTCGGCGCGGAATGGGCGGTGGTGACGTTCCGCGAGCTCATTTTAAAGGACTGCGGCATTGACATTGACGAGTTTAAGACGGCGGAGGCTTTATTGCAGGAAATTGAAAGCCGGCACATTGAATTAAACTCCACCGACGACCCGAAGAAGCTTGGGCGCGGAAACCTCATCGATTTATTATACAAGAAGGTGAGCCGCCCGAAGATGATCGCGCCGACGTTTCTCATTGCGCACCCGACGGACTTGTCGCCGCTGGCGCGCGCGAATGATGATGATCCGGAGATTACGGACCGCTTTCAGCTTGTCATCAACGGCGCGGAGATCATCAACGCGTACTCGGAGCTTGTGGACCCCAATGAGCAGCGCCGCAGACTGCAAATTCAGGCACAGAGCCACGCGGACGGCGATGAGGAAGCTATGGTGATGGATGACGACTATTTGACGGCGATGGAATACGGCATGCCGCCAATTTCCGGCTGGGGCATGGGCATTGACCGCGTTTTGCAGGTTTTGCTCGGCACGAGGAATATCCGCGACACGGTGATGTTCCCGCTGATGCGGCCGGAACCGTAAGCGGAAAAAACAGCGAAATTCTGCATTTTCAAATTGCGTTTCCTGCATTTTTATGCTATACTTTAACGGTATATCCATGAAAATACGAAACCGATACAGAAAGTGATGACTTATGAGAATTTCCGATATTTTGAAGACCAATAAGGTGACGGTCTCTTGCGAGATGTTCCCGCCGAAGCCGGGCAAACCATTGGAAAACACACAGCAGGTGGTGCATGAGATCGCGGCGTATAAGCCGTCTTTTATGAGCGTGACCTACGGCGCAGGCGGCTCCAACTCCAAAAACACACTGTCCATTGCAGAAGAGGTGCAGAAAAGCGGCGTTACGGCGCTGGCACATTTGACGTGTGTGGGGCAGGACGAAGAGAACCTCAGAGCGTCCATCAATGCGTTTAAGGCGAGCGGCATTGAGAATATTCTGGCGTTGCGCGGCGATATTCCGGAGGGGGACACGGCGCCGCAGGCGTTCCCGCACGCGAGCGACCTCATCAATGCCATTCGCCGCGAGGGTGCGGATTTCTGCATCGGCGGCGCATGTTACCCGGAGGGACACCCGGAATCGTACAACAGCGACGCGGACATTGACGGCGTGCGCCGCAAGGTGGAAAGCGGCTGCGAGTTTTTAACGACGCAGATGTTCTTTGACAACAACATTCTTTATAATTATATGTTCAAGCTCCTGCGCCACGATATTCGCGTGCCGGTCATTGCGGGCATTATGCCGGTGACAAACGCGAAGCAGATTAAGCGCATCATGAGTCTTTCGAGTTCTTCTATGCCGACGCGCTTTAAGGCGATCGTCGATCGTTTTGCGAACAACCCGGAGGCGATGAAGCAGGCGGGCATTGCGTACGCGACCGAGCAGATCATCGATCTCATCGCGAATGACGTGACGCATATTCATATCTACACGATGAACCGCCCGGATATTGCGGGCAGCATCATGACGAACCTTTCAAAGATCATTGACGGCTATGAAGCTGAATGAGAAAGAGGCGCTGCGATACCTTGGCTTTCGCGGGAAGCCGGCCGATGCGGACACCGAGGAGATGATTCGCGAGATCGGCGGCGAGATGCTGCGCACGCTCACGCCGAAATGCGTATATAAAAGATACGACATAAAAGTACTTGAGAACGCGGTGGAGCTGGACGACTGGCGCATCGAGAGCATAAAGCTTTCACGCCATTTACGCGGCTGCAAGGCAGCGTATTTGTTTGCGGCGACGCTGGGTTTGCAGGCCGATAAGATGATA
>OFMQ01001711.1_pt1 | contig 10420 bp, 5 predicted proteins | sample 1541851 | NCBI WGS metagenome assembly OFMQ01 (sample SAMN04209227, study PRJEB22552) | human gut metagenome | biome: gut; material: feces | host: Homo sapiens | place: USA: Oklahoma | reverse complement strand
CACTGCCGTCATGAAGTTGTTGCTGAACTGTGTTACAGCCCCCTGCACCTGATATGCCACACCTCGGGCGGCATTGACGACAGGACCGAAGAACACATTCAGGAGGAGGTTCAACCCTTGTCCCTGAGCCAATACAGAGATGTTGCCTATCAAGTCGGAACCGGCATAACCGAACATCTCCCGATAGAGGCTCCTCTCCCAGTAGAGTTTCATCCTGCTCTCCCCATAATGACGCAGGCAGTAAAAGCGCTCATACATCATTATACTTATCTGCAAGAGACACAACAGAACCGCATAGAACACCAGTTTGTCAAAGGGTGAGACCACAAGCAGATAGACAATCACCAGTTTGGCCAGAACTTCCACAATGCCAATCCAGGCATACACCCTCATGTTTTCATGGGCTATGATAGACGCACTGTATGGTACTTGGGTCAGGGAGAAGAAGCAGGTGAGGATGGATATCTGATAGACCCACTGGGCTGCATCTATCCTATCAGCAGGAATGGACATCTTTTCATAGAAGAACCACAAGCCCACCGTCTCGGCCAACACAATGACGATGATGCCTATGGCCACATGTATCAGGAAGGCCACATTGAACACCTGGTTGAGCCGCTCATAATTCTTTCTGCCCAACTCGAAGGTGATATAACGGGAGGTGGCAGAACCAAGCGAACCATTGAGGAAGGTGAACATGGTGACAATGCCGCCCACCACATTATAGATTCCGAAGTCCTCTATTCCCAGATTCCTCAGGACAATGCGGGAGGTGAAAAGGGCAACGCCCATAATCAGCATCATCCTGAAATAAAGGAACATCGTGTTCTTTGCTATTCTTCTGTTGTCTGTCATACGAACTGCTCTACCGCTAATACCATTCCACGTTTTCCTTTACTACCTTGGCTGGCGAACCTGCCACCATGCTGTGTGGTGGAACATCCCTTGTCACCGTGGAGTTGGCAGTTACCACAGCTCCTTCTCCCACCGTCACACCAGGCATGATGGTACATCCCGTACACAGCCACACATGGTCTCCGATATGTACAGGAGCATGATTACGGTAATGGTCGTTGATGATGACATGCGGACCATTCCAGTCCCGTATGGATACATTTCTTCCAATACGGACACCGTTTCCTATGGTCACCTCCTTGGCACACATGATGGTCAGTCCCACATTGGCAGCCCCCTGGCCGATAGTCAGTTTGCCGCCATTGACTATCTCAATATATGCACCATAGCACAAACCATAGGCACCGTTGCCATAACGTGTAAGCGGTCCGTCATGTATTTCCAGTGTTGCATTCTCGGTCATACGCAAGCAGGTGGGCATGCGCAAGCCCCTCACGCGACCAAGACCATATGTGATGGAGGAGTTGAGAATAATCTTTGCTGTGGGATGAAGGTCAAACACAGCACTGGGCATGGTGTATATCACATGCCCGGCTTTGAAATCAGAGAGGGTGTTCTTGCGGCAATTTACTCTGATGAAATTGCTCCATGCACGGAATGAGAGATGGTACATGGAATACAGCGAAATGCACTTTCTCAGGATATCCTTCACCCGTCGCTTCAGGCTTCTTGTCTGTTCACGCAAGGGGAAATACTTGGCTGTAACATCTTCGAATGTTCCCTTGTCCAGGTCTTCGAAGAAACTCTTCCTGTCTATCCTTGCAGGTTCAATAGGTTTGCGCAAAGCGATGTTGCCCGGCAGAACGGACTCAAAGCAGGTCTCTTCCCACTCCAGTTTGTCCTTCACTTTCTCAAAGAAAGCGATACCCTTGTTGGAATTCAGGAGTATCATGGATGTGCCTATGTTGTTGTCCATGTTCGGATCAACCCTCTCTATACCCCAATAGTCGGCTATGGTGATATCAGCCATGCGTGGAAAGCCCTTGTATTGGCAGGTATAACAGCTCGGGCGGCAATAGACGTTGGTATGGTAGCCTCTGCGGAAATCATCCTGCATATGGACACCATAATATATCTTTCCGTTATCAAACACTACCTTGCGTGTCAGGTTGCGCCAACCCAGTTCCTTGTTCTTGGCCTTTACATAGACAACCTTTCCCCCGAACTTGCGCTCCAGTGAATCCAGGTATTTGCGATAGACCTTGGGGGAATTGACACCACGGCAGATGAAATCGACAATAATCAGATTGTCGTAGTCCTTACGGAGGAACGAGCGCAGTGCTGCCATCTGGCAAGGGGTACCGCATGCCAGCACTTTCTCTCCCTTCCTGAGCAGTTCGCGTATCTCCTTGTACAGTCCTTCAGCCTTGCTCTGAAGATACTTTGAGCTGCGCAGGCGCTCCAGGTCGGCAGGGTTGGAGGAGATGAAATTGCGTACCGAGAAATCCTCATTATAGACAGCTCCGCTCACATAGCCTCCCTGCTCATACATGGCATCGGCAAGTGCCGAGAATGCTCCGCCCGACGTGCTGTCCCAGCGTACACTCATCTTCTTGTTGATGGCTGCCATCGTGTGGGCCGGCTTGGGATAGTCATTCTTCTTCAGCTCGTCTATATGGAGTTCGGGACAGACCTTGTCGCACAATCCACAATCCACACACTTTTCCTTATCCACCACAGGATACCAGAAACCTTCGATATCCGTCTTCAAGGAAATTGCCTGATGGGCACATGCATCTACACATGCGCAGCATCCGCAGCATTTTGATTTATCCTGTATGTCTATCATCGTCTTTCCCCTTACCTAACTTACCGGGCAAAGTAGCCCAAGAAACTTTTTCTCATAAAAAAACGAGAGGGGGAGGAGGCCACTGGCTTGCTTGGGCAATGGTCTCTTCCCCCTCTCCTTATATAATATAATGTGTCAGGATATTCACCTGGCTCATTGGTTTTCCCTTACGCAGCGCACGGCATAAGCGTTGGCACGATAGGAGCAATCCACCGTGTTCAGCGAGTTGAGACTGTTATAGCCAGCAGAGGTGTTCTCTGTTCCGTGAGGCCCCATCTGGAGTGTGCTGCTCTGACCCGCGTTCTTGTTTATGGCGCTTGTCCAATAAGAGGCGGTGTAACCCACTGTGTAGTAGGCCGACTTACCTGAGCCTACCCAAAGTGAGCCGCTGCCAGCTCCACGCGAACCAGTCATGGGGAAATACACACCCTCGGTGTCGGTACTGTTCTTCTTGAAGTACCAGCCATCGTTCTCATACTTCACATAGTTGATGTATTCCAACTTTGAAGTAGTGTTACCCTGAGGAGTTTCGCCTGTGCTGTTCACTGCGAATCCCGTGAAGGTGAACTTGTTGGCCACACGATAGCCCACGGGGCTGGGATCGTAGATGGTCTTCTGGTCGGTCCATCCTGCTCCGGCACCTGCATTGGCATATTTGCCGTCACTGTACCAGATGTATTGGTCATTTTTATTCACATCGCCCCACAGATAGTTGTTGGCTGTTGCGAGCCAGTCACCAGGCAGGGATGTGGGCTTGATGATGCTTGCAGGATGGCGCACGCCAGTCTGGATGGTTGCACCTGTTCCATCGGTCACAGGGAAAGAAGTGGAGATATCTACCGACTCGCCATCTACATAGTAGGCCGAAGCATTGGGAATGGGATCCTTACGTCCCCACTGATAGAGCATTGCCCGGGTGGAAATGTCCGACGAGGCACCCAGCACACGGTCCATCATCTGGAACTTGGCATTGGCCTTGTTGGTTATCTCCACATCAGCAGGCTGTTTATCGCCCACACCCCAGATGTGCCAGCTCCACAGGATGTCGCCTGTGCCGTTCTCACCGCTATATACGGCTATCACGGCATTGCCCACATTGCTGTTGGCCTTGTAATAGACACGGCCGTCGGTCAGACGGATGTCCGACACGAAGTTCTGGGTATCCTGCCAGAGCAGTTTGGCTGAGCTGGGCAGAATCCTTGTGCTGGTCACGTGGAACTGCGCATTCTTCACGATACCCTTGTCGCCATTGCCTATCTGGGTGGCTACGAAGGAGTGCTCGCCGGTCTGAGTCACCATGTAGCAGTTGGCAGTCTCCTCGGTCACCTCGGGATAGCTGGTCTCCACGGTTACCTTGTTGTTGGTAAACACCGTGGCGTTCAGGGGAATCACGTAGAAGCTGCCTGCCTCGAAGTCACACAGCACTGTGGGAGTGAGCTGCAGTTTGTGCTTGTTGGTCTCTATGTCGATAGTCAGCTTCTGTCCGTTCTGCTTGCCGGGAGCCACCACAGCATAGGCTACCACCGTACCCGAGAGGGATGGAGTGGCGGTGAAGTTCAGTGTCAAGTCGCCACTGCCCTGCACGGGTGCCAGTCCATTGGAGAGGTGGGTAAGGTCGTAGGTATAGCTGCCGGTGAGGTTCACATCGCTGTGAATGCTTACCGACTGGAGCTTCTCGCTGGAAGCGTCGGCGTTGTTCTCGTCCTGCTTCTGGATTTCGCCTGCCACATTGTGCAGGTTTATCTCGAAGCGGACCAGGCAAGCCATCTGCTTCATCTGGCACTCATAGGTGCCATCTCCCAGTTTTGTCAGTTGGTCAGAAGCCTTTAGGTCATACTGTGCCACAGAGTTCTCGTCGGTATAGCTCTGCAGGGATGGAATGTTCACAGGTATGCGGGTGCGGTCGGTCACGCCTTCGGCATAGGGGTAATAGGCATACTCCAATGTCTCGGTTTCCACCTTGGTTCCCACGAAGCCGGTGTAGTTGGCAGGACGGGTGTTGGTGCTGGTAAACAGGGAGTTCTGGGCGCTGGTGCTGAACACACCTATCTTGTCCTCCACTGCCCACTGCATCACCAGAGCTCCATTCTCCAGTTCTCCGCCTATCACACTGCGGGTGGCAGCCGGCTCATAGCCAGGCTGCCCACCCATGATGGTCACCAGGTGGCTTTCGTTTCCGCCACCCAACTCTTCAGACTGCTGGCATCCGCCCAAGGCAAGAGTTGCCGCCATGGCACAAGCCATCAGTCCTCGCATGTTCATTTCTAACTTCTCCACTATTATTTAGGTGTTTAATTTATGGCGTCTCCGCCACTTTGGTAAGTATTTCCGTTAGTCTTTCCCGCGGATGGGTCCTTGGTAAGGAGCGGGAACTTGAAGTTGTTACTGATAATCACATTGGGCATCATTCTGCTGGCATCATCGGTACCCACGCGGTTGATCATCACCACACCCACAGGGCCAGACAAACTACCCTGGGTGTTGGACTTGCTCAGCACATACCTATAGAAGTCGTTATTGATCTTCTTTGAGAAAGTGTCGAAGTTGCCATAGGTTACACCCCATGTACCCATACCATCTCCAGACATATTATTCACGGGTTTGCATGTCTCTTTCTTACCCTTATCAATGAAGTAACCACACAGAGAATTGATATACACAGAGCTCTGGTTGGTCTTATCCGCGATGGACTTGTCAAACGTGTCCTTGGCATCCTGGAGTTTCTCATTATAGGACTCACCCCAGTGTACCCAATAATATGTTTTGCTAAACAACCAACCTGTACTCCACAAGGGAAGCTTCAAATCTTCTTCCACCACACGTGGCCATTCCTGCACGCAAGCACTGAATTCCTGGTTGCTCTGGTAGGTAAAATTGGCTACACCTTTTGTCAGAAGAGGCTTGAATGCAGGAGCTTCTGTTCCAGAACTATGTCCCATCATCATATTCTCCTCCATGGTTCTGGATCCAGCCGTTCCCACCTGACTCGTCACAGGATAACCTCTGAGCTTCCACTTGTCCTGCAAGGTTCCCCAACCGTCTATCACGAGGAAGTCCTTTCCTTTAATTAAATTACGAGTATCATCACTCAAGAGCTGTTCATCCAAAGAAGTGGGACGCAGGATGAACATTATCTTGCCACGCACTTCACCAATGGACAAACCTGGACGGAAGAGAGCGGTATGTCCGCTGGTATGAATATTCAGATTGTCGTACCAGTCCATGAATTCTTTTATGAACTGGTTACCATCACGAGCACCCTTTGATGGTTGATAACTGATAATCATCATGGCAAACTCATTGGGGTTTGCTGTCAGCATACTATAAACCTTTTCGACTGCCTCCGCCACGGTATTAGACAAGGTGCCAAGGCTATTACTGATTATCAATCCTCCATCGCCGAATGTTGACTTACCAGTATCTGCTTCACGCCCTGTTGTCACCTCAAAGGCTCTCACACCCAGGTTCCACTGGCCTTCGATGTCAAGCGTCTGAGCCTTGAAGTTATCGACATCACTGCCACTATACACATATGAATAGGAGTTGCCCGAGCCAGGGATACTGAGCTGAGAGAGCAGCACATTGTCATTCATGTGACTGAGCCACTGGTTGGCCGAGAAGTTGGAAGGCACCTGGATATTCTGCACCAGGTTCTTGAGGTGTGACTTTATAACCATGGGCGAACCGCTATTGTCTTTCAGGTCGTGCGACTTGATACCCTTGGATGTCTGCAATGAAATCTTCAGTGCTTGGTAGTCATCCAAAGGAAGCAAGAATACAGTGACTTTAAGAGTCTGTCCACCAATAAGACGGAATGGGTTTCCGGTCTTCTTATCCACCAGTGACACATTCACGGTGTGACGGTCATCCGTTGTGGACAATATGGTGCAGTCGGGATAGCCATCGGTGGCAACCTTATCCAAATCGCAGGTGAAGGAACCTGTGAGATTCTCGGTATCCGAACTGATACGGATATCTGTCAGTTCCATCGTCTGCTGGTCAGGACCCTGCAGCTCCAGCTCCAGTGCTGTAACCATACTCTTGAAGGAGAGGTTCACTTCATTGCCTGAGCCTGGCTTCATCACTGCCTTGGCAGTCATGAAGGCATAATTCATGTTGGGCTTTGCCACAAAGTCTTTGTCGTTGGTGGAAGTAATCTCCAAAGGAGTCTGCTCCATGGGCACCACACCCTTGGCCTTGTCGCCGCTCATCTCAAGCTGGCTGTTCTTGGCGGGTGAGGGATAGAAGGCATAGAAGGTGTGCTCCTTGCTGGGATCGCCCCACTGCAAGCTTCCATTGGCATTCACACGCTCCAGATAGCCATAGTCCTTGCCAGCTGCATTCTCATGTCTTACTATCTTGTAGTCTGAATAGTTGACACCTTCGGCAGGGTTCTGTGCCTCCTTACAGAAGATGCGTATCTGGTCACCTTCTTCCCAATCGACGCGCTCATACGTCTTACCATCAAACTCATAGGTCTCACCGGTATAAACTGTTCGCGTGTCGCTGCCCCCATTGTTCTCATAGCCGGCACGCGCACGAAACTCTACATTGTCTCCCTTGTGCCAAGTCTCCTTGGGCTTTACGAGTTCATTCTCCTGACATCCGGCCAGCAGAATGGCGGTGCTCACCAGAGCACCCATCAAAGGTCTTGTTCTCATCGTGCTTAATCTTAGTTTACTTCCAATCATCATCACTCCAGTCTCCAGCATCATGAGTGTTGCCAATCTCATGTCCGGCAGATTCCACCTTGTCATGATCATCCTTTGATATCACCGAGGCTTTCATGAAGCCTTTCTCCAGCTGCACCTGAGTGCGCATGGTGAGCGGTGATTCATACTGTCTTGTCATTTTCATAATCATTCACTCTTTTAAGGTTAGTACTTAATTATCTTATTTTTTACTTTTCTTTCCTTTACCATATCCATAGCCATAACCATATCCGTAACGGCCATAACCATATCCATATCCGTAGCCATAACCACGATGTGCGATATCCACTCCATTGAGCACCAGAGCCATATTGCGCAGGCGCTTCTCCTGATAGAGGCTCTCGATGTCGGGCAACTGGCGTCGGTCGAGCTTGCCTGCACGCACTACAAAGATAGTGAGATCGGCCACACGGTTGGCAATGGAAGCATCGGCAATGATGCCCACAGGCACACTGTCGGCCACGATATAGTCATAACGCCGGCGCAACTCCTCCACCAACTTGTCCAGTCGCTCATCCATGAGCAGTTCGGCAGGATTGGGAGGCACTGTGCCTGCAGGGATGATGTCCAGCCCATCCACTCCCTCTACGGGACGGATGATATCATCTACCTGCACGCTGGAGTCAGCCAGATAGTTGGTGAGTCCCATCTGGCGTCCATGCCCATGCATGTGATGGCTGAGCGTACCCTTGCGGATATCCATATCGAGCAGCAGTACACGCTTCTTGGCAAATACCAGTGTGAGCGCGAGGTTGCGCGAGATGAAAGTCTTGCCGGCTCCCTCATTGAAGGAGGTGAAGGTGATGACCTTGGCAGGATGCTCCTTGCGGCCCATAAACTCCATGTTGGTGCGCAGGATGCGGAATGCCTCTGAAGTCATGTCGTTGCCATCGGCTGTTAGCACCATCTCCTGTCGTTTGCCCTTGGAGCGTGAGTTGTCGCGGCCTTGAGGAATCTCGCCCAGGAAAGGCACACTCACACGTCCCTTGAGGTCGTGACGGCTGTGCACATAAGTGTCCAGGAAGAGGCGGACCATGAACCACACGGCAGGCAGGGCAAAGCCAAGCAGCAAACCCAGCAGCATGATGCGTGAACGCACAGGAGCGATAGGAGCATTGCTACCAGTGGCACCATCGATGACGCGTGCATTGTTGTCGGCCATAGCCTGTGTGATGGCATTCTCCTCGCGGCGGTTGAGCAGGAACAGGTACAGAGCCTCCTTGATCTTCTGCTGACGCTCGATGGAGAGCATCTCACGCTCCTGGGTGGGAATAGAAGCCACACGCGACTGTGCTCTCACCTCACGGCTTTGCGCATCGCGCTTTCTCACGTTGATGCTCACTATCATGTTATCTACAGCACGTATGATGCTCTGCTTCATGGCATGCAGCGAGTTGTTGAGCTCCTCCACCACGGGATTGCTGTTGCTGCTGTCCTCTATGAGTTTGTCGCGACGGAGCTTGATGGCATTGTACTGGCTTATCTGGCTCTCCACGCTGGCATTGTCGATACCTGTGTTGCTGGGTATGAGGTCGCCGTCCTTGGTGTGGTCCTCCAGATAATCCTTGATGTAGGTGGCCAGCCTGAGCTGGGTTTCCATCTCCAGAGCTTCGCTGTTGGACTTGCGGCTCTCATCGAGATAGGCACTGGCGGTATTGTCGATATCGAGAATGCGGTTGTCACGCTTGTAAGTCTCAAGCTCGCTCTCTACACCACCCAGTTCGCGGCTGATGATGATGAGACGCTCATTGATAAAGTCGGCGGTATTGACAGCCACCTGGTTCTTGTCGCGGATAGCATCCTCATTATAAGCAGTGATGAGCATGTTGAGCACATCCTCGGCACGTGAGGGAGAAGCATCCTTGAGCGAGAGGGTGAGAATGCTGGAAGCATCCTCCTCCTGTCGGATACCCAAGTTGGCCAGATAATAGGCGGCAACTGCCGAGAGCGGGCGCTTGCTCACATTGATTTCCTTGCCAAACCACGAGCGGGTGCAATAGCTGGTGGGAGAGACTGCCAGGCGCATACCGCCCAGCTTGACGGTATCCTTCATGGCTATCACCCACGAATCGCCCTCGCCTGCACTACTGAGGTCGGTGATGCGCACATGCTTCTCATCCTCGACGCGCAGATTGAGCGAGATGTATGTTTCGGGCGTAGCATCGGGGAAGCAGACAGCCACAGGAGCCGTAGCATAGAGTTCGCTCGTGCGCAGTCCGTCCTTGTACTGATAGCTCACATCGGCATGCACGCGGCGAACCACCTCCTGCATGAGTTTCTTGGAACGGAACTGCAGGATTTCGTTGGCCACATTGACCTTGTTGATGTAGTTGTCATAGCGGTCAAGCCCGGCCGTATAGGTCTTGTTGGAGGGGTCCTTGATGATGACCGTAGCCTGACGGAAATAGGTGAACGGAGTGCGTGCATACTTGAGCCAAGCCAGTCCACCGAAGATCAACATGCTGACGAGAAACCATTGCCAGCGTGCCAGGAGATAGAAGAAGAGGTCCTTCAGGTTGATGTCCTGGCTGTTCTTTTCTTGTTCGTATGTCATAGGGATAGAATGAGTTCGTTGTTACTTCTTGAATACCCACAGCATGGAAGCCACCACGCTGGCCAGTGAGAGTACGATACCGCCTATCTGGAAGATGCGACCCTCACGCTCGCGGGATTTGTGCTTGGGCTCTACATACACGATATCGTTCTGCTGCAGATAGTAGCAGGGTGACTGGAAGATTTCCTTGCTGCGGATATCGTGTACATATATCTTGCGCTCGCCATTGCTCTCGCGGATGACTGCCACGGAGCCCAACTTGGCATTCGACTTGAGGTCGCCGGCATTGGCAATGGCATCGAGGAGCGTCACACGGTCGTCATCGACAGAAAAAGTGCCGGCATGGCCCACAGCGCCCAGCACTGTGTAGCGGAAGTTGAGAAACTCGAGCGACACCTGAGGGTCCTTGATGTAGTTGCCTTCTATTATCTTGTTCTTGATCATTTCGGT
>OFMQ01001710.1_pt1 | contig 10427 bp, 8 predicted proteins | sample 1541851 | NCBI WGS metagenome assembly OFMQ01 (sample SAMN04209227, study PRJEB22552) | human gut metagenome | biome: gut; material: feces | host: Homo sapiens | place: USA: Oklahoma | reverse complement strand
ACTTCGCAGAAAAGCATGGGATGTTCCAGTATGAGTATTATGTGGATGACGGCTACACGGGCCGCAATTTCAACCGTCCCTCGTTCCAGCGCATGATCGCTGACATTGAGGCGGGAAAGGTCGGCTGCGTGGTCACGAAAGACCTATCGAGGCTTGGTAGGAATTATATCGAAGCCGGCAGCTATATCGAAATCTTTTTCCCCAAACACAATGTACGCTATATCGCCGTCACGGACGGCGTGGACAGCCTGACCCGTCAGGAGATGGACATCACACCCTTTAAGAATATCCTGAACGATATGTACAGCCGGGATATTTCCAAGAAGGTGCTGGCGGGCATCACTACCCGCTCCCGGCAGGGAAAGTTCTGCGGCGGGACGCCGCCGTTTGGTCTGATGCGTGACCCGGAGGACAAAGGGCATCTTATCCTTGACCCGGAGACAGCGCCGATCATCCGCAAAATCTATGACTATGCCCTTGACGGGCTGGGCTGCATGAGGATTTCCAAACGGCTGATGGAAGAAAAAATCCCCATCACCCGTGTCAAGGCCAACACGGAGTTTGACGCCAACTATTATTCCTGGGGAGGGGCGAGAATCAGCCATATCCTGCGGAATCCCTTCTATAAAGGCGCACATCTGGTCTTTCGGACGCACCAGAAGGGCATCCGCTCCAACACCTATGATATTATCCCCCGTGACCAGTGGGAAGTGATCGAGGGCTGCCACGAGGCCATTGTGACGCCGGAGGAATGGCAACAGGTGCAGGAACTGATTGACCGCAGACCGACCATTCAGGGAAATTCCTGCCCCTTTTATAATCTGTTCCACGGGCTGGTCTACTGCGCCACCTGCGGGAAGTCCATGCAGGTGCGGTATGAGAAGGTCGGGAGAACCGGGAAGAACCGCTTCACCGGCGAGATGCGGGAGCCGATCGACAAGGCGTATTATATCTGTCAGACCTACAACCGCATGGGCTGCAAGGTCTGCTCCAGCCACAAGATCGAGGCCAGGGATTTGTACAATCTGGTGCTGAAGGATATACAGGAACTGGCGGCGCAGGCCATGAAGGACGCCGATGCGTTTTACCAGCGGCTCAGCAGCCGGATGGAGCGCCGGTATCTGGTGGACGCTTCCCAGACAGAGAAGGAACGGAAACGGCTGGAAGCCCGGAATCAGGAAATTGACGGGATGTTTTTAAGCCTGTACACCGATAAGGCCAAAGGCGTCCTGACTGAACAGCGGTTTATGAAGCTGACGGCGGCGCTGGAACAGGAACAGGAAGCCAACCAGAAACGCCTGCACGATCTGGCATTGATGCAGAGCCGGGCGGACGCACAGGAAAGCGAAGTCCGCACCTTTATCAAGGAAATCCGGCGCTATGCCGCCATTGAGGAACTGGACGAGGCGGTACTGAACCGGCTTATCAGCAAAATCCTGATTGGCGAGGTCAAAAAGGTGGACGGCCAGAAGGTGCAGGAAGTCAAGATCGTGTATAACTTTGTCGGGGAAATCCCGGAGATTGCAGCGTAAATAGTTTGCCCCATCTCTCACAACCATTGAGGGATGGGGCTTTTATTTTGCCGTCGTCCGGCAGCATTATATTGATTGGGTTTACTCCATCCGCAACCGTTCCACTACGGTGCGTTTTGCCATCTCATGGCCGGTGATAACAGGAATACCAGCCCCAAGCAAGGCAAAGAGAGGGATGATGAACAGGAAGGGCGTGAGGTTCAGATGGTAGGTAAAAAACCAGAATAGTCCTTCCACCGCCTGGAAGGCAATCGGGCCCAACGTCAGCGTCAAAATCAGAGCCAGCCCTGCCGCCCCCAGAGCGTACAGCAATCCTTCCCAGATCAGCATAGCGCGCAGTTGCCGTCCGGTCATGCCCACGGCCTGGAGCACCGCCAGTTCCCTCTGACGTGCAATGATGCCAGTCAGGATGGCATTGAAGAAGTTCAGCACACCGACCAACCCAACGATGAAACTGAGCGCACCGCCCAGCAGCAGGAACATGGAGCGCATACTCTCAAATTCCCCAGCATAGGTGGCCTTGCTCTCGTAGTCCAGCTCCGGGTTGACGTTCTCAGTGTAATCCGCCAGGAAGGACTCCATGGCGGCGTTGGTCTCGTCGGTGGTGTCGAAGGCGTAGTACATCACATCCGACGTGCCGGTGTCCTGGACAAAGGTCTCGTCGTTCAGGATGAACTCATCGCTACCATAGTAGCGGTAGCTGAGGGCGGAGGGCACCGTCACCAGGGCCGCCACGGTGTAGTCAACGTCCCGGTACTTCACCGGCCGCTCCACCCAGTTGGCCCCGTCCGGCACATCCTCCAGGGAAGCCCAGACCTCGCCGGTGTCTGGGTCGTAATACTCGCTCTCCTCCACATAGCGGAGGGTGACGGTGTCCCCCAACCGGGCCCAGTGGGAGGCCATGTCTGCGTTTCCATAATCGTCCTCTGAGTATACGGCGGCGATAGCCCGGCTGCCCGGCTCGTAGAGGGCGGACAAATCTCCCTCCAGCACCGTCAGGTGGTCCAGGGCAAAATCGCTCATACCGGAGATCTGAACCCCGTCGGCCAGCAGGCCCGCCTCGTTCTTATCAGTCAGGCGTATCAGGTTGTCCATCTCCTCCGGGGTGTAGAAGTTCTGCTTGTTCTGCCGGAACCAGTCTTCGGTGACGTACTCCAGCACAGGAGAGGTCTGGCCGTACACCACGCCGCTGTCGGTGATGCCGCCCTGGGCGTCGATGTCATCAATGACGGACTGGGGCACGGCCTGTTCCGCACTGAACAGGGTGCTGGTCTGGAATTTTCCAGCATTGGCCACAATGAAATCGCTGGCGGTGAAATTGGACACATACTTGTCCATATCAAAGCCACCGGCAAAGTTCACCGTCACAGTAAGCAGCACCACCGCCAGTGACAGCGACAGCACCGTCACCACGGTCTTTCCCTTGCTGCGGCCCAGGTTGGCCCAGGCCATCGTGAAGGGACTGACCTTTCGGGCCTTCCGGCCCTTAACACGGGTCTTTTCGCTGCTGCCTTCGGTGTAGCGCACTGCCTCCACCGGGGAGACCCTGGCCGCCATCCGTCCCGGCTTCCGGCAGGAGATCAGCACCGTCAGCAGTGCGAAGGCCGCGGAAACGACAAAGATCCAGGGGCTTACAGAGGTCATTGGCATAATCCCGTTGAGCCGGGCCACAATCACCGGGGTTAGCTGCCCGCCGATCAGCCAGCCGATCACCAGCCCGATGGGGATACCAACAGCAGAGAGGGTCAGGGCTTGCAGACGGATGATCCGCCGCAGTTGCCGGGGGGTGGTGCCGATGGTTTTCAGAAGGCCATAGAACCGGATATCCCCGGCCACCGAGATCTGGAACACATTGTAGATGATGAGATACCCGGTGAAAACGATAAGCAGGATTACCCCGGCAATGGCCATGACCGTCATGGGGTCCACAATGTCGGACATCCGGGCCCCGGTGTAGCCCCAGTTGACGCCGGTATCAATGTAATTGTCCCCAGCGGTCTCGCTCTGGTAGCCGTGGTTTTCCAAAATTTGGTTCAAATCCCGCTCGATATGTCGGGAGTCGCTTTTCAGCATCACGTCCAAATTCCACCGGCCTGTCATGCCGTCATCAGGGCTGTCAGGATCTACGCCCACTTCCGCCAGGATTTCGTTCACCCGGCTTTCGGGAATCAGGACATGGTTCGCCACAATGGCCTCATCGTATTCCCACCAGCCACAGAGGGTGAAGGTTTGAGTGGTTTCGTGTCCATCTACGTCAAAAGTGAGGGTAAACTCGGCCCCGATCTCCGGCTTTATGCCCAGCAGTTCCAGTACATGGGTGTCGGTAGCAGCCTGGTCGGTGCCCTCCTGCGGCAAAGAGCCTTCCACCGGGTCACAGTACATCCAGTGGGCCTCGTTGGCGTCGGCAAAGCTCACCTCCACATGAGCTTTATTGAAAGGCGCCTCCCTAGGCATACCCAGGTATCTCCGTTCGCCCCACTGGCCGATGAGAGGATCATCCTTCAGTTCATCAAACTGCGCCTGGGTCATGTACTTAAATCCGCCGTGGGAGAAGCCGCCCACCTGTCGAAAATTGGATTGCTGAAACCCATCGTTGATGGACAAGGCGATGGTGAATAGAGAAGTAAACAGCATCGTTGTCAGGGCGATAGCCACAATGGCAATCAGATTGCGCGTGCGGCTTGCCAGCAGGCTTTTCCACGCCAAACGGCGAACACATTTTCGATTTGAAACTTTCATGGCTCTCCCCCCTTACTGTGTCACAATCCGCCCATCCTCAATGCGGACAATTCGGTCAGAGAGTTGGGCAATTTCTTCGTTGTGTGTAATCATGACCATCGTTTGGGAAAATTTCCGGCCCGTCACCTTCATCAGGCTCAGTACATCTTGGCTGGTACGGCTGTCCAAGTTTCCGGTCGGTTCGTCGGCCAGGAGAATGGCCGGTTTGGTCGCCAAGGCACGGGCGATAGCCACCCGCTGCTGCTGGCCGCCGGAAAGCTGCCCCGGCAGGCTGTTCAACTTCTTTTCCAGCCCCAAGGCGGTGACTACCTCACCTACATAGCGCTCATCTACTTTACCACCATCCAACTGGATGGGCAAAACGATGTTTTCCCGCACCGTCAGCACCGGCACCAGGTTAAAACTTTGAAATACAAAACCAATTTTTCGGCGGCGAAAAATTGTGAGTGCCTCATCCTTCAGGGAGAAGATGTTCTTCCCGTCCACGGTGACGGAGCCGGAAGTGGGCCGGTCCAGGCCCCCCAGCATGTGGAGCAGGGTGGACTTGCCGGAGCCGCTGGTGCCCACGATGGCTACGAACTCCCCGTCCTCCACGCTGAGATTGACACCATCCAGTGCTTTTACCTGCGTATCTCCTTTTCCGTAATATTTCTTTAAGTTTTTGGTTTCTAAAATCGTCATCTTGTATACCTCCACAAAAAAGTCTGCATTGCCTTTTGACAATACAGACTTTACCACATAATTCTTTCCTGAGCCTTTCTCAAATCTAACAGAGTTGAAAGATTTCCTGTTCTTCATATCCGATTCAACGCACGAGGCAAATACAGTGAGAAAGTGCTTCCGTTTCCTGGTTTGGAGGATACTTTGATATAACCGCCCTGAAGGGACAGAATTTCCCGTGCCAGGTAAAGTCCCAGGCCAAGCCCCTCCGCCGAGTGCGTTAACGTACCACGATAGAAGCGGTTAAAAATCCCGCCCTGTTCTTCTTCTGGAATACCGGGGCCCGTATCCGTCACGTCCACCCGGCAAAAGGTTTCGAGCATCTGTGCAGATACGGTAACCCTTCCGCCAGCGGGTGTGTACTTTACCGCGTTGTTTACAACATTGCCAAGGGCTTCGCTTGTCCAGCGCGGGTCAAAGGAGGCGTCGCCTACAAACGGAAGGTTCTGCAAGGTGATTTTCTTTTTTTCCGCCGCAGGTCTTTCCTGTTCGACAGTCGCCTCTAATAAAGGAGCCACAGGACCCAGTGTGGGAGTTGGAACCACAATACCTGTTTCCAATCTCGAAGCCTTAACCAGAGTCTGAATCAGAAATGACAGTTTCTCCCCCTGTGTTAGCAGCGCCTGGACTTGTTCCCGCTGACGCGGCGACAGATCGCTTTCCGTCAAAAGCGAAGCGTATACAAGTAAATTTGCGATGGGTGTGCGCGTCTGATGGGAAATATCGGAGATCAGTGTTTTCACCGCTTCCTGTTCGGTTTTCATCGTTTTTTGCGTATGAGCAGAGCCGCGCAGGAAGCGAGCAAATTTTGTCTCCAGCGCAGACAGTTCTGTTTCATCAAAATGTTCCTCGGTAAAACCACTGGAAATAGACTGTTCCAACATATTATCCAGCCGCTGAACGGTTCTGCGCCGGGCCGTCCACTGCCAGAGCCCAAATAGAAGCCCAATGACAGCGAAAGCCAGCAACACCCAGGTCAAAGCTGTCATTTGCTTACCTCCCAAGTGTAACCAACCCCGTACACAGTTCTGATCGGGGCATTCCCGAGCTTCCCGCGCAGGCGCCGCACCGCCACAGATAAGGCATTTTCATCCACAAACTCGCCGCCGTCCCACACCTTTTCAAGCAGCAATTCTCTTGGTAACGTGCGGCCCCGGTTCTCCACCAGCAGGCGTAACAGGCGCTGTTCTGTCTTGGAAAGGTCGATGATTGTCCCTTCTTTGGAAAACTCCATCCGTGTGAAGTCGAGGATGAAACCGTTCAATTCGATCCGTTCCTGCTTTACCGGGACAGAGCGCCGCAGTTGGGCATTTACTCTGGCCCGGAGCACTGCCAAGGAGAAAGGCTTGGTAATATAATCATCTGCCCCAGCTTCCAGACCGGTAACTTCATCCAGTTCCAAATCATTAGCCGTAAGCAAAATAGCAGGTGTGGAGGTGCCATTCTGTCGCAGTGTTCGCAACAGTTCCAGCCCACTGCCGTCTGGCAGGTTAATATCCAAAATCAATAAATCAAAAACTACGCCCTGCAAAATCTTGATTGCCTGGAGACGTGTGCTGCAATGTGTGACGGTACAGTTTGGTGTTTCAAGTGCCATACAAATACCACGCCCCAGCGCTTCATCGTCTTCTAAAAGCAAAATTCGACTCACTTCTGTGCTCTCCCTTCCTTTGTTCTGCCATCGACCGGCTTTACAGCATCTTTAGGAAGCAGCCAAACACCGGCCATTTTCACAGCGCCGGGAATACGCCCCTCGACGCAGTAATAGTTGACTTGACGGGACGAAACGCCCCATTTTTCGCTTGCCTCTTTGAGTGTCATGTAGTCCATGCTCATACCTCCGACAATTTCTTTCATTATATTTCATTAGCTCGAAGAACGCAAGGCAGGAAATGTGAATAGATGTTGAATACGCTGCTATCGAAGAAGGATTTCTTTGATAGCTTTTTTTAATTCATCACTTGACATTGTGGCAAAGATCTGATGTCGGTGGATGAACTGGCAGTCATGGACGGGGGTAAATGTCTGTTGCAGATCAGGGGTGTGCGGCCGTTCCTCTCCCGGAAATACGATATAACCAAACACCCAAATTACAAACTGCTTTCCGATTTTAATGAGAAGAACGCTTTTAATATCGAAAAGTTTCTTTCTACCCGGATGCCGATGCGTCCCGGTGAACGATACCGCAATTATGAAGTCACAGCCGAAGATCTGGCTTCCCAGACTTTATAAAGTTGTTCCTGCCTGTCAAAGCATGACGCCCTGGCAGGCTTTGTTTTTGTCACGATGAAAGGAGGATTTTTTGAGGATTCGTGATTCTCCCTGAAAAGTAAATAACCGCAGGATTTTTCCTGCCCCATGCCGCCGTGCTGTTTGAAACAGATTTTTTCTAAAAACAGTGCGGCGGCTTTTTTTGTTTCCGGCCTGATACGGCCATATCACAAATTAAAATTTCTGAAATTAAAGGAGGAACTATATGGCATTTTTTGCAAGCGCGATTGATACTTTGAAGATCCTTGTGATCGCCCTGGGCGCAGGTCTGGGCGCATGGGGTGTTGTAAACCTTCTCGAAGGTTACGGAAATGATAACCGTGCGACACGTTCCTAACTGAAAAGGTTAGGCACTAAGTCGAAGGGCTTTATAGCCTGAAATCTTAGGAGAACTGACAATCCGATGGGTGGAATGAAGGGGTAACGCCTGGAAACGCCCACACTGATACTCCGATTGGCTTTGAAGTGTGCAACCGCTTCATGGTCAAAAGCTCGGTGAAGTCGGCAGAGAGTGGCCGTAAGCGGAGCAATCCGCACGAAACCTGCCCAGAGGTGGGCGGCGTCACCTATATGCCGGGTGTCAGATACTCATGGTGAGAATGTGCGACCGACCGCACTGACTACTTCCGAATGTACGAGTCTAAACGTTGTGAGTGTGTCGAAAGGCATACGGCCATTGATATGGCGTGTCCGTGGATTAGTAAGATTGGTTGTTATGAAACTCCACGTGCCGTTACAGGCGGCAAGGTTCTTCTGGAACCGGGCACAGGCTTAGAGGAAACACCTAAAAGTATCTCATGATAGGATTGTCGGAACGTGGAAAGCTGGGAACGTATGAAACAAGCCGTTGCAGGCCGTTGGACGGGAAAGTCGGGCAAAACCGATATAACCGTACTTAATCCCAGTGAGAGTAGGGGCATGGTACCGATGAAGCAGAAATAATAAGTCTGTGGAGGGACGGCCCCAAGTCGGAAATGAATTAAGAATACTGAAAATACAACAAACACAGCTTCGAGTATGACAAAGAAAATCCAAACCGAAAGGAGCGGGTGCCTGTGTTGACTTCGGAGCAGCAAACACACAAATCGAAACAAAGTAAAATCCGCTACACGGAGTATTACGACCTGCAAAGCACCTTTGACCGTCTGTATGCCGACAGTCTGAAAGGCAAGACCTTTCATAACCTTATTGGCCTAATGGCAAGTGAGGAAAACATCAAGCTGGCATATCGGACAATCAAGGGAAACAAAGGGAGCGGTACTCCCGGCGTGGATAAGAGGACGATTAAACATCTGGCTTCTATGGAGGAGGAGAAGTTCGTCTGGCTTATCCAAAAACAATTCAGTTGGTACAATCCCCGTCCGGTAAGGCGGGTAGAAATCCCAAAACCCAACGGGAAAACAAGACCGCTGGGTATTCCCACAATCGTTGACCGTATCGTACAGCAATGTATTCTGCAAGTGCTGGAACCGATATGTGAGGCAAAGTTCCATGAGCGTTCCAACGGCTTTCGCCCAAATCGTTCCACGGAACACGCTATCGCACAGTGTTGCCGGCTCATGCAGATACAGCATTTACACTTTGCGGTTGATCTGGATATTCACGGCTTCTTTGACAACGTGAACCACGGGAAACTGATACGGCAAATGTGGGAACTGGGTATCCGGGATAAAAAGCTGTTGTGCATTATCAAGCAAATGTTGAAAGCGCCTATCGTTCTTCCTGATGGCAAGAGAGTTTACCCGACAAAGGGAACGCCGCAGGGCGGCATACTTTCACCACTTTTGTCAAATATCGTGCTGAACGAACTGGACTGGTGGGTATCTTCCCAGTGGGAAAATATGCCTACCCATTACGAATACAAGACCCGACAGAACGCACGCGGTACGGACATTAAAAGTCATACCTACCGGGCTCTGCGCCGGAGCAATCTCAAGGAAATGTATCTCGTGAGATATGCCGATGACTTCAAAATCTTCTGCCGCAGTTACAAAGACGCAGTGAAAACGTTTGAGGCAACAAAGCGGTGGCTGAAAGACCGTTTAGGACTGGACATCAGTCTGGAAAAGTCAAAGGTAATCAACATGGAACAGCGGTACTCGGAATTTCTGGGATTTAAGATGAAACTATACCGCAAAGGGAAAAAGTATGTAGTCTGCTCACACATGGGCGACAAGGCGGTTGCGCACGCAAAGGAGAAAATCTCGGCTGCGATTAAAGCGATACAGACCCCGGCTGACAGCCAAAGTCAATATATCGCAATACAGCAGTATAACTCGGTGGTTGCCGGACTTCATAATTATTACCGTCTGGCAACCCGTGTCAGCGAGGACTTTCCTAACCTGGCGCAAGGGCTGAAAAAGCAAATGTCAAACAGACTGCGTGGATTGACCCGAAACGGAAAACTGGAACGTGGCTTCATAAAGGAACGATATGGGAAAAGCAAGCAGTTAAGGTTTTTGAACGGACACCCGCTCATTCCGATTGGGTACGTTCAGACACGGGACGCCCAGCACAAGAAGAAAACGGTCAACCGGTATACACCGGAAGGGCGGGCAGAAATCCATAAAAATCTCGGTGTAAACACCGATACGATGATATGGCTTATGCGAACTCCTGTGCTGGACAAAAGCATTGAATTTGCAGACAACAGAATTTCGTTGTTTGCGGCTCAATATGGGCGGTGTGCCATCACTGGTGCAGAACTTATGCCATATGACATACGCTGTCACCACAAAGTGCCGCTGGAAAACGGCGGAACCGATAAATACAGCAACCTTGTCCTCGTGACCGAAGCGGTTCACCTGCTTATCCATGCCACCTTAGAAGAAACGATACAGAAGTACCTAAAACAACTCCAACTGAACAAAAAGCAACTGGAAAAACTCAATAAGCTGCGAAAACTGGCGGGAACGCCAGCTATCGCATAATCATTCTTTAATGCTGTAACGAAGTGTGTAAGTTGTGTTTAAAACCGTTGAAATTCATTTCCGATGGAGCGCCGTGTGCGGTGAAAGCCGCATGCACGGTGCGGAGCGGGGGAAAATCCGGCGATAACTTCAAAGGATTACCTATCGCTATCCGGCGCTAAGTCTCAGGGCATCAAGCAACTCATGGCTGGCGGCGGTGTGGTGCTGATCGGCACGACCCTCATCCCCCTGCTCT
>OFMQ01001708.1_pt1 | contig 10431 bp, 10 predicted proteins | sample 1541851 | NCBI WGS metagenome assembly OFMQ01 (sample SAMN04209227, study PRJEB22552) | human gut metagenome | biome: gut; material: feces | host: Homo sapiens | place: USA: Oklahoma | reverse complement strand
TATCTTCTGAGATTTTGTCCTGCCTGATATTATAAAGTCTTGTTTCGACTTCTTCCATGGCATTCTCAATATCAGTGATTTCATCATATAATTTATCTAGCCGTTCCTGCATGTCATTATATTTTTTGTCATAATTCTTATCGGATACAGATAAATGATCCATCTGGTCAGCAAGCCTGTTTTTTGCCCCGGTTGTCTGGCTCAGTCTATCTTTTAATCCATCATATTCCTTGTCAAGCTCCGAAGTATCAATGCTGCTTCCTATCTGCTTACGGATTTCCTGCTCAAACTTTGGGTTCTTTACAAATTTACGGATAATTTCCTCAACTGCCGCATTGATTCTGTCCTCATTCCACTGTCTTTTATAAGTACAGCGATGTCCGTCCACAAGCTTCCTGTGTTTGCATGCATAATAGAAATAATCCTTATAATAGCCTCCATCCGGATGCTTCTTGCGATTTACATTGCCATACATACCGCTTCCACAGACAGGACATTTGATAATCCCTGATAAAATATGTTCGTGCTCAAGACTATGTGTTTTTACCTGTAAAACGCCTGTCTCCTGACGCTTTCTGTGTGCCTGATTCCACATTTCTTTTGATATGATTGCCTCATGGATTCCATCATTTAACATGTATTCCTTTTGTTTTACGATATGATATTCATTTCTTGTTCCCGGAATCTTCTCATTTTTTCTTCTTCCAAATGCAAGCTTACCGCAATATATCGGATTGTCCAGCACACCTTTGACGAATGATGTAGAAAAGCCTTCAATTGTGTTATTCTGGCGAAGCTTTTTCTTATAACCACTGTTATTTAAAAATGCAGCTATCGCAGCCATTCCCATCGTTGTATTGACGAATTTATCATATATAATACGGATAATCTCTGCCTCATCCTCTGCAATGATAAGCTCACCATTTACCAGCTGATAGCCATATGGTGCAAATCCGCCGTTCCATCTGCCTTCTCTCGCTTTCTGTCTGTGGCCTTCCATTGTCTGGACAAGTATATTCTCACGCTCTATCTCTGCTACCGCAGATAACACAGATATCATCAGCTTCCCGGCATCCTTGGAGCTGTCAATCCCATCCTCTACACAGATAAGATTAACCCCATAATCCTGCATTTTCTGCAATGACGATAAAACATCTGCAGCATTTCTTCCAAATCGCGACAGCTTAAATACCAGCACATAATCAACATTGTCTTTGCCACTTTCTATATCCGCAAGCATCTGCTTAAACTGTGGTCTGCCCTCTACACTTTTGCCAGATTTACCCTCATCAGAATATTCCCCTACGATAGACATTTCCTGATAATCTGCGTATTTTCTAAGCTTGTCCTTCTGTGCATCAAGGCTGTAGCCTTCTACCTGCATGGAAGTAGAAGCTCTTGTGTATATGTAACATTTCTGCTGTTTTTTCATCAGATGTTATCTCCTTTTTACTTCCTTGGAAACCTCTTTAATGCTTTCAAGATATGCTTTTTCGACTGGCGTCAAAGTAATCTCCTGATATTTTCTGTATTCTAACTTTGCTTTCTCCAACGCCTGTTTATGACTTACAGAACCAGCTCCAGTTAAAAGTTTTCTATTCACTGATTTAATTCGGTATCCAAGAGATATAATCATATCTAAATTGTAATAAGTAACATTATATGTTTTTCCATCATCTGCAGTTGTTCGGAATTTCCGAACAACTGAATCCTTATCCAATTCCCCTTCTTCGAATATATGCTTTATATGTTCACTTATATTTGATTTACTGCATTGATATAATTCAGTAAGCTGCTATTGTGTCAGCCACACTGTATCATCTTCTATTTTAACTTCTATATTTGTCTGCCCATCATCCGTCTGATATATAAGTATTTCCCCATATTCATCGGTTCCAATTTTATCTGCCATAAGCACCTCTCCATTCCATTACTTCTTAGTTATAAAATGTGAACACATGTGTTCACTATTGTCCCAACTAAATCTTATCATCATTCCAACCTCTGTTCAACTAATACTTTTTCTATTATACAATGCAAAATAAAAGAGACTCCACTCGCCATGAATGAAGTCTCCTGATATATGTATACATCCTACAGCATATTATCTGCAGGATGCCGGCTGCCTACGCAGCCTTTTCGTCCAGAAGCTGTTTTACGCCACCTAAGTAATAACAGAACCGGTCAAATTGTTTCTGTCTGTTAACTTTCTCGTCATCGATTGAAGCTCATCTTTTTGGTCAATTCCTTTTACTCTTTAAAGTATACAGGATGCTTTCAAAATCTTTTTTCATCATAAACAAAATTTCTTTTTAATTAATGTGGCTAAATATTCTGCTGTACCATCTACTCCCAGCAGACTGGAGTTTATCATTAAATCCTTGTGGTTGTAATCATCTGGCTTAAACCCCGCATATTGCAAATGATAAGCTTCTCTTGCTTCGTCAACCTTTTTAATCATTCGTTTTCCTTCGTCAACCGAAAGCCCTAATTCATCAGTACAATGCTGTAACCGAATGTTATAAGGTGCATAAATATAAATATGCATCGTATTTTCCATTTCCGAAAGTATAAAATCACCACACCGTCCAACAATAATGCAACTTTCTTTTTCCGCCATGAAATTAATGATATTCTTCTGGGCCTCAAAGATTTTATCCTGTACTTCTGTGGATTTTTGACGGCCGAGTGGAAATTGCATTCTTGAATAATTGTTCTTAAGTTCCTTTGCTGTTTCTTCATTTTCATCTACAATAGATACAGGCAAATTCAATTTTTCAGCCGCTTGATCCACAATGTCTCTATCATAGAATTCAATCCCTAATATCTCCGACAATTTCATAGCAATCGGTCTTCCCATACTTCCAAATTGTCTAGCAATCGTAACAACGTATTTTTTTTTATTCATACTCATTCCTCTTTTCTACTACACACTATTTCTATCACAATTCATAGTAAATTTAATTATATAACGATACCGGCAACTATAAACGCAACTAAACTAATTGCTGCTGCTATAATGACATACGGCAACTGACTAGTCGCATGTTCCAAATTATCGATTCCCGCTATTCGCGACGACACAAGCGTTGCATCAGAATAGAAACAAGCATGAGAGCCAAATCCTGCACCTGACATAATTGCAGCCATGACAAGCAATGTATTTACACCTAAGATAGCACCTAGTGGAAATGCAATCGGTGCAACCAAGGCACACACGCCAACAAGCGAGGCTGTGCAAAAACACAATACGGCAACCAACACAAAAATCATCACCGGAAACAAGGAACCAATCATATATGGCTGAACTTTTTCGATAATATAGTCTGTCATTCCCATTTTTCCCGTTATAATTTGGAGCACAAACGTTAATAAAAGTACAATATCAACAACTAACATATCCGAAAAACCTCTCGAGAGTATCGGAAATAAATCTTCTGACGAAATAATTTTTCTAGGAATATACATAATTGCACAAACAACTATCGCTCCTATTACAGCCGTAATTAAATCTCCCGTAATAACCGTTAATGCAATCAAGACTCCTACCGGAATTATAAAGTCAATGATTTTACCATCTACTACGTTCTCTGAAATCGTCTGATTATATTTTTTGCTTTTCTCACTATACACCATTCCGGTATCTTCCACACGTTTATATGCTTTCTTCATTCCTCCAAGTTTAGGCATAATTCCCATACAGAAAAGAAATACAATAATCAATGTAGCAATGGGATAAAAACAAAAAGGTGCTGCACTTAAATAAGATTTGATATGATTACTACCAAGAGACAAGAATGCATCTTCCTGTACAAACATACTCATAAGGCAAACACCCCAGCCAGATATCGGAATCATCACACAAATAGGACCACCTGTTGCGTCTAAAAGATAGGCCAATGTCTCTCTTGGTATCTTCTTTTTATCGTAATGTGTCTTCATACAAGCTCCAATTGTCATTGCATTAAGAAGTTCTTCAATAAAAATAACAACACCCATTAAAAATGTCATAAGTAATGTTTTTCGTTCTGTATCGCAAATTTTATCAACTATTTTAGAAAATCCCAGATGCCCATTAGAGGACTGCAATAATGCTATAAACCCACCAAGTAATAACACTATCAACATAACCCATGCATTATTTTCCAGTGCCTCTACAAAAATACCACCTAACTCTGACAATGCATGTGTACCATATAGAACAATTGCTCCTATCAAGCATGCCAAAAACAAACATATTTCTACTCTCTTTGTAGCAATTGCCCCTATCACAACAAATAAGATTAACAATACACTTACTAATCCTAACGACATACTATCATCTCCTTCCCTATCATAATCAATAAGAGGACTGCTCTACCCCTTTGTAGATGCAATCCTCTTCGATTCACATAATATTTATTTCGCTATATAGTTGTAATTATTTTCTTTTAATGCCTTCATGGCTTTATCCGCAGCAGCAAGCGTCTTCTCGGCATCTTCCATTGTATGAGATGCGTTCACGTACCATCTTCCACCAAACATTAGGAACACACCATTCTCCTGCATATACCTCTGGAAATTATTAACGATGTTTTTATCAAATCCCACCAGTTCTCCATCTGTATATAATCTCCGTCTGCCACCCGGAATGCCAAATAATGTATCAAAAACTCCATTTGCTTCCGTAATTGTAAGTGGTATATCATACTTTCTAGAGATTTCCACAAGGCCATCCATAATCTTTTCCTGTACTTTGAATACCTGTTTATAAACTGCACAATCATCTTTTGTCAACTCGTCAAGGGTTGCCAGAACCGCAGCCATGCCAAGTCCATATCCAGGATACGTACCCGGAACAAGCACTTTATTTCCCCTGATACAATCCATGATCTCCTTCTTACCACCCACACACGATACCGGAATACCATTTGATATTGCCTTACCCATTGTACAAAGATCAGGTGTAACTCCGAGAACAGTCTGTGCTCCTCCAATATTTACTCTAAATCCAGTAATGACCTCATCCATGCACATTACAATATTATACTTCGTACATAATTCCCTAATTTTCTCAACAAATCCCGGTTTTGGATATAGACCTTCATGATTCCACACAATACCCTCAAAGTGAATTCCCGCAATAATATCATGATACTTATCAAATGTTTCCTCAAGAACCTCAAAATTATTCCAAGGAATCATAATAGTTTCTTTGCACGCCAAAGGTGATCGACCTTCTGTATAATAAGGATCTTCTTCCGGTCCTCCATGTGTAGAGAAGTCCGTAAATGGAATTTCCGCATTTACATCCGAATTAATCCGTCCGCCTAGAACATTATCACCCCATCCAGCATAATTACCCTGAAACCTAACGATTACATTCTTTCCAGTATAAGCTCTCATAATTCTAAATGCTGCCTGAACCGCTTCCGATCCTGTAACAGTAAACTTGAGTTCTTCAACGCACGGAATCAACTCAGAAAGTCTCTTTGCAACTTCCACATCCATTGGCGAAAACAACAGATTTGAACCAATCGCCGTACCATTATTTTCAATATACTCTACAACCTTTTTAACAAAATTTGGATTCTTATGACCTAAAATATTGGGTCCCATTGAACCATTGTACTCTATATATTCATTGCCATCCACATCTGTCAAATGTGTTCCGTCTGACTTCGCAATAAATAATCTGTGCTCTGTAACATCCATCGGAATACGAAGATTGGAATGTCCGCCTGGATAATACTTGTTATACTCTTTTGTTAAAGCTTCACTTTTGTCTTTTTTTAACATAATCTCATCCTCCTGACCTGTACTAATTCCTGTTAACCTATTGAAAAGATACAATGTTTTTAACATGGCTTTATATTATCAAAGCAAACGCATATTCTCTAGGATAAAAAGGAATACAAATTAGGAAAAAACGGAACAAAAAACTTCCTAGATTCATTTCTAGGAAGTTCACCCACCTTCTTTATGAATACATATTTATTATTTTTTTGGGCAATTCACCCGTTAATTTTTTACATGATAAATTCATGTGCGATTGATCATAATATCCTGATTGCAATGCCAAATCAGACAATGTAACATCACCCTGTCTTAATTTATAATAATTACACATCCACTGAAATTTTATCACTTCACAAAACTGTTTTATGGATATACCCAACAAATCCTTTACCATTTTTCTTAAATATCTACCTGTATACCCTGTTTTATCCTCTAATTCTTTAATTGCTATGCATCCCTGACTATTTATTATTTCCCTTACAACAAAATTTACAATATTATTGGTTTTATAATTATGCGCAACTCGTTGTTCAAGATATGACGACATTATCTCCCACCGCTGCATAAACTGATCTGCTTCTGCCATTCGTTTTTCATACTCTCTACCATTCCATAACGCATCACTCATGGCAATTCTTGAATTATTAATGTCCTTCACATCACAACGAAATAGATTTCCAAGCATCCCTGTTCGCAGTCTCACTCCAAATATACTCTTTACATCTTTCATAAAATCCAATTCGTTCATTTGTTGAAGCGATATAGAACCTCCCATAAAAAAACTATATGCATTATCATCCGTATAGAAAGTCATAATATCTGCACATACATCTGGTAAAGCAACTGTTTTTCCCAAATCAAAATCATCAACCTCGTAAACCTCCCATACAATATCCCTTATAATGTTATGTTCAATTGGTACATAAGATTGATAATTATTATTCAACTCTAAATACGGTTGATATGATAAAAATTCATTTGTTTCCAGCATACAAAGCCTTTTAATACTAGACATAATAGCACCTTCTTTCCTCCAAAAAAGCAAAAAGGCAAAGAAGTAAAAAACTTCTTTGCCTTTTCTAGTATTATACTAAAATTTCTTTTCTTGTCAAGTTTCTTAAGCTGTTGTTGCTCCCCCATCCACATAAATAATCTGTCCTGTTATATGGTCTGCATACTTTGAACATAAGAATACCATCATGTATCCAATATCTTCATGGGTCTGTGCCCCTCTTGCAAGTGGAATATATGTCTTTATATATTCATTCCATACTTCTTTCCTATTTTTTCCTTCTTTCTCCGCCGTATCTAAAATATCCTCCCACATTTTTGTCAACACAATTCCCGGTCCAACTGCATTCACATTAATGTTATAATCTGCACCCGCAAACGCTGCCGACTGTGTAATATAATTCACCGCCGCTTTGGTCATACCATAATGTCCAAAACCTAATCCATGTGGCAAATCACGTCTCCCCGCAAAGGATGTCGTTGTAACAATCTTTCCATGATTATATTTTTTCATTCTCCGTAGTGCACACTGTAATCCGTTATTAACGCCAACTTGATTTGTCATAATAACACGCATCATTTCTTCCTGCGAGCAGTCTACAAATGGTGTCACACAATCAATACCTGCATTATTAATTACAATGTCCAATTTTCCCGTTTCCTTTTCTGCCTGTGCTAATACTGCATCCACTTGATTAATATCACTCACATCGCACGAAATCGCTACCGCCTTATTACCCGCATCCACTATTTCAGTCATTACTCTAACGCAATTAGCCTCTGTCCGGCTTGCAAGATACACAATTGCACCTGCTTGCGCAAGCTGCTTGGAAACAGTTTCTCCAATTCCTTTTCCTGCGCCAAAGACAACCGCCGTCTGCCCCGTTAAATCAATATCCATTATTCCCATCATTGTTTCCTCCGATCTATATATTTAATTCTTTTCCTGCAGCTCAAATAACATCCCTTCAGGATCCATAAAATAAACCCAATAACACGTCACCCCATCACCTAGCAATGCTTCCTGTGGTTCCATAAATGGTTTAACCCCATGTTTATCCAACTCCTGGACCCATTCTTGAATACTATCCACGTATAAGCACAAATGTAATTTACCTGCACATGCTGCAGTTGGCGGAATCGGTGTCGGAACAGGATCCGTAATCTCTATGAACTCAAGCATGACTCCATCCGGTGTTTCCATGAAGGCTTCTCTATGGCAATGTGTTACATTATCTCCAACAATCCCCATTGCCTTACCTTCATTAACATCATGAAATTCCTCACTCGGACCACTTAACAGCTTCAAACCCAGTATCCCATGATAAAAATTAATTATTGTGTTTAAATCTTTTACTATAAATCCCAAATGACTCGTTGATAATACTTTCATGTTGCCACCTCCTTGTTTTTCTTAATTGTAATATTGTTTTTTGGGGACATCTAGGATAAAAAGGAACTCGTTTTATATATGTTCACTTTATACAAAAAAGACAATGATATCCATTCCGGCTTCCACACAAAGCTTTCGATTTCTCGTCATGGTGTTAGCCGTCATTTCTGCGGACGGGAAAAAGAGCTGGATTCTACATGCAGAAATGTTGTGAAGTCCAGTTCTTTTATTACAGAGAAATGATTTTACTTGACAAAAAAATGAAAGCGGAGTATATTATTAAAGTTCAAAAACGAACAGTTCAAAATGAAAGAAGGTGCGTTTGTGAAAAATTATTTTGCACATTGTGTTGATGTAGAAGAATTGTATGAAAATATGGTATCTCCTGTTTGTGAAAAATACGAATTGACTTATATGGAGTTTACAGTTCTTATGTTTTTAACAAATAATCCGCAATATGATACAGCTACTCAGATTGTAAAATACCGTCATCTTGCAAAATCTCATGTATCTATTTCTATTCGTTCCTTACAGGAACGAGGATTGATTTTAGGGGAACATAAGGGAGGAAATCACAGAACCATTCACTTAAGTGTGGCGGATAAAGCAAGGGACATAATTGCAGCCGGGCGTGTGGCACAAGGCAAATTTTGTGAAATAGTATTCGCAGGATTTTCAAAAGAAGAAATAGAAGCCCTACATAGGTTTACAGAGCAAGTAAACAGAAATATCAAAGAATATTTGAATGATTAGGAGAGGTTTATCGTGGAAAATAACAAGGATTTTTTAGGTACGCAGCCCGTTGGAAAATTGCTTTTTAAGTTGGCAATTCCTACGGTGATAGCACAGTTGATCAATATGTTGTATAACATTGTTGATAGGATCTTTATCGGTCATATACCGGATGCAGGCAGTCTTGCTCTGACGGGTGTCGGTGTGACCATGCCTATTATTATGATTGTGTCGGCATTTGCAGGACTTGTAAGTTCAGGAGGTGCGCCACGTGCTTCTATTTCGATGGGAAAAGGAGATATGGACAGTGCAGAGCAAACGCTTGGTGGATGTTTTCTTTTACAGGTAATTGTTTCAATCGTTCTGACAGTGGTACTTTTACTGTTTGGAGAAAATTTGCTGTTAGCTTTTGGAGCCAGTGAAAATACGATTGAATATGCTGTTTCCTATTTGAACATATATGCGTTTGGAACATTGTTTGTGCAGCTGACATTGGGCATGAATGCATTTGTAACTGCTGAAGGGTTTACAAAGATATCCATGGTATCCGTTGCTATCGGAGCAACTCTAAACATTGTGCTTGATCCGATTATGATTTTTGGATTAAATATGGGTGTGCGTGGTGCTGCTTTGGCAACTGTTATTTCGCAGGCGGTTTCATGTATCGTCGTTGTGACATTTTTGTGCAGTGAGAAATCAATACTTAGACTGAAACGTAAGAATCTGAATATAAAGCCCAAAGTTGTGTTCCCGTGCATTGCACTTGGAACTGCAGCATTTATTATGCAGGCGAGTGAAAGCGTTATATCCGTATGCTTTAATTCTTCCCTGCTGAAATATGGCGGAGATATTGCGGTAGGTGCAATGACGATTCTTACCAGTGTCATGCAGTTTGCAATGCTTCCTTTACAGGGAATTGCACAGGGAGCGCAGCCAATTACAAGCTATAATTATGGAGCAAACAATACGGAACGTGTAAAAAAGACCTTTCGTGTTTTGTTAACAGTAAGCCTGATTTATTCTGTCACACTTTGGCTGGCGGTAATGCTTTTGCCACAATTCTTTGTAAGTATTTTTACTCCGGAGACAGCTATGATCGAGTTTGCATCAAAAGCTCTGCGTATCTATATGGCAGTCATGTTTTTATTTGGTATTCAGATTGCATGCCAGATGACCTTTACAGCTCTTGGCAATGCGATAAGTTCTATCATTGTGGCAGTTACAAGAAAATTTATTCTGCTGTTACCATTGATTTATATTATGCCGCATATGGTTTCAGACAAAACCATGGGTGTTTACCTTGCAGAGCCGGTAGCAGATTTCATAGCAGTAACCTTTACTGCAATTTTGTTTTATTTCCAGTTTAGGAAAGCGATGAACAAGATTGAATCGTAGTTTATATAGTCGTTAAGGGGAAATTTTCTTCTTGGCGGCTATTTTTTTATAAAAACGTAATAAAGTAAAGGCTTAATAGTGACAAGTAACTATTTTGTCGCAGAGAACGGTGTGACCCGAAG
>OFMQ01001706.1_pt1 | contig 10433 bp, 7 predicted proteins | sample 1541851 | NCBI WGS metagenome assembly OFMQ01 (sample SAMN04209227, study PRJEB22552) | human gut metagenome | biome: gut; material: feces | host: Homo sapiens | place: USA: Oklahoma | reverse complement strand
TGGTAACAAAAAATGCCGTATTTATGCGGTCTGTGGCGTTTCGCAAACGCCTAAAATAGACATAAAAAAGAGAGGGGGAACATATGGAATTTAACGCAGTATATCATCAGGCGAGTGACAATTACTGTTATCCGCTGAATGAGGATGAGCTGATTATCAATATAAAAACGGGCTACGATGTAAAATCGGTATCCATTATACTCGGAGATCCGTTTGCCGCGGGAATATTAGGCGGCGGGGAGCACTGGGATGGAAAAAAGGAGCCGATCATATATAAAAAGCGGTTAAAAAATCAGATCTGGTGGACCACAACCGTGCGTCCGGAGTACAAGCGTCTGAAGTATTATTTTGAACTTCAGACAGAGGAGGAAAGCTGGTTTTATTTTGAAGACGGGTTTGTCAGCAGCGAACAGATGCATCTGGAGGGCAGAAGCCGTCAGTGCTTTGTTTTCCCGTGGATGAATCCCTGTGATGTACCGCGTACCCCGGCATGGGTCAACGATACCGTATGGTATCAGATTTTCCCGGATCGTTTCTGCAACGGAGATCCTTCCAATGATCCTGAGAATGTGGTTTCGTGGAGAGAGCATGGAAGCGTGACCAATGAGGAATGTTTCGGAGGAGATCTGGCGGGGATTACAGACAAGCTGGATTATCTGCAGAATCTGGGAATCAACGGTCTGTATCTGACACCGATCAACGAAGCTCCGTCAAATCACAAATACGATACCACGGATTATACGAAGATTGATCCGCGTTTTGGCGATGAGGAAACCTTTAAACACCTTGTGAAGGAAGCGCATAAGCGGGGCATCCGCGTAATGCTTGACGGTGTGTTCAATCATTCCGGATATTATTTCGCACCGTGGCAGGATGTGCTTGCAAAGGGACCGGAGTCGGAATATTATGACTGGTTTATGATCAATGAATGGCCGTTTGATAAAAACGGGCAGGCGGCAAAGAAGAAACAGTATTATACATTTGCCTTTTTTGATTCCATGCCAAAGATCAATACAAACAATCCGAAAGTACGCAAATATTTTGTAGATATTTGTGCCAACTGGGTGGAAAATTACGGAATCGATGGAATCCGTCTGGATGTGGCAAATGAAGTTTCCCACAGGTTCTGCAAAGAACTGCATGCGCGGGTCAAGGAGATCAACCCGGATATCTATATTCTCGGAGAAATCTGGCACAACGCGCTTCCGTGGCTGCGCGGAGATGAGTTTGATGCGGTAATGAATTATCCGCTTGGACAAAGTATCAAGGATTTCTGGATTGATAAGAGCCTGACGAATGAAGACTTTGAGTATACAATCAACCGCTGCTATACAAGCTATATGCAGCAGACCAATGATGTGCTGTTTAATCTGCTCGATTCGCATGATACCAAGCGGCTTCGCTCGGATGTGAAGAATCTGGATGAATATTTTGCACAGATTGCTGTACTTTTTGCAATGCCGGGAAGTCCGTGCATTTACTACGGAACAGAAATTGCCATGGAAGGAAGCTATGATCCGGACTGCCGCAGATGTATGCCGTGGTCGGATATTGAGGCCGGAAAGTATGCAGAGCGCAGCAGGATCATATCTACACTGATTCATCTGCGTCGGCAGGAACCGCTCTTAAAAAGCCGTAATTTTCATTTTCCGAATGATTATGCAGCGTACAGGCGTGTGATCCAGTTTCAGAAAGTGGATTTTCCGGATTGTTATGTGGAAGTGCTGATTAACTGCTGTGAGGAAGATGTCGAGGTAGTGCCGCAGGGAGAAATTCTGCTTGAACGACATTACATAGATTCCACACTTTTGTCCAACGGTATTTTGATCCGCAGAATTCGAAAGTAAATAAAAAGAAAGAGGAATAACAGAAAATGGCTACATATGAGTTGTTAAAACAGGAAGGCAGTGCGAAACGTGCGGTGTTTCATACGGTGCACGGAGATATCCAGACGCCGGTGTTTATGAATGTGGGAACGGTGGCCGCAATCAAGGGTGCTGTTTCAACAATGGATCTCAAAGAGATCAAATGTCAGGTGGAACTGTCCAATACCTATCATCTGCATGTGCGTCCAGGAGACAAGCTGATCAAAGAAATGGGCGGACTGCATAAGTTTATGGTCTGGGATCGTCCGATTCTGACAGATTCCGGCGGATTTCAGGTGTTTTCCCTGGCAGGACTCCGAAAAATTAAGGAGGAGGGCGTGTATTTCCATTCCCATGTAGATGGCGCAAAGATCTTTATGGGACCGGAAGAGAGCATGCAGATCCAGTCAAACCTCGGATCGACGATTGCCATGGCATTTGACGAGTGTCCATCGAGTGTGGCAGAGCGCAGATATGTCGAAGATTCTGTTGCGCGTACGACCCGCTGGCTGGAGCGGTGCAAAAAAGAAATGCAGCGTCTGAACAGTCTGGAAGATACGATTAATAAAGAGCAGCTGTTGTTTGGAATTAACCAGGGAGCAATTTTTTCGGATATCCGGACGGACCATGCAAAGAGAATTTCGGAACTGGATCTGGATGGGTATGCAATTGGCGGACTTGCAGTGGGAGAAACCCATGAACAGATGTATCAGATCATAGAGGAGACCGTTCCGTATCTTCCGAAAAACAAGCCGACGTATCTGATGGGCGTGGGAACACCTGCAAATATTCTCGAGGGGGTAGCGCGCGGAATCGATTTCTTTGACTGTGTATATCCGAGCAGAAACGGACGCCACGGACATGTATATACCAACGAAGGAAAGTTGAATCTGTTTAACCAGAAATACGAAAAAGACATGCGTCCGATTGAGGAGGGCTGCCAGTGTCCGGCATGCCGGCACTACAGCAGAGCCTATATCCGGCATCTGTTAAAAGCAAAGGAAATGCTTGGCATGCGCCTGTGTGTTCTTCATAACCTGTATTTTTACAATACCATGATGGAAGAGATCCGGGATGCTCTCGATGCCGGAAATTTTGCTTCCTACAAAGAAGAAAAACTGTACCGGATGGGACAGTCAAGTATAAAAAATGTCTAAAAAAGCCAAAAAGGCTTGCCCAAAGAACGGAAGTTGTGTAGAATGGGTTTTAGTATTTGAATATAGGAGGAAACATTGATGAGCGCAATTTTAGCAAATAGCAGCGCTTCCGCTTCTGGCGGAATGGGCATGTTTGGTATGATTATCTGGCTGGTAGTAATCTTCGGATTTATGTATTTTCTGATGATTCGTCCACAGAAGAAGGAGCAGAAGAAAAAAGACCTGATGCTTTCTGAAGTAGCTGTGGGAGACACCGTTCTTACTACATCCGGTTTCTATGGAACAATTATTGATATTGTAGATGATACCGTTATCGTAGAGTTCGGAAACAACAAAAACTGTCGTATTCCAATGCAGAAAGCTGCAATTGCAGATGTGGAAAAAGCAGAGTCTGCATCATAAAGAACATGAGAGAGGGTGTCGCATTTGCGGCACCTTTTTGCATTTCTTTCTCAATTCAGAATAATAAAAAAGATCTATTATAATTTCAGATTATATTATTTATGAAAAAGTAAAATGGATTTTTAGTTGAAAAGAAGCCCCTGTTGCTATATATTAATAGGTAATAGACTTTGAAACAGCAGAGTAGAAAAGAGGAAAAGCAATGGAATGTCAAATTGGTGTGATCTCGGGAGACGGTATTGGACCGGAGATCGTTACAGAGGCAAAAAAAGTATTAGACCAGATTGGGAAAAAATACGGTCATTCATTTCACTATACGGATATCCTGATGGGTGGATGCTCGATTGATGCAACCGGAGTTCCTTTGACCGATGATGCGATTGCGGCAGCAAAAGCAAGTGATGCGGTACTGATGGGATCTATCGGAGGAAATACTTCCACATCCCCGTGGTATCAATTAGCATCGGAGCTTCGTCCGGAGGCAGGACTTTTAAAGCTGCGTAAATCGCTTAATCTGTTTGCAAACCTTCGCCCGGCCTATTTATATGAAGAATTAAAGGCTGCATGTCCGCTGCGTGATGATATCATCGGAACAGGATTTGATATGATGATTATGCGTGAGCTGACAGGCGGTTTGTATTTCGGAGCGCGAAAGACAGAGGAAGTAGATGGCGTGACGACAGCAACCGATACACTTACCTACAATGAAAATGAGATCCGCAGAATTGCAAAGCGAGGTTTTGACATTGCAATGAAGCGCCGCAAAAAGGTAACTTCCGTGGATAAGGCAAATGTTCTGGATTCTTCCCGGCTCTGGAGAAAAATCGTAGAAGAAGTTGCAAAAGATTATCCGGAAGTAACGTATGAGCATATGCTTGTCGATAACTGTGCAATGCAGCTTGTGAAAGATCCAAAACAGTTTGACGTGATTCTGACGGAGAATATGTTTGGAGATATTTTATCCGATGAGGCTTCCATGGTGACCGGTTCCATCGGTATGTTATCATCCGCAAGTTTGAATGATACCAAATTCGGTTTATATGAGCCGAGTGGCGGGTCTGCACCGGATATTGCCGGAAAAGGCATTGCCAACCCGATTGCAACCATTTTAAGTGCAGCCATGATGCTTCGCTATACGTTTGATCTGGATAAAGAGGCTGATGCGATTGAGAATGCCGTGAAACAGGTATTAAAAGAAGGATATCGTACCATTGATATCATGCCGCAGGCAGGAGAGAGCACAGAAGGGATTAAACAGGTTGGTACAGCAAAGATGGGCGACCTGATCGCAGAGAGAGTTTAAGGAGAACATAATATGATAAGTGATAACGCAAGGAGCGGTATGCAGCAGGCTCCGGCGCGCAGTCTTTTCAATGCGCTCGGATTTACCGCAGAAGAATTAAAAAAACCAATGGTCGGAATTGTAAGTTCCTACAATGAAATTGTTCCGGGCCATATGAATATTGATAAAATTGTAAACGCCGTAAAACTCGGCGTTGCGGAAGCAGGTGGCGTACCGGTTGTATTTCCGGCAATCGCGGTATGTGATGGTATTGCCATGGGACATGTCGGCATGAAATATTCTCTGGTTACCAGAGACCTGATTGCAGATTCCACGGAGTGTATGGCTATCGCCCATCAGTTTGATGCACTGGTTATGGTGCCAAACTGTGATAAGAATGTACCGGGGCTTCTGATGGCAGCTGCCCGTCTGAATCTTCCGACCGTATTTGTATCCGGCGGACCGATGCTTGCCGGACATGTGCAGGGAAAGAAGAGAAGTCTTTCTTCCATGTTTGAGGCAGTCGGATCTTACGCAGCAGGAACCATGACAGAGGATGATGTGCTTGAATATGAGAATAAAGTCTGCCCGACCTGTGGGTCCTGCTCCGGCATGTATACCGCAAACTCTATGAACTGTCTGACCGAAGCTCTTGGTATGGGACTTCGCGGAAACGGAACGATTCCGGCTGTTTACTCGGAACGTATCAAACTTGCAAAACATGCAGGTATGGCAGTTATGGATATGTTCCGCAAGAATATCTGCGCGCGTGATATTATTACAAAAGAGTCCATCTTAAATGCACTGACAGTAGATATGGCACTGGGATGTTCCACAAACTCCATGCTGCATCTGCCGGCGATCGCGCATGAGATCGGTTTTGATTTTGATATCAGCTTTGCAAACCCGATCAGCGAAAAGACACCAAACCTCTGCCATCTGGCACCGGCTGGTCCTACTTATATGGAGGATCTCAATGAAGCCGGCGGTGTATATGCAGTGATGAAAGAACTGGCAGATATCGGTCTGTTACATACCGATTGTATGACCGTAACCGGAAAGACGATCGGAGAGAACATTGCAAACGCAGTGAACCGCAATCCGGAAGTCATCCGTCCGGTTGATCATCCATATTCCAAGACCGGTGGTCTGGCTGTTCTGAAAGGAAATCTGGCACCGGATGGTTCGGTGGTTAAGCGTTCTGCTGTTGTCGATGAGATGATGGTTCATGAAGGACCGGCAAGAGTCTTTGAGTGTGAGGAAGATGCTATCGCAGCGATCAAGGGCGGCAAGATTGTAGAGGGTGATGTCGTTGTCATCCGCTATGAGGGACCGAAGGGTGGACCTGGTATGAGAGAAATGTTAAATCCGACTTCTGCGATTGCCGGTATGGGGCTTGGCAGTTCCGTTGCCCTGATTACCGACGGACGTTTTTCCGGTGCATCCAGAGGCGCATCCATCGGACATGTTTCTCCGGAAGCAGCAGTTGGGGGACCGATTGCTCTGGTAGAAGAGGGCGATATCATAAAGATCAATATCCCGGAGATGACATTGAACGTAGATGTTTCGGATGAAGAGATGGCCGCACGACGTGCAAAATGGCAGCCGAGAGAGCCGAAGGTTACCACCGGATATCTTAAGAGATATTCTGCACTGGTTACTTCCGGAAACCGTGGAGCTGTCTTGGAAGTGCCAGAAGAGAAATAAAGGATAGAGGGTTAGAAAATGCAGTTGACAGGATCACAGGTGATTATAGAATGCCTGAAAGAACAGGGTGTAGATACCGTTTTCGGATATCCGGGCGGTGCAATCCTAAACGTTTATGATGAATTATACAAACATCCGGAAATCCGGCATGTACTTACATCGCATGAGCAGGGGGCTTCCCATGCAGCAGACGGATATGCCAGAAGTACAGGAAAAGTCGGAGTCTGTATGGCAACAAGCGGACCGGGAGCCACCAATCTGGTGACCGGTATCGCAACTGCGTACATGGATTCCATTCCGATCGTGGCAATCACCTGCAATGTTGGGGTATCACTCCTCGGAAAAGACAGTTTTCAGGAAATTGATATTGCTGGCATCACAACACCGATTACAAAATACAGTTTTATTGTAAAAGATGTAACAAAACTTGCCGATACGATTCGCAGAGCTTTTTCCATTGCGCGGAAAGGACGTCCGGGCCCGGTTCTGGTAGATATCACCAAGGATGTGACTGCCAACAAAACAGAGTATATAAAGAAAGAGCCAAAAATGCCGCAGCCGGATTGTTCGGCATTCAATGAGGATGATTTAAAGAAAGCCATCCAGATGATTGAAAAGGCAAAGAAGCCGTACATATTTGTCGGAGGAGGAGCAATCCTTTCCGGAGCCAGTGAAGTATTAAAGACATTTGTAGAAAAAACAGATGCACCGGTCTGCGACACACTGATGGGAAAAGGTGCATATGATGGAACATCAGAAAACTATACCGGAATGCTTGGAATGCACGGAACAAAGACGTCCAATCTCGGTGTCAGTGAATGTGATCTTCTGATCGCAATTGGTGTTCGTTTTTCTGACCGTGTACTTGGAAATCCAAAGAAATTTGCAAAACAGGCAAAGATTCTGCAGATTGATATTGATCCGGTAGAAATCAATAAAAATATTATCGTAAATCACAGCATTATCGGGGATGTGGCAATCGTCCTCGGAAAGCTGAATGAAAAACTTGAGCAGCAGAAACATACCGAGTGGCTTTCCCATATTGCGGATTATCAGAAGATGTATCCTATGACCATTCCAAAGGAAGGGTTAAGTGGTCCGTTTATGATCGCAAAGATCTATGAGATGGCAAAAGATGCCATTATGGTCACGGAAGTCGGTCAGCATCAGATGTGGGCTGCACAGTATTTTAAATACAGTAAACCAAGAACCCTGCTGACATCCGGAGGTCTTGGTACGATGGGGTATGGTCTTGGCGCTGCAATTGGTGCACAGACTGCAAATCCGGATAAGCAGGTGATCAATATTGCGGGAGACGGATGTTTCCGCATGAATATGAATGAACTTGCAACAGCATCCAGACAAAAGCTTCCGTTGATTGAAGTGATTGTCAATAACCATGTACTCGGAATGGTCCGCCAGTGGCAGACACTTTTCTATAAACAGCATTATTCCGCAACGGTTTTAGATGACGGTGTGGACTACGTAAAGATTGCAGAGGCGATGGGCGCAGCTGCCCGGCGTGTGACAACACAGGAAGAGTTTAACGCAGCTTTTCAGGAAGCATTGGAAAGTAAGACGCCGTTTGTAATTGACGCAATTGTGGATTCGGATGACAAGGTATGGCCGATGGTTGCACCGGGGGCTCCGATCAATGAATGTTTCGATGGAAAAGATTTCGAGAGCAAGAATAAATAAGCAACAGCATAGTAAAATATAGGAGGAAGTTTGAAATGAGCAGAGTATACAATTTCTCAGCAGGACCGGCAGTATTGCCGGAGGAGGTACTGCAGGAAGCAGCAGATGAAATGTTGGATTACAGAGGATGCGGCATGTCCGTTATGGAAATGAGCCACAGATCCAAAGTGTTCGATGACATCATCAAGGATGCAGAAAAAGATTTAAGAGAGCTGATGAACATTCCGGATAATTATAAGGTATTGTTCTTACAGGGTGGAGCATCCCAGCAGTTTGCAGCAGTTCCTATGAACCTGATGAAGAATAAGAAAGCCGGATACATTGTCACAGGACAGTGGGCAAAGAAGGCGTATCAGGAAGCACAGATGTACGGAGAGGCAATTGAGCTTGCATCCTCTGCAGATCAGACATTCTCTTATATTCCGGATTGTTCCGATCTGGATATTCCGGATGATCTGGATTACGTTTATATCTGTGAGAACAACACCATTTACGGAACCAAATACAAGAAGCTTCCAAACACAAAGGGAAAGACACTGGTAGCAGATGTATCTTCCTGCTTCTTATCTGAGCCTGTAGATGTGACAAAGTATGGCGTCATCTATGGTGGCGTACAGAAGAATATCGGACCGGCAGGTGTTGTAATCGTAATTGCACGGGAAGACCTGATTACAGATGATGTACTTCCTGGCACACCAACCATGCTCAAGTGGAAGACACAGGCAGACAAAGACAGCCTGTACAACACACCGCCATGCTACGGCATTTATATCTGCGGTAAAGTCTTTAAGTGGCTGAAAAAGATGGGCGGCTTAGAGGAAATGCAGAGACGCAACATTGAAAAAGCAAAGATCCTTTATGATTTCCTGGATGAGAGCAAACTGTTCAAGGGAACTGTCAGAAAAGAAGACCGTTCACTGATGAATGTACCGTTCGTAACCGGAGACAAGGATATGGATGCGAAATTCGTAAAAGAGGCAACTGAGGCTGGCTTCGTAAACCTGAAAGGACATCGTACCGTTGGCGGTATGCGTGCATCCATTTACAACGCAATGCCAAAAGAGGGCGTAGAAAAGCTTGTTGCGTTCATGAAGAAATTTGAGAAGGAGAATGCATAAAATGTTTAATTATACATGCTTAAATCCTATCGCTGGGGTAGGTCTGGATTTATTTTCTGATGATTACAAAAAAGTAGACGATCTGGCAGGCGCTGATGCAGCACTTGTCCGCAGTGCGGCAATGCACGATCTGGATCTTCCGGATTCACTGCTTGCAGTTGCCCGTGCCGGTGCAGGTGTCAACAATATTCCGCTTGACAAATGTGCTGACAAAGGTATCGTTGTATTTAATACACCGGGTGCAAATGCCAATGGTGTAAAAGAACTTGTTTTTGCAGGAATGTTATATGCATCCCGCGATATTGTCGGTGGTATTGACTGGTGTCTGGCAAACCAGAACGATGATAACATTGCAAAAACTGCAGAGAAACAGAAGAAGAACTTTGCAGGAACAGAGATTTCCGGAAAGAAATTAGGTGTCATCGGACTTGGAGCCATCGGTGTGCTCGTAGCAAATGCCGCAACCCATATGGGTATGGAAGTATATGGATATGATCCATATATTTCTGTCAATGCTGCATGGAACTTATCCAGAAGCGTAAAGCATATCAGCAATGTAGAAGATATTTACAAAGAGTGCGATTACATTACGATCCATGTACCTCTTTTGGATTCTACCAGAAAGATGATTGATGCCAATGCGATCGCAATGATGAAGCCTACCGCAATTGTATTAAACTTTGCAAGAGATCTGCTGGTAGACGAAGAGGCAATGGTTGATGCGCTGGCTGCAGGAAAAATTAAGAAATATGTTTCTGATTTCCCGAATACTACAACCGTTGGAGCAAAGGGATGTATTGTCACTCCACATCTTGGAGCATCTACAGCAGAGTCTGAAGACAACTGCGCAATTATGGCTGTCCGTGAGATTCGTGACTACATGGAGAATGGTAATATTACCCATTCTGTCAATTATCCGGACTGCAACATGGGAGCATGTACCACAGCCGGACGTGTTGCAATTCTGCACAAGAATGTCAAGGGTATGATCGGCCAGTATACGACCGTTCTTGGAGAGGCAGATATCAATGTGTCAGATATGACAAATAAGGCAAAGGGTGACTATGCATATGCACTGATCGATGTGGATTCCCAAATTACCGATGATGTGCTGAAAAAACTGCAGGCAATTGACGATGTATTGCGTGTACGCCTTGTAAAATAACAGAAAAGATAAGCATTTTGCTGTATGGCGGTTCGAAAG
>OFMQ01001702.1_pt1 | contig 10444 bp, 9 predicted proteins | sample 1541851 | NCBI WGS metagenome assembly OFMQ01 (sample SAMN04209227, study PRJEB22552) | human gut metagenome | biome: gut; material: feces | host: Homo sapiens | place: USA: Oklahoma | reverse complement strand
GTCAAAAATCACATTTCGTTTTTGCAAGATAGCTCTTTTCGTTTTGCCGTGATTAGATTGTCCCCGTGCTCAGATTTTAGTTATGTTTCGTGATATAAAATCTGAAATTTTCAGTACTCAGACCATCGGTAGAATTCTCCGTGTTCCAATCATGCACGAAGAAGTGTCTAAGGTTTTCCGTAATGGTTATCTTTATACCAACTTCTCACGCAAAGCTGTAACAGAGGCTGATTATGGCGGAATGGGCTACAAGCCAAAAACGCTTATCTCTTACAACAAAAAGGGGGAAGACTACATCATCGACCCGAATCTGATGACAGATATGCTGTCGCGTGTAGATTATGGAGATTTGGGTAAATCGGGTGAATTCCAACAATGTCTGTTTGATACATTCAATCGCTATTTCGGCATTACTGATGAGGATGTGTTTGATGATGTTGTAAAAAGGAAACTAGAAACTAAAGGACTCAACTTGAAGGGAAATTTGGCGCATGAGATTGTTTCAGATGCTCAATTCTATGATTACGAAAATATTGGAATCAACCTTAAGGAAGCTAAAGGGGTAGAGCGCGAGTGGAGTAGGAGTGATGTGCAGAAACTCTTTACTTTCACTTTGGTGGAAATCCTGCGTTCGCAATCAGATAATGATTGCAAGGTAGGAAACATCGTACGTTCTGTACCAACTTTGAAAAGTGCCATACGCTTGTGGTTCAAGTATTATGCTCTGAAGAATGAAGACGAAGATAAATGGTATCGTATTTTCTTGCATGATGCATTAAACGGTTCTGCTTCAAGTATATTCAGACGTCTTATCACAGAAACGCTTAAGGCATACCATCCTTTGCTCGAAGAACAATTACGTAAGCGCAGAGAGGAAAACCGAAAGCGGCAGAGTGTTCCTTTTGTATTGAAGAAGATGTATTCTTATACAGAAGAACATGATGAGTTGACGGAGCAGAAATGCCTGTTGCATCCTTTCTTCTTGGGGCAAGACTATACTGGCAGAAAAACGGAAGAGAGCTTTTACAAGTATCTTGAGGGTCAGGATGGTATAGAATGGTGGTTTAAGAATGGAGATAGCGGTAAGGATTGGCTTGCCATTCGTTATTTCAGCGAAGAACGCAACGAAGAAGCACTTTTCTATCCCGACTGGATTTTCAAAAAGAAGGATGGTACTATCGGCATCTTTGACACCAAAGGAGGTCAGACGGCTGCATCTAAAGACACGAAAAACAAGGCTGAGGCTTTGCAGAAGCGTCTTTCTATGTTGAACAACTTGGCTGAAGGCAGAATAAATTACGTTGGCGGTATTGTAATAGCTGCTAATGGTACATGGTGTTATAATGATAATGAGGAATATGCCTATCAGCCTGGTAGTACAGATGGTTGGAAATTGATGCAGGATATGTTTGATGTGCTTATGGATGGGGACAGCTTGAATACAGCAATTCTTCATAGCATCTCTCCTTCCGACCGCTTCACCCGTTTCCTCCCTCTGTATTCCATCCAAGCTGCCTGTGGTTACTTCGATAAATATGAGGAGACGGAAGGATGGGTGGATGTATCCTCATTACCATTCACTCCAAATAGGGAAATGTTCGTGGTTCATGCCAAGGGCAACTCGATGCTGCCGAAAATTAAGGATGGAGACTTATGCGTGTTTGAACGTTATCATGGAGGTTCAAGGGAGGGAGAAATCGTACTCTCGCAGGTGAATGAATATTACGAGGAATATGGCGGAAAATATACCATCAAAAAGTTTCATAGCGAGAAAACTGTGAACGAAGAAGGGGTGGAAGTTCATTCAAAAATAGAACTGCAGCCACTCAATAAAGATGGCTTCCAGACCATAGAAATCCCGGAAGATAATGAAGCCAAGATTGCTACCATCGGCATCTTGAAATACATTATCCGTTAAAGATAAAAGGGCAAGAGCATTACCTTGTCAATATATGATATGATGCTTTTGCCCTTTCTTTCTGTATGTCTTTTATTCCACTTTCTTTTATTCCGTTTTATTTATTCCACCTCCTCGCACATCGCCATCTCTGCTCCCCGGTAAATCACAACGAGCTGATGAAGCTTCGTGGTTTTCACGGATTTGTGCACTATGTCGCTATTGGCGTAGCGCCTTATCTGGGCTGAGGCTTCCTCGAAGAGATGCTTCAGCTGCTCATCGCTGGTGCCTGGCTTGCAATATTTCAATTCCACGATGTAGGAATCTTCTATGTCCTTATAGATGTCGCAGAGGGGCAGCAGGAAGATGTCGGCATAACCGCCATCGTTGTCAAGTTCAGAAATAGGACGGTAGAACTTGCATTGGCTCGTCATCGCCAGAGTGAAACCATGAACGTAGGCTTCGCCCTTCTGCTTGTCGCGCTGGGAGGAGAAGCGCTTCAGACAATCGGCTATGTAGGCAAAGTAGGGCTTGAATGCGCCTTCGTAAGCCAACTTGCTCTCCAGCTGGGTCTTGTCGTATTGCTCAAAGGTGAGGTCGTCCTCTTTGTAAGTATCCAGCAGATAGGTGTACATCTGGTCGCGCACCACCTCGTTGGGAACCACAAAGCGGGTATTGCCCTGGTAGGTGCCGTCTATCGTTACCATGCCGAAATAGAAGAGCAGACTCAGGAAATTATCTGGGTCGTTGATGCGCTCGGCAGGGAAATTCTCCATCAGGGTTCCCGTGGTGAATCCCCTGGTCACGATATCCTGTATGATGCTGGCATCGTGGGCAAACTCCTTGTCATGGCGGATGAGCATGCGAATCTTGTCGTAGTCGATGCGGATGTTGGTTTCCACCAGTTTCTTCGGAATATCATAATCGTTGCGGATGTAATTATCTACAAAGTAGAGCACCATCACGGAGTTGTACATGGTTGTGTTGTCGTACTTTTCTTCTGAGAAGCAATAATTGTCGTACCATGGCTTCATCACTTCTATCAGCTCATCCACGCTATGGCGGAATGGCAGCACGCTGGCGTAATAAGCCAGCATCTGGCGCACTTCCTCCTCGGTGAATCCCACCATTTCGTTGAACTCCGGAGACAGGGAATAGTTGGTACCGATGTTGAAACCGCTGGTCAGATCGTCCATTGTTACGGGACTTACTCCTGTAACGAAAACTCTGCCCAGTGAATCTCCTGCGGCTCCCTTGATTGTGTCGAAGAAATGTCGTAGATATCCCTCACCGTGAGTCTGCTCGCGGTATCGTTTTTCATGCTCCTTGTGGGCAAGAATCTGATTGGTAAAGTGGTCGTATTCGTCGATGAAGAGATAAATCTTCAAGCCTGCTTCAGCACATTTGTCGCATAGAAATCCCAATTGGGCAACGGCATCTTCCTTTTGGTTCATCTCTTCCTTTGTGTGCGGTGGAAAAAGGTGGGCGTATCTGCTGCAGAAGGTATTGAACTTGTTGCTGCAATGGGCATCAAGTCCTTTTTTATAATTATCCAATCCTGCTGAAATCATGGCAAAATTCAGGTGAAGGATGAGATAGCTGTTGCGTTCAGGGGTAGGATTCTCTCCGATGTAAAGCTTGCCGAAGAGGCTTTCAAACTTATCCTTCTTGTTGATGTCGTAATAGTTTTCGAGCATGGAGAGGGTAAGGCTCTTGCCGAAACGGCGAGGGCGAATGAAGAAGAAATACATGTTAGATTCTTCTATTTTCTCTATGAATGGGGTCTTGTCAACATAGTAACAATCTCTTTCCATTACATCCTCAAAGTTCTGCATTCCGTAAGGGATGCGCTTGCGATAGATTCGCTTTTGTCTTTCTATTTTTGCCATAATCGAAACCTGCTTTTTGTTTTTATGCCGCAAAGTTAAGATTATTATTTGGAATAAGCAAAGTTTTTGGGGCTTTTTCTTGGTGGTTTATCAGAAAATGAGTAGTTTTGTGGGCGTGAATCAAATAGATAACGAATAAGACAATGGATAAGACAACGACTCAAATTACGATGCTCGGAACGGGAAATGCTACGGTTTCCCAGATTTATAATACCTGTTTTGTGCTCCAAACTCCCAGCACCCTGATGCTGGTGGATGCGGGCGGAGGAAACGGAATACTGGCGCAGCTGAAGAAGATACATGTTCAGATTTCTGACATTCATCACCTCTTCGTTACCCATGCGCATACCGACCATGTGCTGGGGGGAATCTGGGTAATCCGAATGGTGGCACAATGTAAGGGATATGAGGGATTGCTGCATGTGTATGGAAACGATAAGGTGATAAAGGTGATCAAGACCATCATCGACATGATTCTTGCCAAGAAGCAACTGGCTAAGGTGGCTGAAAGGGTGGTGTTCCATCAGTTGGAAGATGGCGATTGCTTCGAAGTGGGGGATATGAAGTTGGAATGCTTTGATATTCAGTCTACTAAGGAAAAACAGTTCGGATTCCGAGCAGAGTTGCCTTCTTCTGATGAATCGGATAAGCCTTTGGTCTTGGCGTGCCTGGGTGATGAACCTTATAACGAGCAGAACCGACGCTACATAGTGGGGGCTGACTGGATGATGTGTGAGGCGTTTTGTCTCTATGCAGACCGCGATACGTTCAAGCCTTATGAGAAATGCCACAGTACGGCGCTTGATGCCGGAAAACTGGCGGAGGAACTGGGCGTGAAGAATCTTATCCTGTATCATACGGAGGAGAAAACACTCGCTAATCGTAAAGAAAATTATACTCGTGAAGCTGCCGAGAACTTCAAGGGTAGAATCTTCGTTCCGGATGATTTGGAGGTGATAGAGCTGTAGAATTTCTTTCTTTATAATTGTGGGTTTAATCAGTTTTGATCCGGTAGGAAAATCTTGGTTACTTCCCGCTCTCCGAAATCTATCATGGCGTTGAAGAGACTCACTTTTTCCGCCTTTCTGAGGTTTTCTAGTGTGAGGTCGGCTTCCAGGATGATGCCGGCTTCCAGGAGCTGGGCACGTTTGGTTCCCTGGAGCAGGGGATGCTTGGGGGTGAGCCATCTGTTGCCATCAAAAAGGGCGAGATTGGTGAAGGAGGTATCGGTAATGAGCCCGTTCTTTACAATGATGATTTCATCGCAATCGTCCTTCTGGGCTACCAGGGCGTTGAGCGCACTTCGGTCTGTGCTCTTATAGGTGTAGTCGATATTATTATCCTCTACCACCTTGAGGGAATGAATCTCCTTCATCTTGTAGGGGGCGTACTCGATGGCTTCCACGCCCTGGGTGCCATAAACCACTCGTGCCTTGTAAAGGTTCATTTCCTCTTTTGGGGAAATGAGGGATGAGAGTTTTATTTCTTCAGATGCGAGGGTTGGAAAGAACCTGCGGATGGTTCTCTCCATTCTTGCCTGATGATAGGGTAGGGCTAGAGCCTTGCCGTTTTTGATCTTTATTGTTTCTATAAATTGCTGTTTCATAATCTCTTTTATTTTTTCTAAGATGAAAGGTGGATTTAAAACGGAAGATAGATTTTCTGAATCACTTCCTCGTATTCCCTCCGGCAATCGCTCTTCGAAGTGATGCCGCCGCCTGCCTTGAAATACAATTTTCGGCTTTTCTTCGGCTTCTTTCCTTCGTTTGCCTTGAAATTCTTTTCTCCGTCGGCTTCAAAATCAACCGGCGAAGTTTCTTCTTCTATGAATCTTATCATGACGGCAGAGTTGAGTTCGCCCTGGTCGTAGATTCCCATGATGCCCGTGTAGAAGCCGCGGTCGTAGCCTTCTGCCTCTTGGATAATCTGCATGGTTTTATCTTTCGGGGCACCCGTGATGGAACCGGCTGGGAGCTGGGCATCGAGGATTTCGCCCAGATGGTGCGGGTAATCTTCGGGCAGGCGACCGCTGATTTCTGAACTGGTTTGCAGGATGTCGCCCTTGTTGGTGTGCAGCACGTCGACGTAACGGTATTTATCTACCCTTACATCTTCTGCCACCCGGCTCAGGTCGTTTCTTATCAGATCTACGATGGTGGCGTGTTCTGCCGCCTCTTTCCGGTCTTCCATCAGCAGCTTTTCGGCATTGGGGAGGGATGCATCCAGGGTTCCCTTCATGGGATAGGAGTAGATTCTTCCGCCCTTGATTCTGACGAAGGTTTCGGGCGAAAAGCAGACGAAGGGGGTGAGATTCTCTTCTATGTTCTCTTCTTTCAGATGAGCTTTATCTTCTGCTTGAGTTCTCTTTCTTCTGAGCAGCAGTTTATACTTCCCTTTTGCACGATGGAAAATTTCTTCTAATGAAAGATTGCAGCTTACGGGAACCCGGTTGGTGAGATTCGTAAGATAGCTGTTGCCCGCCATAATGTTGCTCTTCACGATGTTGAAGCTTCGCTCATAATCGTTATAAAGGGGCGGGGTTATCTGCCAAGAAATAGGAGAGTCCAAAGGAGTTTCTTTGAAAAACTTTTTCTCCGAAATCTCCTTTGGAATCTCCCTTGAAATCTCCTCGTAAATTCTTTTAGAATCCCCCATTTCTTTCGAATGGTTTTCTCTCCAGTTACCTCTTCCTTCGAAATCGAAGAGGCATTCTTCGGGATTTATATCTGATAGCTTGCGGATGAAGGCCTCGTCTGCCTGGTAGTTGATGACAAAGAGAAAAGGCTCTTTCTGGCTTGCCAATCGGTTGATTTTATCTATGATTTTCTGTTTCATGTCTGCAAAGATACTGCTTTTATTTAGAAAGACAAAAGATTGGTTACAGATTTTTGTTTGATGGGACGTCTTCTCCACACGCCCTGATCAGGGCGTGTGGAGCATATTTAATAGGCTTTCACTGCCTTTTTTAATACGCTTCTCCCTGCTCTATTTCTTCCTGCGTAATGCGCTTGCGGTCGATAGCGCGCCAGGCAAAGACGATGTAGGCGAGCACGAACGGGATGAGGAGGGAAACTATCGCCATGGTGCGGAGCGTGAACTCGCTGCTGCAACTGTTGGCGAGAGTGAGCGAACTCTGAAGGTCGATGTTAGATGGATAGTAGGCGGTATTGTTCCAGCCGGCTATCAGCAGCAGAACCAGCACGGTAAGCACGGTTCCGATGCCCGTAAACCAGATTCCCTTTCTATACTGCACGCTCCTCGATGACTTGAAAATGCCGAAAAGAACGAGTACTACACCTATTAATAATATTACAAGCAAGATTGGCATCTCCAGGAGATTGTGAAGATACTTCATACTCTCAATCGTAATGCCGGAAGAAGAAGTGCTGAATCCATCTTTTACCAGCAATCTGATGAGGAATGGCAGGAAGAACAATAGGAAGAGGAGGGCATTCCATGGCAACTGGCGGGTGCAGCGCTCCTGAATCTGCTGGTGCTCGATGTTGTTCTTGATGTAGAGCATGCCCAGAATACGGACTAGCATCAGTACGGCAAGTCCCAGCACTACGTTCCATGGGTCGAGCAGGGCATCAAGACCATGGCTGGCATTTGCCCAGCGGCTGATGACGGGTTGCAGACTGTTGGTAATATTGCCCTTGTCTATCAGGAAATTGCTGCCGTTGAAGAAGGTGGCTACGGCTCCGCCAAGAAGCAGCGGACCCACGATGCCGTTGATAATGAGGCAGATCTGAAAGGTCTTCGGTCCAAGAAAATTACCTATCTTGTTCTGGAATTCATAGCTCACGGCTTGAATCACAAACGAGAACAGGATAATCATCCACAGCCAGTAGGCTCCGCCGAAACTGGTGCTGTAGAACAATGGAAACGAGGCGAAGAAGGCTCCGCCGAAGGTGACGAGCGTGGTGAAGGTGAACTCCCATTTTCGTCCCGTAGAGTTGATGATGAGGCGACGCTCCTCTTCCGTTTTTCCCAAACAGAATATCAAGGTGTTGGCTCCCTGTACAAACATGAGAAACACCAGCAGGGCTCCTAATAATGATACGAGGAACCACCAGTATGATTGCAAAAATTCGTATCTCATAATGCTAATGTCATAAAGTTAATTCATAATCTTAAGTTTATCATCTTAAGCTTTTATTCATATTCCGGTCCTTTCTTAATCTGCTTCACCAGGATGCTGATTTCCACGGCAAGCATGGTAGTGAAGAGTGCCAGGAAGATGAAGAAGGTGGTGGCCACGCTGCCTGCTTCGATGTCGGAGATGGCGGCACTTACTGGCAGCAGGTCTTGGATGGTCCAAGGCTGGCGACCGATTTCTGCTACTATCCAGCCCGATTCTGAGGCGATGTAAGCCAGCGGAATCATGATGATGGCGGAAATGAGGAACCATCGGTATTGGGCGATTTCCTTCTTATAGACCAGGAATAGGCTGAGGGCGAAGAAGAGAATGAGCAGGCAGCCTACTCCCACCATCAGGCGGAAGGCGTAGAAGCAGATCGGGATGCTCGGTACCAGTTCTTTGGCGTCCTTGATGTAACCATATCCGAAGTATTTCATATTCTCCCTGAGGATAGGGAGCTGGTCTTTCGCCTTCGTTTCGCGATAGGTTTTCAGGGCAACTATCGCCTTCTTGCCCCGGGCTATCTTTTCCTGCACGGATGGTTCCCGGGTGCCATCCTCTTTAGTGTAACCCTTGATAATATCGTTTACGCCAGGCACGTAGCCATCGGCTGTGCGGGTGGCTAAGAACGAGAGCATGTTGGGGATGGCGATGCGCATGGCTGGCTCCTGCTCGTTTTCGTAATCGGGCTGCCGGAAGGGATGAACGGCTGCTATCGCCGTGAGGCTTTCGCCGTTTCCACCATTATATAATGCTTCCATCGCAGCCAGTTTCATCGGCTGCACCTGTGCCACCTGGTAGGCAGAGTTGTCGCCGGTCATCGCAGCCAGCAGGGTGGCGATGAGTCCTACTCCGGCACCCATCTTGATGCTCGCCTTCGCCAGTTGGGTTTCTCTCTTCTTCAGGAGATACCAGCAGCTTACGGCTACTACGAAGGTGGCGCCGATGATCCAGGAGGAAGTAACGGTATGGGTGAACTTGTTGATGGCGAATGGCGAGAGTGCCACATCCATAAACGAAGTCATCTCGAAGCGCATGGTATCGGGATTAAATTCCTGTCCCACCGGATACTGCATCCAGGCGTTGGCTACGAGAATCCACCAGGCAGAAATGGTGGCGCCAAGTCCCGTGAGCCAGGTAGAGGCAAGGTGGAAGCCCCGGCTCACCTTATCCCAGCCGAAGAACATTACGGCTACGAAGGTGCTCTCCATGAAGAATGCCAGGATGCCTTCGATGGCTAGGGGAGCGCCGAACACGTCGCCCACGAACCAGGAGTAGTTGCTCCAGTTGGTGCCGAATTCAAATTCCAGGATGATGCCTGTGGCAACGCCCATGGCGAAGTTGACGCCAAAGAGTTTTTGCCAGAAACGGGTTACGTGCTTCCAGAACGGCTTGTTGGTGCGGTAGTAGCATGTTTCGGCGATGCCCATGATTACTGCCAGTCCCAGGGTGAGCGGCACGAACAGCCAATGGTAGATGGCCGTGAGTGCGAATTGCGCCCTCGACCAGTCGATGGTCGCTGATGTAATGTCTAACAATAGATTTGTCATCATAGTTGAATGGTTTTAGAATTGTTATTATATAATGTTTTTGTATTTCTTTCGATGTGAAGGTTGCGGGGATTCAGAGTCTTATCTGTTCAGAATTTCCTTGGAAACGAAGCCAGCCTTGTCTCCGTTCTTGGCATTCGTATTGATAAAATCTGGAAAGAAAAAGAGCTTGAGCACCAGGAAGATGATGGCAAGCTTGATGAGGATGACAGCCCACAACGTCTTGCCCAGGGTCATCGTCCTGAAACCATCGTAATAGAGATGGAAAATCCGGGACAGCAGTCCTTGTTTTATCGGTTTTACATCCGTTTTCATCAGGTTTTTATCCTTTTTCTTCTGCATAAGCACTCCTTCTTAAAAAAAATCTGCTGCAAATCTACAATAAAATTATGTAACTACCAAATATTTTGTTGAAAAAGTTACAAAAAGATTATTTTTAGGTATCCCATAAGGGAGTTATTTTAAAGTTTTTCTTTTTTTTATGGAATAAGGCTTGCCGTTTCATCAGAATTTATTATCTTTGTCCCCTAAAACATAGAAACATTTTAATCAGAAATAATCAGAAGAAATGATGAATATAGAATCAGTTAGAGAGTATTGCCTCTCGCTTCCCCTCGTAGCCGAGGCTTTTCCTTTTGATGAGCAGACCTTGGTGTTTCGCATTTTGGGCAAGATCTTTGCCTGTGTTGACCTGGAGCGCCCCGAGTGGGTTACGATGAAATGTAATGCCGATTACGCCCTCGAACTCCGGGAAGTGCATCCCGAAATAGAAGGCGCATGGCATTGGAATAAGAAATACTGGAATCAGGTAAACCTTTATGGCACGCTGGAAGATGATTTCATCCAGGCCCTGATTCGCCACAGTTATTCCGAAGTGGTGAAGAAACTCAAGAAAAAGGAGCGGATGGAGCATCCGGAAATGCTGGATGTGAAGGAATAGGGAGAATTATTCATTTTTTCTGTAGTT
>OFMQ01001695.1_pt1 | contig 10484 bp, 5 predicted proteins | sample 1541851 | NCBI WGS metagenome assembly OFMQ01 (sample SAMN04209227, study PRJEB22552) | human gut metagenome | biome: gut; material: feces | host: Homo sapiens | place: USA: Oklahoma | reverse complement strand
ACATCATCCAGGGTTACAGGGCTCACACCCATCATGAAGATACGCTCAAAATTACCCTTGAACTTTTTGAAGACATCACGATAAAAGCCGTCGGCATGGGTAATCGCATGATACACATTTTCACCACGTTCGTTGAGTATGACATTCGTGAAGTTGTCATACTCATCGATGATGAGATACAGATGATACTGGTGCGCCTTGGCAGCCTTGAATATCAGTTCCATCTTTTCCTCGAAATCTTCCTGCGCCAGGATTTCTTCCATCTCTGCCTGATAATATTCTGAGTATTGACGGACAAAAGCATCGAGGTTGATGCTGAGATAAGAATTAAACTTCGTCTCAAGCTTGTCGATATTACCCGTAATCTGGGAGAAATCGAGGAACAGCACCTGATACTTTCCCTGCAAAGGAGTAGGATGCTGGCCTATCCACAGATTTCCAAAAAGACTCTGGAACTTATGGCTCTGCGTACAGTCATAGTAAGAATAGAGCATACTCAAGAATATGCTCTTACCAAAACGACGAGGGCGGATGAAGAAGAGATTGCGAGGCTGCTTCTCCAGCTCCGGGATAAACATCGTCTTATCCACATAATATAGATTCTGCTCTATTACCGTAGCAAAATCTGCCACCCCATAAGGTACTAGTTTTACTTGCTGTTCCATCATGATCTATCTTTAAAAACACTATCTGTGTGCAAAGATAGCATAAAAAAACGAAAAAGCCACAGTTTGCGTTTACAAACTGCGGCTTTTATTATATTTTATCCGAAACACTCGATTTTACATGATTACAAACCAAGTTTGTGAACCTTCAGATTCTTGAATTCAGCCTTGCCACCCTGGGTGTAGAGCTTCACATTCTCGTATGGAGCTACAGGGAAGACGAGGTTGGTCATGGCGATACGGCCGCCATCTACGAAGAGCTCAACTGATGACTTATCTACGAAGATATCAACATGATAGGTCTTCTTGCCATCCTCGCAAAGACTCAACGGAGCCCAGGTAGCCAGAGCGAAATCGTTCTTGTAGTTGATGGAATTGGCGATGCGGGCAGGCTCCTTGCCTTCTGCAGCACGCTGCTTGTCCCAAGCCAACTCGATATCGTGAGGAACTGCCTGCTTGCCGAAATCGGTCAAACCGCTCTCTGTCCTATCCATAACCACCTTGCCCTGCTTCATATCGAAGTAAATCATGGTGCGCTCACGCTTATTGTTTGAAATCTCAATACCTGCAATACCGTTGGCATCTGGAGTTACATCGGCCTCGATCTCGAAGGCACCATTCATATTGGCAGCAACACCCTTCAGATCCTTGGCATCGGCAACAGAAGCATCAGCCAAATCCTTGGTTTCTTTTCTCAAAGCATATACTTCAGGAGCTACATCCTCAGAAATATAGTACTTGCCATTCTTTTCGTAGAGTTTCAACTCTCTTGGCAAACCGTTGGCACCACGATTCTGCTTGAACGGAGTAAGGTTGGCATACTGCCAGTTGCTCATCCAGGTGATACCCAGAACTCGGTCGCCTGTGTTTGAGAAGGTAACGGTAGCATAGTGATCCTTACCCCAATCGAGCCACTTCACATCGTGAGCATCTGGACAGGTGAAGTTCTTGCCATCGAAATCGCCTACGAAATACTCGGTAGCACTGCCACCAAACCAGCAGCCTGGATTGATATTCATCGTCATCACCCACTTCATCTTCTTCTTATCACCATTTACAGGCAACTGGAAGAAGTCAGGGCACTCATACTGGCATGGCTGCTGACCCAATCCTTTGCCGAAAGCGCTTACATAAGTCCACTTTTTCAAGTTCTTTGACTTATAGAAACGGGTTTCCTTATCGGCAGAAACAATCATGTACCAGCACTTTCCTTTCTCATACCAGAACACCTTAGGGTCGCGGAAGTCCTTCAAGCCATCGAATGGAGTCAACACTGGGTTGCCCTCGTACTTGGTAAAAGTACGACCGTTGTCGTTGCTGTAGGCGATGCACTGTACCTCATCGTGGTTCACACTGTTGTTGGTATAGATGGCGATGATGGCATTCTTGCCAAAACCGGCAGTATTCTTCTTATCTACCACAGAACTACCTGAGAAGATATGGCCTACTGGGTCGCGGGCAATGGCTGGGTCGAGGTGCTCCCAATGAACCAGGTCCTTGCTTACGGCATGTCCCCAGTGCATGTTGCCCCACTTGCTTCCGTATGGGTTATACTGGAAATAGAGATGATACTCACCATCCTTATACACCATACCATTAGGGTCGTTCATCCAGCCGTAGAGCGGAGTAAAGTGATAAGATGGACGATAGTAATCGGTATTGGTGGTATCGAATGTATCGCTGAGCTTGAGCAAGCTGAGAGCCAAGGCATCCTTCTTCAAACCGAGAATCTTGACGGTAGCAGTCTTACCCTTTCCCAAAGCGAAAGGCACATAGTAATCAGAACCATTCTGAGCCAGGCGAACGTCCATCCAGGTATCATCCTTAGAACCTGTATCGAGCAAAACCTGGGCCTCATCCTTCTCTTCCTGGATAGGGAGAAGAAGATACTTGGTAGGATTCTCCACCTTGATGATAGTAGTATCACCCTTGTGTTCGATATTCATCTTCTGTGCAAAGGCAGAAGTTGTAGCTGATGCCATCAACATGAGGCAGGCAGCCTTCATCATATTATTTGTTCTCATTGTACTATTATTGTTAATTGTTATTGTTTATATCTATAACGTATTATTGTTTGTCTTATTACCGACAGCCCTATACATTATATTATATATAGGAGCTGTCGATGATGTTTATTGATATTTATATCGCTTAGAACTTCAGCGAAGCTGTGAATTCTACAGTGAATGGACGGAGGTAGCTACCCGTCATAATCTGATTCTTGATTCCCTTAGCCTCATCCTTGGTAATCAGCTCGGCACCTGCGATACTACCCTTGGCACCAGTCTGGTTGAGGAAGTTGACTACGGTGCAGCCGAGAGCCAAGCGCTTGGTTGCCTGCCAGTTCAAACCTCCGAAAGTCTCCCAGTGACCGTTGAAGTAATATGCCTCGTTGATGTTGGCGTAGGTCTTGCTGAAGTAACGGAAACTGGTCCAGAGCTTAATGTCCTTGGTAATCATGTAGCTAGGATCCAACTCGATGAGAATCTGAGGAATCTCGGCTACGATATTACCTGTGGCATTGATGTTGCCAACATAGCCATCGCTGAAGGTGATGCTGGTTTCATACTTCTTGTAAGTTGGCTTCTGATAAGTGAAGAGGAAGTGGAAATCGAATCCCTTGAAAGGATGAGCCACAGCATCGGTTGTCCAACCCCATGTCTGGATATCGTAAGTCATTGGCGCAGCCTTGATCTCCCTGCCATGCTGCAGGTTCAGAGTTGAGTTGTTGTTGGTCTTTGAGATGTAAGAGAACAACGATGTCAAACTCAGCCAAGAGTTGTTGTAGTAGATACCTGCACGACCGAGTGGCACAGAAATCTTACCTGTATTTGGCAATGTAGCTGGAGCAAAAGCCTCGAACTTAGGATGCTGCACAATGTAAGTGAAATCGCCAGTGAAGCCGAAGTTATCGGTCAACTTATAAGTTGCTGCCACTGAGAAATCGTAGTTGATCCAGTTGTAACTCAAGTCTGCTGGAGCTATCTTGGTTCCATCTACTGCGGTAGCACCGAGATAGTAATCGGCGAAGCGACCTACGAATTCACCCTTTGCATTCTTCACTGCTGCGTTTTCACCCTTCAGCTTCTGCCACTCCAGACGGGCACCATAGTAGAGATTCAACTTGTTGGTAACATCCCAATCGTGAGTGAAGTAGAGAGCCAGCTTGTTTTCGCTTCCCTTGTAATACTCAGAGGCATTCTTGTTGAAATCGTAGAAGTAGTCGCGCTGTTTTGCATCCCAAACTCGCAAGGCATAACTTCCATCAGCAGGTACACTCTGGTCATACATGGTTGTATTTGAGCAATAATCAATATGATAGAACCACTCATTCACGCCGAGGCGGAAGGTGGAAGTACTGAATTTCTTGCTAAGCTCGGTGGTGAAGAGAGCCTCATCAATTTTACCGGCATTGAGACATGACATACGGGTCTGGATGTACTGACCGTTGTAAGCCTTGGTCTGTCCGTCGATATCGCGATACTTATAATTATATACGCCCTGATTGGCAGCGCTCTTCAAATCGATGATAGACATTGGAGTCTGATAAACCATCGCACCACGGGAATGATCGTACTTCAAGGTAGCCTTCCAGTTCAAACCGTTGTCAAAACGGTAGCTGTTCATGAGGGTTACCTCACTTGCCTTATTCAGACAAGCATCGTAGAGAGAAGTCTGCTTCAACTCACCAGTACGCATATCGCAATAAGTCATCTCGTTATCGATAGGAAGATAAGAGGTGGTACCGAGTTTGAAGTCGCCATACTCCTTTACGCTTCCATCGCCCACATAGATAAATGGAGCACTCTGGGTAGCGTAGTTATACACGTTGTGGCTGTTGGCATACTTATACATGGCAGTGAACTCACCACGGTTGCCGTTATACTTCTTGGTGAGGAGAGCCTTGTAAATCTGAGTACGGTCCTGATAAGGAGTTGACTTGATCTTGAAGGTTCCCGGATCGAAATCCTGATACATATTAAAGCTGTAGTACCAGTCCTTACCCAAATCACCATTCATATTCAGAGAGAATTCCTGCAATCCGAAGTGATTGCTCTTATAGTTCAGTGTACCATTGAATCCCTTCTGTCCCTTCTGGGTGAAAGAGTTCACGGCATAACCGATATTACCGGTAGTGATGGCAGTCTCGGCAATCTTGAGCAAACCCTGATGGCTCAAACTTGCATCACCACGCCAGATAGTATTGACAGAATGAGGATTGGTAGCGTAAGTAACAGGCAGACCATTCTCCAAAACGTTGACATCGGCAGAAGGCAAGCCTATCTGAATCTCACGAGGACCATTCGCACTGGCTGCATTGAGCATCACATTACGATTACCCTCTTCCTTAGCACTTGAATTATCATCCTGTGCAAAAGCTGCTGTAACATTTACCAATGAAAGTGCAAGCATCATAGCTGCGCTCTTTCCATTTAATAAGTTGTTCATACTTTAAATGTTTAATTTGTTAGCGTTAATGTTTTGATTTCTGCTGCAAAAATACATAAAGGTCTGAACAGCGGCTTAAAAAATCATTTCATCGAATAAAAAATTCCGTTCATTGTAACATAATTGCTATTACATGAACGGAATTTCACACTTTTCTGCTACTTTCTACTTCTTAACTAACTCTTTTCTATTTCAGACAAAGGGAGTCATATAGATCACTACAGACTATTAAGAGCGTGTCATAATGTACTTGAGTTAATAAGTTCAAGTGCTTGAATCAGTGAGGTCAAGTGCTTGAGTCTGTGAGGTCAAGTGTTTGGTTCAGCTTACTCAAGTGATTCCGTAAGCTATCGGAGACGACTTGTTAAATTAACGGAGACGACTCAACAAGCTATCGATGACGACTCCGGAAGCTATCGGAGACGACTCCGGAAGCAGACGCAGATAGCTTCGTTGACTAACGCAAGTACTTGAGTTGGCTAACGCAAGTACTTGAGATGCTCAACGCAGCCTGTTTCGATGGACCATGTAGGCTAATACCCCAAAACGTTAACGAACAATAAAAAACAGCTTAGATTTTGTGGAAACGCATCTTTTTTGTACTTTTGGAAAAAATAAGGCTAGAATGACAGAGCGCAAGATTATACATATCGACATGGATGCCTTCTTTGCTGCGGTAGAGCAAAGAGACAATTCGGAACTTCGGGGCAAACCGGTAGCGGTTGGCTTCGACGGACCACGTGGTGTGGTTTCTACAGCCAGCTATGAGGCAAGGAAGTATGGCGTTCACTCGGCGCAATCCATCGCTCAAGCCAAGCAGCGCTGCCCTAATCTCATCATCGTGCCCTGCCGGCATGATTATTATGCTAAAATATCCCATCAGATACATCAGATATTCCAGGAATATACCGACCTCATCGAACCCATCTCCATAGATGAAGCCTTTCTTGATGTAACACAGAATAAGAAAGGGATAGAACTGGCGGTGGATATTGCCAAAGAAATCAAAACCCGTATCAAGGAGGCAACCGGACTCACCGCCTCGGCAGGCATCAGCTACTGCAAGTTTCTCGCCAAAGTGGCTTCTGATTACCGCAAGCCCGACGGCATCTGCACCATTCATCCCGACAAGGCGCTCGATTTCATCGCCCAGCTGCCTGTAGAGGATTTTTGGGGTGTAGGCAAGAAAACACTGCAAAAGATGCATTTCATGGGTATCTTCAACGGAGCTGACCTGAGGAAAGTATCCGAAGAACATCTGGTAGAAGTGTTCGGAAAAGCCGGACACATCTTCTATGATTTCGCAAGGGGGATAGATGAACGACCTGTCATCACCTACCGGGAACGGAAATCGGTAGGCTGCGAACAGACTTTCCTGGAAGATATCTATCTAACAACGGCTGTGATTATCGAACTGTACCATACTGTACTCGAACTGCTGGAGCGCATCGCCAAAAGCGGTTTCGAAGGAAGAACCCTGACGCTGAAGGTGAAGTTTGCCGATTTTACCCAGATAACACGAAGCATCTCGCAAGAAAAGGTTCTGAAAAAGAAGGATGATATTTTACCTCTTGCCAAACGGCTGCTGAAACAGGTAGATTACTCCTCTGCTCATCCCATCCGCCTGCTTGGTCTGTCCGTAAGCAATGCCTCATCAGAAGAAGCCAGGAAGCAAGATAAGGAGAACAGCAGTTTCAAGCCCGAATACAAAGAACTGGAACTGGAATTCGAAGATTGGGAATAAGCCCCTTTAAAAAGCTATAGTATGCCCGCTTAAAAAGAAACAAACCATAATACGCGAAAAGCAGCTGTCAGACATCCCGTCTATACAGCTGCTTTCTCTCATTACTACTTATTTCCCAAAACAAAACTTTTTACCTTAAAGAAAACTACTTACCTTAATGAATACTCAATCCTATAACCTTAAAACATAAAACCTAAACCTATGAAAATGCAACTATTTCTGCATGAAACAATTTATAAACTTCTAAATTCTGGTGCAAAGATAGTAAGTTTCAGCGAACAGCAGGTACAATTATCGTTCAAATAGTGATAAAAATGATACAATGTACCTTTTATGCTAGGAAATGAACGATTTTTATCCATATATTCACAGATTTTACACTTCAGGTATAGCGTATTTCTCTCTATTTCATCACATTACCGACATCACCAGGTAACATTCCATACTCTTCCTTGAAACATTTTGTGAAGTAAGACGGCGCTGAGAAGCCCACTTCATAGGCTACTTCAGAGACACTCATGCTCCGGGTTTCGAGCAAACGCCTAGCTTTGGCAAGGCGAGCCTTACGGAGTAAGTCAACAACAGAAGAGCCTGTCATCGCCTTCACCTTGCGATAGAGCTGCACACGGCTTAAGCCAATCTGCTGTCCCATATCCTCAACTCCAAACTCGCTATCAGAAAGATTCTTCTGGATAATGGCTTGAAGCTGCTTGAGGAACTGCCTGTCACGATCTTCCAGATGAGCCTCAGAAATCTCCTTCTCAGCCTCTTTAGAACCTTGATAAAGATTCTTCAGGAGCTGACGCTGTCGCAAGAGATTCTCAATACGGGCGAGAAGCACCTTGCTGTGGAATGGTTTGGTAATATAGGAATCAGCTCCATGCTCATAACCCTCTGCGCGATGCTCCTCCAGGTTCTTCGCCGTAAGCATAATAACAGGAATATGGGAGGTAGCCGTATTCGTCTTCAGCCGTTCTGTCAACTCCAATCCGTCCATAACAGGCATCATCACATCGCAAATCACCAGGTCAGGCACCTCTTTCAAGGCGACAGCCAGACCCTCTTTACCATCGGCGGCCTCAAGAACAATATACTCATCCTGCAAAAGAGTACGCTCATACTGACGGATATCGGTATTATCATCAATAACCAAAACAGTAGGACGATTGGTATTCTCGCTTACCAGCTGCTGAACTTTTCCACGACTTCTGTCTCCATCGTCAATATATTGCAAAACAGATTCATCTACAACATTCTTACCAGTTGACGCATAAGCATTTACAGAGTTATCCACAATATCCACATCATTGTGGATAACTTGTGAATCACCCTCCTGTTTACGAGGAATGACAACGATAAAATCAGAACCCTTTCCCAGTTCACTTTCTACCCTAGCCTCACCATGATGCAACTCTACAAATGATTTCACCAGAGCCAGACCGATACCCGTACCGCTGGCAGCACCCTTGGCCTGGAAGAAGCGTTCAAAGATCTTATCAGCCTCATCCTGCGAGATACCCTTGCCCGTATCTTTCACATCAAGACGGAGATTGGCACCTTCATCTTTCAGCGAAACAAAGATTTCGCCACCAGCAGGCGTATATTTCAAGGCATTGCTCAACAGATTGAACACGATACGGGAAATCTTCTCCTGATCGGCAATCATTTCATGGCTGCCTTTCAAGTCATCAACATCCAGATGCAGTCTGATCTGCTTGCGCTCAGCAGTAAGCTGGAAGTCGCCCACCCACATCGTCAAGGTCTTCACAATGTCGAAGCGGTAGAGTTTCAGTTCCATCTTGCCATTCTGAATCTTACGGAAATCAAGTATGTTACTTACCAACTGTTGGAGGGCAAGGGCGTTACGCTGCACCATCTTCAAGAGTTCGCGGCTCTTGCCCTTGATGCCGGAATCTTCAAGCAGCATCTCTACCGGGTCGGCTATCAGGGTTAAAGGCGTACGAAGTTCATGACTGATATTGGTAAAGAATACCAGACGGGAATGAGTGAGTTCCAAGACCTCCTCATTCAATCGTTTCAATTCTCCATTCTTTTCACCCAATTCTACATTCAGTCGCTTCAGTTCGCCATTTGTCTTAGCCAATGTTTCGTTCAGTTTCACCTTTATCAGATAACCTCTGAAAATTAAAGCCGCAGCTGCAAGGCAAACAAGCAGGAACAGACACAGACCTATGAGCATGACTTTCTGTGAGTTATAATCAGACAGATACTGATTTACCTGTTTATGCAAAGTCTTCAGATTGTGCGTCTGACGCTCGGCATCTCTAGCCTCCATCAATGTAAGGGCAGCATTTGCCTGGGTTATGATAGAAGTGCTCAGATAATTGTCGCGTTCATAAGGCTGATGCTTCAATATCTTCATGGCAAGCGCTATGACCTCGTCACCCTTGGTAGGATAAAGATAAGAGGCTTCGAAAATACCATCGCGCACAAGTTCCAAACCACCACCTTCGGTAGCCATGCCGTCTACTCCGGTATACTTATAGTTACGCTTTACCCTCATCTGGCGGGCAGCCACATAAGCTCCCCAGGCAAGACAGTCATTATGGGCAAAGACATAATCAAAGTCCTGTGTCTGTTTCAATATGCGTTTCATCGCCTGGATTCCACCCTCTTCTTTCCAGTTTCCTTCCTCCGAGGCTACAACCTGTAACCCAGGATAAGGCTTGATAGCATCCATAAAACCACGATGACGCTCCAAAGCAGGCGAAGAGCCCTCCAAACCGCTGATTTCAACGATGCGACCCTTTCCCTGAAGTTGCTGGGCGATAAAAGTTCCCATCGATTTACCTATCGTATAGTTATCGCAGCCGATAAATGCCGTATACTTATCAGAATTGGTCTTCCTGTCATAGAGAATCACAGGAATACCTTTATCGTAAGCACGCTCTACCGACTTGGATATAGCACTCAGCTGATTAGGAGATACGATAAGCAGATCTACGCCCTCATCGATAAACTGGTTAACCTGCTTATTCTGCAACACATTATCATCGTTGGAAGAAGCCAGTTTCACGATAAGCGAATCGTTGAGATACTCGCCCATCTTCAGTTCATCATTCAGTTTATCGCGCCAGATATCTTCCGAACACTGGGATACGCCAATGACAAACTTCCTTGGCTTCTGAGCACAACCGGTCAGCAACACGATGATCGCTACATATATAATAAGGTGTAATTTTCGTTTCATACAGCTTATACAATTTCTATGTTTATAAAGAAGAGGCATTCAACAAATGCCTAAAAATAAAACTTTACCGCTGCAAATATACAACTTTTTTTTGTATTTTAGCCCCATTGGTCAGTTTTTTACAAATATTTTATTCTGAAAACACCAAGAAAAACATAGGAAAATCTTTCATATTTATCTTTTCCACATCAGTTACCAACAGGAAAAACATCTGATAACCAACAGAATAACATAGTTATCAACACATATGTGGATAACTTTTCTATGAGAAGTGAATAAGTGTGGAAAAGTTTAGAGCATAAAAAAGACATCAACTAAAAAGTTGATGTCTCTCATCTTGTAGCGGGAGGGGGCCACGATCCCTCGACCTCCGGATTATGAATCCGACGCTCTAACCAGCTGAGCTATCCCGCCA
>OFMQ01001679.1_pt1 | contig 10595 bp, 10 predicted proteins | sample 1541851 | NCBI WGS metagenome assembly OFMQ01 (sample SAMN04209227, study PRJEB22552) | human gut metagenome | biome: gut; material: feces | host: Homo sapiens | place: USA: Oklahoma | reverse complement strand
CACAGGCCGCCCGGATCATTTTGGCCAGCATCATCAAATCGTCGATGTATTGGGAATACACGCAGAACACATCCTCGTCAGAGTCGAAGTGAAACAGACCCACACCGCTGTTGTTTTCCTCGAACTCCCGTATCACGCCCCGGACCAGCCGCTCCCAGTCTCCGCTGCTTCCAGTCAGTCCCAGCCGACGGAATTCTTCCGTCCGGAATCCATCGTTGATTTTAAGCAGAAGAGAGAGCGCATAGGGGTGGTGGGGAATGAGAAAGAATGGCGCGATCTGCTCCGGCTTCACCCAGATTTTGAAAGGCGGGCGTGGATCGGGTATCCAGGGCAGCATCTCCCACTGGTCGTCTGGTCTGTTTCCGTATTGGGAAAAGTCTTTCATGTAATCCCTCGCTCTCCCGCACATCAGCAGCCCAGTTGTCCTCCGTTTACCGGGCGGAAGATCCTTCGGCCCGCCAGCAGTTCCTCCAGCTTTTTGGCCAGCGCCTCCACAATAGCATGGCAGGGATTCTCAACCCCCACGATCTCCAGCTTTTGCAGCTCGACGCAGTGGAGCGTTCCATAGAAGCCCAGCATGAAGTCCGTCAATTCGGCGATCATCCGGTAGCCCTCCATGTTGTCCACATCCGTCTGGCCCTCCTTGGCGGTCATCAGACCGATGATCCCCACCGCCACGGTGAAGGCGCCGCAGCAGGACTGCTCGGTCTGCATCCCCAGGCCCATGACGGAGAACATTTTCCGGGTCTCCTCGGACAGATTCAGGTGGTAATATTCATTGCAGGCCATGAACATGGCCTCAGCACAGGTCAATTCCGTGCCGATGTGGTAGTGGTTGACCAGTTCATAGAGTTTCATTGTTGCCATACCATACTCCAATCGCAAAGCATTTCATTCTGTGTCACCCGGCGCAGCTCGTCCCGCACTTCCATCAGCGCAAAGCCCAGCAGGTTTTGTCCCCGCCACTTCATGGGGTCCTGGGCCTCCGGGGAGCTGGCCGCGAGGCGGATACCCCAGATGGCATCATAGGGGCTGGCCTCCACCAGCACGCTGTCCCCGGTGGAAAGGAGAAACTCCCGCAGTTCGCGGTTCTGGCTGAATTTGTGCCAGTTGCCAAGCAGCACAATGGCGTACTTGAACTTGTCCCATACCTTCTGCTCAAAGCCCCGCACCTTGCGGCCCAGAGCCTTGATCTGCTTTTGGTCGCTGCATTTCAAAATCTGGTCCCGGATCTCTTTGTCGCCGAACAGCTCGGCCTTGGCAGCCATCATATACTGCTCCATGCAGAGGTAGGAGTCAGCCGTCGTATAGAAGTCCTCCATCCACCACTGGCTGAGGCAGCTTTTTGTCAGCTGGCCGTCCTCGGATGGCTGATGGCCCCAGAACAGGCACAGCTCCCGCTTCCGCCCGGCGGCAAACTCCTGCTGGAGCCACTGGCGGGTGTACTTTGGCTGGCCTTCCGGCTGCCACGCATCCACCAAGAAGTCACCATGCTCCAGTACCTCGCTGCTGTCCTCGTCATCCCACCAGCCCTTCCAGGTCACCGGCTCGGGAAAGAGAGTGCGGTATTCCGTCCGCTCCTCCGGGGAGAGGGTGTCCAGCCAATCGCCAAATCGGTCTATGTAATCCTCCCCATAGCCCATGCGCCAGCCAATGGAGTATCGCTCGATCTCCCGGTGGGCCAGCCAAGGGGGAGGCATGATTTTCTTATCTTGTAGTGCCATATTGTTTTCCTCATTTCTCTTGCAGCTTCTTCAGCAGCTTCACGATCCGCTCCCGGTTCTTTGCGGTTTTCATGAAGGTGGGGAGATGGTCGGCCTGAGTCTTTTTCTGGCTACCCGATGGCTTTTCCCGCAGGTCGGCGCTGAGATAGCCGATCAGGTAGGCAAGGTGTTCCCGGTTGAGGGCCCAGACCGGCTTACCCTGGAATGAGGTCAAAAACCACAGTTCCAGGCCGAACCAGGGGTCCTTGCCGCCCTGAATCTCCCCGCCATAGGAGAAAGCCTCCGCCGTCTTGTGTACCTCGCCCGGCATGGTTGTTCCGCAATAGGGGCAGGCCACATGGAGGACGGGAAAATGCTGCCTTGCCCCATCTTCAATATCCACCCGATAGTACCTGCCACAGTTTTTGCACTGGTTATGGACATCATAGCGGTAGATCGTCCGGTCGCGGGTCTCCTGATGGCCGCAGCTCAGGCACCGGAAATAGGCGTTATCATCGTCCGCTGTCACCACACCCGCGCCATGGCACTTGGGGCATTTTACCTGGATGCCGGTGGTGAAGGCGCTGTAGGCACTGTGGGTGAAATAGGGTTCATCAACGATTCGGCTCATGCGACCGCACATTCCTTTCTCTACGACTGAACTAAAGATGCACAATGATTTCTTCCTCGTCCTTCCTGCCGAAATAGACAAGATATACCTTTGGATATTCTTTGATATAGTCACTCAATCCGGAAATCTGTTTCTGTTCCAATGACTCGCCACAGATCGGGCAAACTTGAGTGGAGTCAATGTAGAAAAATGCATTGCCGCTAAAAATTTTCTCCGCCCGCTTTGGCATGCTGTCATTCCACCCAAAGCGGAGCTCATTTTCGGTAAGCTCCATAATCACAAGGGTTGATGACTGCGGCGCATAAACACTGCTAAGAAATATTGGCACCATATCGGTATCCGATGTAGATACAGCCTGAACAAACACATTCTTGCACTTTTTACAGCTGTACCTATGAACTACCATTAAACAAAATGTAAGTCGCCTGACTTGTTCGTTACCTTTCATGAGGTTTGTCCTCCCTTAATGGCCGTATTTGATGCCAATGCTGAACTCATTCCGGTGAAAAAGACACCTCCATAAAGACAATGCCGCATCAAAAATCATGAAGCTCATCGAACTTCGCAATCAGGGCATCTTTCTGGAGTATATCGCCTGGTAGGGCATCCAGGATACCCCGCAGGGTCATGTAAATTTCATCCCGTTCCTCGGTTTCGATAAAGCCCATCTTGTTGAAGGTCTGGGTGTAGGCAGCCACCGTATCCAGTGCCTGGGCCTGGGCATCATCGCCCGGTTCAGCGGCCAGCTTCATCAGCTGGGAACGGGTCTTGCGGTATTGATTGGCTGCCTTTTTCGCAGCGGCGGCAGGGATATGCTCCGCACCGTCCCAGCCCCGGAAGGGATTGTCCAGGTTTTGCGCCAGCCACTCCGGTTTCCGGGCCTTAGTGATCCGCAGATCCATTCCCGGCTTGCTTTTCCAGAGCTGCTTTGCCGCTTTTGCCGCCGTCTCCGGCAGGCTGGTCATCCAGAACCAGCGAAGCTCCGGCATCTGCTCCGGGGTGGGGATGTCGTCCGCCCCGAAACCGAACAGGTCGAAGGTGGAGAGGTTCGTCAGTTCCCGGAACCCTCGCACAGCGGAGAAGTTCCCCAGGTTTCCCGGCGCACCCCAGAGCCTCAGTTCCTTCAGGTGGGGATGAACAGCAGCCAGCCCGGTGAGATCAAAGTCCTTCAGCTCGATGCCATGCAGCCCCCGTAGGTTCGGCAGTTCCGTGTGCGGGCGGTATTCCCCGATAAATTGGAGGGTCAAACCGCTGCCATCTTCGGGGGCATGGATGGTACAGGCGTCCGGCCCCTTGTTCTGGAACAGGAGCAGCTCCGTTCCCTCACACAGCCACAGCTCCTCCAGCCCGGTCATGTCCAGCATCAGCTTTCTGATGCTGGTGCCCCGCAGATCAAGTGTCCTCTGACCGTGGTTCAGCAAAGTCACTTCATCAACAAAGGGGGTTTCCCGCAAAAACTCCAGCAGATCCGGGTGCCACCGCTCGCAGATGAGTTCGGAGAGGCAGGGCAGAGCCTTTAGTTCCAGCGCCGAATCGAATGGTGCGTACTGGTCCATCACCCGATGGCTGCTGACCTTCACCGGGATACCGCCGATCTCCGTTTGCTCGTCGCTCTCCATGGCCTCCTTGAAGGCCCGCCGCCGCTCCTCCGGGATGGCCTGCCACCGGATCTGGAGATACACATCATGGCCGTCACTCCAGCCTCCGTAGGAGCAGCAGGGCTGGTCGGTGAAGGGCGGCAGAGTCCCCACCAGCGTGTACTGGGGCGGGACCTCCACCGGCACCCGCAGCAGATGAAGGTCACGGGACCAGTACATGAAGTCCTTGTAGAGCGGGCGGAGATGGGGCAGTTCCTCCGCAGTCAGAGGGGCGTCGCCCACCCAATCCAGAGAGAGGACCACCGCCCAAGATTCTTTGCTCACCGTGTCCGGCGGCGCAATATAGGCCACCTGGCAGGCGGTGTAGCGTTTCAGATATTGGTTATAGACTGTATAGACCTCTCCGGCATTGGCTTTCATGGATTCACACTCCTCTCATCCGTTCTTTTCCAGATAGAATCCCCATATGCAGTTGGAGAATTCTCCAGCGGCAAAGCGGTGGATCTGCCCGTCAATCTCCACCTGCCAGACCTCGAAGGTATGGTCTTGGTGATAGATCGGGTCTTTGACTTTTACTCGCTTGCCGGTGGTTTGCCAGTCGTAGTCAAAGATGTTCACACCGAACAATTTGCATTGACCGTCCGGACCAAAGGTTTTATATTCCAAAGCCATGTGATGCCTCACAATTCCGAGCGCTGCCAGCCGTTCAGCCGCTCCTGCACCGCGTCGATCATCCAGCCCTCGCCCACACGCTTCATCAGAAAGCGGCGGTCAAAGCCTGTATTTTTCTCTCTGGTGTAGATATAGAGCTTATTCCGGGTGATCTGCTCCGCATCAAGGAACCGCTCGCCCTTGTAAGTGCCCTGAGGGCTGTACGAGAGGCTCAGAGGCCGGTAGCCCATACGGGGCGTTTCGCTCACATACTTCTCCCAGATTGCCAGCAGGCGGGGCACGGCCTGGGCGTCCTCAAACCCGGCCTGCTCCATATACTGCTCCCATTCTGTCATCTCGGCAAAGAAAGCGGACAACACCCCGCGGCACTCCACCGCCGCCTGCTCATCCAGCTGGACGGGCTTTTTGGCTCTCTCCCTCTGTACCTGAGAGAAGTGTTCCATCTGCTCCCTGGTGAATTGCACATGGGACACCGGCTCGATGCGGCTGTTGCCGGCGATGGACAGCAGGCCCTCATAAGTAACGGTAGTATAGTCAATCTGGATATGGGAGAGTTTGGGGATGAAGGCCGCCTGGAGCAGCCCGGCGTCATCCAGCCCGGTGTGGTTAAGAGTTAGAAGATCCAGCTTGCAGTTTTGCAGGGCGGACAGGCCGCTGCCGTGGATGGCGGCGTTGCCGTCCAGCAGCAGATAGCGCAGCTTGGGCATGGCGGAAAAGATGGGGAAACAGGCGTCGGTGAGAGTGCCGTCCTCCACACCGAAGTTGACCATGCTTTTATGTCCGGCAAAAGGGGAGAGCAGTTCATCCGTTACCGGATAGCCTTTCACATGGAAGCCCACCAGGGTGTAACCGGCCAGCCGCTCCGTGAGGTCCATGGTCAGCTCCGGGATCTCATACTGCTTCTCTCCGTCTAAAGTTAGAACACCATTTTTCCAGTCTGCTGTTCTAGCCCGTTTTGGTAATCCCATTGCTTACCTCCTTATTCCTGCTCTCCATAGCTGGCTTCAATGTCGATAAACCGCACATACACGGCGCAGACCTCGCCTTTTGCGTCATAACCGAAGTAGACGGGATAGTAACCGTCCCCCCAGCCGGAGGAGAAGATGGGCAGGTTGCAGTCCGTGTCCGGCACCGTCCAGTTGAGCCAGTCACCGTGGCTCAACTGATACTTGGGGTGGGCTTTGGCGTTTTCCTCCAAAAGATCGCAAAACAGGTCATTGTAGGGGTCGATGTCCGGGTCCTCTTCCAGCCTCTTGGCCCAGTATGCCTTAAAGGCCGACTGGGTCTGGATGTCCGCAACACAGCCCATCCCGGCGTCTACACCAAAGCCAAAATAATCGTCCTCATCCAGTTCCTCGTCCAAATCCTCTTTGCCCGTCATACCCAGCTCATAGCGGACAGGCTTCTCCGGAGAAACCTCCACCTTGACACAGGCGTAGCGGTCGCCGTATTGTTCGCTGGGCACCACACAGATCTTCAACGGGTAAGTTCCGGCGGGGATCGTTTGAAGAAACGGCAGAGCGTCCTCCAGCTCCACCAGCGGATCGCAGGCGAAAATCGTTCCGGTAGGAAAGTGGACGGTGCCGATATACAGCGCATCCACCCCCATATTTCCAATCACTTTTTCTGTGAAATGGGCCTCCAAATCAGTTTTGCAGGCCAGCTTGTCCTGGATAGATTCGTATTTGTTCCGCCACTCGGTGGTAGGCATATTGGTCTCTCCTTTCAGTTCCGGCTCCACCCGGATGATGGGCCGGTAAAAGTCATAGTCACCATTCAGTTTCTTGTCCTCCTGCACTTCCGGCTTGCAGTGTGGTGAACAGGGCAGAAAACCCAGGAACGGCCCCAGCCCGCCGCAGATACTGCACCCGCCGTCGCCGCCGCAGGTGGTGAACTTCTCAGCCTGTACCACTTCCCGCATATAGGGATCGTAGGCGATGGACAGACCGAAAAAGTTGGGCTCCTCCATATCGTAGGGCCTGTTCTCGTCCTCATCCATGTCCTCAAACCAGTGCAGGCGCATGGAGTAGTCGAGGCCATCTCCCCAGGGGAACAGGGTCCGGCAACCACCGCCGCACAGATAGGCCCACTCATCTGCCGTGGGCAGGGAGAAGCCCTGTTTTTGCAGTAGGTTTTGAAAGTTCGGATACTCCACCTCATGATAGAGGCTGACCTGCCAGCTGTCGCCATCCCGCTCGAAACGGGCGCGGCCCGCCAGCGTCAGACTGTCCCTGCCAGTCAAAGCGAATTGGCGGAAATCCTCCAGCCAGTCCGGGCACAGCCGTGGGTCATCCAGTTCGACTGGCTCCCAGTTGATTTCCTCCAGTTCCCGGCCCACCAGCATAGGGCCGATGGCCGCCTGCCGGACGGGAGCCATGCTTTCCCCAATGAATTCTGCCGGGTCCTGCTCCAGATCCCATTCCTGGAACAGGTACTCCAATTCCTCTTGGCTATCCTGATTCAGCCCTACGGCGAACCGTTCCCAGCCCAAGGTGACGGTATCACCGGGGACAAAGACAAACTCCCGGCCATCTTTCTCGAAGATACCAGTGGTGCAGCTCTGGCCCCAGCGGTCAAAGCGCTCCATCCGTACAAAACCAAAGTGATACTGCTCTGCCAGCTGCTCCATAAGGGCTTGTTTCTTCTCGGGGAAAAGTTGGTCAAACTGAGGACGAAACAGTGATTTTCCCATGTCCAGCCGGTTATCTGCACACTTCTGCGGCGGCGCTGGTTCCTCCCCCGGGAGGAAGAAAGGCAGATTCGGATAAGTTTCTGCATACTCCCGCCATGGTTCCAGCTTTTTGGGCTTGTTTGCTGTCCGCAGAAACTTCCAAAAGTCGATGGGGTAACGAAATACCGGCCCCACGCCGTCCCGCCGGGTGACGATGACCACCGTCCCATCGGTGAGCATCCCGATGTGCTGCATTTTCTCCCCGCCGAACATTCCCGGACGGATGCGCAGCACCTCACGGGTGTTCCTATTGATGAGCTGGGCAAAGTCATCGGAGAGGATCTCACCATTTCCCTGCACCAGCAGCCAATCTTCGGTAAACCAGCGAAGTTTCAGCCCCTCGCCCATGCCGGGCAGGGCGGCGATGCGGCACCGCCCGGTGTCCATGTCCAGCTCCAGCAGGCATTCCTCCACCCGCCCCTTGCCGCTGACGGCGTGGATCATGTAAATGCGGCCTGAGCCAGGAACGGGAACGGCTTCGGAGAGATGGTCGTATCCGTACAAAGGGAAGGAGTGTTTTGTTACATCGCCGTTTTCCCAGCGGTAAATGTGCCCTTTGTACCACTCGTTGGAAAAGTAGACCCGGCCCAATCCGTCCGCTGTGATACCGCAGTGGTAGGTGCCGCTCCAGCCGTCCTTGGGTAACGGCCAGTTCTGTACATCTTGGCAAGTACCCCGGTCCGTCAATTGAATCCGTGTGGCGTTGGTGGGATCGCCCACCCAGAGGGAATGGGCGGTCCAGCAAAAAGAGTTCGGAGCTCCCTCATATCCGATAGGGGAAGGCTCAAAAAAGTTCAGGGTGTTGGGGTTTTTGCACAGCAACACCTTCCCGATCAGTCCGCTTGCAGAGACCCCTGATGCGGCATACAGCCCGCTTTTATCCGAATAGGAGATGCATCCGAAATGGTATAGGCTCTTGGAGCGAGTCACCTTCGGCGGGCGGCATCGTAGATCTGCCACACAGCCATAGTTCCATTCCTGGGAATGACTGCTTTTCCATTCTCCCGCCGCAAAGTCACCCGCCAGGGAATTGAAGAAATAATCGTACTCATCCTGGAGTATGTATTCCTCGCAGGGCATCAGCGCACCAGGGTCTTGCTCCTTGGCATGGTCGCCCCAATTGCGCCCCTGTTGTTTCATCAGGCGGCAATATTGCCCCCGTTTTTTGCAGTAGCGTTCCCATTCGCTGCGCTCTTCCTCTGGAATCAGGACAAACAGATACTCATCCTCATCGTCCAGGTTATACAGTGCCCAGCCGAAGGCAGACAGTTCCTGTCCCAACGCTGCCGCCCCTTTTTCGTGGGATAGTTTCATATACTGGACGCCAACGGTATCAAAGCGTTCCTCCAGCAGTGCCGGGACCTGTGCGCCCCATTTTTCTCGCAGCTGGGCCAGAGTGTCCTGTACGGCACCGTCAAATTTCAGAATGTCCAGCGCATCGGATATAATTTGTGCCCAGTTTGGCATGAAAGTACCCCCTTTTTTTAGTGTCTCAAAGCTTGCTGCTCAGTCGCTTGACAGGCGCAGACATTACATCTGGAAAATGCTTGCACAGAATCTCTGTGAATAAGGTCATTGCAATAAAGGGCTTGAGATTATCTGCTGCAATCTCAAAATATTGAAAATAGCCCCAATCCAACTCATCCCGCTCTCCGGTCACAGACAGGTACCGTACCGCATCCGGTTTTCGTCCATTCAGATCAATTTTTTCTCCACCGCGCCAGAAAACAGCGGTGCAGTATACTGTTCCGTTTTACTTCTCTCCTTTGAATCGCTTACTTCACTCATCCGAATCTTCCTGACATTCTATTCAAAAATTTCCCGATACCGTTCTCTCAGTTCTTCCGAGGCCGTTTCCACCACCTTCTGACCACCCTTGGCGCTGGCCTTGCCCCAGATCACATAGCAGACCGTCTCCCATGCGTATTGCAGCACTTCCTCCGGGCTGGCTTCTGTTTCTTCTGCGGGTTCCTCGTCCTCGTCATCATCGTCATCCTCGTCGGAGGAAAAACCGCTTGGAACGATCTCGGACAGGTGGATTTTTGCCTCCAGCAGAGCGTCCAGGCTTTCTGCGTTTGCCATCCATGCGGCATAGTCTTTGGAATACTTCATGTTCTGCATGGACAGCACCCCCCGGATAAAAATGGGGACTGTATCGGCGGTAAAGCCGAACTGTTTCCCATACTCCCGGAGGAATTTTTCCTGCAAACGGGAGTGCTCATCATCACAGAGGTCGAGATAATCCCATACCAACTGCCGCCATGTTTGCCCCAGCATTCCCAGGGCGAACACAGCAAAGCTGCCGGGGAGGGCGCACTGTTCATCGCTGAGATTGGTGTACTGCTCATATTGCCGCATGGCAAGCCGGGCGTACCGTTCCATCAGGGGGTGGAGGCCGGGGTACTGCACGGCACAGGCAAAGAGCTGGTTTACTCCCTTTTTGGGCAGTCCTGTGATGGATAGATACCTCTTTTCCGGTCCTTTGAACTCCACCGCATAGCTGTGGGGAAAATCCTCCTGCGAAAGAAGCTCGCACAGGTAGTTCAGCACTTCGCAGTAACATTCCTCCGTGCTGTCCCTGGCAGTGATGCGGATGATGGCAAAGGCATCGTTAGCTGATGCGGTGAAGTGCTCTGTTTTCCGCTTTTGCAGAGAGATCGGCAGCCTGCCGGTTCCATTTTCCCGGAGCTTTTTCACCATATCAGGACGGACTTTCTCCACCAATCCAAAGAGGTAATTGGCGTCCAGATACTGAAAGTCCAAGCCATACACTTTATAGCTCACCGCCACATAGCAGGCGAAACGCAGCAGCGGCTCCGGGACCTCCTCTGCACGGATACCTGGTTTCAGGGAGTACTCCCGATTCCAGAAGTGGTCATCTTCATTGCCTGTCACGACAAAATACTTCTCCTGCAGCTCCCGTTTCAGCATATCAAGTAAATGGTGGTCAATTTCACCCCACCGGCTCTGGCGGCGCAGGTTTTCGCTGAAGGTGATGGCCTTTTCCGCGTCAAGGGTCTCAGCCCGCTGCGCTTCGGTCCATGTCCGAAGCAGTTGCCACACCTCAAAGGGCGCGCCTTCGCTGCTGACCACTACCGGCGGCCAGAGGGAATCAAGCCGCGTGATTCTCCCGTCAATGGCATCCTGGATGCACTGGTCAAAGAGCGGCTGCAGTTCCTCCTGTACCTCTGGCTTCATCCAGTAACAGCGCCCGTCCGCACTATTTCGTTTTGGTAAACTCATATCAGGCCACCTCTTTC
>OFMQ01001677.1_pt1 | contig 10612 bp, 6 predicted proteins | sample 1541851 | NCBI WGS metagenome assembly OFMQ01 (sample SAMN04209227, study PRJEB22552) | human gut metagenome | biome: gut; material: feces | host: Homo sapiens | place: USA: Oklahoma | reverse complement strand
CGCCGGAAAAGCACGCGTCGAAATGCGGCCAGATGTCGTAATCATAGGTGATGTCAAACGCGCTGTAGAGCTCGGAATCGGCGGCGCAGTACGCCCCCATGCGGCGCAGGCCGAGAATATGCCCCGGAAAGACGCTCTCGGCCAGCCAGATGCAGCCGGGGCGCACCCGCTCCACCTGCTCCCGTGCCTCCCGCCAGAAGGCCAGAGGAACGGCGCTGGCCACGTCGCAGCGGAAGCCGTCCACGATCTCCGCCCAAATTTTCAGAGTCTCGATCTGGTACTTCCACAGCTCACGGTTGCTGTAATCCAGATCCACTACATCGGACCAGTCCGCCACCTTGCGGGTGGGGTTCCCCGCCTCGTCCCGGAGGAAGAACTCCGGGTGACCGGTGGCCAGAATGGAATCCGGGGAGGTGTGGTTATACACCACGTCGATGATGCACTTCATGCCGCGCTTGTGGATCTCCCCCACCAGATGCATGAAGTCCCCCAGCGTGCCGTACTCCGGGTTGATGCCCCGGAAGTCCCGGATGGCATAGGGGCTGCCCAGCGTCCCCTTGCGGCCTGCCTCCCCGATAGGATGGATGGGCATGAGCCAGATGATGTCCGTACCCAGTGCCGCCAGACGATCCAGATCGCCCTCCAGCGCCTGAAAGGTACCCTCCTTGGTATGGTTACGTACAAAAACGCTGTAGATCACTTTTTCCCGCAGGCGAGTGTTGGTTTGACGTGCCATATAATACCTCCTGTCTTACACTGTCTTATTTTCCTCCGGCGCACCCAGCAGTGCCAGAAATTCATCCTCTGTCAGCACCGGTACGCCCAGCTCCTGCGCCTTACGCAGCTTGGACCCGGCATTGGCTCCCGTCACCACATAGGTGGTCCTTTTGGACACCGAGGAGGCGGCCTTACCGCCCAGGCGCTCCATTTCCTTCTGGAAATAGTTACCGAAGCCGGCGGAGTAGTCGTCGCCGGACTCAATGATCAGAGCGCAGTTGACGCTGCCCTTTTCCTTGTTGGCGAAGTTGGCCATCACGGCGCCCTGGAAGGGATCAATGTAGGAAACGCGGAAATAGTAGTCGTTACCCTCGGTCACCTGCGGATTGGTGCACGAGGTGCCGATGGCGGGGATCTTAGCATCCCGGAACAGGGGGCCGGCGGCAATGGCGCAGCTGGAGCCGTAGGTGCCGATGACCACGGACACGCCCTTGGAAATCAGGGTCTGGGCCGCGGCGGGAGCCTTGGACTGCTCGGAAGCATTGTCGGCGGTGATGAGCTGAACCTTGTACTCCTTGCCATTGATGGTAACGGTGGGCTTGATGGAGTTGGCGTACTCGATGCCCAGGATCTCCTTCTTGCCGCCGGCGCCATTCTGGCCGGAGGTGGGCTCAAAGATACCGATCTTCACGGTGTCCCCATCGGTGGAGCCGCCATTGTCCTTGCTGCCGCAGGCAACCAAAGACAGTGCCGTGACCAGGGCCAACAGCAATGCAATAAACTTTTTCATCTTTTCTTCCTCCTAATTGGTTTGGGTCATAGGCTCTCCATTTTTCCTATGACTATTTTTATATTTTATTAAAAAACCCCCTCGATTGCAAGAGAGCATGTTGCATTAAATTTCCGCCGCGATTCCGGTTTCCCCGAAAGATTTTTCCGCCTTTACTTTTTGCCGCTGTTCTCTATACGTGGACAATTGCGTTTATATGCCCCTCATACCGCCATTTTGCTCTTTTGCTGTCCCCCATTGGCAGACAAGGCCATTCGTGATTTTGCACAATACCCTTCTGCTGTTAACAAAAACAAATCGTCCTCTTTGCTCAGCAAAGAGGACGATTTACAAAATTCTCACGTTTTTTCCGCTTGAAAAACAGATTCAAATTCCTCCGCAGTCATGGTTTCATGCTCCAGCAGGAAGCTCGCCACCGCCTCCAGCTTCTCCTGCTGCCGCTTCAGGATCTCCGTGCAGCGGGCATAGCCGTCCGCCAGGATCTGCTGGATCTCGTCATCCATCTCGGCGGCAATCTTCTCGGAGTAGGGACGGGTGTGGCCCATGCTCTTGCCAATGAACACCTCGTCGCTGCCGGCGTTGAAGGCCACATGGCCCAGGCGCTTGGACATACCGTAGGTGCCCACCATCTTTCGTGCGATGGTGGTGGCCCGCTGCAGGTCGTTGGAGGCGCCGGTGGAGATATCTCCCAGCATCAGCTCCTCGGCGGCCCGGCCGCCCAGGAGGGCCACGATCTCGTCCTCCATGTATCGCTTGGACAGGTACGAGCGGTCCTCCTCCGGCAGGCTGATGGTCATGCCGCCGGCCTGCCCCCGGGGAACGATGGTGATCTGATGCACCGGGTCCTGGCCCGGCAGGTCGTGCATCACTACGGCGTGGCCGGCCTCATGGAAGGCCGTGAGCTTACGTTCCTGCTCAGGGATGACCCGGCTGTGCTTTTCCGGGCCGGCAATGACCTTGATGATGGATTCCTGAATGGTTTTCTGCCGGATCACCGGTTCATTCCGCCGCCCCGACAGCAGCGCCGCCTCATTGAGCAGGTTCTCCAGATCCGCGCCGGCAAAGCCGGCCGTGCCGCGCGCGATGCTCTTGAGATCGACATCGTCACCCAGCGGCTTGCCGCGGGCGTGAACCTTCAGGATCTCCTCGCGGCCCTTGATATCGGGCAGGCCCATATACACGCGCCGGTCAAAACGGCCGGGGCGCAGCAGCGCGTTATCAAGAATGTCGGCGCGGTTGGTCGCCGCCATGACGATGACGCCCTCGTTATTCGTAAAGCCGTCCATTTCGACGAGCAGCTGGTTGAGCGTCTGCTCGCGCTCGTCATGGCCGCCGCCGAGACCGCTGCCGCGCTGGCGGCCGACCGCGTCGATCTCATCGATGAACACGATGGCCGGGGCGACCTTCTTGGCCTGGTCGAACAGATCGCGCACACGCGAGGCGCCGACGCCGACATAGAGCTCGACGAAGTCCGAGCCCGAGATGGACAGGAACTGCACGCCGGCCTCGCCCGCGACCGCGCGGGCCATGAGCGTCTTGCCGGTGCCCGGAGGGCCGACGAGCAGCACGCCCTTGGGGATGCGCGCACCCATCGCGGTATAGTTCTGCGGACGCTTGAGAAAGTCCACAATCTCGGACAGTTCCTCTTTTTCCTCTTCCGCGCCGGCGACATCGGCAAACGTGACCTTCTTGAGGTTCTCCTCGCCGGTGCGCGTGTGCGCCTTGCCGAACTTGCCGACGCCCGGCGCTCCGCCGCCGCCCGCCTTGTTCATGAGCAGGTACCACACGCCGACGAACAGCACGATCGTGATCAGGTACGGCAGGATGGACATCCACCACGGCGCCGTCCAGCCCTTGACGTAATCATACTCCGTCAGCACGCCGCTGGCGGTCTGCTGCTCGATCAGATCCCCCAGATCCTCACGGAACCAGGTGGGATTCGACAGCGTCTTTTTGATCGTCGTATTGCCATCGCTGTCCGGAGAATAGAGATTGAGCGTGAGCTCATCTCCCTCGAGGCAGAACGACTTGACCTGCTCCTGGCGGAACAGTTCCTCGATCTCGGAATAGGTGTATTCCTTCTGCTCTGCCGGTGTGGTCAGATAGAAGATGACGGCGAGAATGATCACGCCGATCAGCAGGTAGAACCCGATGCCTCTGGCACGGTTCTTATCAGGTTTCAAATTAAATCACATCCTTTATGGGATCCGCACCGGGCGCTCAGGTGGAGTAGACCTCCGGCTTGAGTACGCCGATATACGGGAGATTGCGGTATTTTTCTGCGTAATCGAGCCCATAGCCGACGACGAACGCATCCGGCACCTCAAAGCCGGCATAGGCGGCGTGGATCGGCGCCTTGCGGCGGGCGGGCTTATCGAGCAGGGTGGCAATGGTGATGGAGGCAGGCCGGCGGACGCTGAGATAGTCCTTGAGATAGTGCAGCGTGACACCGCTGTCGAGAATGTCCTCAACGAGGATGATGTCACGGCCCTCGATGTCCTGATTCAGATCCTTGTTGATCTTCACGGCGCCGGTGGTCGTGGTCTGGTTGCCGTAGGACGACACAGCCATGAAATCGACCGAGCACGGGATGGTCACGCTGCGCATCAGGTCGGCCATAAACACAAAGCAGCCCTTGAGCACGCCGACAAACAGCGGCTCGCGGCCGTCGAAATCTCTGGAAATCTGGGCACCCAGCTCCGCCGTGCGCGCCTGGATCTCCTCGGCGGACAGCAGAACAGACGCAATGTCATCTCTCATATCGCTCATAGTATTCTCCCCCATATGTCTGGATCTGTTCCATTCGGATGCAGATCATGGTTTGCCCCGGCGCCGCTGCGCATTGCTCGGCAACGCCGAAACCGGCGATGGCCGCCGGCGCATCTGCCGCGCGGATGATCGGCACGCGGTCGCGCTCGGCCTGTGTCAGCCCCCGTTCGGCGAACAGGTCGCTCACGCGCTTCGTGCAGCCGCGCCCCGCCAGACGAATCCGGTCGCCCGGACGCCGCGGCGTAACAGATAGTTTATCATGGATGATCGCAGATTTAAAGCAAAAAGTGGTGAACGCGCTGTGAATTTCACGAAACGGTTCCGGCACGCCGACCGTGACGCGCAGCCCCAGCTCCGGGATCTCCGCCGTCTCACCCGGACGCAGAATGTGCGTCCCGAGCGGCGGCAGCGCCTGCGCGCCGAAAAACAGCCGACCCTGCTCGCGCGTCACGCGCAGGCCGGGCACATCGGCATAGCCGAGCCCTTCCCCGTCACACAGCCGCTCGAGCGCCAGCAGATGCCGGCGCGACAGTTCCCGTCCGGCCGCCTGCTGCAGCGCACGCACGCGCACCGGGCGCGGCAGCGCCAGCAGCTCGGCGATCGGGATGCCCTCCGCGGGCATCTGCCCAGCCAGAAAATCCGCTGCCAGCCCACTGAGAAACGCCTCGTCCTCGCGCAGGAGCGCTGCCGTGTCGGCCGCGTGCTGCACGAAGGCGGGATTCACGCTCTCAAGCGCCGGCACGGCATGGTGCCGGACGCGGTTGCGGGCATAGGCATCGGCCGCGTTCGTGCTGTCCTCCACGTGCGGGATGGCATGGGCGGTCAGGTAGGCCTCCGCCTGCGCGCGCGTCGTGTCCAGCATCGGGCGCAGGAGCTTGCCGCGCTGCGGCGGGATGCCGGTCAGGCCGCGCAGGCCGCAGCCGCGCGCGAGGTTGAGCAGCAGCGTCTCGGCGTTGTCATCCGCCGTGTGCGCCGTGGCGATCCAGTCGTAGCTGTGCGCCTGCGCGCATTGCGCCAAGAACGCATAGCGCAGCTCGCGCGCGGCGGCCTCAGTGCCCATGCCGCGCACGGACGCAACATCGCCGCGCCCGGCATAAAACGGCACGCCCAGTTTCTTACACTGCGTGCGCACGAACGCCTCGTCGCGGTCGCTCTCCGCGCCGCGCAGCCCGTGGTTGAAGTGCGCACAGCCGACGACAAAGCCGCGCTGCGCGCCCAGCGCCGTCATCCGGTGCAGGAGGTACATGGAGTCCACCCCGCCGGACACGGCACACAGCACACGCACGCCGGGCATGATGGCATCAATAGTCATCGTCGTCGTACTTCTTCTCGATGGCCGCGAAGGATGTGTACTCCGGCAGCCACATGAGCTCGAGCGTGCCGGTCTCGCCGTGGCGGTTTTTGAGGATGATTGCCTCGGCGAGGTTCGGATTCTCGCACTCCTTGTTATAATACCCGTCGCGGTAGAGCGCGAGCACGATGTCCGCGTCCTGCTCGATGGCGCCGGACTCACGGAGGTCGGACAGCATCGGGCGCTTATTCTGGCGCGACTCGTTGGCACGCGACAGCTGCGACAGGCAGATGACCGGAACATTGAGCTCCTTGGCCATGATCTTGAGCATGCGGCTCATGTCGGAGACGGCCTGCGTGCGGCTCTCATTCGACCAGCCGTGGCCGCTGCCGGCCGACTGCATGAGCTGCAGATAGTCGATGACGACAAGGCCAAGATTCGGGATGCGGCGGCACTGGGCGTTCATGTCCGCAACGGACAGCGACGGGTTGTCGTCGATGCGGATATCCGTCGCGCTGATGGTCGTGGCCGCGGCGCCGACGCGCCGCCACTCGTCCGCCGAGAGCTTGCCGGTCAGGAGCTTCTGGCTGTCGACCAGGCCCTCGCCCGCGAGCAGGCGCGTCGTGAGCTGCTCGCGCGCCATTTCGAGCGAGAACACCGCGACCGTCTTGCCGGACGTCTTGCCGACGTGCAGGGCAATGTTGAGCGCAAGGCTCGTCTTGCCCATGCCGGGACGGGCCGCGATGAGGATGAGCTCGCCCGCGTTCAGACCGAGAATCGTCTGATCCAGATCCGGCAGGCCGGTGGCAAGACCGGGGATGCCCCCGCCGCTGCTCGCCGCCTCGGAGAGGTTTGCATACACGCGCTGGATGACCATGCTGATCGGCTGCAGGCCGCCGACATTGCGTCCCTGCCGGAGCGCATAGATCTTGCGCTCGGCCGCCTCGAGCATGGCGTCCGCTCCGCCGGAACCCTCAAAGATCATGGTGTTGATCTCATCGGCCGCCGTGTGCAGATTGCGCAGCAGCGCCTGATCGCGCACGATGGCCGCGTACTTGAGCACGTTCGCCGCCGTGGGCGTGACCTGCATGACCTCCATGAGGTACTGCTGCGTCGTGTCCTTGTACACACCGCGGACCTTCATCTGCTCGAGCACCGTGACCGCGTCCACGCTCTGCCCGTAGGAGAACATGGCGAAGATGGTGTCAAAGATATCGCGGTTGGCCTGAATATAAAATTCGTCGGACTTGACCTTTTCGATCACATCCGGGATGCAGCTCGGGTCGATGAGCATCGCACCGATGACTGCCTGCTCCGCCGGAGCGGAATGGGGCGGCTGTCTGCCCAGCAGCTCCTCCATGACGGGTCCCTCCCTCGCCTGCGCGCGGTTTATTTCTCTTCGATGACCAGCACGTGGATGGTGCCGGTGACTTCATAGCCGAGCTTGCACTTGACCTCGTACGCGCCGAAGCTCTTGATGGGTTCGGCCTGCACGATCTTCTGCTTTTCAATGGTAAGGTCAAACTGCTCGTGCAGCGCGTCGCTGATCTCCTTCGAGGTGACGGAGCCGAAGAGCTTGCCGTTGCTGCCGGCCTTCGCCGCGATCTTCACCTGAATGGCGCCGAGCTTTTTGGCGTTTTCCTCCGCCTCGGCCTTCTCGCGGGCGATCTGCGCCGCCTTGGCCTTCTCCTTCAGGCGGAAGGCGTTGAGATTGTCGGCCGTGGCCTCCGTCGCAAGCTTGCGCGGCAGGAGATAGTTGCGGGCATAACCGTCGGACACTTCCTTGAGCTCGCCCTTTTTGCCCTGGCCCTTGACATCCACATTCAAAATTACTTTCATAACAAGATACTCCTTTGCTTAATTTTCCAGATTCTCGTCGATCGCCTTGCGCGCCATCTGCACCGCCTGCGCGACCGACACGTCATGCAGCTGCACGGCTGCCGACGAGCGGCTGCCGCCGCCGCCGAGCGCCTCCATGACCAGCTGCACATTCAGTTCGCCGATCGAGCGCGCGGAGATGAACACATCCCCGTCGCCCATCGGATAAATGACCATGGACGCCGTGACCCCGGCGATGTTGAGCAGTTCATCCGCCGCCTGCGCCGCAACGATGCGGTCCTGCGGCTCGGTAGGCGCGGCAATGGCAATGTCCGCGCGGTAGATAGACGCCGTCTGCAGGATCTTATAGCGGGCGACCGTGTGCTCCATGTCCGTCTGCAGGAGCTTTTTGACCTCCGAGGTATCGGCCCCGGCGCGGCGCAGGAACGCCGCCGCCTCAAATGTGCGCTCGCCGGTGCGGACGGTGAAGTCCTTCGTATCGAGCATGATGCCCGAGAGCATTGCCTCCGCCTCCACGCGCAGGATGTCCGGCTGCTCGACCTGCTCCTCGAGCAGCTCCGTCATCAGCTCGCAGGCCGACGACGCATACGGCTCGTGGAAGCTCATGGTCGCGTTGGTGATATAGGTCGCCGCACGGCGGTGGTGGTCGATGACCGCCACGCGGGTGCAGGCTTCGAGCAGGTTGCGGTTTTCCACCTGATCCGGGCGGTTGGTGTCTACCACGACGAGCAGCGTGCGGCTGTCGGCATGCAGATACGCCTCCTGCGGAGACAGGAACGCTTTGCCGTACTCCGGCACGCGCAGCATCCGGTCACGCAGCTGGCCGGCGGCCGTCTTGTTCGCATCCATGACGATGCGGCAGGGCGTGCCGAGCTTGCGCGCGATGCAGCAGACGCCGGCGGCCGCGCCGAGCGTGTCCAGATCGGAGAATTTATGGCCCATGACGTAGACCTTGGACGAGTCCTGAATGAGCTGGCTGAGGGCGTTGGCCATGACGCGGGACTTGACCTTCGTGCGCCGCTCGACCTCGCCGCCGCGGCCGCCGAAGAATTCGAACGTGACGCGGTTTTTCACCACGGCCTGGTCGCCGCCGCGCGAGAGCGCCATCTCGGTGCCGAGAATGGCGAAATTATAGCATTCATCGAGGCTGTCGCCGTCGCGCCCGATGCCGACGCTGACGGTGGCGCGGATGCCGCTCGGGCTGGTCACGGCGTGCACGCTGTCGAGCAGGGATGCGAACTTGTTCTCGCGCAGCTCGTCAAGATGCCGCTCCTCGAACACGTACAGATACCGGTCACGGTCGTAGCGGCGGAAGAAGCCGCCCTTGCCCTCGCACCACTGCAGGAGCTTGTCCTCAATGGCGTCGCGCAGCTCGTTGCGCTTGCGGTCGGTCAGGCCGCGGATGAGCTCATCGTAGTTATCGATGACGATGACGGCGATAATCGGGCGCGAAGCGTAATACTCCAGCCGGATCTTTTCATAATCCGTGACATCGACCCAGTAGGTGATGCCCATGTAGCTGGCGGCATCGTCCGGATTCGTGCGCACGAGGTTGCCGTGGATCTGATACTTATGGCCCTGATACTCCAGCAGCTCCGGGCACTGGGTATTGCCCTCGAGCAGCCAGCGGCCGGAAAACTCCGGGATCACGTCCGTGATGCGCATATCGACCGTCGGCTTGTGCCGGCCGCAGAGATCGAAAAAGTTCTGGTTGGCCCAGATGACCTGCGAATCTGCCGGACGAAAGACCGCCATCGGCAGCGGGAAATTCTGCAGGGTATTATTTCGTGCAGACTCCGTATCATAGGTGACGGATTCAATATATCGTTCGAGCGTGCGGCGCTTGCGCGCGCGCATGATGACCGAATAAATGATGAGCAGCAGAATGATGACGCCCTCGCAGATCGACAGCCAGAGCCGGTCGGAGAAGAAGAACGTGATGACTGCAAACACGATCAGAAACAGCAGAAACATCCGCGAATTGGGCATCAGCGCCCGCTGCAGCTTGGATTCATTGGGTACATTGCTGACTTTGGGGTCTCGCATCGTCATACCTCCTTGCACCCTGCGGGGCAAAAGCTATTACCCCTATGATAATCAATGATTATATCAGATTCTATCCGTATTGACAAGACGCTTTCCTGCTGAAGATTCGTGAAAGGAGCGTGCGCATGAAAGCAATTTTACTGGCCGGCGGTCAGGGCCGGCGGCTGCGCAGCATCACCGGAAGCCTGCCGAAACCCATGGTGCCGCTCGTCGGCGTGCCGGTGCTCGACCGGCTGCTGGATCTGCTGCGGCGCAACGGCTTCACGGACGTGTGCATGACGCTGTGCTACCGGCCGGAGGTCATTCAGGAGCACTGCGGCGACGGCAGCAGCTACGGCGTGCACCTGAAATACCGCATCGAATCCGAACCCCGCGGCACGGCCGGCGGCGTGCGCGCGTGCAGCGACTTTTACGGCAGGGAGGATTTTCTCGTCATCAGCGGCGACGCCGCGTGCAGCTTTGACCTGCTGGGGCTCTATCGCCGGCACCAGCAGGCGGACGCGGCCGTAACGATCGCACTCTACCCGAACGCAGAGCCGCTGCAGTATGGGCTCGTGCTGCAGGACCGGCAGGGGCTTGTGCAGCACTTCATCGAAAAACCGGACTGGGAGCACGTCGTGACCGATCTCGTGAACACCGGGATCTATATTGTCTCCCCGCGGGCAATGGCCTATGTGCCGGAAGATCAGCCGTTTGATTTTGCCAAAGATCTCTTCCCGCTGCTGCTCGCGGCGCACGAGCCGATCCTCGACATCGGCACGCCGCGCGCCTACTACCGGTGCAGTCTTGACGTGCTTGACGGGCGGCTGAGCCCGGCGCAGCCGGACGCTCCGGACGACCTGCCGCCGCAGCTCCCGCACGCAGACCCGAACCGCCGCACCGTCCCCTGCCGCGACCGCGCGCACCTGATGCGCACGGTCTCGGAGGCCATGATGGAGGCCGGGGCGGACTTTACCGACGGGCTGCACCTGTGCGACGGCGGCTGGGAGCTGAGCATCCGGCCGGACGCGAACGCTTCCGCCCTGCAGGTCGAGGCAAACGCGCCGGACGCCGCCGCCGAGACGGCGCATCTGCTCGAACTGATGGAGCGGGACGAAAACCAATAGAGCGAGAATAGCGCGCAAAAACCGCCGCATCCAAGATGCGGCGGTTTTCCCCTC
>OFMQ01001667.1_pt1 | contig 10674 bp, 10 predicted proteins | sample 1541851 | NCBI WGS metagenome assembly OFMQ01 (sample SAMN04209227, study PRJEB22552) | human gut metagenome | biome: gut; material: feces | host: Homo sapiens | place: USA: Oklahoma | reverse complement strand
CTTTCTCTCCTCATCGGAGGATTTTCCGGTCAGGAAAATGGAAGGGATTCCGCGGCCGTTAAAATAGCGGCACATAAACTCCACATGCTCGATGGACACGCAGAAGCCCAACCCCTTCACCTCGTCGATGTCGGTCACATACTTGAGAAGGGAGGACACCACCAGGTCGGCGCGGCGGTTTGCCACGGCGCCGCTGAAGGTGTAAAGATTGGAAAGCTCCCCCTTATCGTAACCGCCAGCGGTCCATTTCAGGGTGTTCAGGTCCACCGTATCGGTGACACCGAAATACTGGAAAGGACACAGCAGCTTGCGGTCGATGGCCTCCGGCAGACGGATCTCGGCGGCGATCCGGTTGTTGAAGTAGGGCAGCACACTCTTGCCGTCCATACGCTCCGGGGTAGCGGTCAGGCCCAACAGGATCTGGGGCTGGTAGTAGGACAGCAGCTTCTGGTAGGTGGGCGCTGCCGCGTGGTGGAACTCGTCCACCACGATGTAGTCGTAGAAATTCGGGGCGGTCTTAGCGGCAAAATCCTGGGAGTTGAAGGTCTGAATGGACAGAAACAGATGGTCAATGCGCTCTGGCCGGTAGCTGCCCACAAACAGCTCCCCGAAGTTGGCGTCCTTCAAAATCGCCCGGAAGGTGTACAGGCTCTGCCGCAGGATTTCCTCCCGGTGAGCTACGAAGAGCAGCCGATAGGGCTTGCCGGGGTGCTGTTTGCAAAATCGCTTGTAGTCCAGCGCGGAGATCACCGTCTTGCCCGTGCCGGTGGCGGCCACCACCAGGTTGCGGGTGTAGCCCCGGACGGCGCGCTCCGCCTCCAGCTTGTCCAGGATCTCCTGCTGGTAGGAGTAGGGCGCGATATCCATGGTGTACACTTCGGCGTTATTGGCATCGAAGTATTTTTCCGCCTTCAGTGCCCGGGCCAGCCGCTCCTTTTGATCCTCGGAGTAGTACTCAAACTCGCTGGAGTTCCAGTAGCTCTCGAAGGTGGCGGCGATCTTGTCGATGGTCTCCGGCAGATCCCGGCGGGTAATCTTTACATTCCACTCCAGGCCGCTGGAGATAGCGGCGTTGGACAGGTTGGAGGAGCCCACATAGGCCGTGGTGAAGCCGGTATCCCGGTAAAAGACATAGGTCTTGGCGTGGAGCCGGGTGCGTTTGGTATCGTAGCTGACCTTGATTTGGGTGTTGGGCAGGGCGCGCAGCTCCTCGATGGCCTTTACATCGGTGGCTCCCATGTAGGAGGTGGTGATGATCCGCAGCTCCCCTCCGTTTTGGGTGAACTCCCGCAGCTCGTCCATCAAGAGCCGCAGACCGCTCCACTTGATGAAGGACACCAGCATGTCAATGCGGTCGGCGGAGACGATCTCTTTTTTGAGCTCTGTGTACATCTGAGGCTCATGGATGGCCCCGGTGAACAGGCTGCTCTGGGCGATGGAGGTCTCTGGCCGGCTCAGGTCGGCCGCGGTTTTACCCACCGCCAGCCGGGGGTCTTGCTCCCGTAAAAGCGCAAGAAGCTGCTCTGCCCGCTGGTCAACGCTCAGCGCGGCAAAGTCAGCTTCCTGAGTTGTGTTCTGGATGAGGGTCACGATCTGGTTGGCAAGGCTGATCTGCGTGGAGATATCTCCGCCGTTATCCACCACATTCTCCAGGCCCTTTTGCACCACATCTGCCAGATACTGCGCCAGCACCTTGGAGGCCTCCTCCTTGTCAATGGGTGCAACCGATTTGCGGGCATCCGGGATTGCCGAAAGCTCGCGGTTCAGGGCGGTGTTGATGATTTGTTCGTAAAGGCCGGGAGACAGCATATCGTTCACTCTTCCTATCTTCGCTTTTAGGATGTATATTGTACTTAGTATAACTGCAATTCTAAAATCCCACAAGGACGGATTAGCAGGTAGCAAGAAAACGATCCTGCTTTTACCGCACCCCAATTTCCCACTATTAGAGCTTATTTTAGCATAATCCTTGTCCAATAAATAGGACTATCAACCTTTGTTGCAGTAGAAAGCAGATGATATGTGATATGTACACCTTCACAACAAACGCCAAAACCATATCCATTTCCCCAAGTTCCGAAGCAAATGCCCCCATTATCTACCTCAACACCTTCTCCGGAGAAGGGCAAAAGGTGCATGAGGCCGCACAGGCTACTGGCTGCCCGCCGTTCACGCTGGTGGCTATCAGCAATCTGGACTGGAACCACGATATGGCACCCTGGGACAGCCCGCCCGCTTTCAAAAACGCGGACCCCTGCACCGGCGGCGCGGACGACTATCTGCGGCTTCTGACCGAGGAGATCATTCCGGCGGCAGAGAAAGAGCTTGGCGGCGTTCCTCGCTGGCGGGGCATCGCCGGATATTCTCTGGCCGGGCTGTTTGCCCTCTACGCCATCTACCAGACAGATCTGTTTTCCCGGGTGGGCAGCATGTCCGGCTCCCTCTGGTTTCCCGGAATGAAGGAGTACATCTTCTCCCATGAGCCAAAGCACCAGCCGGACTGCATATATTTCTCTCTGGGAGATAAGGAGAGCAAAACCAAGAATCCGATCCTGCGCACGGTTCAGGCGAACACCGAGGAGATATGCGCTTATTACCAGCGCAGGGGGATCGACACGGTGTTCCAGCTGAACCCCGGCAACCACTTTGTCCAGAGCGTGGAGCGCACCGCTACCGGCCTTTGTTGGCTCCTGAACAGCTGAGTTACCGTCACAGGCTGCGAGTCTCTCTTCTGCTGGTCCTTCACCATGGAGAACGGCAATATGTCCGGCTCCTGGGAAGCCATTTTTGAGAGTGCGGAGGACGGTACCCGGCTCCATTGCACCGAAACCGTCAACGCTAAGCACTGGTGGATGCACCCCTTTGTACCCGGTTATCTGAGTCGTCAGCAGAGGATGTATCTGGACGATCTGCAGCGGGAACTGCAAAAACAGGGGCTGTTAGTTTGCGTTGCTTGCGGCAACGGGCCGCTTTACCTACAATGGGGGCGAAAGGAGTTGAATCCCGATGCTCAATGAAAACATCAAAGCCATCCGGAGATCCAAGGGGCTCTCTCAACAAGAGCTGGCCGTCAAGCTGAACGTGGTGCGGCAGACCGTCTCAAAATGGGAGCAAGGCTTATCTGTTCCTGACTCCGACCTGCTTATTGCCCTGTCGGAGGCGTTGGAGACGCCTGTCAGCACGTTGCTGGGAGAAACAATTGCAGAGTCGGAGGCGGATGAGGTGAAGGCTCTCGCGGAAAAGCTGGAGGTCATCAATCTGCAGTTTGCCCGGAGAAAGGCTCTGCGGCGCTCGGCCCTCCACTGGGGGCTCATCGCGGTGTGCGTGGGCATCCTGGCCGTGGCCATCATTCTGGCGATGGTGGGCAGCCCCTACCTGGGCTGGGATTACAGTGCCCCGGAGACTGCTGTCATGGGAGTGGCCATCCACGCCTTTGAATGGGGCTTTGTCCGCCTGGCCCCCTTCGTCCTGATTGCGGCGGCGGCAGGCGTTTTCCTGACGCGGAAAAAAGCATAAGACGCATGAGCGGTCCCCGACGGATCGAATTTCGCCGGGGACCTGTTTTATCTTCGTTCGTCAATCCCGGGTCTTTGTGATATAATGGAAGTCACAAACGCGAGGAGGGATCACCATGCGCAAGAATTTTGGAGCCAAGCCCTGGACCTATCCCCAGCCGGTCTTTATCCTGGCCACCTACAATGAGGACGGCACCCCCGACGCCATGAACGCAGCCTGGGGCGGCATCAGCGAGGACAAGGAATTGAGCATGTGCATCAGCGCCGAGCACAAGACCACCGCCAACATCCTGGCCCGCAAGGCGTTCACTGTGAGCATGGCCACAGCGGAGCAGACGGTGGCCTGCGACTATGTGGGCATCGAGTCCGGCAATAAAGTGGCGGACAAGGTGGCAAAGGCCGGCTGGCACACCACCAAGTCGGAATTTGTGGACGCGCCCCTCATCGATGAGCTGCCCATGGCGGTGGAGTGCCGCCTGGTGAGTTACGATCCGGAGAACTGCCGTCTGGTGGGCGAGATCGTCAACGTGAGCGCCGACGAATCCGTGCTGGATGAAGCCGGAAAGATCGACCCGGACAAGCTGCGTCCCATCACCTTTGACCCCATCCACAACGCATACCGGGAGCTGGGCGAGAAGGTGGGCAACGCCTTCCGGGACGGCACCAAGCTGAAATGACCGACTGATTTGCTCCAAGACAGGGATGCGGGACGGAGGTTTGACCTTCCGTCCGCATTTATTTTAATCGCCGATTACCGCCGCCCCTTCTTCTGCCGCCTGCGGAAGTCCGCCTCGATGGCATCCTTCCAGTGCTCGTCCAGGGGCGCACTGCACCGGACAGCGGCCACCGCCTGGCCCACCACCTCGTAATTCAGCCGGGTACCCTCGCTGTCGCAGTGGTAATTCACCGCCCGGTCAGGGGCGATGCCTAAGCTGCCCGCCGTCTCCACCGCGTCGGTGTTGGCCCCCAGGAAGAGAAACTCCCAGCCGCAGTTCTCCTTCTGGCGCTGGATCATCTCCTTGACCCGCCGGGCCGAATAGCGGCGGCTGGCGTTCTCCATGCCGTCGGTGGTGATGACGAATAGGGTGTGCTCCGGCACATCCTCGGGCCGGGCGTACTTGTGGATGTTGCCGATGTGGTGGATGGCCCCGCCGACGGCATCCAGCAGGGCGGTGCAGCCACGGACATAGTACTCCTTGTCGGTGATGGGCTGAACCTTCTCCAACGCTACCCGGTCGTGGAGCACCTCGGTCTGGTCGTCAAAGAGGACGGTGGAGACGAATGCCTCGCCGGGCTCCTTCTTCTGCTTTTCGATCATGGCGTTGAAGCCGCCGATGGTGTCCCCCTCCAGCCCCTGCATGGAGCCACTGCGGTCCAGAATGAAAACCAGTTCCGTCAAATTCTTCTTCATAACAAATCCCCCTATGCTGTGTTGTCTGGCTTACAAGCACAGTATAGGGGGATTTGTATATTCAGCGGTCGCTTGGTGAGCGACAAATTCCAACAGGGGCACAAAGTCCTGCCCAGTTCTTTGCCACAGAGTGATACACGGCATCCAATATGGACAAATGGGCCTGATGAGCAAACAGGAAATAATAGCGATTTGTAAAACGATAATATTCTAAACCAAGTACACCGTCTGCCTGCAAATGGTTCTTCTGAAATTCCGACATTTTTTGTACACAGACCTCTTTTGAATCAGACTGTGGCCGATGATGGTACAAGATCACACTTTGCCCACGGTTGTAGTAGTCCTTGATCTCTTGCCAGGTGACATGTTTCTCCTTAGCAGAACCATCCTGATGCATCTTTACTGTTTCGAGGCCGTTATCTGGATCGAGAAAGACAATGTCCATTCCATTGGTAGCCTCCAACGCCGCCATGTGCCACTGTTTTCGGCCAGCCGCTGTCAGCCGTTCAGTAAAAAAGCCGGCATTGAGGATATTGCTCTTTTCCACAGCCTCAATGGTTCGATTTTTCTTCACAAGATACGACAGACAGTCGAACAGCTCCGGATCATACTGTGGATATATATCTGGTTTGTGCAGATAGTCCGTAAATTTTCCATCTTCCTGCTTGCCTGGACGAGTGGGGATCACTCGGTACCAGTTGACCGCCATCCGAAGGCCGGCGGCAGTTACACTTCGCAAAAGGCCGTACTTTCCGTAATCTCCAATATCTCCAACATAGTTATCTTGCATACTGCCTGACCTCTACTTTCGCAGGATCTTCTCCATGGGTTTGCCCTTGGCCAGCTCGTCCACCAGCTTATCGAGATATCGGATGTCCCGCATGAGGGGGTCTTCAATCTCCTCCACCCGGATGCCGCAGATCTTGCCGGTGATCAGCGCCCGGTTCGGGTTCATGGCGGGGGCGTTTCGGAAAAAGTTCCCGTAGCTGGTGTCGGACTGCTCCAGTCCGGCCAGCTCCTCCGGCGTGTAGCCGGTGAGCCAGGCGGTGACCTGATCCACCTCGTCCCGGGTGCGGCCCTTTTTCTCCGCTTTGGCTACCAGCAGGGGGTACACCCTGGTAAAGGTCATTTCTGTTATATTCATCCGCGGCATGGCGTTATCCTCCCAGCAGGCTCTGGTCGAAGGCGAACAGGGCCTCGTTGATCTCAAAGATGTTGTAGTTTTGGTGGGCGATGAAATACTCCACGATGATGTCGAACTTGCTGGCGTGGGAGAAGGCAAAGCCCGCCTTCTCCAGCATCTCACGAGCCTTAACCAGCGGCAGCTCCAGTGCTATGGCGAAGGCCATGGCAGTGGGCTTGGAGGGCTTGTAGTGGACATCTGAGCGGATCTTGGAGAAGAGCTTGCGGTCGATGTTGGCCTTTTTGTAGCACTGGGCGTCGGTCATGCCCCGCTCGTCGATCTTGCGCAGCAGCATCTGGGAAAAGCTCTCGTCCAGTTTGCTGAGGGCCTCATCCAGACCGGAAGCCCCCATGGCGCAGGGCGCGGGCATCCACTGCGGCTCCTCCACGGGCATGACGTCCAGAGCCACCCGGCGGCGCTGGGTCTCACGGCTGTCGGTGTGGGCCTCTACATAGCGGTCGTCGATGTAGGCAGCGATATCGGCAAAGAGTTTCCCGCCGATGGTGTAGGCGGCCCGGTCAAAGATGACCAGGTACACGGTCATGTCATGGGAGAGCAGGAACTCCCCGATGGTGTCCACCGCCACCTTCAGCGCCTGGTCCTTGGGGTAGCCGTACACCCCGGAGGAGATCAGCGGGAATGCCACGGTCTCGCACCCGCCCGCCAGGGCCAGCTCCAGAGAGGAGCGGTAGGCGGAGACCAGCAGTTCCCGCTCTCCGTGGTTGCCGCCCCGCCAGATGGGGCCCACGGTGTGGATGACGAACTTTGTCGGCAGGCGGTAGCCCTTGGTGATCTTGGCCTGTCCTGTTTTGCAGCCGTTCAGGGTGCGGCACTCGGCCAGCAGCTCCGGCCCGGCAGCCCGGTGGATGGCACCGTCCACACCGCCGCCGCCCAGCAGGCTCTCATTGGCGGCGTTGACGATGGCGTCCACCTTCATGGTGGTGATATCGTTTCGTACAATTTGCAGGGGCATGACGGCACCTCCTCACGTTCTGGTGTTATCATACCATAGGGAGGCCAATGTGGCAATCTTACGGAGTGCAGGAGACAATCTTAAATGGAAAGTTGCCTATGCCATGGATTTGAGCGTGGCAATCTGTTTTATTATTGTTTTCTGTGATATAGTAGCAATATCAGGGAATTCAAGAAATCGCCCACTTTGTGTTCGGGGAGGCCACCATGGTCAGATTGATAAAAGGTGAAAATGATTTAGCCACATTAAATCCTGTTTTAGCGAAAGAGTGGCACCCAACAGAAAATGGAAATCTAAAGCCGGAGGATGTTACACCTGGATCAGGTAAGGAAGTTTGGTGGCTGTGTCCAGAGGGACATCCCTATCGAATGGTTGTTAATCAACGGGCAAAAAGAGGCGACGGTTGTCCATATTGCTCTGGTCATCGGGCGCTCAAAGGTGTAAACGATTTGGCCACGACACACCCTGCCCTGGCTAAAGAATGGAACTATGAACAAAACGGTAGTCTGACGCCGCATGATGTAACTGCCGGCAGCAGGAAAAAGGTATGGTGGCTGTGTGAAAAAGGCCACGCCTACGAACAACTTATTGTCAAACGATCCAACCGTGGAGATTCTTGCCCGTACTGCTCAGGGCACAAAGTATTAAGAGCATTTAATGATCTTGCAACTGTAAATCCCCGTTTGGCCAAAGAATGGCATCCCACAGAAAATGGCGATTTAACTCCTTTTGATGTAACTGCCGGAAGTGGGAAAAGGGTATGGTGGCTTTGTCCTTTGGGACATGCGTACCAGGCTACGATTCACGATAGAAACAGCGATGATACCCAATGTCCCATTTGCAACGCAAAAAGTCAGACTTCCTTTCCTGAACAGGCCATCCTTTTTTATGTAAAAAAACTTTATCCTGATGCGATCAGCAGATATAAAGAAATATTCGAACGCTCCATGGAATTGGACATCTATATTCCCTCCATTTGTTTGGGAATTGAGTTTGACGGAGCCAACTGGCATAACTCCGCCGCTCAATTCAAACGGGAGAAAAAGAAATACGACATTTGCAAGGTACATCAAATCACCCTTATCAGAGTGAAAGAGAATGTGGAATCACAAAGAGAAGATGTGGCGGATGCGATTTATTACATTCCGAAGGTACGGACATACACCAAGTTAGAAGAGACGATCAACGCAATACTGGATGCTATTGACCGGAACTCAAATATGTGGACAAGAAAAAATCCTTCGTGTTTTCATAGCGCGGTCAGGGCCAATTTGGAACGGGATCGTGCTGATATTCTCAGCTATCTAAGTGAAGTCAAAGACTCCTTGGCAGAGATCCGCCCTGATGTCGTCAAATGTTGGGATTATTCCAAAAACGGAAATTTGCTCCCCAATATGTTCACGGTCAGTTCCAATCAAATTGTACATTGGAAATGTTCGGACTGTGGTCACGAGTGGCAATGCAGCATTAATAGCATGACCCGACCAGGGAGATACGGCTGCGCGGAGTGCTCCAAGAGCAGACGAGGCGTTTCTTTCACGAAACAAGTCGTAAAGCGAGTGGGTTCGCTTGCTGAAACAAAGCCTGAGTTAGCAAAAGAATGGCACCCTACAAGAAACGGGACACTGACTCCGAACGATATTTCAGCTGGGCGATTTCAGACGGTCTGGTGGCTATGCCCCCGATGTGGGCACGAGTGGGAGGCCAGCCCCAACAACCGCAAAAAAGGGGTTGGCTGTCCATGTTGTAGCGGGCGCGTTCCCAAAAGCGGTGTAAACGACCTGGCGACCTTGCACCCGGAATTGCTGAAGGAATGGGATTATCAAAAAAATGCAGACTTGGAGCCAAGCAAACTGCTCCCTGGAAGTGGGAAAAAGGCTTGGTGGAAATGTTCTCGGTGCGGGCATGAGTGGGAAACGGTCATTGCCAGCCGCACAAAAGGGCATGGTTGTCCTAAATGTTCCAGGCGGAAAAAATGATGTCCTAATCTAAACAAGTTGTCTCTTTAGACAAGGAACGTGGTCTGTACTACATTTTGCTGCAAACCACATTCCCTATTTTACGCCGCAGGCATGAACATCTTTCGGATCATTTCATACCACTTTGCCACCGTGTGCCGGGTCACCCCGGCCCTCTTATCGGTGATACTGTAGAGCAAAATCCTGCTCTCGCGGGGCTTTCTATGCATTCTTATCCATTTTAAATTCATGACAAGAAATAGCTACCATGCCTCACCACATACTCAGAAAGCTATTCTTTGTTTATGCGGCGCATTTTCTGCGCCCTCTCTGCGGCGATCCGGCCCTCTATTGCCGCTCACCCTGGACGGCACTTCTTTTAATATACAGAATCCAATCCCACACCCATCCCAAAAGGAGAAAGTTTTGCTTGAAACAAGCAGGGCGAAAGAGTGTCAAAGAGGAATTGCCGGAGCGGCGGAAAGGGCCAAAGAGGGCGACAGAGTGCCGTCTGAAAGTTCCGACACACGTTTGGGAGCAAGATGCCGGGAGTTCGAGTCTCCCCACTCGGACCATTTTTAGCAGTAAATCCGCCAAAGTCGGCGGATTTACTGTATTTTTATTGTGCTTTTGAAATTGTGGTTTCGAGTAATGTGAGAACTCTTAGAGGAGAAAATCGCATGTGTCAGGCTCACACCAGTCTCATGTTGTCGTAAATCTATAACCGTTCCATGATGAGGTCGAGAACAAGCACCAAAATACAAGCTATCTAAATCATAGGGGCTGGCATATTCAAATCTTGCATCCTTGTTTTTATACTCATTCTGCAGTAGAATAAAATTATCCTTATACATTGGGGTGACCGTATGACTTCTGAGGAAATTAAGCTGCGGCTTATCAATAATGATGCACTTTTTAACAACATTTTTGTAATTGAGCAGGATTTTGATATTGTGCCAAATACGCACCCGCATTATGGAGCATCGATTACCTATCAAGACCTCACCGAACTCAGAAGAGATTTTCTGCTTCAACTTGTTGACACTGTTATAGATTGGGTATATGGTTCCTCAAAGTTCGCTGAACTACAAAAACTATATGTTGCTTCTGGTAAATCACTTGCAGCAGCTTCGTCCGAGATAATTCGAAAAGCAAAGCAAAAATTTCGGAGAAGTGACGATAAACTTCTGATTCAGGGGCAACTTGGTGAACTCTTGCTGTTTCATTTCATCCAGCGCACAAAGCAGGCTGTCCCGCTTCTCAGGAAGATGCCTATAACAACCTCTTCAAGCCATGAAAGATTCGGGGCTGATGCAATTCACTACAAGATTAGGGACAATAAGAACATAATAATCTTAGGTGAAGCTAAGGCCTATACCAGTTCATATAAATTTTCTTCTGCATTTGAAAACGCAATAAATAGCATTCTTGACACATATGAAAATCTGAGGACTGAACTTAATCTTTATTTACATGAAGACTTTTTAGATGCAGAAATGAATCGTGTCGCCGAAGCATTTTTGACAAACAAGCTGTCTAATGTTGAAATAGAACTCGTTAGTTTAGTCCTGTATAATGAAACTACTGATATCAAAATAACAAACGAGCAGGAAATTAAAAATCAGATTACACAA
>OFMQ01001652.1_pt1 | contig 10733 bp, 8 predicted proteins | sample 1541851 | NCBI WGS metagenome assembly OFMQ01 (sample SAMN04209227, study PRJEB22552) | human gut metagenome | biome: gut; material: feces | host: Homo sapiens | place: USA: Oklahoma | reverse complement strand
GTGGAGATCTGCGAGGATGTTTGGGTGGCAGACCCGCCGAGCGTGACGCTTGCAAAGGGCGGCGCGACCGTTTTATTAAATCTTTCGTGCAGCGATGAAATTATCGGTAAGGCGCAGTACCGCCGCGACATGCTGCGCATGCACTCCGGTCGTCTGCTTGCAGCGTATGTGTACGCGGACAGCGGCTTTGGCGAAAGCACGACGGACATGATCTTTGCGGGACACAATTTGATTTGCGAAAACGGCTCGTTACTGAACGAGAGCGATTTGTTTACGAACGGCATCACCTACGGCGACATCGACGTGGAGCGCCTTGTGCAGGAACGCCGCCGCATGAATACGTGGCAGGACGAGCCTGTGTGCGACATCATCGACGCTTCGATGGACCTGCCCGAGTTTGAGACGACGCGCACGGCGTACCCGTACCCGTTTGTGCCGAAGGACGACGCCGACCTTTCCGCACGCTGCGAGACGATCCTCAAAATGCAGGCGACGGGTCTCGCGACGAGACTGAAGCACATCGGCTGTAAAACGGCGGTCATTGGGCTTTCGGGCGGTCTCGATTCCACGTTGGCGTTGCTTGTGACGGCGAACGCGTTTGATATGCTCGGCCTGCCGCGCACGGGCATCCGCACGGTATCGATGCCATGCTTCGGTACGACGGCGCGCACGAAGAGCAACGCGCAGTGCCTTGCGGAAGAGCTCAAGGTGCATTTTGATGAAATTCCGATTGCGAAGGCGGTGGAGCAGCACTTTAAGGATATTCAGCACGATCCCGAGGTGCTGGACGTGACGTATGAAAATTCGCAGGCGCGCGAGCGCACACAGCTTTTGATGGACGTTGCGAATCAGCACGGCGGCATTGTCATCGGCACGGGCGACCTTTCCGAGCTTGCGCTCGGCTGGGCGACGTACAACGGCGACCACATGTCGATGTATGCGGTGAACGCGTCTATCCCGAAGACACTGGTGCGCCACCTCGTGCGTTATGAGGCGATGCACGGCAACGACGAGCTGCGCCGCGTTTTACTTGATATTTTGGACACGCCGGTCAGCCCGGAATTATTGCCGCCGAAGGACGGCGAAATTTCACAGAAGACGGAAGACCTTGTGGGGCCGTATGAACTGCATGATTACTATTTGTATTATATGCTGCGCTTTGGGTTTACTCCGCGTAAAATTTATGTGATGGCGCTGCGCTCATTTGCGGGGCAGTATGACGCCGAGACCATTAAAAAGTGGCTGAAAACGTTCTACCGCCGCTTCTTCCAGCAGCAGTTTAAGCGCTCCTGCCTGCCGGACGGCCCGAAGGTGGGCTCTGTGACGCTTTCGCCGCGCGGCGATTTCCGCATGCCGAGCGATGCGTGCAATACGGTGTGGAGAGAGGAGATCGAAACACTGTGAACATTTTAGTTGCGATGGAGACGAAGCCCTATCAGCGCGTGTGGCTCGAAGAAGCCGCGCCGGGGGAGACGTTTATTTATAAAGAGGGCAAGGCAGAGCGCGAGGACGTGCAGAACGCGGATATAATCCTCGGCAACGTGAGCCCGAAGCTCATCTCGACCGGCGATAAGCTTAAATGGTTGCAGACGAACAGCGCGGGCGTGGACGGATATATCCACGGCTGTCTGCCGAAGGAGACCGTTTTGACGAATGCAACGGGCGCGTATGGCCTTGCGATTTCGGAATACATGGTCGCGGTGTGGCTTGAACTTTTAAAAAAGCTGCATTTGTACCGCGATGTGCAGCGCACGGGCAAGTGGTGCGACCTCGGACAGGTGCGCTCGGCGTGGAACTCGACGGTGCTGGTGCTCGGCCTCGGCGACATCGGTGGGGAATTTGCGAAGCGTGCGAAAGCGCTGGGCGCAAGGGTGATCGGCGTGCGCCGCACGGGTACGGATAAGCCCGATTTTGTGGACGAGCTTATCCACACCGATAAGCTTGACGAATATTTGCCACAGGCGGACTGCGTGGCCATCACGCTGCCGGGCACGACGGCAACGAAGAGTATGTTTGGCGCAGAGCGCATGGCGAAGATGAAGGACGGCGCGATTCTATTAAACGTCGGCCGCGGGATGATCGTCGACACAGATGCGCTGTGCGCGGCGCTGAAAAGCGGGAAGCTGGCGGGCGCGGGCGTGGACGTGACCGACCCGGAGCCGCTGCCCGCAGATCACCCGCTGTGGAAGATGGAAAATGCGGTCATCACACCGCATATCTCCGGCGGATACCATTTGCAGGAGACGCACGACCGCATTGTGCGTATTATGGCGGAGAATTTAAAGCGTTTTCTGGCGGGTGAGCCGCTTAGAAATGTGGTCGATTTTTCGACCGGCTACCGAAAACTGTAAGGGATAATGATGGATACGACACAGGAAATTTATTTGGACAACAGCGCGACGACGCGCGTTTCAAAAGAGGCGGCGGAAAAGGCGCTTTACATGATGACGGAATGCTACGGCAACCCCTCTTCGCTGCACAGCAAGGGCTTTGCGGCGGAAAAGGAGATGACTGCGGCGCGAGAGATCATTGCCGAGAGACTTTCGGCGCAGCCGGGGGAGATTTATTTCACGTCCGGCGGCACAGAGAGCGACAACATTGCGATTTTGGGTGCGGCGCACGCGAAAAAGCGCGCGGGCAACAAGATTGTGACGACGGCGATCGAGCATCCGGCGGTGCTCAATACGATGGCACAGCTTGAAAAAGAGGGCTTTGAGGTCGTGTATGTGCAGCCGGAGGCGGACGGGAATATTCCGAAAGAGAAATTTGATGCGGCCGTTGATGCGAAGACGATTTTGGTCAGCGTGATGGCGGTGAATAACGAAACAGGTGTTTTGCTGCCGCTGAAAGACATTGCGGGCATGATCAAGAGGAAAAAGGCCCCGGCGCTGTTTCACACGGACGCGGTGCAAGGCTTCTGCAAAATTCCGCTCCAGCCGAAAAAGCTCGGTGTTGACCTCATCAGTGTTTCGGGCCACAAGGTGCATGCGCCGAAGGGCGTGGGTGCGTTGTACGTGAAAAGCGGCGTACGCATTTTGCCGCACAGCTTCGGCGGCGGGCAAGAGAAAAACCTGCGCCCCGGCACCGAGGGCGTGCCGCAAATTTGTGCGTTCGGCGAAGCGGTGAAGCACATGATGACGGAAAAAGAGGCGCTCACACACGTAAAAGCGGTGCAGGCGCATTTGATTGAACGGCTGAAAGCGATGCCGGAGGTTGTTTTGAACTCGCCCGAAAACGCGCTGCCGTATATTGTGAATCTTTCGGCAGGACGCGTGCGTGCGGAGACGATGCTGCACTTTTTGGCGGAGCGAAACATTTTTGTTTCAAGCGGTTCCGCGTGCGGCAAGGCAAAACCGAGCCACGTTCTGAGCGCGATGCAGCTGCCGAAGGAGCGCGTTGAAACATCGCTGCGCGTAAGCCTTTCGACGGAAAACACAGCAGAAGAAATGGACGCGTTTGCGGACGCCTTGAAAGAGGGCCTCCAAACGCTTTCGCACGCGTAAGCGTGAGTTTATAGACGGAAAGGAATTTTGTCATGCAGGAAGTGATTCTGGTCAAGCTCGGCGAGATCGTCTTAAAGGGATTGAATCGCCGCACGTTTGAAGACCGGCTGTTAAAGAACATTCGCCGCCGCATTGCGCGCGCGGGCAACTTTGAGGTGTACTCCATGCAGTCCACCATTTACATTGAACCGAAGGACGAGGACGCGGACATTGACGAAGCCGAGGAGCGCATCTCGAAGATTTTCGGCGTCATTGGCTATGCGCGCGCTTGCGTGTGTGAAAAGGACATGGACGCCATTACAAAAATGGCGCCGGAATACCTCAATGACACACTTGCGGGCTTTAAGACGTTCAAGGTGGAATCGAAGCGTGCGGACAAGAAGTTCCCGCTCGGCTCCATGGAAATCTCCCGCGAGGTGGGCGCGGCGCTGCTGCGCGCGAACCCGCACATTTCCGTAGACGTGCATAACCCGGAGATCACGGTGCGCGTGGAAATCCGCGAGAAAGCGGCGTATATCCACGGCGAGACGAAGCCCGGCGCGGGCGGCATTCCGGTGGGCACGGGCGGCAAGGCGGCCATTCTCATCAGCGGCGGCCTCGACAGCCCGGTGGCGGCGTGGATGATGGCAAAACGCGGCGTGGAGCTGACGGCTATTCACTTTGCGAGCCCGCCGTACACGAGCGAGCGCGCACATGAAAAAGTGGTGGCGCTGCTGAAGAAGGTCGGCGAATACGCGGGCAGAATGGACATGATTACCGTGCCGTTCACCGAAATTCAGGAGCAAATTCGAGACAACTGCCCGGAGGAGCTTGCGACCGTGATTATGCGCCGCTTTATGATGCGTGCCGCCGAGCACATTGCACGCGAGCGCGAATGCAGCGCACTTGTCACGGGTGAGAGCCTTGGGCAGGTGGCAAGCCAGACGATACAGGCCATCGCCTGCACGGACGCCGCGGCGAATATGCCGGTTTTCCGTCCGCTTATCGGCAGCGACAAGTCGGAAATCGTGACGCTTGCGCACCGCATTGACACGTATGATATTTCCATTGAGCCGTATGAGGACTGCTGCACGGTGTTTACGCCGAAGCACCCGCGCACCCGCCCCACTTTGAACGTGGTGGAGGCTGCGGAACAGAAGCTTGATGTGGAACAGCTTTTGAAAAATTGCCTTGAAAAGACGGAGATCCGTCATCTGTAAGAAAGGGGAATTTTACCATGCAGGCAGAAGTATTATCGGTAGGTACAGAGCTTTTGCTCGGCCAGACCGTGAACACGGACACAACAATCGTTGCAAAGGCGCTTTCGGCGCTCGGCATTGATCTGCTCTACGCCGCCGTAGTCGGCGACAACGTGGGCAGACTGGAAAAGGCCGTTTACGACGCGCTCGACAGAAGCGATATTCTCATCACGACGGGCGGCCTTGGGCCGACGGGCGACGACCTGACGAAAGAGACCGTGGCGGCGGCTGCGGGCAAGAAGCTCGTTTTGCACGAGCAGAGCTACCAACATTTGCTCGATTACTTTGCAAACGGCGGCATGACCGAAAACCAGATGAAGCAGGCGATGCTGCCGGAGGGCTGCACCGCGCTGAAAAACGACAACGGCACTGCGCCCGGCTGCGCGTTCCGGACGGACAAGGGCAAGATCGTCATCATGCTGCCCGGCCCGCCTTCGGAATTGACCCCGATGCTGCACAACTATGCCGTGCCGTACCTTGAGAAATTCCAGAGCGCGGTCATCGCTTCGCACAGCGTGCATGTGTACGGCAGAGGCGAAGCGCCGGTGGCACAGATGATCGAAGACCTGATGGAACAGAGCAACCCGACCGTGGCGCCGTATGCCAAGGAAGGCGAGATGTTCGTGCGCGTGACGGCGAAGGCCGCAACGAAAGAAGAAGCGGACGCGATGTGCGTGCCGGTGGTGGAAGAATTGAAGAAGCGCATTGGCAACTTCGTGTACGGTGTGGACGTGGAGACGCTGGAGGAGCTTGTAGTCAGTGCGCTTAAAAAGGCGGGCAAGAAGCTTGCGACGGCGGAATCCTGCACGGGCGGTATGCTTGCAAAGCGCATTACGGATATTCCGGGTTCCTCCGCCGTGTTTGAGACGGGCTGTGTGACGTATGCAAACTGCGTGAAGGAGCGTTTGCTCGGCGTACCGCACGAGACGCTTGTGACATACGGCGCAGTGAGCGAACAGACGGCGCGCGCGATGGCGGAAGGCATTGTGCGTGAGAGCGGTGCAGACATCGGCGTGGGCATTACGGGCATTGCGGGCCCGGACGGCGGCACAGAAGAAAAGCCGGTGGGCCTTGTGTACATTGCGTTGAGTGACGGCAAGAACACGTGGGTGGCAAAGCGCCAGCCGATGGGCAGACTGAAATCCCGCGAATGGCACCGCCACTGCGCGGCCTCCAAAGCACTCGATATGGTGCGCCGCTACCTTGCCGGTTTGCCGGTGGACGAGGCGTAACGCGTGCGGCGCAAAAACCGCGAGCCGGAGCATATGCGGCGCGTGGCGGTCTATGAAGACGAAGAAAGTATGCAGCCGAGAAAGCGGAGAATTCTGTTCCCGGTGCTCATCACGCTGTTTTCGGTGATTTTTGTCGTTTCGGCGGCGGTGCTTGTAATTGAGCTCATTGTGAACCCGTATGTGACGGATAAAAACGTAGGTGAGATTCAGAAAATCTACTCCGAAGCGGGCGACACGGAAAGCGTGGTCCCGGCGACTTCTGAAGACGACACGGCGGACAGCGAACGCATGGCAGAGCTGGAGCGCCGTTGCGAAGCTGTTTTGAAGCTGCAAAGTGTGAACAGCGACATTACGGGCTGGGTGCAGCTGGACGGCACGGACATCAATTTTCCGGTGCTGACACCGCCTGCAGGCGACCCGCAGTATTACCTTTACCGCAACTACAAAAAGGAAAGCACGAAGTACGGCAGCATCTTTTTGGACGGTATGTGCACGGTGGACTCCGATAATCAGGTTTTGCACGGGCACAGCATGCAGGACGGCAGAATGTTCTGGCAGGTGATCGGTTTTGGCAGTGCCAAGACCGTGAAAAGCTGTCCGGTATTTCGCTATGATACCGAAAAGGAAGCGGCGGAATGGAAGATTGTTTCGGTATTCAAGACGAATACATACGATAACCAAGGGGAGCTGTTCAACTATCTGCGCGGCGATTTTGACTCTGCGGAAGACAAGATGCAGTTTTACTACGACGTGATGAAACGCAGCATGGTGAACACCGGCGTTGACCTGAACGAAAACGACAAAACGGTGATGCTTTCAACATGCTCGTATGAATATGAGGGTTTCCGCACGGTGATTGTGGCGCGCAAGGTGCGTGACGGCGAAGATGCGACTGTGGACACCTCGAAAATCACGGAGAACAAAAACGCGCTGTACCCGGACATTTGGTATCCCTCTGGCAAAGCGCCGGACTACTGGCCCGACTACTTTGAGGACGCTGTGCAAAACGGCATGGTGGATTGGTACACGGGCAATCTGTACAAAGATTAAAAGCTGAAATAGAAAACGAAAAACGCCCTCCCGCTTACGGAGAAACCGCAGCGAGAGGGCGTTTTGGTATGTTATCTCTTATTCTTTGTACTTCAAAGCGCGGATGGCGTTGAGAACCGCGATAATCATGACACCGACATCCGCAAAGATGGCTGCCCACATGTTTGCAAGACCGAACGCGGTGAGCGCGAGACAGCCGAACTTGATGATGAGCGAGAACACGATGTTCTGCTTGACGATACCGATGCACTTGCGGGAAATCTTGATGGCCTTTGCAATCTGCATCGGATCGTCGTCCATGAGGACAACGTCTGCGGCTTCGATGGCGGCGTCGCGCACGATCTTAGCGGCTTCAACGGAGCACTTCTGCGCACCGGGGTGGAAGCCGAAGACAATCGGGCAACGGGTCTTCAGGGCGATGAGGGACTTGAAGATGGCGGTGGAGGTCGGGTTGGTGACCGGGGTGACGCCGGCGACCACGCCGACGGGCTCGGCGACCTCATCGATGCCCATCACATCGTCTTCGCGGATGATGCCCACGGTCTTCTGGCCGGCCAGATAGTTGGTGACGTGCTCGCAGGCGAAGATGTTCTTGGTGGCCTTGTCTTCCACGAGACCACGGCCGGTCTCGTCGACGGCCATCTTGGCGAGAACGAGGTGCTTGTTCAGAGCGGCGATGGATGCCTTGGCGACGATACGATCAACTTGCTTCTGGTCGAGGTTCTCGAATTCGTCGAGAGCCTTCTTGGCGCGGGCAACCAGCGCGTCAACCTCGGCCTCAGCTGCGGCCTGCTTCTCTTCTGGGGTCGGCTTGGTAGCTTCGACCTTCTTCTTTGCTTCTGCCACTTGGGGTCCTCCTCGATCTTCTTGGGGTATATGGCAAAGTTCTGGGCCATCGCCTCGTCACCTCAGTTGCACCAGCGGGATACCGCCTCAGTAACCGAAAATGACCGGTGATGCGTTGTCACATTGCACATGTGACCTGAGCCACAATATACCGAACGGTTCGGCACGATGCACACGCACAAAATCGACGGCGTTTCACGTGCGATATTGAACAGTTTTTGTTAAGAGTTGTGCGAAATATCGAACAAATTCTCACTTTATTCGGCGATTTGGTACTTTTTGTTCACTTTTTACCGAAAATCACATGCCTGCAAACAACGCAATCCGACAACTTTTTTAAATCAAGTTTCCAAAAGTACTCATTTTCTCCACATTTCTAGAAAATTGGTTTAAAAAAGTACCCAAATCGCCTACAAATATACGATTTTTGTCTCACAATCTCCGCGTCGAGGCACATGAAAGCCACTTTCATAAAGTATACTTGCATATATCTCATCGCACAAAGGGGTAAATATGAGGGCAATGCCATCAACTGCAGTGAAAGCGCACAACCGCAGTGCCATGACCAAGTATCTGTATGGCCATAGCCATGTCACCAAGCAGGAACTGGAACGCGAGCTCGGCCTCAGCCTGCCCACCATCACCCAAAATCTGCGCGCCCTAGAAGATGACGGACTCATCCGCAAAGGCGAACTGCAGGATTCCACCGGCGGGCGCAAGGCGCAAAATTATGAGTTCAATCCCGATCATCGCACTGCCATCGGGGTAGTGATGCGGTCCAACGAACTGCGCCTGTGCGCGATTAACCTGTACGGCAACGTCATCGAAAAACGCAACGATGCCCTGCCTTACCGCAACACCAACGTTTACTACCAGCGTATCGGCGGCATCATCAACAACTTCGCCGCCGACGTCGAAAAGAAGCACGGCAAGGTGCTCGGCGTCTCGTTCGCCATCCAAGGCATCCTCTCCCCCGACGCCACCACCATCATCTTCGGCACCATTATGGGCAACACTGGGCTCACGCTCGAAACCATCAGCCAATCGGTCCATTACCCGTGCATGATGATCCACGATTCCGATGCCTCAGCCATGGCCGAACTCTGGTTCGACTCCACGCTCACCGATGCGGTGTGCGTCTATCTGGAGCGACGCCCGGGCGGCGCGGTGATCGCGGGGGGCAAACTGTATCAAGGCCCGAACCAGTGCAACGGCGCCATCGAACACATGACGCTGGTGCCGGGCGGCCGCGAATGCTACTGCGGCCAGCGCGGTTGCATGGACACCTACTGCTCGCCGGAGACCTTGCCCGAGGATTACGAAAGCATTCCCGGCTTCTTCAGCGTGCTTGAGCAGGGCGAACGGCATCATCGCGAGCGCATGGATGAGTGGCTGGATTACGTGGCGCAGGCCATCGTCAACGCGCGATCCATCATCGCGGGCGACGTGATTGTCGGCGGTGAAGCAGCCCAGCATCTTGAAGACAGCGACATCGAGGATCTGAAGGCGCGCGTCATCGCACGCAGCCCGTTCGGCACCGACCATTTCAATCTGCGCAAGAGCTACTGCGCCGAAGACCAGAACATCATCGGTGCCGCATTGCGATTCGCCGAGAATTATCTCGACGATATCTGTGGTGCTGCGGTACGCGGCTGATTTCCGCCTAGGCGGCAGCGGTTTCGGGACTCATGGAGACAGTCATAGAACACCAATCACGGCAAACCGGATGTCACCAGCCATGGCCAGGCATACGGCCACCGCAAGCACGACCATTACCGCAGTCACTACCGGCCATACCGAATTATCATTCATTGCTGCCTCCTTGGAGCCGATGCACTTTATGCGCATCTAACCACTTCGTTGTATTTTCAAGCCTAAACGGCAGCATTGGCCCTATCTGATACCAAGAAACCCACTTATGGTACTTTCTTGCACGGATCCGTGACACCGCCCAGACCGGGGCGGCAATCAATGTTCTCGGCGATATTGAGATGGAGTCATACCGGTTTCTTCCAGAAACCGACGATTGAAATTCGAGGCATTCGTATATCCGCTCAACTGTTGAATCTTGGCAATGGGCATGTTTGTGCAAGTCAGCAAACGACAAGCACGCCCCACTCGAAGCCGTCGAACAAAATCAGCAAAACCGATGCCGGCAACTCGCTTGAAGAAGCGAGAAAAGGTGGATACGCTCATCGCCGCCGCATCAGCGGCACCTTGCAAGCTGACCTCATCCAGATGTGTGGAAATATAGGTGATGGCGGCGTTGATCCCATCCTCCGCGCCAACCGCAATCTCTGGATTGTATTCCGGCGTTACCACGGTCTGGCTTTCCTGCGCTGATGCCTGCTCGAATACCGTCAGAATAGCAATAAGGTCGGCAACCCGTCTAACTGGACTATGTTCTCCCATGGCCACTAATAGCTCGCCGGCCTCACGTGCCGAATCACCGAACAATACAAGTGCATGCTGCGAACGGCGCAATACCGTCTCGAAACCGGAAGTCTCGGGAAAAGCGGCGGTCAATAGTCGCATAGTCTGCGGACGTATATGGCATAACACATCACGATGAGAGAGCCGTTCTCCAGGAATGATATCCGACAACCAATTATGAGGCAGATTGGATCCGATCATCGCCACATGCCCCGGCACGAATGGCATGAGTCCATCCCCCGCCATGAGTTGTCCACTTCCCTCACGGATAAGATGAATTTCGATTTGTGGATGATAATGCCATTTGGCCAGAGAGCTCGGATACCCGTGGCTTGACCAACGTATGGCCGCATCCCCATCGGGCACAATCACTTCCAGCGAGCCCGCATCCGAATGAGGAATCGCAGTCAAGTTTCGCGCATCCATCGCAG
>OFMQ01001644.1_pt1 | contig 10768 bp, 9 predicted proteins | sample 1541851 | NCBI WGS metagenome assembly OFMQ01 (sample SAMN04209227, study PRJEB22552) | human gut metagenome | biome: gut; material: feces | host: Homo sapiens | place: USA: Oklahoma | reverse complement strand
CGCCCCTACTTTATTATATAGGATGAAACCGCCCTCCGGTGGTACGTCTCCGTACACCGAAGGGCGGTTTTGGTTTTTGTTTTGTTCTCCCGTCAGCCGTTGGGGAACATTAGGGCAATGGGCCCCGTGATGATTTGCGGGAAGAAGATGAAGATACAGATAATACCGACAGTCAGGAACAGCCACGGCACCACGGATTTTATCACCTTTTCCAACGAAAGTCCGGTGACATTCTCCGCGGCGTACAGGCACACGCCTACAGGAGGAGTGATTAGGCCGAAGCTGAGGGTGATAACCAGGAACACCACGAAGAACAGGGGACTGACGCCCAGCTGCTTCACCACAGGGAGCAGGATGGGGACCAGGATGTAGATGGCGGCGGTGGCGTCCATGAACATGCCCACAATGATCAGGAAGATGAACAGAGCAAACATGATGACCAGCTGGTTGTCAGAGATGCCCAGGACAAAGTGGGCCAGCTTGGTGGGCAGGCCGTCCAGCTCGAAGATCTGGCCGGCAGGCTTGGCGGCGATGGCGATGAACAGGATGGTACCGGTCTGGCGGGCATTCTTGGCGATGATGCGGGGAATGTCAGACCACTTCAGACGCTTGTACACATAAATGGAGACCAGCATGGCATAGGCCACGGCAATGCCCGCACCCTCGGTGGGGGTGTAAATGCCGCTGTACATACCCACCAGCATGATTACGGGGACCATCAGGGCGGGAATGGCGGAGAGGAAAGCCTTGACCAGGCGTTTGGGCTGGAAGGGGGACTTCTCACCGATGCCAGTGACCTTACAGTGGATGTAATTATAAACCATGTAGATGACGCCGATCAGCACGCCGGGAACCATGCCGGCCATCAGAGCCTGACCGATGGACACGCTGGCGGTGGAGGCGGCCACGATCATCAGGATGCTGGGCGGGATCACGGAGGCCAGCATACAGCCGGCCAGATTGATACCCACGCCGTACTCCTTGGGATAGCCCTTCTTGGCCATGGCGTTGATGCTCATTTTGCCGATGGAAGCCACGGCGGCCACAGAGGAGCCGGACATAGCGCCGAAGATGATATTACACAGAATGGCCACATGGCCCAGGCCGCCATAGATCCAGCCCACACAGGCCTCCGCCAGATCATAGATCTTGTCGGCGATACCGCCCTCGTCCATGAGGGAGCCGGCCAGGATGAACAAGGGGACAGCCACCATGACGAAGCTGTTCATGGAGGTGTACATCAGCTGGACCACCATCGTCAGAGGCATATTGCCCATGGTGATCAGCACGATGACGGACGCGGCGCCCAGAGAGATGGCGATGGGCACGCCCAGGGCCATCAGGCCCAGAAAGATCAACAGCAGTGCTACACTCATTTCTCGTCGCCTCCGATCGCTACCTTATGGGGATACTCTAAAAAGCTCTGGATGGTGCCGATGATGCCCAGGAAGCCGCACAGAGGCACACAGATCATGATCGCGCCCATGGGGATGGCAACGGCAGTGGCCATCTCGTTGAAGGCAAACTTCTGCATGGTCAGGTCGATGCCGTACTTTACCATGAAGGCGAAGAAGCCCAGGGTGACCACATAGTACAGAACGGTGCACACCTTCTGCATGGGCCGGGGCAGCATATTGACCAGGATCACCACACGGGAGGACTCCGCCCGGTTGAAGCCGGCGGCCACCGCCAGGAACATCATCCAAAGGAAGAAGAAGCGGGTCGTCTCCTCCGTCCAGGTCAGCGTCACGCCGACCAGACGGCCGCCTACCTGCAGCAGCACGACCAGCAGCAGACAGACCAGAGTACCTCCGCACAGAATATCCTCCAGCTTGTCTACGACATCAAAAAATTTACTCAAGGGTGAATGCTTGCGTTCCATTGATTCCCCTCCTAATACACAAAGATTCTTTTTCTCTCACCTGCGGGGCAGGAATAGAGCGGATGCGGTGGAGCCGGAGGGGCTCCTCCGCATCCGCTTTACGCTTCAGTTGATGGAGTTGCGATCTCTTGCCGGGATCGGGTCAGGCCTTGCCGCAGAAGGCAACAGTGGCATCAAACAGCTCGTCGTTCTGGACCATTTCCTTGAACTTGGGGTACAGCTCCTGGGAGACGGACACGAACTCCTGGAAGCCCTCCTCGGGAACCTCGTTGTACTCCATACCGTTGTCGGTCAGCAGCTTCAGCATCTCGCCGTCCTTCTCGGCCTGGTAGTCCACATACCACTGCTGGCACTCCTCGGCAGCCTGGTGCAGGGCGTTCTGCTGGTTCTCGGTGAGACCGTTCAGCTTGTTGGTATTCATGCCCACGATCCAGGCGTCGGCAATGTGGTTGGTCGCGGAGATGTACTTCTGGACCTCATAGAAGTTGTTGGTGGCAGGCACGTCCACGGGGTTCTCCTGTCCGTCCAGGGTGTTCAGCTGCAGGGCGTTGTAGACCTCGCTGAAGCTCATGGGAGTGGCGTTGGCGCCGCAGGCGGTGAAGAACTCAACATACAGGGAGTTGCTGGGGGTACGCAGGACCATGCCCTCCAGGTCGGCGGGGGAGTTGATGGGCTTCTTGCTGTTGGTCACCTGGCGGAAGGAGCGGGTCCAGCTGCCCAGGCAGGTAATACCCATGCTCTCGACGCTGTTGAACAAGTCCTTGCCGATGTCGCTGTTCAGGTAGTCCTGCAGCTGCTTGGTGTCGTCAAACAGGTAGGGGACGGAGACCACATAGAAGCTGGGGTCGAAGCTGGCGTACAGGGAGGAAGCCAGGATCACGATGTCCAGAGAGCCGTTACCCACGGAGGAGATGGCGGCATTGCCGTCGCCGCCGTACAGGGAACCGTTGGGGTAAATGGTCAGCTCGATGCTGCCGTTGGAGTACTCCTCCACGCGGGACTTGAACTCCTGGGCCGCGGCATAGATGTAGGAGTTGTCAGCGTCAGGCACGCTGACGTTCATGGAGACCTTGGGATCAGAGGAATCACCGGAAGCGCTGCCGGAGGCGCTTGGCGTGCTTCCGGATCCGCCGGAGCAGCCGACCAGAGAGAAGGTCAGCGCCAAAGCCAGGATAGAGCTGAGACACTTTTTCATCTTAAATTACTCCTTTTTGATCGTTTTATCATTCGGCTTCGTTACTGAACACCGAGGTTCACCTTGTAAAGTTCCTTCACGCTGGGATAGAGGCCGGTGTAGACCTGATAACGACGGTCATACACCTCTTTGTATGCGTCGCTGTGCCGGATCTCCATGTATACGCTCTTCTCCACCTTGGCGGAGGCCTCGTACACATCCTTGAACACGCCAATCCCCACGCCAGCCAGCAGAGCAGCGCCCACAGGGGCCATGTCGTTCATATCCAGCACTGTGATGTCACGGCCGGTGATGTCGGCCTTGATCTGGGCCCAGACCTTGCTCTTGGCGCCGCCGCCGATGGAGGAGAACTTGATCAGCTTTTGTCCGGTGACCTTCTCCACCATCTCGATGAGCTGGCGCAGGCCGTAGGCACAGCCCTCCAGCACCGCCCGGTTCATCTCCCGGCGGGTTGTCTTGAGGGACAATCCGAAGAACACGCCCCTGGCGTATGGATCCCACACCGGGCTGCGTTCCCCCATCATATAGGGGAGAAACACCAGCCCGTCGGCTCCCGGCTCCGCCTGCTCCGCATCGTCGTTCATCAGCATCATGCCCTGCTTCCCGGTGACGGAGGGGTAATCCTTATAGTCCTGATAGAAGTTGTCATATATCCACTGGTAGGAGGAGCCGGTGTGGGACATAGCCCCCTGATAGATCCAGGCTCCATCCACCACATGGCGGCGGTTGATGAAATTGGGAGAGAACTTGGGCTCCTCCACGCAGACGGTCAGCACATTCGTAGTGCCCACCGACTCGCACACGTCGCCCTGCTTGACCACACCGGCCGCCAGAGTGGCGCAGGCGGTGTCTCCGCCGCCGATGACGATCTTGGTCTCGGGGGACAGGCCCATGGCCAGCAAGACCGGGTGGATCAGATTGCCCACCACATCCGTAGACTTGACCAATGGAGGCAGCTTGTGGATGTCGATACCGATCTTGCCACAGATCTCCTCAGACCACACACCCCGCCCCGCCGTCTCATACAGCAGGGTATAAGAGGCGTTGGAGTGGTCGATGGCGAAGTTCCCGGACAGCATCACGGCGATGAGGGTGTTCACATGGCCGAAGTACCGGGTCTTTTCGTAGATCTCAGGCAGATTTCTCTTGATCCAGAGCATGGAGGTGCCGGACATGGCCCCCGCCATGGGGCTGTTGGCGGTGATCTCAAACAGACGCTGGTTCCCGATGGTCTGGCGGAAGATCTCCGCCTCCTCCGTGCTGCGCCGGTCTGAGTAGATGATCGGATCCACCAGCACCCGTCCGTCGGCGTCGAAGGCCGCCAGGCCGGGACACAGGCTGGAGATCCCGATGGCCTTGATCTTTCCAGGCTCCACCCCGTGCTTGCTGATCAGCGCCCCCACGCAGCCGGTGAAGGCATTCCACATATCCGCGGTGTCGATCTGGATCGACACCTGATTGGGGTTGATCAGGCGGTATGCCGCGCTCTCCTGGGCCACAAACCTGGCTTCCTGGTCAATGACGGTAACCTTGATGCTGGAGGTCCCCACGTCCACGCCCAGGAGATAAATCTCTTCCATGGTGATCCCTCCTTAAGTTGATGGTGAAGAGAGCTTAGAACTGGTCGTAGTTCTTGTCGTGCTCCAGCTGAGCCAGCAGCTCCTTGGTCTCCTTGACGGAGTAGCCGTGGTGGATCAGGTAGCGCAGGGCCACGACCAGAGCGGTCACATCGGGATAGTCCCAGACGAAGCGGCCCATGGTGACGCCGCCCACGCCGCAGTCCATCGCCTCACGGGTGATGGTCAGGAAGTGGTTCAGCTTGCCCTCGGCGTCCAGACCGGCAGGCGCGTCACCGCCCTGGATCACAACACGGAAGCCGCTGGGCACAGTGGACAGGGCCTTCGCCATCGCGTCGGGGTTGCCGCAGTAGGTGGTCTTAACGATGTCCATGCCCATCTCGCAGGCGGAGCGGATGCAGTAAGCGATGTTCTCCCAGGAGGTGCGCTCCTCGACGGGAACGCTCTCACCCTTGGGGTACACATGGCCGATCAGGGGCATACCCTTCTGCATACACTCGGTAGCGAAGCGGCCGATGGTCTCGAACTGCACGCCCTGGTAGGTGCCCAGGGTCATGGCGCCCATGGAGACGCCGGAAGCGCCCAGGGCAATGGCCTCATCCACGTTGCCGAACACGATGTCCTGGGTGGGGGCCACGGGGCTGTAATTGGAGACCTTGCACAGGATGGCGACATCGCGGTTCTTCTCCGCGTCCCAGCACTGATTCAGGATACCAGGGGTGACGGTCATGGCGTCGGGCTTACCGGCGACGATCTTATCGATGGTGGACTGGATGCTGTGCAGGCCAGTCATGGGGGCGATGCCACGGGAGATGGCATGGTCCACCGTAATGGCCATCATCTTGTTGCTCACAGGATTGACCATGCGGGACATACGTACTTTCTTACCAAGGCTGATATTGCTCATTTGAAATACTTCCTTTCATAGCAGATCGTTCAACTTTTCATGGGATCTTGGGATCCGCCGCACACACGGCGGAAGCTTACGGCTCGATGATGACCTTCAGGCCGGTTCCGGCGACGCACACGTCGTAGGCCTTCTGGAAGTCCTCGATTTTGAAGCGGTGGGTGACGATCTTGTCGGCGTCGATCTTGCCGCTCTTGATCATCTCGGCGGCAGCCAGATAGTCCTCCAGCTTGTAGGCGGTGCTGCCGTTGACGTTGATCTCGTTGTAGTGGATGGTGTTGACCTCGATGGTGGACTCGCCCGTTCCGGCAAAGCCGGCGAACAGATTCACCGTGCCGCCGCGCTTGCACAGCTTCAGGGTGGAGTTCACCAGGGCGGGCACGCCGATGGCCATGACGATGACGTCCATGCCCTGGCCGTTGGTCTCACGGTTGACGATGGCGGGCAGCTCCTCCTTGGTGGGATCCACCACCAGGTCGGCGCCCAGCTCCAGGGCCACCTTGCGGCGCTGCTCGTTGGGCTCGCTGACGATGACCTTGCGGGCGCCGGCGATCTTGGACAGCTGAAGGTGGAACAGGCCGATGGGGCCCGCGCCCACGATGAGAACATCATCATTGAAGCCGGTGCCGGCGTTCTTCAGGCCGCGGATACAGCAGGACAGGGGCTCGATCAGAGCGCCGGCCTGATAGGACATGTGCTCGGGCAGCTTGACCACATTTCCGTTCTCGATGCAGATGGCGGGGATGCGGATATACTCCTCGAAGCCGCCGTCGAACTCATAGCCGATGGCCTTGCGGTCCAGGCAGGCGTTGGTGCGGCCCCGCAGGCAGCTGCTGCAATGGTGACAGGGGATGACGTTGGCCACGGCGACCTTCTCACCCACCTCATAGCCCTTCACATCAGCGCCCACCTCGGCGATGACACCGCAGAACTCGTGGCCGATGACAGAGGGATAGCGGACTCCCTTTGTCTTCTTTCCAGTGAGAATCCGCATATCCGTGCCGCAGATGGCGGCAGCCTTCATTTCCAGCAAGATCTCATCAGGGCCGATCTGGGGCTTTTCAATCTCCGCCGGAGCGAACTGATTGGGACCAGACAGGACAACTGCTCTCATGAAAATTTCCTTCTTCCTTTTACATGTTACATGATTTGACAGCTTCCTCCAACTTCTGCGCCTGTTGGGCCGGGGAGGTTCTGCTCTCTGAGCGTATCGTAGCACTTATGAAATAAAATTTCAATATTGAAAATATTTTTTGTATCTTTGTCGAAAAAGCGCAGTTATTTTTTGTGCAATGCGCCAATATTAGCGTGATATAGCAGAATAAAACCGACTTCCGCATCATCCAGAAGTCGGTTTAGTAGTAGTTTTTCTACATATTCAAGTCGAAAAGTGAGATACTCTTCCGTATCTCAAACTTAACTATTCCCTTGGAGCACACCATCAGCCCTTGTTGTCCGATGTGGAGGCCCGGGTCTTATAGATTGCCTGGAAGGACTTGTCGTAATCCTGGAACGCCACAATGGCGATCAAGCTGTCCATCACCGCCAGCTGGGCCAAGCGCGTGCTGGCGGATTCCGACCGAAAGATGGTCTCCTCGCTGATGGTGGTGATGGTGTAGTCGGCAATCTTGGACAGACGGTTCTTCCCCTCCGAGGTCAGCCCCACTACCGTGGCCCCGCAGGATTTTCCCACTTCGGCCGCCCGCAGCACGTGGAGGTTATTTCCCGAATGGGATACAGCAAACAGTACGTCTCCCGGTGTCAGGAGGGATGCCTCCATCAGCTGGATGTCCTTGTCCTCCACCGCGCAGACGTGGATGCCGATCTTCAGAAATTTGTGGTGGGCGTCCCTGGCCACGATCATACTGCCCCCAGTGCCCGCAAACACGATCCGGGACGCTTTTCCCAAAATCTCCGCCACCTGCTTGATGTTCTTCATATCCAGAGTCTGGACCGTGCGCTGGAGGGCGGCGATCTCCGTGGCAAAAATTTTATGGCAAATCTGCTCCGGCTTGTCGTCCTTCTGGAGCTTGGGGTTGTACTGCTGCTCTGAGGGGATGGCCTCCATGGCCACCCGGATCTTGAACTCCTGGAAGCCCTTATAGCCCAGGCTCTTGCAGAATCGGACCATGGAAGCGTCGCTGACCCCGATCAGCTCCGCCAGCTCCAGCAGGTTGCAGTGCAGAACTTTCTCCAGATTCTCTTTGATATAAAGGGCGATCTTCCGCTCGGTCACTGTGGCATTCTGACTCTCACTTTTGGCAATGATCCTGTTGAGGCAGCTTTCGTTCTCCATACACAAAAATCTCCTATTCTGATGTCCTGCCCTGGACGTAGCAGCGAAAAGGGGCATTTCATCCTCTTCTTTTCCATTTTAGCATCGTATTTACCTCTGCGCAACCACATTTTAAACCGCACAGGCCGGAGCCAGCTTGGCTCCGGCCTGTTTTGATCTCACATCTTTTACAGCTCGATGGTACGGATCACTTTGGCGCACCGAGGGCACAGCGTGGGGTGCTCCTTGTCGGCGCCCACCTTGATGTGGTGCTTCCAGCAGCGCTCACACTTCTCGCCCTTGGCCTCAGACACCGCGGCCTGGATGCCGGGGACCTTGACGCCGGCGGCGCCGGCGCCCTGAGCGATCTCCACATCGGAAACAATGAACAGATCGGCCAGCTGGTCGGTGGTAAAGGCGGACAGCTTTTCCATGGCCCGCTTGCCCTCGTCGCCCTGGGGATAGAGGACCACATGGGCCTCCAGGGCCTTGCCGATCTTTTTCTCGTTCCGGGCGTTCTCCAGCACCACGTTCACGTCGTCCCGCAGATCCTCCACCAGAGCCCACTTCTCCATCTCCGCCGGGCTCAGCGCGTAGCCGGCAAAGGGCTGGTTCATCTCATTGAGGACTACGTTGCGGCCGTCCTCGTCCCCGCGGTGGGGCATGGCCTGCCAGATCTCATCACAGGTGAAGGCCAGGATGGGGGCGAACAGCTTGGTCATGGTATCTAGGATGAGCCACAGGGCGGTCTGGGCGGAGCGGCGCTCCAGGCCGTTGGCCTCCTCGCAGTACAGCCGGTCCTTGATGATGTCCAGATAGAAGGAGGACAGCTCCACCACGCAGAAGTCGTTGATGGCGTGGGAGACCACATGGAACTCATAGTTGTCATAGGCGGCGAAGCACTTCTCGGTCAGCTCATTGAGCTTGGTCACCGCCCAGCGGTCCAGCTCCAGCATCTCCTCCGGCTTGACCAGCTCATTGGGGTCGAAGCCGGCCAGGTTGCCCAGGCAGTACCGGGCGGTGTTGCGGAACTTCAGATAGTTCTGGCTGAGCTGCTTGAAGATCTTGTCGGAGCAGCGCACATCCACATGGTAGTCGGCGGAGCCGGCCCACAAACGGATCATATCCGCACCGTACTTCTGGAAGATCTCCGCGGGGTCCACGCCGTTGCCCAGGGACTTGTGCATGGCCTTGCCCTCGCCGTCCACGGTCCAGCCATGGGTGACGCACTCCTGGAAGGGCGCGCCCTTGCCCAGTGCGCCCACAGCGGTGAGCAGGCTGGACTGGAACCAGCCGCGGTACTGATCCAAGCCCTCCATATACACGGTGGCAGGCCAGAAGCCCTGGTCCTTCTGCATGGAAGCAAAATGGGTAGAGCCGGAGTCGAACCAGCCGTCCAGGGTGTCCTCCTCCTTGGTAAAGCCGCCGCTCTTCCCACAGTGGGGGCAGGTAAAGCCCTGGGGCAGGATGTCCTTGGCCTCCATCTCATACCAGGCGTTGGAGCCCTTCTCGCCAAAGAGCCTGCTCACCGCCTCGATGGTCTCGTCGGTGACGATGGGCTTGCCGCAGTCGGCGCAGTAGAACACCGGGATGGGCAGGCCCCACCGGCGCTGGCGGCTGATGCACCAGTCGTTGCGCTCCCGGATCATGGACTTCATCCGGTCGATGCCCCAGCCGGGGACCCAGCGCACCTGGTCGCAGGCCTCGCAGGCCTCGTCCTTGAAGGACTCCACGGAGCAGAACCACTGGGGCGTGGCCCGGAAGATGATGGGGTGCTTGCAGCGCCAGCAGTGGGGGTAGGAGTGGGTAATCTTCTCGCTGGCAAGCAGCGCCCCGCAGGCGCCCAGATCCTCCACCACCATGTCGTTGCCCACGGCGTAGAACTGTCCGTTGTACCGCTCGTCGGTCATAACGCCCTTGGCGTTCACCGGCACGGGCACGCCGATGTGGGTGAGGCCCGCCTTGTCGTACTGCTGGCAGATCTGGAAGTCCTCCGCGCCGAAGCCGGGGGCGGTGTGCACGCAGCCGGTGCCGGCGTCCAGGGTGACGTGCTCACCGTTGAGGATCACGGAGTCCCGGTCGAAAAGCGGGTGAGCGGCGGTCATGAGCTCGAACGCGGCGCCCTTGAGGGTGGCCAGCACCTTGCAGGCGCCGAAATCAATGCCCGCAGCCTTGCATACGCCCTCGGCCAGGGTCTGGGCCAGGACATAGACTTCTCCGGAGGGAACCTCCAGCAGCACATAGTCCAGCTCGGCGTTGAGGCAGATGGCCATATTGCCCGGGATGGTCCAGGGCGTGGTGGTCCAGATGACGAAGAAGAGCTTGGAGAGGTCGCAGTATTGGGCCAGCATTCCCTTGTCGTCGCGGACAGGGAACTTCACGAAGATGGTGGTGCAGGGGTCGTCGGCATACTCGATCTCGGCCTCGGCCAGGGCGGTCTGGTCATGGGGGCACCAGTACACCGGCTTCATTCCGCGGTAGATCAAGCCTTTTTTCGCCATTTCACCGAAAATCTGAACCTGGACTGCCTCAAAATCAGGCTTCAGCGTAATATACGGATCAGCGAAATCGCCGGTGACACCCAGCCGCTTGAATTCCTCCCGCTTTTTCAGGCTGGTTCCGCTGATCCCCTCGTCGGCGTAAAGCCTAACCAGCTCATGGCCGCTGCGTTTGGCGTATTCGACGAAAAATTCCTTCTGATGGTTCAGACTGTCGAGCTGTTCATCCTTATCCGTGGAGACACGGCAATAGGCGGCAATCCTCATGGGCGGGCAGTCTCGGCTTGCCGGGAAAGAAGCTTCTCGAGAAGAAGCGCTTTCAGCATTTGTTCAAAGCTTTTTGGCGTATTGGGATTTTCGAAGGTAAAGGTCAACTGCGGCGTTTTCTTTGCCATGGAATGTTCCCCCTTCCGTGAAACATCTTATTGGGGGAG
>OFMQ01001622.1_pt1 | contig 10894 bp, 11 predicted proteins | sample 1541851 | NCBI WGS metagenome assembly OFMQ01 (sample SAMN04209227, study PRJEB22552) | human gut metagenome | biome: gut; material: feces | host: Homo sapiens | place: USA: Oklahoma | reverse complement strand
TCGGCTACGGGATGGCAGCTCTTTCCGATAGGACTATTTCATAAGATTTTGACCGGATTATTACCGGCCTTTACAGAAAAAATGCTATCTTTGCATTGATAAAAGAGTTATTTGAAAGCATGAGGAACATGGTGGTTCTGAACAATCCGGCATTTTCTTATCCGTTGCCCGTTCTCATGCGAGTTTACTACAAATCGTTGATAGTCAAATAAAATACTTCACACTATCACAAATATACTAAAACTCGCCCACATACGGATGGATTTTACAAGAATAATGCAAACTGATGGAATTTAAGGGAGATATGTAGGTTTGGACTGCTCTTGTAAGATGACCAATGCGGAAAACAATGAGCATCAATGAAGAATCCCTACCGAGACTCCGATCAGATTTCTTCCCGACCCGTCGAATCCCGGGACAAAGCACATGCTTGCCGACAAGGAGGTAAAGCCGGAAAGCCTTCTTCCCGCGCTTCTTGCCGGCAGAGGAAAGACATAGCGGAAAGTGGCCGACACCTTCAAGAAATCCGAAGTCATTATCTCACGGTCAGGACTGATAACATTGTCCAGTATCACATTGTCACGAAGTTCATCACTGATCGAATAGTTGTCTGAGAGGTTTACCCGGTAGGCAAATTCTCCGTCTATCATCAGAAAGTGCCCTTTTGTCGCCAGAACGGTACCGCCCCCATAAAAGTAAGGGACTATGTTGTCGCGGGCAAAAGATGACACTGGAGAGTAATAGACGTACTCATCATTGTCCGAATTAAACCTGACCTTGCATCCGGCGTTCCATTTGCTTCCACAGGGGAGCGCTGTGTCCTTGACCACGTATGATAACCCGGTCTCCGCTGACAGTTTTTCAGCAGTGTAGGACTTTATGGAAAAGATGGTCTCATAGCGTGTTGATGTGACTCCGCTTGACGGATCGGTGACAGTGACCGACTTCTGAGTTATCTTCTCGGCGGAACCGGTTTTGAAACTGAAGGAACTCTCTGACCTCCAGTTCCCGGAGCGGAATGCCAGAAAAAACCGGCCTCCTGTCTCTTTATAGTTTCCAGGAGTGGCCCCATAGGCATCCTCGACTGAGTCTTTGCGATAAAAAGGAGACAATTCGCCCAGCAGGACAGAATTACTGCCGAAAGAATGCTCGTACTGAAGAGCCGCGCCGGCTTTCCACGACTCTATTCTTCTATTGTAGGCGTTTGACACAAGGATGGAATACACCCCCAGACCTTCCTGAAGATAAAGGAGATACTCTTTCGCGTCCTTTGATTTGGCGACATACGAGCCGATTTTCTCTTTGGAGTAGCCATAGGATAGATTAAGTCCTATCTTTTCCTTTCCTGCATCGATAAGGATGTAATCGAACGCTACGTATTGAAAATCAGGGATATTCTGATACCTTACCTGCCGGCAGACAGCAAAATTCTCAAACGCAAAAACAGACGCCACCTGAGAAAACTGTTGGAAAATCCTGACAGATTCATCAAGATAATGCAGTTCACCGGGCATTTCAAATTTGAAGCAAAACACCATTATTTCAGCAACTAATCCACATAATTGTTTTATCAAGGATAATGAAAATATCTGTAATAATCCCTTGTTATAAAGGAGAGAAATACATTTCCAAATGTCTTGAGAATCTACTTGCTCAAAACTATAAGGACTTGGAAATCATTGTCGTAGTCGACGGAAATCTGGACAGGACGGCTGAGATCGCATCCAAGTTTCTGGTGAAGGTCGTGGTATTGGAGAAAAACCGCGGCGTGTCCATTGCCAGAAACACGGGAATAAAGGAAGCGACCGGCGACTACATTCATTTCATGGATGTGGATGATGAAATCAGCGATGATTTTTATGCCAATCTGTCAGCTGCGGTGCAGAAGACCGGAGCAGATATCGCCTGTGCCGGAATAATCCATGAGAGACAGCCATACAAGTGTCAGATTTTCCACAAAGAAAGACTAGTTTCTTCGACTCGTAAAAAGATGAGAATCACTTGGGTCGGCAAGTTGGGCTATTCATGCAGATATCTTATCAGGAGATCCCTGATTTTGAAGAACAACTTGTTCTTCGAAGCCGACAGAATAGTGGAGGACTTGCCTTTCTCATTCAAAGCTCTCTACTATGCGAATACAGTCGTAACCGTTCCTGACGCCGTATACATCTATCGCTCCAATGAGAATTCAATCCTCACCACACGTACGCCGGAAAGAAAACTGCGTCTCAGGACTGACCGCCAACATTCCGTGCAGATTATCCGCAACTTTGCCAAGGAGCACAACTTCACGATACCGGGCTTAGGGTACAACTTCGGCTTACTTGCCTATATTGCCAGAAAATGCTACATAAAGACGCGTGTGGCAATGGGGTTCCGCGTGTTCTGATAATTAGTCTCGTACTCGCGAAACTTGAATTTCTTATTTATAGAACAAATCGCGGCGGGGCAGCTGAGCCGAATAACGAGTGCGAAGGTCGCGGAAGAGGCCGGCAGTGTAACGTGTAAAGCCCGGACCTTTCCAAGTGCTTGTATTCGTGACCATTATCCAGCACTCTCCATCAGGATAGTATTTTACAAGGGCGCTTGTTCCCGACATTGTTCCGGTACGAGTCCATTCGCCCGTAGGCTTGGTGTCATTCCAGCCCAGGGAATAGGTATTCTCATCGAACCATTCTGTCATGGCTGCGACACTTTCCTTGGAAATGATGTCCGGCACCTCGTCGCGTCCGTCAATGGAAGCAACGAAGCGTGCCAGCTCAGGCACTGAGGTCACCCATGCTCCGGCTCCGGCAAGAGAATGGACATCATTGCCGCCGTAACAGCGGTCAACCAGCTTGCCGCTATTGTTGTATTCCTCGACAAGACCCGAATCCGCTCCATTATAATATCTCACCTCGTTCGGGAATTTTTCCTCGTAATAGTTATTGGCAATGTGCATGTCCACACAACCGGCAGGCACGAGCACACTGTCGCGCATATATGTCTCATAATCAAGGCCTGAGACTTTCTCGATAATCATGCTGAGGAGCAGATAGCCGAAATTCGAATAATGCTGCGACGTACCGGGAACGAAGCGCAGACGTCTTTTCAACTGCGTCTGCATCAATGTTATATGGTCAGGAGGGGTTTCCAGATGGTTCTGCTGGATGATATATCTGGTCGAGAACATCGGATCGCCGCCTGCGGAGGTAAAACCGCCTTTATGGCGCAACAAGTCTTCGACCGTAATCTTCTTGTAATTAGGGTCTTTGATTACGGAGGCATAGACAGAATCTGTCAGAATGCCGCGCGGTCCGAAAACGGTATCGCGCAATGAAACCAGTCCCCTCTCCTGCAACATCATTATTCCGGTGGCTGTCAGAAGTTTGGAGACGGAAGCCACACGCAGGATATGCGACGGCTCCATGCTGATGTCCAGTTCCTTGTCCGCCCAACCGTAGCCCTTCGCATAAACCAGGGAATCATTCCGCATTATGGCAAGCGACGTTCCACGCAGTGCCCATTGGCGCATGTAGTTTTCGATACGCTTGTCCATGCCGGCCAGTGCGGACGTATCGGAAACATCATTGGTAAGGGATTCATTGAGCCGCAGCTGGAGTCGCCCCGGAACGGGAATCGGTTCCTCCTTATGGGAAGATGACAACGATATGCAAAGTCCTGCTGCACAGGCGGCAAGACATAATGACAAGATGACTTTTACATATCTGCTTTTCATTTGCCGGCCTCCTGATTCACGTCAGAAAGCGGCAAGACTGCGTCCTTCGACAGGAGTCCTGCCCTGCGGCAAAAATCAATGATCATGTCGGCAGTTCCTTCAATGCCCAAGACTGAGGAATCCACACAGAGATCATAATTGGAAGCCACGCCCCAATTGCCGAAAGTATAGTAATTGTAATAAGTCTCTCTGGTACGGTCTTTCTTGCGCATAAGAGAATCGGCCTGTTCCGGGGTGATGTTCATGCGTTCCGCGACTCTCTTGATGCGAACCTCGTCAATTGCTGTCACGAACACGTCCAGACACTTCCTGTCACGGAGAATATAATCAGAACAGCGACCGATAAAAACGGCAGGCCCCTTGTCGGCGAGTGAGCGTATAACATTGCTCTGGATGACGAACAATTGATTGTCACTCATATAGTTGTCCGCAGAGCCGAAGCGTCCGACATCCACGATGAAGCTTGACAATGCCAGCAGATTTCTCTTTTCGTCACTATTGGCGAAAAGTTCCTTGCTGAAGCCGCTCTGTTCTGCTGCCTTGGCTATCAATTCCTGGTCATACACAGGAATGCCAAGTTTGCGTCCAAGTGCGAGGGCCACGAGTCTGCCTCCGCTGCCGAACTGTCTTCCGACATTAATTATCAATTCATTGTCTTTCATAATCAAGCTTGTTTAATTTTACTTCCGAGAATAGCAGGGTCGTCACCGTCATTGAGCTTGCGGAATTTCCGGAATAGCGAAAGCAGCAATATCGACGAGAGGAGTGTGGCTGCCGTATCTGCAATCGGAAAACTCATCCACACGCCATGGTGCCCGAAAAATATCGGCAAGAAATATATGAGCGGCACCAGGAAAAGCAACTGTCGGGACAATGACAGGAGTATCGACTTGTGAACCATGCCGAGGCTCTGGAAAAAGTTCGTCGCCACCATCTGGAATCCCACCAGCGGAAATGCCAGGTTCGTCAGACGCAATCCTTTATCCACCAATTCTTTAAGCGCAGGGTCATTGGTAAAGAGCGATACTGCCAAGCCAGGTATGAATTCCGAAACGACGAATCCCACACAGCTTACAATGGTGGCACAGATTACCGTCAGTTTGAAAACCCGCTTTACCCTGGTGTATTTCCTGGCTCCGAAATTATATCCCGCGATAGGCTGCATTCCTTGGTTGAAGCCCATGTTTATCATAATGAAAAAGAACGAGATACGATTCACGATACCATACGCGCCTATGGCAAGGTCTCCTCCGTACTTGAGCATCTGCTGGTTGATGAACAACGTGACGATACATGCCGCGGAATTCATCAGGAAAGGTCCCATGCCTATGGTCAATGAATCTTTGGCAATACGGATGTCCAATTTGTAGTCGCGGAGAGCTTTCGGAAGGTGGAGATAATTTTTCTGATTGAAAAAATACTTCGCCGTGTATATAAGGGCCATCAGCTGGCAGAGGACTGTCGCAATGGCAGCGCCCTTGATTCCCATATCCAGCACGAATATGAAAATCGGGTCCATTATGGCGTTCGAAACGACCGTGAAGATAGTCAGTCCCATAGCCAACTTCGGATTTCCGGACGAGCGGACCATGTTGTTCAATCCGAAATAAAGGTGCGTGATGACATTGCCCAGCAATATTATGACCATATAGTCCCGTGCAAAGGGCAATGTATTCCGGCTCGCGCCGAAAAACATGAGTATCGGGTCGAGAAACGACAATGTCACTACCGAGAATGCCAAGCCGATGATGATGTTCAGAAGCACCTCGTTCAGAAGAACTTTATTGGCGGCTTTGTAGTTCCTCTGTCCCAAAAGCATTGACAAAATCGTGGCAGCGCCGACGCCGACGAGGGTACCGAGCGCGGTAGCGAGGTTCATCAGCGGGAACGTGACCGCGAGGCCGGAGATGGCGTATGAGCCGACATCCTTTATATGGCCGATGTAGATGCTGTCGACCATATTATAGAGAGAAGATGCAGTCATGGCTATGATGGCCGGGACTGCATACTGCATAAGTAAATCTCGTATTCTCTTATCGCCAAGTTCTGTAGGAACAGTACCTGAAATTGCCATAGAAATCCTCCTATTCCGGTTTGTCTACTATTTCTATTTCAAATACAAGCGGAGAGAAGCTCGGAATCGTCTTCCCGCTTCCGCTGCTGCCATATCCATACGAAGAGAAGAACATGCCCACGCCCTTTTCATAAGGATGGCGCATTTCCCAAAGGGTCTTCTGGAATCCGGAAATAATCGAAGATGATGAGCTTGAGCCGCTTGCGGTCATCGTCAGGTCCGTATAGGATTGGCCCCAGGTTATCTTCACCGGAGAATAAGTGTTCGAACTGCTGTAAATATTGTGCATCTTGGCCGTGTCCGCGATGGTGGTGTCGAATACCTGACCGTTCAGAAGCCTTCCTATATAGTTTATGTATATGGAGGTGTCAGCTTTGAAGGAATGCGTGTCGGCAGGTTCTTTAAGCTGCTGATAATAAAAGCCATACGATGTCGAATCCGTATTGTTCATGTGAAGTGCCGAATAAATCTGCATTGAATCGACCTGGCTTTTGAGGATATCGGTAGAGACTCCTTCGAGGGTAATCGTATAGATCGTATTGCTCTCGTCGGTAGATTTCTGCAGATATTTGTCGGGGTCGGTGTACCTGTCATAGCCCATCAGCCAGGCTGGGACCACGGCCTTGCGGGTGCCGCCGACTTTCATGCCCTTCAGCATATCTTCCACTCCTACAGGAAGAGCGGTGGATATCGTCATCCATGTAACAGGTCCATAGTAATATGATGAATTGTAAGATCCGATCTGCTGGGCTACTTTCTTATGAGTCGTGGAAGAAATCTTTCCGTCGAGGCTGGAAACGGTGTAGGACACCATCACAAAGCCCTGGTCGGCCAATGCTTCGCCCGTTCCTGCCTTATCTTCAATGATATAGACGCCAAGATCCGTAACGCTGGCGCCGGGATGGTTCTTTTCCATCCATGCTTCCAGATAGCGCTGGTTCGCAGCATTCGGCTCCGTCTTCTCTGACCTTGCGCATCCTGTCATCAACATTGACACCGCGATGCCGGCCAGCATTGTTCTGATTACTATTTTATTCATTTTCAATTAATTTTCAACTTTAGTCATTCGTGACATTTTCGACCCATATATGGTAGGCCAGGGCTGCGTTTGCAGGAATCGTGCCTAAGTCGTGTTTTCCGAACCCATGTTTCCCGGAAAAAAGAATATAGCATTCCTGCCCGCTTTTCACGCCTTCAAGACCTGCTTTCAGGCCCGGCACTAGATCTGCGTCACTCAATTTCAATGTAAGGAGTTCATAGTCAGCATCAGTGAGTGACCAATTGGCTGCTTTCGCAACTTCTTCACTATTGGTCGCGAAGAGGTTCGAGTTGTTCAATGACGTGCCATTGAATACGTAACCGGCATAATAGAATGATACGGTTCCCTTGCGCGACAGGCTGTCACCGTCGCCATAAACCGTGACCACGCGGCTGGAACCGCCATTAAACACCACGTAACTCGAATCAATGGAGCCCTTCACGGAATTTATGAAGGCTTCAATGTTCTTCTCCTGCCTGGAATAGGTGGATTTCACTTCTTCCTTGGTGCAGGATGCCGCGATACCGAAAGCCATCGCTATGAAAATGAAGACTTTAGCTTTCATATTCACCTGATTTGAAGAATTCCGCCACGGACCTGACGATATAGCTTTCCGCCGCGCCCGGGGCATTGATGTCAGCCGGCACGCCATCAGTCCTGGAGAAGAAAAGCCTTCCGCCGGAAGCTCGTTCATGCCCGCCGCCATGGAAATATCTTATGGCGCACTTGTTCGCGGAGATACCTTTTTTCGAGCGCACGGAAACCCTGAAAAAGCCTTCGCCGTCTTCTTTCAGGAAAATGCTCATGCCTACTTTCCCTATTGCAAGAGGCATATTCACGAAGCCTTCCGTCTCCCCTTCCCTGATATTGAATTCGGACGCAAGTTTCTTGTCCACAATCATATACGCTACTCCTTCCGGGGTGATTTTCATGTTCTCATGAAGAAGATAGCCTTCCATTCTGAGGCGGTTTTCCCTATAGCTGTTATACAACTCCTGGAGTATCCGGTCCCTGTTCACGCCCGCTGCAAGCAAGCCGGATGCCATAGCCAATGTCGATGGGAATACTGAGTTCGCGAAATTGTTCGTATCCGTCGTCATACCCGTCATCAGCGAAGCTGCGGCCAATGCCGGAATGCGTGACGCATCACCCTTGATGTCAGGCATTTCCAACAGCACATAATACATCAGTTCGCAGGCAGACGATACATCCGCGTCGGAAAACACGAGGTCAAATGCCTCCACGTCCGGAGCCAGGTGATGGTCTATGAGCACTTTCTTCGCGGGCGCTTCCCTGAGGGTTTTCTCCATGTCGCCGGTACGGGAAAAGGAGTTGCAGTCCACGCAAATTATCAAGTCCGAGGACATTATGCGTTTCCGCGCCTCCTCCGGAGACTTCGAGCCATCCATGATCCTGTCCGCATCCACATCCTTCACCATAAAGGCCAATGTTTCCGGCACGGCTTCCGGATAGATGGTAACCGCATCGGCGCCACGTGCTTCGAGATAGGCACGCAAGGCCTGGGTGCTCCCTATGGCATCGCCGTCAGGATGGATATGTGCGACAAGCGTAACCGTCCTGCAGCCTCCTGCAAGTCCGTCCAATGTATCTATATTCCGCGTATCAATCTTCTTCATATACGTATTCGTTCGAGATGCAAATTTACAAATTATATTGCATTTCATAAATCAATTTCATAACTTTGTCCGAACTCAATTGATTTTTATAAAAACTCAAAACATAAAATGAAAGGAATAGTTAAAAAGATTGTCAGCATTTTGCTGCTCTTTGTTATTGCCGGACTCGTATACGCATGTATCAAGAGTATCATGCAGCCTATCAACTTCAACAAGCAGAAAGATTACCGCGAGGCAATCGGTATCCAGAAGATGAAGGATCTCCGTACACTTCAGGAGGCTTTCAAGTCTGTAAACGGTCACTTCACCGCGTCTTCTGACTCTCTTGTAGACTTCTACAAGAACGGCAAGATGGAGGTTCTCATGCAGATCGGTTCCAACGACGACTCTCTCGCAGTTGCAAACACCGAGAAACTCAGAAAGGCCAACCGCAAGATCACTCCTGAGCAGATGTTCGAGCTTTACAAGCAGGGACAGCACCTCGTTTTCTCACTGTCAAGCAAGGTCGCTGTGAAAGATACATTGTTCCACAGCAGACGTGACTTCAACATTGACTCTCTCAAATACATTCCGTTCTCACAGGGTGACACCATCCAGATGGATGCCATCATCAAGGAAGTTTCAGGTGTGAAGGTACCTCTCTTCGAGGCCAAGATGCCGTACAAGTCTCTCCTCAAGGGTCTTGACAATCAGCTCAGAATCAACCTTGATGCTGATCGCAGGACAATGAACCGCTACGAGGGTCTTCAGGTCGGCAGTATCTCAGCTCCTAACAACAACGCCGGTAACTGGGAGTAGTTTCCTGAAATCGGGTCCGCATGTCGTGGACTCATTCATGAAATAGATTATGTTTGAAAAAACAGATAACGGAATATCCATTCAAGTTGCCTTGAGTGGATATTCTTTTAAGATAAAGGACACAGAAGGGGAACATTGTTCCGGATGGCTGACAGCCGACCGTATTTTCACCACTCCGGAATTCCAGAAGCGCTATGAGTCCGTGCGGATTTCGCTCATGACTCCGAAAGTAGCCCTGGTCCCCGAGCAGTTCTTCAACCCGATGGACATCCGTCAGACATTGGCAGATGTGGTAAAGCTGGAAGACAGCGACCAAGTGGAGTTCATACGGATGCCGGAGTACGGCGCCGTATTATTGTTCTCGAACAATGTCGGGGAGACATTGTCCCGCATGATTTCGCAGACGGTGTTCACGACCGACGGATACCAGGCGAGGATTCTTCCGGAAATGTACTACATGCTGGACGCCATGAAGGATTGCCCGGATTACAACAAGATTATAGCGTCCTACGCGGACAACCATCTGCATCTGGCGATTGCCCAGGGCAAGAGTCTCCAGATAGCAAATACTTTCAAGGCCCCCGATTTCACGACTGCCGAGTACTTCATTTTCAGCGCATTGAAGAAACTCCAGCTGAATCCGGAGATTTCCACGATTACCTTCCGCACGCCGATAAGCAACGAGCAGGAAATGTCCCTGTACAGGTATTTCAAGGCGGTGGAGGTCAAGTAGTTTCGCAAGTGCGAAACACCGCTTATAGAGCCCGCGAGGGCGAGAGTAAGTCCCTTCCCCGAGGGGAGGGATTTAGGGTGAGGGTAACGTGCATATAAAAAGTGCGTTGGGCTTACATCCTTCGAACGAGCGATAATCCTCAATTTTGCACTGTCGTTCAGCAAGTTTGACAACTTGCGAAATTTGAATAAAGTAAAATTATAAACATGCGGATAATAGGTGGCATACTTAGGGGCAAGACAGTAGCGACTCCCCCTGATTTCAAGGCGAGGCCGACAACAGACTTCGCCAAGGAGGCTCTGTTCAATATTCTTGACAATGAGTTCGAGTTCGAGGGGATAAATGTCCTGGACTTGTTCGGCGGTACCGGTTCCATCGCTTACGAGTTCGCATCCCGTGGCGCAGGTCATGTCTGGTCAGTCGAGATGAATCCGCAGTATTCGTCTTTCGTGAAGGACCAGGCCAGGAAGCTGGGTCTGAAGAACCTGACTGCCGTGCACCACAACGTCTTCGATTTCATTCCTATCTGCAAGGAGAAGTTCGACATCGTGTTCGCCGATCCGCCTTACGCTCTTGAAGGTCTGGAAACGATTCCCGACAAGGTTCTGGATGCCGGCTTGGTCTATCCTGAGCGCTATCTGATTCTGGAGCACGGCAATGAGCATTCTTTCAAGGACCACCCGGCTTTCGTCAAGGAAAAGGTCTACGGCCGCGTCCATTTCAGCTTTTTCGAACCGGTAAAGTAACAACATCTTGCCCAAACGAAACCTGGCCTCGTATACAAATATAGGTCATTTCGAGCCGGTAAAGTAACAACATCTGGTGCAAGCCCGGCGGGTAGAGTGGGCGGAGCCGGCATTGGCTCCCGAAAGAGGGGACCCACGCCAGTGGGGAG
>OFMQ01001621.1_pt1 | contig 10898 bp, 9 predicted proteins | sample 1541851 | NCBI WGS metagenome assembly OFMQ01 (sample SAMN04209227, study PRJEB22552) | human gut metagenome | biome: gut; material: feces | host: Homo sapiens | place: USA: Oklahoma | reverse complement strand
CCGCGCTCATTTTGTATGGGAAAAACCCCTCCTGACGCAGTTCCTTTTTTGCGTCAGGAGGGGTTCTGTCTGCCGTGCGCTTTCAGCTCTTCGTGAATGGTTGGCGTCTGATATCCAATACTTTGTAGCCTGCTTTTTCCACTGCCTTTTTCAGGGCGCTGTGCCGGAGGCCGGAGGGGATTTTTGCCGCGGCGGTTCCGGTTTCATGGCTTACGGAGAGGCACTCTGTGCCCTCCAGGGACTCCAGGGCCTGTTTCACCGCCGCCTCGCAGTGGCCGCACATCATACCGGTAATATGCATTGTTTTTTCCATGGTTTCTGGTTCCTCCTTGTTTGTTGCAGCGGGAAGCTGCTTTGTGTGTCTCTTATGATCATGCCGCGCGTCGCGGAGCTTAAAGAGATTGAGCCGAAGGGCGTTGGACACCACGCAGAAGCTCGATAAGCTCATCGCCGCCGCGCCGAACATCGGGTTCAGCGTCAGCCCCAGCGGGACGAACACACCCGCCGCGAGGGGAATGCCGATGGTGTTGTAGAAAAACGCCCAGAAAAGGTTTTCGTGGATATTGCGGAGCGTCGCGCGGCTCAGGCGGATGGCCGCCGGAACATCGAGCAGGCGGCTTTTCATGAGGACAACGTCCGCCGCGTCGATGGCAACGTCGGTGCCCGCGCCGATGGCAACGCCGATATCCGCTCTCGTAAGTGCCGGCGCGTCGTTGATGCCGTCGCCGACCATTGCCGTCTTGCCCTGCGTCTTGAGCTTGCGGATTTCCAGCTCCTTGCCTTCCGGCAGAACGCCTGCGATGACCTCGTCCACGCCTGCCTGTTTGCCGATTGCTTTTGCAGTTCTTTCATTGTCGCCCGTCAGCATCACGACGCGAACGCCCATATTCTGAAGCTCGCGCACGGCCTGCGGGCTGTCTTCTTTGATGACGTCTGCCACGGCGATCACGCCGAGAAGCCTGCCGTCGAGACTGAAATAAAGCGGGGTCTTGCCTTCGTCGCTGAGAGACTGTGCCTGTTTTTTGATCGCTTCGGGAATCTGCACTTTTGCGCCGATAAATTTGTCGTTGCCGCCGCAAAGGGGCTTTCCTTGCAGGCTCGCCGTAAGGCCGTTTCCAGGCAGGGCTTGAAATTCCGAAACCTCGTCGGGAGAAATGCCGAGCGTCTCGGCGCGTTTCAGAATTGCCTTGGAAAGCGGGTGCTCGCTCTTTTGCTCGAGTGAGACGGCAAGACGGAACAACTCCTGCTCCGTGACGCCCTCTGCCGGGAGAACGTCTGTGACTGCGGGCTCGCCGGAGGTAATGGTGCCGGTTTTGTCAAGGGCGACGATCTGGATCCTGCCGGTTTCTTCCAGACTTGCCGCCGTTTTAAAGAGAATGCCGTTCTTTGCGCCAAGGCCGCTTCCGACCATGATGGCGACCGGGGTCGCAAGACCCAGCGCGCACGGGCAGCTGATGACGAGCACGGAAATTCCGCGCGCAAGGCTGTAGCCGAAGGGCTTCCCGATGAGGAGCCACACGATCGTGGTCACAAGTGCGATCGAGATGACCGCCGGGACAAAAATGCCGGAGACCTTGTCGGCAATTTTCGCGATGGGCGCTTTGGTGGCCGCCGCGTCGGAGACCATCTGGATGATCTGTGAGAGCGTCGTGTCCTGTCCCACGCGGGTGGCGCGACAGGTGAGAAAGCCCGACTGATTGACGGTCGCGGCGGAAACGGTATCGCCGGGGGCCTTGTCGGCGGGGATGCTCTCACCGGTGAGCGCCGCTTCGTTGACCGCACTGGTGCCGTCAAGCACCACGCCGTCGACCGGGATGCTCTCGCCGGGGCGGACGACGAAGGTGTCGCCGGACTGCACCTGCTCGATGGGGACGGTTTCTTCCTTGCCGCCCCGGACAACAGTCGCGGTCTTGGGTGCAAGCTTCATCAGGCTCTTGAGTGCGTCCGTCGTCTTGCCCTTCGAGCGGGCCTCGAGCATCTTGCCGACAGTGATGAGCGTTAAAATCATGGCGGCGGACTCAAAGTAGAAGTCCATCATGTAGTCCATGACCGCGTCCATATCGCCCCGGACCTGCGCGCCGGTCATGGCAAAGAGGGCGTAGGTGCTGTAAACAAATGCGGCGGTCGAGCCGAGGGCGACGAGCGTATCCATGTTGGGTGCGCGGTGCCAGAGGGCCTTGAAGCCGCTGATGAAAAAGCGCTGGTTGATGACCATGATGATGACTGTGAGCAGCAGCTGCGTCAGGCCCATCGCCACGTGGTTATCCGTGTAGAAGCCCGGCAGCGGCCAGCCCCACATCATGTGCCCCATCGAAAAATACATGAGCACGAGAAGAAACCCGAGTGACCAGAAGAGTCTCCGCTTGAGCTTCGGCGTTTCGTGATCCTCCAGCTGCTTTTCTGCGTCCTGCATGTTTGTCTGCGCCTGATTGGACGCGCCCTTTTCACTTGCGCCATAGCCCGCCTGCTCGACGGCCTGAATGATTTCCTGCGCGCTTGCCGTTCCATCCACGCCCATGGAGTTTGTGAGAAGACTCACCGAGCAGCTTGTCACACCCGGAACCTTGCTCACCGCCTTCTCCACGCGCGACGAGCACGCTGCGCAGCTCATGCCTGTAACATTGAATTGTTTCATGCTTTGCACCTCTTTGCATTCCCCTGCCGGTAGCATGCCCGGCTTCTGCCTATTTCATCAGTTTCTGCAGGGTGACGACCAGCTCGTCGATCACCTCGTCGTGTCCCTCGCGAATGTCGTTTGCCACGCACGAGCGCAGGTGGCTCGCCAGAAGCTCCTTATTGAATGCGTTAAGCGCCGCGTTGGCCGCTGCCGACTGCACGAGAATATCGGGACAGTACGCCCCGTTTTCGACCATGCTGCGAATGCCGCGGATCTGGCCCTCGATGCGGCTGAGGCGGTTGATGAGCTTCTTGTATTCCTCCGGCGAGCGCTCTTTTTTGCGCTGCGAGCACATGGGACAGTTCCGTTCTTCCATGCCGTGCCTCCTGATGTGTGTTTTAAATACCCCCTTGGGGTATCTTAACTATATACCCCCAAGGGGTATTTGTCAAGCGAAAATTTTTCGTTTGCGCGATTTTTTGGAGCAGCTGCGGCGCTGGACATGAGAATTCACAAATTCGTCACAGGATTCTGCAAAAAAAGCCTTGACATTTTCGGCAATCTGGATATTATATAAGATGTTAGCACTCAGAGATAAAGAGTGCTAACACAAAACCGTAGATCAGGCCGCAAGGCCAGAACATAATCAAGGAGGTAATCTTATGAAACTGACTCCGCTGGCAGACAACGTGCTGCTCAAGAGCTTTGAAGCTGAGGAAAAGACCGCGTCGGGCATCATCCTGTCCACGGCGACCAAGGAAAAATCCGTGGTGTCTGAGGTTGTGGCCGCAGGTCCCGGCACAGATGACGTGAAGATGACCGTCAAGAAGGGCGACAAGGTCATCACCGGCAAGTTTGCAGGCCAGGAGCTCAAGCTCGACGGCGAGGACTATGTCATCTGCAAGCTCGCCGATATTCTGGCAATTGTTGACTAAGACTGATTGAACGCTTCAAGGAAAGGAAGATTTTTATTATGGCAAAACAGATCGTTTACGGCGAGGACGCGCGCAAGGCGCTGCTGTCCGGCATTGACCAGCTTGCCAATACCGTTAAAGTTACTCTGGGCCCGAAGGGCCGCAACGTCGTGCTCGGCAAGAAGTACGGCGCGCCGCTGATCACGAACGACGGCGTTACGATCGCAAAAGACGTCGAGCTCGAAGACGCGTTTGAAAATATGGGCGCGCAGCTCGTCCGCGAGGTCGCTACCAAGACCAACGACGTGGCCGGCGACGGCACGACAACCGCAACGCTGCTTGCACAGGCAATCGTCCACGAGGGCCTGAAGAACGTTTCCGCCGGTGCAAACCCCATGGTCATGCGCAAGGGCATGGAAAAGGCTGTTGAGACTGCCGTTGAGACCATCAAGGCAAACTCCGAGGCTGTCAAGGGCAGCGACGATATTGCCCGTGTCGGCGCGGTGTCTTCCGGCGACGAGACCATCGGCAAGCTGATTGCAGAGGCGATGGAGAAGGTTTCGACCTCCGGCGTCATCACCATCGAAGAGTCCAAGACCGCCGAGACCGGCCTCGAGGTTGTCGAGGGCATGCAGTTTGACCGCGGCTACATCTCCCCGTACATGGTTACCGATACCGAGAAGATGGAAGCTGTCATCGACGATCCGTATATCCTGATCACCGACAAGAAGATTTCCTCCATTCAGGAGATCCTGCCGATCCTCGAGCAGATCGTCAAGGGCGGCCAGAAGCTGTTCATCATCGCCGAGGACGTTGAGGGCGACGCGCTGTCGACCCTGCTCGTCAACCGCCTGCGCGGCAGCTTCAACTGCGTCTGCGTCAAGGCTCCGGGCTTTGGCGACCGCCGCAAGGAAATGCTCAAGGACATCGCCGTTCTTACTGGCGGCACATATGTCTCGAGCGAGCTGAACATGAACCTGCCCGACGTGCAGCTGGCTGACCTTGGCCGTGCCCGTCAGATCAAGGTTACGAAGGACAACACCGTCATCGTCGATGGCGCCGGCGACGCAAACGAGATCAAGGCGCGTGTTGCCGAGATCAAGAACACACTGGCCATCACCACCTCCGACTACGACAAGGAAAAGCTGCAGGAGCGTCTGGCAAAGCTGTCCGGCGGCGTAGCTGTCATCAAAGTCGGCGCGCAGACCGAAGTCGCCATGAAGGAGCAGAAGCTCCGTGTGGAGGACGCGCTGAACGCAACGCGCGCGGCTGTCGAGGAAGGCATCGTTGCCGGCGGCGGCACGGCGTTTGTGAACGCGATCCCGGCTGTTGAAAAGCTGGTCGCGAAGCTCTCCGGCGACGAGAAGACCGGCGCTTCCATCATCGCCAAGGCCCTGCAGGCTCCGATCCGCCAGATCGCGGAGAACGCGGGTGTGGATGGCTCCATCGTCTACGAGAAGATCCGTTCGAGCCGCAAGCTCGGCTATGGCTACAACGCCTACAGCGAGACCTACTGCGACATGATCCCCGCCGGTATCGTCGACCCGACCAAGGTCACGAGAACTGCGCTGGAGAACGCCGCGTCCATCGCCTCCTGCGTCCTGACGACCGAATCTCTGGTCGCCGACAAGCCCGATCCGCAGGCAGATGCCGCGATGGCTGCTGCCGCAGCACAGGGCGGCATGGGCGGCGGCATGTACTAAGCCGTAACCAGGTTCTGATTTGTAACGCACAACAAAAGCCCGGCGTTTGTTCCCGCAAGCGCCGGGCTTTACAGCCAAGCCGGAAAAAAGTAAACTTCCCGTCAGCTTTCGCTTTACAAGCTCCAAAATATTTGCTATAATAGTTTCGCGTTTTGAAACGCAATACGCGCTCGTAGCTCAGTTGGATAGAGTGACAGACTCCGACGTTTCTGCCCCATTCGGCTGAGAGAATCCCAAAGCCGTTGATACGACTGGACTTTTCGGGTGTGAGAGCATTTTTCCGCTTGTTCCTTGACTACTGTTTGACTACCAATTTCAAAAAGCGATGACCGGCACCCTGCCGTTTATCTCATAAATGCGCCCGTAGCTCAGCTGGATAGAGTGACAGACTCCGACTCTGTAGGTCGCACGTTCGAATCGTGTCGGGCGTACCAAAATGCCGTGAAATCGTATGATTTCACGGCATTTTTATATGAATTTGTTTGAATTTCAACTTTTGAAGCATAGCGCAACCGGACAGAGCTTTTTGTGGGATAGCTTAGATTTCCAGACTACTTTGCATAATCTGGCTGGCAGCTTTCTTGTTCTTATCGAACGCGTGGGTGTAGATATCCAGCGTGGTCGATGGCTGGCTGTGTCCTAAGAGTCCGGCAACCGTGCCGACGTCGGTGCCGCTGGCGATGAACAGACTTGCCGCCGTGTGGCGCAGACTGTGGACGTTCAGATCGTCGGGCAGATCGTTCGCGCGGAGGATTTTTTTGAAGCGCCATGTGAACGTCGACGGCGTCATAGGCAGCTGCATTCCTTTTCTGCGGAACACATAATCGTCTTTCGTCAGCTTGCGAAGGTCTTGCCGTGCAGTTTCGGCGGCGCAGAAGGCTTCGTATTCGCGCAGAAGGCTTTCCATTTCGGCGGAGAAGTACACATACCGGTTTCCGGCTTTGGTTTTCGGGGCTTTCACGATGATCTCGTCGCCGGTCGTTTTGACGGCATTGCGGCAGATGTGGATGCTGCGCTCGGCGTAGTTGATGTCCTCCCACTTGAGTGCGCAGCACTCGCCGCGGCGCATTCCGGTTGCGATGATGAGCTTGAAGTACGCTTCGTAGAGAATGCTTCCGGCTTCCAGTGCCTTGATGAGCTTTTTCACGGTCTCATCATCCGCGATTTTCTTTTCCTTCTTCTGACCGGCGTATTTGTAGGTGCGCCACGCCGGGTTGTGATCCAAATAGCCGCCCTCCATCGCGTCGGAGAGGATGCCGCACAGGCAGCTGTGGACACACTCGACCGTCGCTTCGGAGAGCGGCTTTCCTGTCGCTTTATTTTTCTGCTTCCGCAGCTTTGTGTACAGGCTGCGGAAGTGTTCCGGCCGCAGATCGACCAGCTTGTAGCTGCCGAGATACGGTTTGAAGCGTTCAATATCCTGCTTCTCGCGCACGAGCGTGGACTTCGCCAGCTTGTCCGGTGCAATCGTCTGGAGCCAGATTTCCGTGTACTTTTCCAGCGTGATCGACCGGTCGATGTCCGGGTTCAGCTTTTTACAGCTCATCTCGAACAGCATCGCCTGTTCCTGTAACCACTTCTCCGTCTGCTTTGGCGTAAGGCCTGTGGGCGGCTTGACCGTCTTCTGCTGCGGATTTCGCCTCCGTCCGTCAGGCGCGTAACCCATCGAGACGACGAGCAGGTAGCTCCCACCGCGTTTTCTGATACTTGCCATTTGTGATTCCTCCTGTTTCACTCAGCACGGCTGAGATTTTGTAACAGCAACAATACCAGAAAACGCGGAAATAGCTAGTGGTATTTGAAGATTCTACGAAAGAGACAATTCGGGATGGGCAGAATTGACGATCAGAATCATAAGTTTCTTTGCAGGTACACCATATCCACCAGCTGCACCCCGGCCTCGTAGATAGGATGGTCATAGCGATCGGTGAAGAAGTTTGGGATGCGGTGGGAGCGGGTAAATCCGCATTTTTCGTAAAACGGCACGGTCAGCGGGCTATCGCCGGTGCCCACCTGCAAGAGAGCATAGTGACCCGCATATTTGCGCACAAGGAAGTCAATCAGTGCCTTACCGTAGCCATTTCTCTGCGCTTCCGGCTCCACGGCAAGGCTTTTCAGCTCCAGAACCCCGCCGCCCTCATCGGTGATGACGCATTCTGCTTTCACGCCGCCGTCCTCCAGCACATACATGGTACCCCGCTCCAGATAGCGGTCAATCATGTCCTCCTGCTCGTCCGCCAACAGCAGAAGCGGAAGGAATCGCTTTTTATTTTCGTGGATTTCTCGAATGTTCATAGGCTGCTCCGACAAACTTGAATTTATCTAATTGCTTTTCCGATATGTTTGTCTAATCTCCACTGTGGAGCATTCCCGTCGTCTGCCCAATACTCATCCATTGAAACGATTTTATCCTCTTTGGTTTTTATGAAAGACGTGACATGAAAGGAAGCGTTTCTGCCTTTGGGATATACATTTACAACCGTAACGATTAGGTTATTCAGCGTTTCGACTCTTTCAACGCTACCCTCCCAATCACCGGGATATTCACAATTAGCAATAATAAATTCATCAACATTAAATCGTTCGTTGGTACAATGCCAGTTTATATAGGCATCGTTCTGAAAATACTTTCTGATTTCGATCTCATTTTGACCGAGCACTGCTTTCCAAAAATCATATATATTCATATTGGTCAGATGTTCCTCCGCAAATTCCGATTCGCACCACCCAAATATTTCACCCGTTATTAGCGGTTATAAGCAACCGTCAAAATCGGCGCAAAGCATTGAAATCACTGGGTTTATTGAGAAATCAAAACCACCCGAAATTATCTTCTTTTATACGCTGTTACCCTTGACCGCGTGAGCTGATAAGGGCAAAATCAAGGGAAAACCCCATGCGGGAAACACAATTATTTGACAAACGGCTGACAGTGATGTGTTAAGTCAAACTGAATAAGAATCCACCGGCAGGTCCGGTTACGGTAAGGGAGCATTGCGTGGCAATGCTCCCTTTTACTATACCACAGACCGCCGTTGAGAGATAGATAAAATCTGTGGCAGAACGGAGGTGTCAGATATGCCGCAGGCGATCTTTGCGTACCATCTCGGCATGGACGCCGAGCAATACGCCTTTTTCCGCATCCCCAAGCTCCTGATCACCGAGCCGTACTTTCGGTGGCTCTCCACCGACGCGAAGCTGCTGTACGGCCTCATGCTGGACCGCATGAGCCTGTCCATGAGAAACGGCTGGATGGACGATGACGGCCATGTGTACATCTACTTTACGCTGGAGGAGGCGTGCGAACAGCTCTGCTGCAAGACGGATAAGGCGGTCAAGCTGTTCGCGGAGCTGGACAGTGCCAAAGGCGTTGGCCTCATTAGGCGGGTCAAGCAGGGGCTTGGCAGACCGGCGAAAATCTATGTTCTCCGCTTCATGGGCATGGAGGACGAACCAGGCGAGGATACACCGAAAGCGGAGCCTCCGAGCTGCCGAAATCCAGACTTCGGAAAAACCGAAGTCAAGAGTTCTGAAAAACCGAAGTCTGAACCTCGGAAAATCAGAAGTCAAGACCTCGGAAAAACCGAGTGCAATAAGACTGATAAGAATAATACTGAGTTGAGTAATACTGATTCATCTATCCATCCGGGCGCGCAGCCGGAGGAGGTGATCGAGGGATACCGAAAAGAGATTCGGAAGAACATCGAGTATGACCACCTGCGCCGACAGCATCCCTATGATGACATCGACGAGATCGCGGACCTCATGCTGGAGGTCCTCTGCACACAGGGCAGCTTCATGCGGATCGGCGGAAAGCAGCTTTATACGGCACTGGTGAAGGAGCGATTTCTGAAGCTGGATTCCTCCCACATCGAGTATGTGCTGGACTGCCTGCGGGAGAGCACCGCGGACATTCGCAACATCAAAGCCTATCTGCTGGAGATGCTGTTCAACGCCTCGGCTACCTGCGGCAGCTACTACCGCGCCAAAGTGAATCACGACTTCCACGACAGCGAATAGGCAGAGCGAACAGCTCTGCTTTTTTGAAACCCATTTTACGACTGAAAGGAGCATCGAACCCGTGAAAACAATCGCACTGGCAAATCAGAAGGGCGGCGTGGGTAAGACCACCACAGCCGCCAGCCTCGGCATTGGTCTTTCTCGGCAAGGTAAAAAAGTCCTGCTGATCGACGCCGATGCACAAGGCAATCTCACGCAGATGTTGGGCTGGCCGCAGCCTGACGAGTTGTCCCCCACACTCTCCACGCTGATGGAGAAGATCATCGCGGAGCAGTCCATCGCCCCCGGCGAGGGTATCCTGCACCACTCATCCGGCGTCCACCTTGTCCCCGCCAATATCGAGCTGTCGGCACTGGAGGTCACGCTGGTCAACACCATGAGCCGTGAAACGGTGCTGCGGCAATATCTGTCCACCGTGGCAGACTGCTACGATTACGCGCTCATCGACTGTATGCCGTCCCTCGGTATGCTGACCATCAACGCCCTGACCGCGGCGGACAGCGTGATCATCCCCGTGCAGGCGCAATATCTCCCCGCAAAGGGGCTGGAACAGCTTTTGCGAACCATCACCCGCGTGAAACGGCAGCTCAACCCGAAGCTGGAGGTGGACGGCATTGTGCTGACCATGGTGGACAGCCGTACCACACTGGCGCGGGAGATCAACGCGCTTGTCCGCAAGACCTATGGCGGTCATGTGTTCGCAAGTGAGATCCCCCGTTCCATCAAGGCGGCAGAGATCAGCGTGGAAAACAAAAGCATTTACGACCATGACCGCAGCGGCAAGGCGGCGCTGGCGTATGAAAATCTGACGAGGGAGGTGTTGAGCCTTGGCAAGCAAATTAAGCGGCATCGAACTGACCCGGTACGATGACCTGTTTAAAACGGACGCGGAGCGAGAAGCTGACCGGCAGGAGCGGATTCAGATCGTTCCTGCCTCAGAAGTTTTCCCGTATTCCCGTCAGCCGTACACCATTGACCGGCCCACGCCGGACTTGGTGCGGCTCATGGACAGCATTGAGCACATCGGCATCGCTGAGCCGCTGATCGTTCGCCCCCGCGACACTGGCGGATACGAGATCATCTCCGGCCACCGGCGGGATTACTGCGCGAAAGCCGTGGGGCTGGATACCCGCCCCGTCATCGTCCGCAATTACAGCGACGAGGAAGCGGACATTTTGGTCGTGGATTACAACATCAACCGCGAGGACTTGCTGCCCAGCGAGAAAGCCAAAGCCTACAAGCTGAAGCTGGACGCCATGAAGCGGCAGGGCCAGCGGACAGATTTAACTTCTGCCCAAGTTGGGCAGAAGTTAGGCAGCCGCTTTTCTGTCGAACTTTTGGCAGAGCAGGTCAACGAAAGCCGTATGCAAATTCAGCGTTATGTGCGCCTAAATAAGCTGATTCCGCCGCTACTGGACGCGGTGGACGCGGGAACGCTCAAGTTCGTTCCCGCAGCGGATTTCCTCTCCCACCTGTCCGAGAAAGAACAGACCTACCTCCTGCTGGTCATGGAGCGTGACGAGGTATCCCCGTCGTTGGGACAGGCCCAACGACTCAAGCAGCTCAGCGGCGAGGGAAAATTGGAGAATAACATCATCGACCTCATCATGCGGGAAGAAAAGCCGTTGGAGCGCAAGGTCACGA
>OFMQ01001620.1_pt1 | contig 10907 bp, 8 predicted proteins | sample 1541851 | NCBI WGS metagenome assembly OFMQ01 (sample SAMN04209227, study PRJEB22552) | human gut metagenome | biome: gut; material: feces | host: Homo sapiens | place: USA: Oklahoma | reverse complement strand
TTTGTTGCTCAGGTACTTATAAAAAATGCTAACTCATAGTGCTGCGGAAATTAGGTCCTACAAAAAAGAATGTTACTAAGCCTGTAGCAACAAATTCTGATGCGACTACTTCAATGGGAGGAATCGAAGTGGACAAAGGAGGGCAGCAACCTACAACGGAAACTTCACAACCAAGTGATTCTGGAAATTTGAAACTGGTTCCAATCGAAAAAATACAGGATAGTCTGCGAAAAGACTCAATTAAGCATAGTAGTAAAGCGAAAAAGGATTCTGTAGACAAGAATATTAATAAGAAAGAGGAAAGTTTGCAGGACAAGAAAGTTGATAAGAAAAAGACTTTCTGTAAATCGTTGGATAAGATAAATGAGAATTTGGATTCTATGTTGTCTTGTAAGAGTAAGAAATCTGGAGAAGTTTGCGCAAAGAACAAGAAACGACTTGAAAGAATAAATAGATTATTTAAGCAAATCCGTGAAATTCCTTCTGATGGCGTGTCTCTATGGAATGGAACAAGACAATATATAGATAGAAATGCAGATGTGATGGTAAAAGAATCCAAAACGAAAGATGGTTTTTATGTCACAGACTCAGTAGCAAGAACTGTAATTAAAACAGTAAAAAAGAAAGTTGAACGCTTAAAAAAAATCATAAAAAATGGCAATGATAAGACTTCAAGCTGAGACGGGAAAGCAGCTCGGTGTTTATTATCAGTTGAGTTCTGATGAGAAACCATTGGGTGAAGGCGGCATGGGTAAGCTGTACCGTGGCATCTGTGTGAGTGAGATAGAGATATCTTCTAAACCAGACTGGGTTACAGTAGATGTTGCAAAGAAGAAATTGTTTGTAAGTGTGCAGGAAAATAATGCTACAGATGAAAGATCTGGCGTGGTGCGTGTGAAGTGTTACGATAAAGAAGCAGACTTGGTGGTGAACCAAGCGAAGCCTTCTGCGTTAAAAACGCTTGGTAAATTATTTAAGAAGAAAATGAAAATAGGTTATCACATACTTGGCGTATTGTTGATGTTCTTGCCATACAAGCTTCTATCTCAAACGGTTGTATGGCAGATGCAACCAAGCAACTATAGCGAAATTACTCATTTGGTGAGCGATTTATATATTGCTAAGCTAAACGATAAAGTTGGCTTGATTCGGTCAGATGGTTCCATTGTAGTTCCTATTGAAAATGATCAGATTGGTGATTTCTACGAAAATAAATCACTTGTTACTTATACCGACGGACAAAGAGAGTGCGTGAGAGGCGTCTTATTGGCTGAAGGGAAATATAATTCTTTCTCAACAAAGTTTTATACTCTTTTGGGACAAAAGTTTTATTCTGATGGTTTGTTGTCTGTGGCGGATGCTGAAGGTCGGTTAGGTTATGTGGATGTCTATGGAAACAAAGTTTTGGGATTTGATGGTAAGTATGACAAAATAAAGCCTTTTACAGAGGGATATGCAGCTGTATTTAAAAATAAGCGATATTCTTTGATTGACAAAGCTGGCATAACTGTATCTTTTACTTTTAATGGGGTTGCTGAACTTTATGGGGGAACCAATGTGCTTAATGGTAAGGCTTATGTATGGGATACAAATGGCAAGTTGTATACCTTTGATATATTGCAAGGTGGCACTTGCAAATCTGTGAAATGGCCTAGTAGCAAGACATTAGATTATTTATATCGTTTTGCGTCTTTATCCGATAAAACAAAAAATGTTCCTTTTTATAAGGTTCAAAACAACAGGAAAAAGGGAATAGCTCCTAATTTGACAAACAACTTATATGGCTTTAGTCTTGACAATGGTGTGGTAATACCTGCTCAGTTCTCAAAAGCGAATCAATTTGAAGATAATTTGTCTGTGGTATGTCTAAATGGAAAGTATGGTATACTGAAATATGTAGCAGGGCAGAGTTTTCAGATTGAAGGTACAAATACCGCTATCGGCTATTATGCTGGAAAAAAGGCGAAATGTAATTTCCTATTAACTGTTCCTGATTCTTGGAAAGGTAAAGTGCTCGATGTGAGGATGAAAAATAGTGAACAAGAGTTTCCTCTTATTCGAACGGCACAAGGATATAATTTTGAATTGTATCCAAATAGGGGTAAATATTATTTTATAATAGAGGTTTCTTGTGAGGGGCTTTTGTTATATAGAGATTCTATGTCTTATGTTTTTGTAAGAAAGGAGCGTTGTCCTGTGTGTAAGTTGGATGTAAACCAATGTAGGTATCGTGGAAGACATCCTGAACCAGAAAGAAAAACGACAGGAAGGGGAAATCATGTTGTTCAGAAGAAAACAGAGAAAGTTTGCCCAACTTGCGGAAAGAAAATTAGTAAGTGTAAATATCAAGGAGTGCATTAAGCAGATTTATAATTCATATTAATTAAACATTTAAGATTATGAAAAAATTATCATTAACATTGATGGCATTGCTTTCTGCTATGCCTATGTTCGCTCAAAGTGATGATGGCGAAGAAATTGGTAATGTAGTAAAGGCGAAGAACAATGCTTTTTTCTTAGGACCAAAAGTTGGTGTTACCATGAGTACGATGACTCAGCCAGATGAAGGAAAACTATTTGACAAGAGTGATATAGGTTTCTCGGCAGGCATGGCTTTTAAGGCGAGATTTGGAAAAGCAACTTCCAACTCAGAGGGAGGAACTGGTTACGTAGGATTAGGCCTAGAGCTAATGTACACACAGAATAAAGCCAAGACAGTCGCTACTGATGAAAAAGGAAATGAAAATGCAAGTTTGTCTATGGGCTATTTCGAGGCTCCTGTTTCTGTGCAATTTTATCCGTTGGCTAAGTCTAATGCTATGAATAATTTGTATGTTGAATTTGGAGTAGCCTTTGTTGGCACATTAAGTCGCTCACCGAAGACCTTGACGGTGGAAGAACCAAGTGCTGATTATTCTCAGGTAACCTATAAGTTGGATGCAGATGGGAGTAAGTTGAAAGGTTTGGATGTTCGTCCAATGGCTGGCTTGGGTTATACTATTCCTGGTACAGGACTGGATGTCAATGCTCGTTATTATTTAGGAATGAGCAAGATGGCAGAGAATTTCAAGTCAAAGATGAATACCTTGGAGGTATCTCTTTCTTGGATGTTCAATATTGCTAAGTTTTAATTTTTAACGATTTAAAGTAGAATACAATGAAAAAAATATTCAATATGTTATTGGTTGCTGTTGCTGTGTTCTTTACAGCATGTAGCAATGAGGCCATAGAAATAGAAACTTCGGCTGGTAAGGTGAAGAATGCTGTGACGGTAACAGTCTCTCCAACAAATTTTATTGCTCCGTATAATTTTAAGGATACAAAGCATGATGTTGATGTTGCTGAGATTTATCGTACTTTCTATTCTGAACAAGGTGGACAAATCATGGCTAGAACTTATTTTTATAATAAGGAAACAGGTGAATTAGTGGATACTGTAAAAAGTTATGTGAATAGTGCAGATAATGACATCGTACAGAATGCAAATCTTCCTAAGGGTAGTTATTATGCTATTTCAATATTGTGTATCTCTTATAATCAAATGCCTTTTTGGGATATTGCAGATCGTTTGACACTAGAAACGGCAAAGCTAGTTCAGAAAATGGCTCATAGCCGGTGGAATCTATTGTCTGTTTCTACAGAAGAATTTACAGTTGAAAGAGGGCAACATGCAAATATAACAACTATACCTTCTCCTGTAGGCTCTTTAATCTATAGATTCTATGAGAACTTCCAATATAAGAATCAATCTTCGTATCCTACAGTACAAGATAATGGCATTAGAAGTATTGGTATTTTTACACGCAATAGAGCCGTAGCCTATAAATTAAATCCTAATGCAGCTAATAAATATGAATATTTAGCAGATGCAGGGACTAACTCATGGTGGATTGTTTCAGATGTGGAACCTACAGATTTTATTAAGTCATGGACGTTCTTTGAGACGAATATTTATGGTTTAGATTATTTTTTGGCGCCACAGGCACATATGACATTTGGTTATACGTTAAATGGTAATGATGGCTTTAATGGTTATGGTGAAGCAGATTACACCTTCCAACCAGGTAAGGTTTATCTTGCTTATTGGGACTATTTCAAGGTTGGCAATCCTTATTTGGGTATTGCTGACAATAACCATTGGAACTCATATACAACAAACGCAAGGTCATATGCTTCAATGAAGGCTTTGCCTGGTAATATGTGGAGTAAGTAATTATAAAATATCAATAATGGCGAAGTATTTGCGTAATGCTATACTTCGCCATTTTTCTTAAGAGAAAAGCCGTGAAACATTTTAAGTTTATAGCTTTTTGTCTCTTGTCTTGTCTAGTGCGGAATATTTATGCAAAACATGTAGAGGGTCAAGAGTGTGCTGCCTTGTGCTTAGGCTCAGAAAACATAGAATTGGTACAAGAGTCTAAGAGCTTTCGAATTTTTAAGGTAGTGGATGGTAATGGATATGCTATTGTTTCTTTGCTTAATCCAAATTTCCCCAAAATCATAGGCTATTCCAAAACAAGTGTTTGGAAGCAAAAAGATATGCCAACCCCTTTGTCTGAATGGTTGGAATATATTCAAGAGGATTCTATCTGTAAGGAGGAACAGACAGATGTTTATAAGAGTAAATCTTTCTCTATAGAACGACATAGTGTACTTCCTTTGCTTAAAACCTCTTGGCATCAAGGCGCACCATATAATGATATGAGTCCAATTATTTCTGATGGAAATATAAAGACAGCTGCAGGGTGTGTGGCTGTGGCAGCAGCACAAATAGTATATTATTGGAAATTGGACAATCCAAGTAGTACTTTGGAAGATACTCCATTATATCCTTATGGCACTGCTCCTGTTACTCTTTCAATTCCTAAGGGAACTCCTAATAAATGGGATAAAATCTTGAATAGTTATATTGGGGTAGATGACGAAGAGGCACGGAATGCTGTTGCTCAATTGGTTTATGTGGTAGGAACGACTTCCTATCTAAACTATGCTTCTTCTACTGGGGGACAAATATCTGATGCAGCCAATGCTATTTATTCTCAATTTAGATTGCTGTCAGATTATTCTTCTAAAAAGAAGTTTGAGCAAGAAGAATGGGAAGATTTAATTTATGAGGATTTGCAAAAAGGTTTTCCTGTGTTGTACTCTGGTGCAACAAAAAGTGGTGCTGCACATGCTTTTGTCGTTGATGGCTATGATAGTGAACTGAATCTTTTCCATATAAATTTCGGTTGGGGAGGCACTGGTGATGGCTTTTATTCTTTGGATGATACAGAGGGCTTGGATGGATATTGTATCAATCAGTCTTGCGTATATGGGATACGGCCGGAGAAACGGAATATTACGCTAGAGTGTGATATGGAAAATGTTACTGTAGGAGAGGGTTATATATTCAAACTTGGTATTATCAATCAAGGAACATTGCCTTTGAAAAAGGTTGTTTTGGTAGATGGAAGTAGTTCTACTCAAAAAGAATTAGTAACTTTTGATGTAAATGTTCCGAATGATAATGTAGAAAGACAAGTTACTCTTACTTGTAATTCCATAAAAGGGGTTAAGTCAGTATTTTTTAAAGATGATTGGGGTACTAATCTCGGCGAACTTAACATAGAGTCAACTGGTATAAGTTATATATATGGACAATTACAGAATATACATTCTAAGATATATGACTTAACTGGTAAACCTGTACGTAAAATGAAGCGTGGTGGAGTTTATTTATATCCAAAGGGGAAAGGATGTCAAAAGTTTGTGTTTAATTAGGGCATGTATCTTAATATTAAGATTATTTATAACTATCTGCTCGTCAAATAGTTGATAATTTTGTACCTTTGTGGAAAGAAGAAAAATTCCCCCGACCCATTGATGTAGGTGGATAATCGGGGGAAACGAAAAATACTTCCGCATGGCAAAAGTACAAAATTTATCCGAGATTAGCCCTGAACTTCCGTTCACGGAGTATGATTTTTATGATTTTTACACAGAGACGTTCCGCACGACTGAGCTCGGGCGGATGCACTCTTTGATCCCGTTCAAGCAACTGGTGGAGGATTTTGGGCTCCGGCGCCATAACCGTCATAAGTGTGGCCGCAAGCCCTTCTTCACTCCGGAGGGCAAGTTAGCCCTGGCTTTCCTGATGATGTACACCAAACTGTCCGCGCCCATGCTGATGGAGCAGCTCAACAGCAACATTCACTACCAGATATTCTGCGGCATCAGGATTCATCCAATGAAACCGCTGACGGACTACAAGATTATCGACAAGGTGATGTCTGAGCTGGCCTGCCATCTGAAGATACAGACGGCCCAGACTACGCTTGCCGAGGCATGGAAGCCATACATGAAGAACCTGGACACACTGTTCACCGATGCCACCTGCTACGAGAGCCGTATGCGCTATCCGACAGATGCGAAGCTGCTGTGGGAGTGCATAGAGAAGTCCTACGCCACCATGTGCAAGATGAGCAAAGCCCTTGGCATCCACCGTCCCAGGACCAAGTACCTTGACGTGGCACAGGCGAACATGGCTTATGTGAAGCAGCGCCGCCACAAGCACAAGCAAACCAGAAGGCTTATCCGCCGTGAACTGGCCCTTTTGGGGAAGATACTGCAAGAGATACGCCGCCTGCAGCGAGAGCATCATGGTGACAAGGCCTTGGAAAAGATAGACTTCTCTGACATTGATATCATCACCAAGGTCTACCGCCAACAGAACAACCACTTCGACAGTGGTGACACACGTGAGAGCATCCCCGGCAGAATTGTCAGCATCCGCAAGCCGTACATCCGCCCGATCGTGCGAGGAAAGGAGAACAAGAACGTTGAGTTCGGAGCCAAGTGCAACAACATACAGGTCGACGGAATATCCTTTATAGAGAAAATCTCCTTCAACCCCTTCAACGAGGGCACCCGCCTGCAGCATTGCATCACGCTTCACAGACGGCTCTTTGGTGTGGACGTGAGAAAACTTGCGGGTGACAACAGCTACTCCGGCAACAAGAACCGCGAACTGTGCAAGGCAAGGCATATTGAAACCAATTTCGCACAGAAAGGCCGAAAATTGCCGGAGGACGATGAACGCCGGCTCGTACGGAAAGAGCTCGCCAGGGTGAGAGCCACAACCATGGAAGGCTCCTTCGGGACGCAGAAGGAACACTACTCCCTGAGAAAGGTGCAAGCCATGACAAGGAAGACGGAAATCCTCTACATCTTTTTCGGCATCCACGCGGCCAACTTGGTGGCATTAGCTGCTGAAAACGGAGGATATCCACCCACCCAAAACGGGGATATCCGTTCACTTTTCTGGCTCTTTAGTCTAATCTGATAAGGTTGGCGAATGAAAGGAGCGGTTATGCAGATTTCCTTTACAGTGCGCAGATAATTACCAAACAGATCTTTGTAAGTCACTCCACCCTGGTTTTTTCTTATGGATATAGTCTTGGCTACAAGAGGTTTTAAGGATGTTATCGACGTTCTTGAAACCTTTCTCGGACTTGATACGGCGTAGCTCGGTGCGTTTGATCTCATCCTCAGAGACGGCCAGGTCTTTGAGTTTCTCTACCTCTGTCACCTTCAGGACGATTTGTATCAGACCTTTGTTGGTGAGGGTGCGGTCGAGAATGCCATAGACGGTGATGACATTGCCATTCTCAAAGTCGTCACGGAGATTCAAGGGCATGGAGAGGGTGAGCTCGTCGCTGGTGCTTTCATCAACAAGCCTATCCGTAGCGGTATGGTAGTACTGGTTGATGTAGGTGCCTTTGAAGTAGATGCCTCGAAGACGCACGACCTTCTGATTCACCTGACCGGTGGCCAAGTGATTGCGAAGGAAGCCGATAATCTCTGAGGGCTTGAAGAAATTGGCAGTGGTGGGTATGATGGGGTGCTCGGGCATGGCGTTATTGGTTTTCGTTCAACATAGGCAAAGGGACGGCTATCCGATGGAAGTTCCAAAGGTGGCGGTCGTCTTTCTTGAGAAAATCCTCCAAGGGTTTGTCCTTGAAAGGGTTCTCCTCCTCCCCTTCTATTGGGTAGATAATGACACAAAGGACGTGGACATCGGGCTGGGTGGGAAATATCCATTTATCACGGCTATAGCCACTCAGCTGTCTAACTATATCGGTGTCAATACTTCCTTGGTTGAAGCGTGGAATATACTTGGTGTCCAATACAACCTGCGGTGAATAGCACACGAAGTCGGGATAGCCGGTGTGGCCTCGTACCTGATAGTGTATCAAGTTTCCGTATGCCTCTCGTAACAGTCCCAACACATAGTGCTCATAGAGCATGGCCATATCAATCCAAAAGACGGGGCACTCCTCTTCCTCGGCAGTGGTGATATTGGTGATGTTGTAGTCATACCGATGGAGGATCATCTGTGCGAGCTTGATAGCATCGTCGTATTCTTTGAATATCTTATGATGTTTAATGGCTTTCACTTCCCATACTTCTATCTGGTCATTGACATTGGCAAAGGCTGATAGGCATTCATGGACGGTGTGCTGCAGGGGGAGCAAACTGGGAGAAAGACCGGCAACTTGCAATATCTGCTGGGAGAACAGCAGGGCTTTCTTTATCAGTCGGTTCTCAACGGTGTCCTCCGAATACTCCTGGTATTGACAGAAGACCTTATCGTATCGTTTCTTCTGAATGTTGATGCGTTCATTGCGGAAGATGTCAATACGGCCTTTGACCTTTTTGAGGTTGTCCTCTCGTTGGACATAGTCTTTTTTCAGTCCTCGCTTGACGATTTCCTTCACGATGGAGAGGAAATGGGCGACAATGAGGGGACTGAGCACGCCCTTTAGCTCGGGGGCTTTGATGCGTGGCTGCTCCATATCAACGGCATAGATTTTTGAGAACTCTTTAGCCTCGATGCCACTGTTGAAGCAGACGCTGAACATCTTCAGGAAGTCGATGCGGTCACAACCATACTTGGTGGTTACGACAAGGGGCATGGTTTTCTCTTCGTCGAACCATTGCGCTCCAATGACGTAGGAGGCGTAATAGCCGGACTCGGTGATGACGGGCTCGTCAGAGTCGATTTCATCTTCTGCCCTCATGGTATTGCGCCACTGCCACTGAAAGAACCATCTGTCCAGACCTTTGCTTTGGCCTGGAAGACGCATTCCTTCACCCCAATAGGCTTGTTGGGCAAAGGAATCGTATGGTATCTTTTCGTGTTCGCGCATTACTGGTCAGCTTGATGGTTACATTCAGCGTTCATCCATTTCTCAAAATAGGCTTTATCGCCTTTGACGGACTTCAAAATACCGTCTTTCTGGTATTCCTTTATCAAGGGAACGACCTCGTACTTCATCTTGAATTTCAAGGTCTCCATGTCCTTGGCCATGAAATAGCTATGACCAACCATCAAATCTTCTAACTCAAAGTCAGCGGCTTTATGGCTGGCAATGAAGGATTGCTTGTCCTCGGCAGATGTGCCGTTGATTTCAGTGAATAACGCCAAGGATGCATCCTTTACATCATCGGCAATGACATTCGCCTCGCACCAATTCTTTATTACATCGGCACTGGGTTCAAGCGTTACAAAGGCGAAGCGTCGTCTTACCGCATAGTCGATAGAGCCTGTAGAACGGTCTGTGGTATTCATCGTACCGATGATATACAGATTGGAGGGCACAGTGAAGTCATCCTTTGAATAAGGGAGTTTTAAGCTGATGGTGTGATTGCCTTCACCTGTTCGTTTGTCAGCTTCCAGCAAGGTGATAAGTTCACCGAAGATTTTGGAAACATTGCCACGGTTTATCTCATCTATAATGAGAATGAAGGGCTTGTTTGACACTTGCTTCTCCAGCTGATACTCTTTCTTCACAGCGTTGATGAATGCTTGGGCATAGTGCTGCCAGTTGTTTTCCACACCTTCACCAATGGCTTGCATCTTGACCTTTTCAATGTTGAGCGGTGAGGGTGAATACTCATCTCCCTTTTCGGACTTCGAGAGTACACTTCGGATGCTTATCGTGTCGTTGCCTTCTTTCCACCATACCAACAAAGCTGATTTGCCGGTCAACGAAGGTATGGTCTTACGATTGGCATAGCCTTTGACCGACTGCAAGTACTTGTCGATGCACTTGATGATGTCTGAATCGTCGTTGGTTTGGGCTTTCTCACAGATGGACTTGAAGATGCCGTTCTCCACTTTGTATTCCACACCTTCACCTTTTACCTCGGGCTTGAGTCCTTCCACAAAGTCTTCATAGTCCATGGATTGATGGAAGGTGCAAAAGGCGATTTGACCTTCTTCACGCAAACGCTCATATTCAGCCATCACCTTGTCATGGTTGGCAAAGTCATTAAAGTCTTTGTTACACATACGGACAGCAATCGATGCGGTGGCGTATGTCTTACCTGTTCCTGGTGCGCCTTGAAGAATGATATTCTTCTTGTGACGTAGCAACTTATATAGTGGTTCTATTGTTTCCACAGCTTGTTTCTTTCCTCCTTCGTTTTTTTGTTTGTTCTTGAAAACGTCTTTGTACATTCGGAATATGGGGCCTTTCAGGTAGGACAACATGGTTTGGAAGTCCACCCATTTGATTTGGCCATTATCTATATCGATGGTACGAGCCAACAGATAATAGGAGTTGTGCTCTAAATGATGGAGATCGTCTTCGCTTCCTTCAATCCAATCGAATCCGTTTGCTTTCAATAGGGTTGTCGGATAGGTGTCCTTGATTTTGAAATAGGCATCTACGTAGGGTTGCATATAATCTACCGGGGACTTATCATTGGCAAAGGGCACATATTGGGTGTTGAAACCTAATCCATAACCGATTTGCTTTCCACGCAGGAAGATGTGGTACTGGATTTCTGTGCCACCTCCTTCGTTTGGCGAAAACGGAGCATTCCCACCCACTCGGGATGGTTGTATCCACTCACTTTCG
>OFMQ01001618.1_pt1 | contig 10932 bp, 9 predicted proteins | sample 1541851 | NCBI WGS metagenome assembly OFMQ01 (sample SAMN04209227, study PRJEB22552) | human gut metagenome | biome: gut; material: feces | host: Homo sapiens | place: USA: Oklahoma | reverse complement strand
TGAAGTTCAGACCGTTGCCCGATTCGGCATTGCATACCAGCAGAGCACGAGCCTCTGTCAGTTCGGTCTTTCCTTCGTCATTGGCCACCTTATAGTTCAAGGTATAGGCTCCGGCCTTGGCAGGCTTGAAGGTCACTTTGCTTCCCTGGTCGGTGAGGATGGCGTTGGTGCTCATCAGGCGCCACTTCCAAGTGGTAGGCTCGTATCTGGATGCATCGGTGAAGGTGACGCTGTTGCCCTTCAGGATGACGTGTGAGATGGAGTCGATGCTGTAGGCTATCTCGGGCTTTGAGGCCATGACATTGACTGTGGCGGTCTGGGTCAGCTGCTTGCCGTCGGGCAGAGTGACGGTCAGTGTCACTTCGTGGTTTCCTGTGGCGGTATATACAGCCGAAGCATTCTTGGTGGAAGCCGTAGTGACATCGGCATCCTGCATGGTCCACTGATAGGTGCAGCCAGGTGCCATGTTGAGAGGCAGGAACGATGTGCGCTCACCGCAGCGGGGCTGGGCGTTGGTAATCTCGAAGTCGGCAGTGGCAACCTGCTCTGTCACCATTATCTTCTTGCTGAATTCAGAGGAAACACCATCCAATGTGGTGAGCGTCAGTGTCACCGTCTGCTCGCCGGCCTGGTTGAATACGAACGAGGGTTCGGATGCCTGGCTCTGTGCGGGGGTAGCATTGGTGGCAGTCCAGAGGAACTGGGCAGCATCCACTCCACCGCTCACTGCCATGGGAGTGCTCTCGCCCAAAAGTGCCTCGGCAGGCGAACTGATGGCGGCTGAGAGGTTCTGCATGTGCCTGATGGTAGCGTTGGTGGTCACAGTGGCAGCCTGGTGCTTGGCATTGATGAATGTAGCGTGGTTGCCGTGTGCACAGTCCTCCAGTTTCTTCACACCGTCCTCGGTGATGGTGTTCATCTTCAAGTAGGCCAGGAGGTTCTTGGTGGTGGCAGGCGATACGATGGGGCGGGTATAGTTGCCGCTGATTTCTTTGGCGCTCTTGGCAACATCCCACACGCGCACTTCATCGATGGTGCCATAGAGGGCATTGTCGGAGTCGGCCGAATATCCCATCAGCAGTCCGTCGTTGAAGGCAGGGAAGCCAGAGGACGAGGTGGATGTGATGGAGCCTTGAGCCTTGCCGTTGGCATAGAGGGTGGCTGTGTTCTTGTCGATGACCAGAGCCAGGTGAGTCCATGTTCTTATGCGCAACACTGTGTTGGAGAGACGGCGGTTGGCTGTGTTCCAACCGAAGTACATCGTACCGTCGCTGTTGGCATGGAGAAGGAAAGAGCCCCATGGACCACCAATCTGCTGGTTCCAGTCCTTGATGGTTGTAGGCTTGATCCAGAACTCCAGAGTCAGCTGGTTGTGGCTCTTCTTGGTGATGTTGGGAATGAGGAAACCACCGTTGGTGAAGGTCTGGGCCGCATTGTCATAAGCCATTTCGGCTGTCTGTGCAGCAGCCACAGTGTTGCTGGCCACTGAGATGTGCTCGGTGCCTGCGAGGGTGTAGAGAGCCTTCACGGTGAAAGCACCTTCGCCAGTGACCTCGTAAGTGGTCTCGGCTGTGCGTGCTATCTCATTGCCGTTCATGTAGATAATGTACGTGGTGGGCTGGTAGCCTGTACCTTGTGGTTTGTCCCATGAGAGTGTGCTGCCGTTCTGGGTGAGGTTGGTGGGCGGGTTGATGGCCTCGCCGCCTACCACCACGCTGATGACGGTGGATGCACCATTGTTCTTGATTTCCACATCCTTCATGCGGAAGGGAGTCTCTGTTCCCATGGCATCGTAGAGATACTCCATGATGCTGGCAGCGCAGATCTTGCCTGTACCGCTGGCCGAGGCTTTTGAGTTGATGGTGAGGAAGTACTTCACCGGACGTGAGAGGTCGAGTCCCTGGCTCAGGTCGGTAAGGTCGATACCGAACTCCATGGGTTCTTCGTGCATCTTGCGGTCGGCCCATCGTCCCAGCAGCGGTGTTTCGGCATCGATTCCATTGCCGTCGCCGTCACCTGTATAGTTAATGTAGCGGAATACGAACTCCTTCTCGGGCTTGGTGGCGGTGGTATCCTGTGAAGCACCTGCCACAATGCTGATCTCCGAGCGCTTGCTGTACTGCATGGTCACCTTCATGGTGCGTGTGGGCTTATAGTTCTGGCGCAGGTAATATACCTCGGGCCACCAGCCGCCGGCTTTGTCCTTGTAGGCAGTCTTGCCCTCGTTGGTGGTAACTTCCAGGCTCACACCTCCTGCCATGGGATAAGGTACATAGAAGATACCATTGTTGCCCCATCCGGAACCCCATGAGTTGGCCACTATCCAGGCACCTGTCTCATTCTGTCCCAGCTGGTTGTTCTCTTCGCCATAGATTCCGTTGCCGTCGAGGTCGAACTCAATGCGGTCGTCATAGCCAACAAGCGTCACTGCATGATCCACATGGTTGGTGTTCCAGTGCAGGAGATAGGCTTTGCCCACTACACCCAACTTGTTGTTGGCCTCGGTAGCTCCTATCGGTGCAGTGGCACTGGCTCCCATTCCGCAGCCCAAACCGCAGATGCCGCCCACGATGTGGCGGCCGTTCTCGTCCTCTACCTCTGGCCATGTGGTGTCACCGTTGTGGTTGAAGAGCCACCACTTGATAGCCTCGGCACCTTCCTTGGTGTGCGAACTCTGGGTGAAGTTGGCTGTTCCGCTGATGCGGTGCAGCATAGCGTTGTACCAGTTGTCGTACCCCTGCATCCAACCTGCATCGTTGGCATCGGTCTCATAGGCACCATAGGTGCTGCTAACGTCGGTACCGCCGTAGTGGGCACCATCGGGATAGCCCACATAGATGGCCATCTGGTCTTTGGACAGACCGTCGTAGGAGAAGGGATATTGGAAGTGAGCGGGCATCTGGTTCTCCAGAACAGAAGCGTTGGAGAGGTGGAATGCGTTCCACTCATAGGTGAGCATGTAGCCGATGCGTGATGCGGCACCGCATGAATTGCCCACCTGGCTGAATGTGGGTGGGAACCACAGGGCGGTTGCATTGTTTACGTGGTCGGGCAGTGTGGTGCCCGAAGCCCCCTTGGCCTTCACCTTCTTGGCGGCAGAATGATGCTGCATCAGTCTGCTGTCGGGCTGGAACGTGGGTTGGTATCCGCGGTAGAGGTTTTCATCCACCTCGGGATACACCTGTGCTTTTGCCCCAAGAGCGATGGCAAGACAGGCTGGTAAGAGTAAGGTCTTCTTCATTGTTGTTGGTTTATAGACGTTGTTTCTTTGTTTTTGTTTAGTCGGGATGGCCATTGCATGCGTGCAGAAGCTTCTCCGCAGCATGTTGCCTCCTGTCTAAAGTGAGAATGACTATTTAGGGTTGTTGATACTTCAATGCCTGACATGGCTCGTTTTCCTGCCGTTGCAGAGCAGAATCAAACGTCACGTTGCAGATTTTGGCGCTAAAAGTATTGCTTTTTTCCCAAATGGACATCATGAGTGCCTATGGAAAATGGTTGCTCTGGTAGAACGGTTGCGGTTGTGTCGGGCTTTCTTCTTGAAGCAGATTTCCTTGTGCCTGCATGATGCTTGTGGCATTGCCACTGCAGGCAGATGTGTGCCAGAGAAGGCTTATTGCTTCAGTTCGTACATCTTTACCCAGTCGATTTCCATCTGTACGGGGTATTCCTCCGGGCGGGCTTTTCCTACCCAACTGCCTTCTATCTGCATGTCGATGAGCAGGTAGGAGGGCTGGCCGAAGGGATACTGCCCGCGCTTGTCGGTATTGATGCGCGGATAGGTGAGCGTCTTGGTGCCGTTGATGGAGAGTACCAGGCTGTCGGGCAGAATTTCCACCGTGTAGGTGTTGAATTCGCCCGGGCGGATGGGACCGGTGGCTCCCTGAGGCGGATTCTTGGTTTCCTTCAGAGTATAGGTGTAGTAGGAATGTACGGTCTGATAGGCAATGGAGTCGTGATTAAGGTGCTCCATGATGTCTATCTCGCCGTTGTCGGGCCAACCGCCCTTCTCCGGCAACATCCAGATGGCTGGCCAGGCACCTTGGGCACAACCCAAGCGAGCGCGCACTTCCACTTTTCCATAACCGATGAAGCGCTTCCCCTTGGTGAAGAGTCCGCCTGTCACATAACGTGCTGTGTCGGTCTTCCCCTCGTATTGGTAGCTGCAGTCGTTGACGCAGCCGCGTAGGATGAGCAGTCCGTCCTTCACATCATAGAGGCGGTCGTCATCGGACATCTTCTTGCACCAGTCTGGTTTGCCTCGGGAAATCTTGCTCCAGGAGTTGTTGTCGTAGGTGTTCCCCTTGAAGTTGTCCTTCCATACCAACTTATATTTGGGCTTGCCGGCCTTGGCATGACAACTGGAGAATGGGGTGGAGAGCGGCAGCATAAGGGCTGCCAGGCAAACTGCGAGTACGTTTCTTACTTTCATGAATGTTTTAGTTTAATAGGGTGGAAACCGTCCTTGGGTGCCTTGTGTGCACTGGTCGGCAATGCAAAGATAGGCAAAAGAATCCAATCCGGCCAGCCGTTAGGGCAAAATCTCTCGCGTGCGCATGCGCGCGTATGATATATATAATGTGTAGTGGTGCTGTGATGATAAGTGCGCGGGACGGATGGAAGTGCGGGCCGGAATTGTCATGCGAATGTGGCAATACGGGTGGAAAGAGGCAAATTTCACTGAGAAACAATAAATTTCATGCAAAATATGTGTGTGGAAATGAGGAAAATTAGTACCTTTGCACCCCGAATGGGCATATTATACCCGTTCGTGAGCAACTCAAGACATATAATAATATACAATAATAAATAAAACAAAACAAAATGCCTACAATTCAGCAATTGGTAAGAAAAGGCCGTACTGTATTGGAAGACAAGAGCAAGAGCCCCGCTTTGGACAACTGCCCTCAGCGTCGTGGTGTGTGCGTTCGTGTCTATACCACTACACCTAAGAAGCCTAACTCAGCGATGAGAAAAGTCGCTCGTGTGCGTCTGACTAACTCTAAGGAGGTCAACAGCTACATTCCCGGAGAGGGACACAACCTGCAGGAGCACAGCATCGTGCTGGTGCGCGGCGGTCGTGTGAAGGACCTTCCCGGTGTGCGCTATCACATCGTTCGTGGTACACTGGATACAGCGGGTGTGGCCAACAGAACACAGCGTCGTAGTAAGTACGGTGCAAAGCGTCCTAAGGCAGCCAAGAAGTAATTGGCCCTAAGAGCGCAACAAACAAAACTTTTAACTTTGTTTTTGGTTGTAAACTAAGGTTGAGTAAACCTCCTGGTGTGGAGAGTTGAAGAACGCGAAAATGCAGCCCTGAACACAAAAACAAACCAAGAAATGCGTAAAGCAAAACCAAAGAAGCGTGTGGTGCTTCCCGATCCCGTTTTCGGTGACGTGAAGGTATCCAAGTTCGTTAACCATCTGATGTATGATGGTAAGAAGAGCATCTCTTATGAGATTTTCTATGGTGCTCTCGAGATTGTAAAGAACAAGATGGCCAGCGAGGAGAAGGACTCTCTGACAATCTGGAAAGAGGCTCTCGACAAGATTACTCCCCAGGTGGAGGTGAAGAGCCGTCGTATCGGTGGTGCTACCTTCCAGGTGCCCACAGAAATCCGCCCCGACCGTAAGGAGAGCGTTTCCATGAAGAACATGATTGCGTTCGCACGTAAGCGTGGTGGTAAGACTATGGCCGACAAGCTGGCCGCTGAGATCATGGACGCATACAATGAGCAGGGTGGTGCATTCAAGCGCAAAGAGGATATGCACCGTATGGCCGAGGCTAACCGTGCGTTCGCACACTTCCGTTTCTAATCTCATATAAGTTCATACAATGGCAAAGCAAGATCTTCATTTGACACGTAACTTCGGCATTATGGCGCACATTGACGCCGGTAAGACAACTACGTCGGAGCGTATCCTTTTCTACACAGGAAAGACCCATAAGATCGGAGAGGTGCATGAGGGCGCAGCCACCATGGACTGGATGGAGCAGGAACAGGAGCGTGGTATCACCATTACTTCTGCTGCTACAACTGCCTACTGGAATTATAATGGCAATAAGTATAAGTTCAACCTGATTGACACTCCGGGACACGTCGATTTCACCGCTGAGGTGGAGCGTTCTCTGCGTGTGCTCGACGGCGCTGTGGCTACTTACTGTGCAGTAGGTGGTGTGGAGCCTCAGTCTGAGACTGTATGGCGTCAGGCTGACAAGTACAACGTACCCCGTATCGGTTATGTGAACAAGATGGACCGTTCTGGTGCAGACTTCTTCGAGGTTGTTCGCCAGATGAAGGACGTTCTGGGTGCTAACCCTGTGGTTCTGGCTGTGCCCATCGGCGCAGAGGAGAGCTTCAAGGGTATCGTTGACCTGCTGCGTATGAAGGCTATCCTGTGGCACGACGAGACAATGGGTGCCGACTATGAGGTGGATGATATTCCTGCTGACCTCGTTGACGAGTGCAACGAGTGGCGTGCCAAGCTCGTGGAGCAGGCTGCCGAGCAGGACGAGAGCCTCATGGAGAAGTACTTCGAGGATCCCGATTCTATCACCACTGAGGAGATTGTGGCAGCTATCCGTAAGGGTACTCTGGCTCTGGATATCGTTCCTATGACTTGTGGCTCTTCATTCAAGAACAAGGGTGTGCAGACTCTGCTCGACTATGTGTGCATGTTCCTGCCCTCACCCCTGGATACTCCCAACATCGTGGGTACTAGCCCCGAGACTGGCGAGGAGGAAGACCGTAAGCCCAGCGAGGATGAGAAGACCGCAGCTCTGGTGTTTAAGATTGCTACCGATCCATATATGGGTCGTCTGACCTTCTTCCGTGTATATTCCGGTAAGATTGAGTCTGGTTCTTACACCTTCAACGTTCGTTCCGGCAAGAAGGAGCGCGTGAGCCGTCTGTTCCAGATGCACTCTAACCACCAGAATCCTGTTGACGTTATCAGTGCAGGTGATATTGGTGCAGGAGTAGGCTTCAAGGATATTCACACTGGTGATACACTGTGTGACGAGGATGCACCCATCGTGCTGGAGTCAATGGACTTCCCCGATCCCGTTATCGGTATCGCTGTTGAGCCCAAGACTCAGAAGGATCTGGATAAGCTGAGCAACGGCCTGGCTAAGCTGGCTGAGGAGGATCCCACCTTCACCGTTCGTACAGACGAGCAGAGCGGTCAGACTGTGATTTCCGGTATGGGTGAGCTTCACCTGGATATCATCATCGACCGTCTGAAGCGCGAGTTCAAGGTGGAGTGCAACCAGGGTAAACCTCAGGTGAACTACAAGGAGGCTGTGACTGCAACTGTTAACCACCGCGAGGTATATAAGAAGCAGTCTGGTGGTCGCGGTAAGTTCGCTGACATCATCGTTAACCTTGGTCCCGTTGATGAGGACTACAAGGAGGGCGGTCTGCAGTTCGTGAACAAGGTGACTGGCGGTAACATTCCTAAGGAGTTCATCCCCTCTGTACAGAAGGGCTTCGAGAACGCCATGAAGAATGGTATCCTCGGTGGCTTCCCCATGGACAGCCTGAAGGTAGAGCTGCTGGATGGTAGCTTCCACCCTGTGGATTCTGACCAGCTGTCATTCGAACTGGCTGCTCAGATGGCTTACAAGGCTTGCTGCGCTAAGGCTAAGCCCGTGCTGATGGAGCCCATCATGCGCCTTGAGGTTGTTACCCCTGAGGAGAACATGGGTGATGTGATCGGTGACCTGAACAAGCGTCGTGGCCAGGTAGAGGGTATGGATACCACTCGTACAGGTGCCCGTCTGGTGAAGGCTATGGTTCCCCTGGCGGAGATGTTCGGCTATGTGACAGCACTGCGTACTATCACATCTGGTCGTGCAACAAGTTCTATGACCTATGACCACCATGCTCCAGTAAGCTCAAGCATCGCTAAGAGCGTACTTGAGGAGATCAAGGGTCGCACAGACTTGGTATAATATATAATGAGTAAAGCGAGGGGAGGAGTCGGTAAGCGTATGACTCTTTATAGATTTCCTTCCCTCGCATACAATAATAACTACAAACAATAAAATGAGTCAGAAAATTAGAATCAAGCTGAAGTCTTATGACCACAACCTGGTGGATAAGTCTGCAGAGAAAATCGTGAAGACGGTGAAGGTGACCGGTGCTATCGTGAGCGGTCCTATACCCTTGCCCACACGCAAGAGAATCTTCACAGTGAACCGTTCTACCTTCGTAAACAAGAAGAGCCGCGAGCAGTTTGAGTTGAACTCTTACAAGCGTCTCATCGATATCTACAGCTCAACAGAGAAGACTGTGGATGCACTGATGAAGCTGGAGCTCCCCAGCGGTGTAGAGGTAGAGATCAAGGTGTAATATTCAAGTGATATAAATAATATTAAGAGAAATGCCAGGATTATTAGGAAAGAAAATCGGAATGACTTCCGTTTTCAGTGCCGAGGGTAAGAATGTACCATGCACTGTTATCGAATTGGGTCCTTGTGTTGTCACTCAGGTGAAGAGCGTAGAGAAGGATGGCTATAGCGCCGTTCAGCTCGGTTTCGCTGACGCTAAGGAGAAGAATGTTACTGCTCCTATGAAGGGTCACTTCGCTAAGGCTGGTGTGGCACCCAAGAGACACTTGGCCGAGTTCACAGGTTTTACAGAGGAGTTGAATCTGGGCGACACTGTTACAGTGGAGCTCTTTGAAAACGCTTCGTACGTAGATGTTATTGCTACTTCCAAGGGCCACGGCTTCCAGGGAGTTGTGAAGCGTCATGGCTTCGGCGGTGTAGGCCAGAGCACTCATGGCCAGGATGACCGTCTGCGTAAGCCAGGTTCTATCGGTGCTTGCTCTTACCCCGCAAAGGTGTTCAAGGGTATGCGTATGGGTGGACAGATGGGTTGCGACCGTGTCACCACACACAATCTGCAAGTTTTAAAAGTAATCCCCGAGCACAACCTCCTTCTCATCAAGGGTAGTGTTCCCGGTTACAAAGGTTCAATCGTAAGCGTTATCAAGTAATGGAAGTTAGTGTACTGAATATTCAGGGTCAGGAGACTGGTCGTAAGGTCTCTCTGAACGATGCCGTGTATGGCATTACCCCCAATGACCACGCTATCTACCTGGATGTGAAACTGCTGCTGGCTAACCAGCGTCAGGGAACAGCCAAGTCAAAGGAGAGAAGCGAGGTAAGTGGTTCCACACGCAAGCTGGGTCGTCAGAAGGGCGGCGGCGGTGCACGTCGTGGTGATATCAATTCGCCCGTGTTGGTAGGCGGTGGACGTGTGTTTGGTCCCCAGCCCAGAGACTATGGCTTCAAGCTGAACAAAAAGGTTCGCGTATTGGCACGTAAGTCTGCTCTTTCTTACAAGGCGCAGGAGAATGCCCTTATGGTGGTTGAGGACTTCACTTTTGAGGCTCCGAAGACAAAATCTATGGTTGAAATCTTAAATAATCTTAAAGTTGCAGGCAAGAAGGTACTCTTCGTTATGCCATGTAACAATAAGTTCGTAAATTTGTCTGCTCGTAACATAGAACGTATCAATGTTATACCCGCAGCAGCGCTGAACACCTACAAGGTGCTCAATGCTGATGTGCTGGTTATGGCAGAGGGTGCGCTCAGTGTGGTTGACGGTAACTTGAACAAATAAAGAGTCGAAACAACTAATATGGGATATATCATTAAGCCGCTGGTCACCGAGAAGATGACCGCTATCACAGAGAAGCAGAACAAGTTCGGCTTCATTGTGCGTCCTGATGCCAACAAGGTTGAGATCAAGAAGGAAGTGGAGGCTCTCTACAATGTGACTGTCACTGACGTGAACACCTGTGTTTACGCTGGCAAGAACAAGAGCCGCTATACGCGCTCTGGCCTGCTCAAGGGCCGCACAAACGCTTTCAAGAAGGCCATCGTGACCCTCAAGGAAGGCGATACTATCGATTTCTATAGCAACATTTAATAAAAGATGGCAGTACGTAAATTTAAGCCCACAACTCCGGGCCAAAGACACAAAATTATAGGTACCTTCGAAGAGATTACTGCATCGGTACCTGAGAAGTCTCTCGTTTACGGTAAGCGCTCTTCAGGTGGTCGTAACCACACAGGTAAGATGACCGTGCGCTATATCGGTGGAGGCCACAAGCGGAAGTTCCGTCTTGTGGATTTCCGACGTGAGAAGGATGGTGTGCCTGCTGTGGTAAAGACAATCGAGTATGATCCGAACCGTTCGGCTCGTATCGCTCTGTTGTACTACGCAGATGGTGAAAAACGTTATATTATTGCTCCTAACGGCTTGCAAGTAGGCAGCACGTTGATGTCTGGAAAGGATGCAGCGCCTGAGATTGGTAATGCACTTCCTTTGGAGAACATCCCGGTCGGTACCGTAATTCACAATATCGAATTGCGTCCCGGTCAAGGTGCCTTGCTCGTTCGCTCTGCCGGTAATTTTGCACAGTTGACTTCTCGTGAGGGACGTTATTGTGTCATCAAGTTGCCTTCAGGTGAGGTTCGTCAGATCCTCAGTACTTGTAAGGCTACTATTGGTAGTGTAGGTAACTCAGATCATGGATTGGAAAGTTCAGGTAAAGCTGGACGTTCTCGTTGGTTAGGACGTCGTCCGCGTAACCGTGGTGTTGTTATGAACCCGGTTGATCACCCGATGGGTGGTGGTGAAGGACGTGCTTCAGGAGGACACCCGAGATCTCGTAAGGGATTGTACGCTAAGGGTCTTAAGACAAGAGCTCCGAAGAAACAATCGTCTAAGTATATTATTGAGAGAAGAAAGAAGTAATCTGATTAATTGAGTAAATTATGAGTCGTTCATTAAAAAAAGGTCCGTATATTAACGTTAAGCTTGAGAAGAAAGTGCTTGCCATGAATGAATCGGGCAAGAAAGTGGTAGTTAAGACCTGGGCCAGAGCTTCAATGATTTCGCCTGATTTCGTAGGCCA
>OFMQ01001607.1_pt1 | contig 11006 bp, 8 predicted proteins | sample 1541851 | NCBI WGS metagenome assembly OFMQ01 (sample SAMN04209227, study PRJEB22552) | human gut metagenome | biome: gut; material: feces | host: Homo sapiens | place: USA: Oklahoma | reverse complement strand
TGATTGCCTGGCGGACGAGAGCGATCTCATCCTCATCTTTCTGCATCCGCAGTGCTGCGATGACAGGAGCAATGTTTTTAATCGGTCTGCCTGGAAATTTCTTTGCGAACTCCTCTGCCTTTACCATGTTGTAATCCGGCAGATCCTCGACCTGATAGCGGTAGCAGTCGAAATACAGGGTTCCGATGTCCTCGCGTGCCATCAGACGATTTACCATGCCCTCAAAGGAATCCAGGAAACGAACGTCATCGATTCCGGTGATCTCCTGTGCCTCGGATACGGTTACTTTTCTTCCAAACCATCTCTCCTGGTTCAGATCCGCTTCCTCGATAAACAGAATGGATTTCTCCTCTTTTGCGGTCTTTTTCATCATCAGGATCATGTGATCTCTGCGAAGGCCGGTCAGATAGAAAAAGTTGCGGTTTGCTTCAAACGGCAGATATTCGTCTGCGCTGACATGCAGCTCGATTCCGGAAAACAAAAGCAGTGCGGAATCCTGGTCCATTTTATCAAAAACCTGTTTTCTTCTTTCTGTAAAATTCATCTGTCTTTCCTCACTTTCTTTTAGAGCCTGCCAAGATCTGTTTTCGGCTCCTCTACTAAGATAACACGTTCGTGCTTTTTTTCCTACCTTTTTCCTGCTTTTCTGTGAAAATTCTTATTTTATTCCGCACTTTCCAGTCCTTTGACAACTTCCAACGCTTTTTCGAGCTGCACATCGCTCGTCGCGTCATCCGGCAGCTCCACCTCGACATCCGGCGTAATGCCGACCTTGTGGATGTCGTTTCCGAGCGGCGTGTAATAATGGGCAATCGTCAGCTTCACCACGCTGCCGTCCGAGAGCTGGAATGTATTCTGGACAATGCCTTTTCCGAATGTCGTCGTTCCGACAATCGTTCCGATGCCGTAATCTTTGACTGCTCCCGTGAAGATTTCTGCCGCACTTGCCGTATTTTCATTGACCAGCACGACGAGTGGAATCGAGATCGGGGTATCGCCGTCGCAGGTATACTCTTCCCGTTTTCCATTTTTATCCTCGGTATACACGATGAGTCCCTCCGGCAGGATCTGGCGCATGGTGTCGCAGACTGCCGTCACGAGGCCGCCCGGATTACTGCGCAGATCGATGATCAGGCGCTCCATGCCCTGATCCTGCAGTGACTGGTATGCTTTCTGGAACTGCTCGGAGGTAAGCCCTGTAAACTCGCTGATGGCCAGATAGCCGATCTTGTCGTCCAGCATTTTACCGTCTGCCACAATCGCCGCAAGCTTCTCTTTTTCGACTTCCGTTTCAATCAGATCCGCCTCGCCTTCCCGCTCGATGGAAAGCGTCACGGTGTCGTTCTCGCTGTTTTTCAGAAGACCGACCGCATCGTTGAGGTTTAAGCCTTCGAGTGTCTGCCCGTCAATCTTCACAATACGGTCATCCGCCTGAATACCGGCCTTCGCCGCCGGGGTATCGTCCTGTACGCCGGTGACCTGCAGCTTATCGCCGTCCAGCGTCACCGTAACACCGATGCCCTGATAGTAACCCTCCTGCGCTGTCTTGATCGCTTCGTATTCCTCTTTCGTGTAATACGTAGAATACTTGTCGCCGAGGCCGCTGATCAGCCCTTTATACATCGCATTCGACAGCTCTGTGTCATCCACATCGCCCGCGTAAAGCTGGCTGATCATCGCTTTGATCGCCGCCGTCTTCCGCCACGACCAGAAGCCGCCGGGGTGGTCCGCACTGCTTCCCGGCCAAAGAAACGTTGTTCCGACAAGCACGATCATTACAATCGCCAGCATGGAAATCATGCCCGCAAAGTAGCTCTTCCGCATCTCATTTTTTCGGTTTTTCTTTCTGTTTCTGCGCTTTTTCGGTTTTTCCTGCTCTGCCGCTTTTATGCCCTCTTTTTCTTCCTTCATCAGTTCTTCCAAAATATGCCTCCCAATCGAAAGATCCCGGAATCTTTTGACGGATTCCGGGACTTATTTTTACTTTATTATATTGTCTAATCCTATCAGACTTTCAAGTGTTTTCGAATCGTAAAGATACTGCCGACAAGTCCGATTCCCATACCGAGAATGAGTCCGACCGGAAGCAGAATCCGGAATACGGCCGATACCGGCATGAATGCCATAAAGTTCGACAGTACGCTGAACTCCGTCATAACGTAGCTGATGACTCTGTTGTATACAACGTACAGCAGCCCCAGCGGAATCGCTGCTCCGACAAGACCGATCAGGATACCCTCGATCAGGAACGGAGCCCTTACAAACAGGTTCGTCGCACCGATCAGCTTCATGATACCGATCTCCTCTTTCCGGACCGAAATACCGATCGTGACGGTATTGCTGATCAGGAAAACAGATACGGCAAGAAGAATCAGGATGATCGCGATGGAAACGTAGCCAATGACACGGTTCATCGTCGTCAACGTTGTTGTTGCACCCTCGGCCTGTTTAACCTCACGGACACCGTCCAGCGAGCGGATATACTCAGCCAGTGCATCCTGCGTCTCTACCTGGTATACGTAAACCTCGTAGTGAGCAGAAGTTGCGAGCGGGTTGTCGTTTGGCTTAAAGCCGTCCTTGTATTCCTCTTTTCCTTCGAAATACTGTTTTGCAAAGTTTTCCCACGTCTCATCCGCGGAAACATACTTACATTCCTTGACCACATCGGTCTTGGCCTTGATCTCCGTTCCGATCTCATCGATCGTCGCCTGATCCACATCTTCGTTGAAGAAGACGGTCATGGATACATCTGTCTCGGCATTTTTTACGATGTAGTTAAAGTTGATGACAACCGCAAAGAAGATACCGAAAAGAAAGATACAGGCTCCCATGGTTGCGATGGATGCCAGCGAAAACATCTTGTTTCTCCAGATGTTTTTGACACCCTGTTTGATGCTGTAGCCCAGTGTACTAAACCTCATGGTACTCGCCCTCCTTCTCATCGCTGACTACCACGCCTTTTCGCATGGTAATAACGCGTTTTTTCATGGAGTTGACGATCTCACGGTTGTGGGTTACCACAAGAACGGTCGTTCCTCTGTTGTTGATTTCCTCCAGGAGCTTCATAATCTCCATGGAGTTTCCCGGGTCCAGGTTTCCGGTCGGCTCGTCCGCCAGAAGAATGTCAGGCCGGTTGACAATGGCTCTTGCCACGGCAACTCGCTGCTGCTCTCCTCCGGAAAGTTCCTTCGGGAACGACTTGTACTTCTGTGCAAGTCCTACCAGTGACAAAGCAGCCGGTACTTTTTTCTTGATCACTTTGCTCGGTGTCTCTGTCACCCGCAATGCAAATGCAATATTCTCATAAATATTCCGATCTTTCAGAAGCCGGAAATCCTGAAATACAACTCCCAGTCCTCTTCTGTACTTTGCAATATTCCGGTGTCTCATACGGTTTAAGTTTTGTCCGTTCACGATGATCGTACCATCGGTCGGATTCAGTTCTTTCATAATCAGACGGATAAGGGTTGACTTTCCCGATCCACTGTCACCAACGATGAAGACGAACTCTCCCCGCTCGATCTTTACGGATACCCCGTTCAGAGCCGCATTGCCCTTGGAGTATTCCTTCTTCACGTTTCTTAATTCAATCATATGTTCCTCCTAATTATCCATACTCCGCAAAATTCCTAGTATTCTAATGACTCCATGTACTTCATGTACTTCACTACCATCAGAGCGATCTTGAACGTGATCGCATCCTCAAAGACACGCAGATCAAGTCCTGTACTCTTCTGCAGTTTATCCAGTCTGTATACCAGAGTATTTCTGTGGATGTAAAGCTGTCTGGATGTCTCTGATACATTGAGACTGTTCTCGAAGAATTTATTGATGGTAGTCAATGTCTCTTCATCAAAGTCATCCGGAGATTTTGCTTCAAAAATCTCCTTAATAAACATCTTGCACAACGGAAGCGGAAGCTGATAGATCAGTCTGCCGATTCCAAGAGTTGTATAGGCAACGATATCTTTCTCGCTAAAGAAGATCTTGCCCACATCCAACGCCAGCTTGGCTTCTTTATAAGACTTGGAAACTTCCTTGATGTCGTTGACCATCGTTCCATATGCTATATGCACCTGCTCGTCGCCTCCCTCTGACCGGAGCAGATCCAGCATATCCTTCGCCATTTTTTCAAGTTCTTTATTTCCATCTTTCTCTGAAAGTTCTTTTACAACAATGATATTCTTCTCATCTACCGCAGTTACAAAATCGCGGGATTTGCTTCCGAGAAGATTCCGCACATTGTCAAGAGCCGCACTGTCTTTTTCGTGGGATGTCTCAATAATAAAGATAACACGTTTCACTTCCGTGTCAATATGTAATTTTTTGGCACGATTATAAATATCCACCAGCAAAAGGTTATCCAAAAGCAGGTTTTTGATAAAATTATCCTTGTCAAATCTCTCTTTATATGCAACCAGAAGACTCTGGATCTGGAATGCTGCGATCTTTCCCAGCATATATTCTCCCTCGCTGTCTCCATTGGCAACAAGCACATATTCCAGACGCTGCTCATCAAAGATCTTGAAGAACTGTCTTCCCTGGATTACCTGACTGTCTGCAGGGGACTCTACAAATGCAAGCACTGCATCCGAACAGTTCTTATCTACCTCGCCTGTAGCTGCCAGTTCCTTCCCCTCTGTATCTAACACACAAAAATCAACCTTGGAAATCCCCTTCAATCCTTCAATCGTATTCTGAAGTATCTGATTAGAAATCATCCTTTTTCCTCCATTCCATCCGTTCTTCGATATGTGCAATTTACACATACCTTTCGTGTCGATTTTTTTTACGTACACATTTCCACTTAGTATATTAAGTCAAAACTGCAAAAAAATAAAGAGTAAATCCTTTTATTTTAGTCATTTTTTTGAATTTTTTACAAAAAATTCATATTTTCAGACTTAGCATAGTTCACAATTTTCCGAATATAGATCTTATTTCCAGGCAAATCCGTTATTCTTTTTCCTGTTCTACATGATATCTGAAAATTTTCTTCTGAATAAAAAAACGGATCCGGTTCCTCAATTTTATCTCATCCAGATGCCCTGTAAACGCACAGCCGCCTCCCAGCCAGACCCGTACATTCAGAAGGGCTTTATTTGCCGTAATAAACCGTTCCTGAAACGGGGACGGCAGCACCGACAGGATACAGTCCGTCTCCGTTCCGTTGATGGCATTGATCGCATCCTGGATCTGCTCTTCATTCTCCGAAATCACCATCTGCCCGGTAACGCGGATTCCCCGGTTGTGCCTGGACAGAACCGCCTCTACTTTTCCCAGATTTTCCTCACTGTCTGCAAGCAGGAATATTTTTTTATGATTTTTTTGCATATACTTCATGAACATCTTAAGGAAAACGTTCTCTTCAGTTTCCCGGAACAGCTTTTCATTTTCTATCTCTGCCGCTTTCAGGATCTCTGTATTCTCCGGCAGCAGCATCGTCAGTGCATTGATCTGCTCTTTCCATTGTGCATTTTCTCTTTCTTTCATCAGCATATCCATGGAAACCAGCTCGATCGTATCCACTGACTCACTCTCGAGATACTGCATTGCCCGGATCATCGCTTCTTTTGCTGTCAGGATTGGAATCTCCACATCAAATATATTCATCTTTTCTATCATAATAAATCACCCAACCATGCTCCCCATTCTGAGCATTTTATCAAAAATGAGTGGTTTTGTCAAAATAAGACCTTTCTGCTTCCGGTTTTCTATATTTTTTCCTCCGTCTGTGCTGTCCCGTTCTCCTGCGTCCGTCTTCTTTTTGTCACCAGTCCGCCGATCCTCCCGGTCTCTTTGGAAGTAAGTGATTTCCAGCCCTGTGCAAGTACCCGGTCTAACAGTCCCAGTTCTTCCGCAATCTCATACTTCATTTTTTCTTCCTCTTCCAGTTCGTTTAAATTGATCGGTTTTTCTTTTTTCTTTCCCATATTCTGCCTTCTTTCTTTTTTTAGAAGTATTTCCCGATCAGATCAGATTATACTGAAAAACTGATTCCTGTCATCTGCCCGTAAAACGAACAGGACGGAGCAGATACCGGTCAAGTATCTGCTCCGTCCCTCTTTATAAGATGATACAAATATAAGTGAATCGTCAATTATTCGATTGCTTCTGTCTCGATCACAAATTTTACACTTCCATCCATCTTGCTGTCCTTACCACTGAATGTATTGTAGGTGCAGTCATCAGAGGTCAGTGCTTTGAGTCTGTCAAGTACATCTCCGAATTCGTCTTCTACTGTACTCTTTAATTTACTTGTTCCTTCTTTATCGAACTGATCCATACCATCTGCCAGCTTCTTTGCTCCTTCTGAAAGTGAGGAAGCTCCTTCACGAAGTGCATTGCTGTTGGCTGAAAGTTTCGCTGCACCGGCTGACATCTGTGAACCAAGTGTATTCAGACCGGATGCAAGCTGGTTCGTTCCGCTCTGCAGCGTTCCTGCTCCGGCTGCCAGTGTTGAACTGCTTCCTTTCAGTTTCTCTGCACCTGAAAGAAGAGAAGTATTATAAGATCCGAGCTGCATAAATCCGCCATTCAATTCAGTAATTCCCTGGATTGCTGTCGGGAACTGTGCCTGAACAGATGTATTCAACTGTCCAAGTCCGCCTGAAAGAGTTCCAAGTCCGGTATTCAGTCCCTGCATTCCCTGATTCAACTGAGTCACAGATGCTGTAAGCTGGCTGATTGAATCTGACGGAAGACTGTCCTTTGCTGCTGCAATAGCATCCAGTTTCTTCTGCATTTCCGGAAGCTGCTGCTGTAATGCTGCTGCAGTCTCTTTAAATGTCTTCAGATTTGTCTGAAGCGTTGCTGCCCCGCTTGTGATGGCTGACAGGTCAAAGGTCGGTACACTGACCGTGATCGCAGATGCTTTCTGCACATTGTTCAGTCCGTCTGCAGCAGTCTGTGCATTCTGAAGTGCCGTAATTGCTGTACTGATCTGATCTCTTACTGACTCATCTGTTGTCGCATTTAACTGAACCTGCAATGCACTGATCGCATTTGCAATCTGCGTCTTGCTTGTATTGGCTGCTGCCTGTGCTGCATCCACTTTTGTATTGTAATCTGTAATCTTCGCATTGACATCTGCAACCGCTGTCTCACAGTCACTTTGCAGTGTTCCGAGCTGGGTATTGATTGCATTGAGCTGTGTTTCCATTCCGGTCAGTGCTGCTGCAATATTGGCTACCGGTGTGGCAATTCCTGTCTGAAGACTTGCAGAAAGAGATTCCGTTGCAGAAATCAGTTCATTTCCGGTTGTCACCATACCATTCACCTGCGTCAGAAGTGCTGTCACTTCCTCTGAGCCAAGTACTGCCTGTAACTGCTTTGTACCTGCTGCAAGCTGGTTGGCTGCGATCACCAGATCGTCTGTTGCCTCTCCTTTTCCGTCAGCCGCTTTGCTCAATGTATCTACGGCTGTCTGCACCTGCTCCAGACCTTTGCTTAACTGAGATAACTGTGCGGCACCTGCTGCAATCTTCTGCTCGCCTACCACATAGGAAGTCACTCCATTTGCCAGTGCATTAGTTCCACTTGTATAGTCTTTAACGCCTTTGACAACTTTGCCTACTCCATTGACATACTCTGTCACGCTGCCGTTCAGTTCTCCGTTGCTGCCAAGATATTTCTGAATGCCCGCATTCAGTTCATCTGCACCTGCTGTATAGCTGCTCACTCCGTCTGCCAGTGTGGAAGCACCATCTGCCAGTGTTCCTGATCCGCTGACCAGTTCCAGTGCAGCATCTTCCAGCTCATTCAGTGAATCTTTCAGTGAATCAACATCTATGATATTATCCATATCCATATCATCCAGCAGATCTGTCAGGGCAACTGTAAAGGTGGAAGACATTGTGAAATCAGTTACATCTGCCTCCATCTCAAAATTCTCTGGAATCGTTACGCCTTTATCCTCAGCTTCTTTTGTTGTCTCTTCATCCAGATCAAGGCTGTCTTTCAGTCCCGGCATACCAAATCCGACTACAATATTACGGCTTCCGTCTGAAATAACTTTTCCATTGTCGATCGTTACATTGCTGAAAGTTTCATTCGGAAGGATCATTCCGGTCATCATGACAAATGGTGTATAAACTTCCTCTTCTTTTCCATCCACTGTGACGGTCTTCTTTTCGTTATTTGTATACTGTACCTGGATCTTGAGATGTCCGCTCTTTCCCTTCAGCTCATCCGGTTTTACTTCCTTGCCGTCCAAAAAATAGGTCAGTTTTACGGATACCGGAAGTTCCTTATCTGTCGTACCCTGATAATAAATATCTTCTCCCGCAGTATTCCAGGTCAGTTGATCTCCATTCTCCGTAAATGTCTCATCACCTTTGACATTCTTAATCTCTTTCAAAATACTTTCATCAGTCAGGTTTCCCGATACACTTCCAGAATTTTTCAGCCAGTCAGATACCGTCACCTCGTCACTATTTCCTGTCGCATCTGCATTGACATAAACCGTTTCTTCCTTATATACATCCTGCGTATCTGTGCTGCCTGCCGCATAAACCGGAACCGCTCCCATCATGACTGACATTCCAACAGCAAGCGAAGTTGTAAGGCTACGTTTGATTTTTCTGTTCTTGTTCATAATTTAACTCCCTTCTATTTCACCTCTGCGGGTTTCTTTTTTGCCCCGAGGAAACCAATCGAGGTCTTGCATATTACCTTGTCAAATATCATAAACATTGCAGGCAGGATCATGATAACTACGATCATACTGATGATCGCTCCCCTTGCAAGAAGGGTACAGATCGAACCGATCATCTCTACCTGTGAGTAGCAGGCCACTCCGAATGTTGCTGCAAAAAAGCTCAGTCCACTGCTGATAATAGACGGCATACTGGTCTTATGTGCAATACTGATTGCTTCCATCTTCTCTCTTCCACGCTGACGTTCTTTCTGATAACGGGTTGTCATCAGAATCGCATAATCTACCGTTGCTCCCAACTGGATTGCTCCGATTACAATGCTTGCCACAAACGGAAGGCTGGTTCCCTGATAGAACGGGATTGCCATATTAACCATGATTGCAAACTCAATTACCGCTACCAGAATAATCGGCAGGGAGATCGACTTGAATATGATCATGATAATAAGGAAAATCGCTGCAATGGAAATAGCATTTACATTCACTAAGTCCACATCCGTTACATCCTGCAGATCCTTCATCAGTGGAGCTTCTCCAATGACCATTCCACTCTTGTCATAAGACTTCACGATCTTATCAATGGCTGAAATCTGCGTATTGACCTCATCTGTTGCCGACTCATACTCTGAGCATACAAAGGCAAGTTCACAATCATCGCTCTGAAGCATCTCTTTCATGTCATCCGGGATCATGGAATCCGGTACGGTCGGACCGATCAGAGAATTCATGCTGATTGTCCATTTGACACCCTTTACTTCATCAATCTCTTCAAGCATCTTCTTTTTCTGCTTTGCATCCATGTTCTTATCCATCATGACCATGTGCAGATTGCTCATATTGAAATCTTTATTCAGTTCTGCATTCGCCACATTACTGTCCAATGTCTCCGGAAGAGACTCTGCAATATTATAGTAAATCTTAGTATGATTATTTCCGTAAATCGCAGGGAACAGAAGGATCAGGAAAATAATGATCCATGCCTTATAATGCTTTGTAATAAATGCAGAAGGCTTATCCATGTTGCTTAAAAGCAGTTTATGCTGCGTCTTTTCAATCGGTTTGTCAAAAACCAGTACCAGTGACGGAAGAACTGTTACACAGCAGACCACTCCGATCAGTACACCTTTCGCCATAACGATTCCGAGATCCCGTCCAAGTGCGAAAGTCATCACGCACAGGGCAACAAATCCGGCAACCGTCGTCACAGAACTTCCTGCAACAGACTTAAATGTATTGGCGATCGCATGCCCCATGGCACGCTCCTTCTCTCCCGGAAACCGCTTTTTATTCTCCTCATAACTGTTTAACAGGAAAATGGAATAGTCCATCGTAACTCCTAATTGCAGAACCGCTGTCAGTGCTTTCGTAATATAGGAAGTCTCTCCCAGAAAAACATTACTTCCCAGATTATAGAGAATCGCCAGTCCGATACTCAGAAGGAACAGGATCGGAACAACGAAGGAACCCGAAGTCAGTTCCAGAACAATCAGACTTAAAAGTGCTGCGATCACAACATAGATCGGAAGTTCTTTCAGTGCCAGATTCTTGATATCTGCTACAACACCTGTCATTCCACTGATAAAGCACTGCTCATTTGCGATCTTTCTCATCTCACCGACTGCATCCATGGAGTCATCTGAAGATGTCGTATTATCAAATAATACAAGCATCATCGTTGCATCACCCTTGAAAAAGGCTTCTCGCAGGTTGCTTGGGATCATCTCTACCGGAAGGCTGATGTCCGCAACATCATCATACCATAAAACATCCTTTACATGAGAAACATTCTCAAATTTTTCTTCCAGTTTTTGAACATCTTTCAGATCCATGTTCTCGACCACGACCATGGAAAATGCTCCCATCCCGTATTCATCCACCAGAATATCCTGACCTTTTACTGTCTCCAGATGCTCTGGAAGATAACTGAGCAAATCATAATTTACTCTCGTCTTTGCCATTCCGATCACTGACGGAATAATCAGCAGGAATCCGACGATCAGCATCAGAACCCTGTGCCTGGCAATCCATTTGCCAACTTTGACCATTTGTATCATCTCCTAAACTGTCTCATATATTTTAGCCTCTTCTAGTATAGCTCAAAATGACTAATAGTCAATATTAGAAAATTAAAAAAATGAATTTTAGTCATTTTTTATTGACTTTCACGAAAAATGTGCCATACTAGAAAGAGAAATCAGTAAAAAATCTGCTTGAATTTCTGCAGAATCTAGTAGTAAAATACTCTGGTGTGCAGGCAGATATTTTAATTTGATAAATTTATCGTCATGAATTTTTAGATGCCAGGGTCAAAAGGTCTAAGCCCACATGAGCTTGCTCATAGGTGGGTGAA
>OFMQ01001603.1_pt1 | contig 11033 bp, 5 predicted proteins | sample 1541851 | NCBI WGS metagenome assembly OFMQ01 (sample SAMN04209227, study PRJEB22552) | human gut metagenome | biome: gut; material: feces | host: Homo sapiens | place: USA: Oklahoma | reverse complement strand
TTCGTCCAGCGGGGGAGCGAACGCCGCAACGCCCATCACGCCCGGAACTACGCCCATGATGCCGCCGCCGACGCCAGTCTTGGCCGGCAGGCCCGTCGTGAAGAGCCAGTCGCCCGTGTGCTCGTAGAAACCCACGGTCGCCATCATCGAGGCGATTTTGGGCGACAGCTCGGGCTTGAAGACCTGTTGTTTGGTCACGGGGTTCTTGCCTCCGTTGGCGATCGTCGCCGCCATCGTGGCGAGCTGCTTGGCCGTCACGCCGATCGAACACTGGCGCGTGTAGATGTCCAGCGCCATGTCCGGGTCGTCGTAGATGCGGTTGTAATTCTTCAGCAGCCATGCGATCGACTTGTTGTTGAAGTTGGTCGCCGTCTCCGACTTGTACAACTCGTCGATCACCTCGACCTGCGAGCCTGCGAGCCCTTCGATGAATCCGGTGATCGCCTTCCATTTGCCGTCGCTGTCGCCTACGGGCTGCACCATCGAGCAGGCGCTGATCGCCCCGGCGTTCACCAGCGGCGTCGAGGGATGGTCGTTTTCGAGCAGGATCGCCATGATCGAATTGAAAGGCAGTCCCGTCGCATCGGCGCCGATCTTGGTCAGCACCTCCTGTGCGCTGTACTGGTTCATCGCCAGGATGGCCGTCGGGACTTTCGATACCGACTCGATGCCGAATTTGTAATCGGTGTCTCCCACGGCGATCACTTCGCCGTCGGGCAGGCAGGCCGCGATGCCGAAGAGGGTCGACGGTACGTTGGCCAGGTAGGGGATATAGTCGGCGTTCTTGCCGCCCGTTTCGTTCTTGCAGCGCTCGTAGGCCTGCTGTACGGCCTCGCGAACCGTTGCGTTGTCGATTTTCTGGATCATTGTCTGATATATTTACCGATTTATTTGTTGTGAAGTTCCGTATCCGAAGGTTTCGCCATCGGTTCGGGAGCGTTGGTATGTACCGGAGCCGCTACGACGGGCTGCTGCTCCCAGTGGAACGGGGCGAAGTCGGCCGCGGCCTCGGGGTCTTTCCACGACGGTTTGCGCATGGCGTAGATCACGAACGGGGCGCCCACGACTACCACGCAACCGATGATGAGCACCGAGAACCAAACGGTGTTGCTGCCGGTCGAGATCTGGCTGGGCGGTACGAAGCTCAGGACGAAGGCCAGCAGGGCTCCGCAGAAACCCAGACAGCCCAGGAACCACATCAGGCCGTTGCCCTTGCCCAGGCGGAACGGGCGGTCGGTGTTCTTCATCTTGTAGCGCAGCACGATCGCCGCCGAGAACATCAGCATGTACATGATAAGGTACAAGATGATGGTCAGCTGGGAAATAATCTGGTAGGCGGATTGCACGGAAGGCATAATTACAAACATGATGGAAAGCAGGGTGACGATTCCCCCCTGAATAAGCAGGATGCCCATCTGGACGTTATTCTTGTTCCGCTTCTGCATGACGGGTGGAAGGTTGCCGGCCAGGCCCACCTGGTACAGGCCTTTTGAGGGGCCTCCCACCCATGCGGTTACCTGGGCCAGAACGCCTACGGCCAGCGCAAGCGCCAGAATCCAGTTCATCCAGCCGAGGCCGAAGAAGCTGAAGTAGCTGTCATAAGTAATCAGCAGGCTCTGCACCAGATTAATCTGGGAATTGGGAATGATGAAGCCGATGGCCAGCGTGCCCAGAACGAAAATAAGCACCGTAATGATGGCGGAAATCAGAATGGCCAGCGGATAATTGCGGCCGGGATTATTCACATCCTTCACATGCACGGCGGACATTTCCATCCCTGCGTAAAACAGGAAGATGCTGGCTGCCAGAACGAGGTTGTTGAAATTGCTCATGTCCGGCACCAGCTTGTCCCAGCTCATATCCAGCAGGATCGGATTGCCTCCGGCCCAATAGCCCAGGCCCAGGAGGATCAGGATGGCTCCGGGAACAATGGTTCCGATGATGGTTCCCCATTTGGTGACGCCTGCGGAAGTCTTCATGCCGCGCAGGTTAAGCAGAGTTGCCGCCCAGTACACGCACAGCACCACGATGAGAACGTACCATTTATTGGCGGCAAGAGCTTCATCCCATCTTTGCCCGGGCCCCATGAAAGCCAGGGAAACGGCGGCGAATGTCAGAACGGTAGGGAACCAGATGGTGCTTTCAATCCATTGCAGCCAGATGGCCAGGAACCCCCATTTTTTTCCGAAAGCCTCGCCTACCCAGCGGTAAACGCCGCCTTTTTGAGGCCATCCGGTAGTAAGTTCCGCGGCCACCAGGGAAACCGGCACCAGAAAGAAAACCGCAGCGAAAATGTAATAAAAAACGGAACTCAGTCCGTAAGTGCTTTCCGCAGGCATGCCGCGCAGGCTGACAATGGCGGAAACGTTGATCATGGCGAGCGTAAATACTCCCATGCGGAGGACGGATTTTACCGCCGGAGCGTTGCTTGTTGCTGCGGGGCCTGTTGGAGCGGCCCCCGGTTGAGTCGTATTATTCATTGGTTTATTTCCGGGTTGAGAATTGGGACGGCGTAAAGAAAGTGCCCACACCGGCCTTATCTGGACGACCAGACGGGAGACCCTTTCGTTGAAGGGATGATGCAGATAGATCTGCCGGAGTTTGTCTTAACGGAGGCCGGGGAAGTTGTTCAGCCCGTCCCCATGGCCATTTGGCCGGCAGTAGATGCGGGGGATGTCAGGCAGCGCGGAAAAACATGGTTATTCCCTCCGGTTGTTGGGAATAAATATATATTTTAAAAGAATATTGATTGATAATAATTTATTGTAATTAGTAACAATTATTCAAAAATGAATCATTGATCTGTTCCGTTTTCCGAGATACATAAGAATAGTGAATATAGAGAAGCGTTGTCTTCTTTGATGTTCGTCCCTCAATCGTCAATTATCTGGATTTTATGAAAGATCAACAGGTTCAGCGTCATGCGAATTCTCTGCCTGATAATTCCCTCACAGCGTCCGGAGGTGTGCCGGTCCCGTTTAACAAAGAGGCCGGGGCGTTCAGCGGCAGCTGGGACTGGGGGATTGTCGTTGATCCGCTCGGCCCGGGGGAAACGGCGGAGTGCCGTCTGATGCTGGGGGTGGATGATAACGGCTCTCTTACTGTTGACGGCGAGGGAATTTTCATTCCTGGGGAGGGCAAATACCATGGAGGGTCTTATAGGGAAAAAAGTTTGAGCTTCCCCATTGAACCGGGACCGCACCGCGTGCACATGACTTATGAGAACGTGGCTGTTCCTCCTGAATGGACTAATCTCGCCATCCTTAATTATTCCATTGAAGTCATGGTTTCGGATGGAACCTCTTCATCCTCCTATCAGCCGGATGAAGGTTATCCGGAACCCGTAAGTACGGAAGATGAGGGGGAAGACGTGCCGTGCGAATGCGGGGAGGAGGCTGCTGGCGGCAATGGCTCCCAGAGCAGTTCCAGTTCTCCCTGTCCGGAGGAAGACAACGGAGAAGGGGATAACGGTGAAGATGAGGATCCCTGCACCTGTGAAAACAATGAGGGCGGCAGCAGCAGCTCTTCGGCGCGCGGCGCGCGCTCTTCCTCCACCCTTTACGGTTCGTCGGCCGCCGGCAGGCGCGTGGTCGCCCGGACGCTCAAGACGGAAATGATCTGGCGTACCAATTTCGGCTCTTTCCGGGGCATGACGGGTCTGCCTCAGGGATTGCTGGAAATGGTAGGATACACATTCTCGGCTGAACTCTGGTCCCCACGTGCGCTTCATTACTGGCATCCGATGACTCGTGAAATCATCTCCGCGCCATCATCGGGCATCGGGGCGAATACCGCTTTCCAAATCAGGAGCGGCGGAACTGCCATTAACTACTACTGTTACGCGGATGGAGACGGCAGCAGGGGGGACAGCGTGGCCCCCATTGCAGGATCCGCCAAGCGCGGGGGCTCGGCGTGGTTCGGGAGGAGATTCGTTTCTCCGGCAAGGGCGGGAGAATTCTGCCTCAGTATCCGTTCAAACACGGGCAATACCGTTAACTATACCGCAGGTTCGGCCTCTTCCTTGAAATACGCCACCGGCTACACCGCTAAAAACGGCGCGGCTTACACAAGAGAAGAATTTGACGGAAAGCTGGATATTGTGCGGGCTTCGGATGGAAGCATCCGGCAAATATGGAACCTGTGGGACGGGCTCGCCAACATCGAAAATGTCACGGAGTCCGGTTACCGCATCGCCCTCTATCTCCCCGAACAGGTGGGCGGGAAAAACAGTTCCACCGGCCTTTATTCCGTTACGGGCGACCCTTTTAAAACCTTCACAATTACCGGGGACGCGGCTGCGGGCAGACTCTCCGTTACCGAACAGACCGCCGGGCGCGCTCCCTACACCACCCGCTACTGGCAGGGAGCCGACGGAGCATGGAACATGGCGCAGGGGGAAGGAGAAGACGCCATATTCACTCTGAAAGAAAAGCAGATCGTTTCGTCCGGCACGTGGAAACTCATCACCACCATCCAGCGGGGGGAAAACGGCGCTCCCATCTCCCGCGTCTGTGAGACTTATGCCGTCACCCGCAATGGCAATTTGTGCACCAGCCGTATTGAAGGCTACGGAACGGACTACGCCCGGGAAACGACTTACGAGTACACCGGCATGGGAAAAATCGCGAAGGAAACTGCTCCTGACGGAAGTGTCAAAACGTGGGCATACGACCGTTTCGGCCGTGAAATCGTGTCCAGCGTCCCCTGGGCGGAAGCCGGCGATAAGGTCACTTACACCACGTATCGGGACCAGACGCAGGCGGATCCGGATATCCTCACCCAATGGGTGACGTTGACGGCCACTGCGGCGGAACTTTGGCGCGCGGATTACACCTACGTTGAGGAAAATCATGTGCGGCGCGTGGAAAAACGCACCACCGCATTGGGGGAAGAAAACGTGCGTCTGGAAGTGAAGGAATCCTGGCTCGGCACGGCTCCCAATGTTTATGCCCGCGGACGCCTGAAGATGAAACAGGGCATGGACGGCATTCAGACGCATTATTTTTATGAAGAGACGGACCGGTACGGAGCCCTTTACAAAGTGACCGCGGAAACGCGGATAGCGGGAGAGAGCGTCCCCGGCCTGAGCTCGCGGAAGGTTACTTACGTCTCCGGCCAGGGCAATAACATGCGTTATGAGCAATACGCCCGGCTGGCCGATGGCGCCTGGTCCATGACGGACGCGTCTTCTTATGAATATGACGTTGAGAACCGTTGGGTAAAGCGCACCCGCGCCAATGGGCGCGTTTACGAGCGCATGATGACCTGCTGCGGCCCGTTGTGGGAGAGGGATGAGAATGGAGTGACCACTTCCTATTCCTACAATACGGCCCGCCAGCTGGTGGAAACCATCCGTTCAGCCGTTACGGACGGGGAAACCATGATCACTCCGGAAACCATCACGAGCTATACCCGTGATGCTCTCGGTAAAATTACCTCCCTGCGCAGGGATGCAGGCCCAATGACGACGGTGGAAAGCCGGGAATACGATTTGCTGGGGCGCCTGATAAGAGAAACCGATATTCTGGGGCGCACCACCGTCCGCTCTTATAGCGGGGATGGCCTGGTAGAAACTGTTACCACGCCCGCCGGCGCTACGCTCATCACCCGGAAAAGCCCTTCCGGAACAGTAGTGCGGCGTTACGGCACCGGGCAGCAGGATATCCTTTATACCGTTGAGGCCACGGCGGAAGGGATCCGTACGACGGAGGCTGTGCCGGGCGGGGAGGGGGGAGAGCCCCGCGTCGTGACGGGAAGCTCCACCGTCAACGGCTTTGGCGATCTTGTACGGATTGCTGCCGCCAATACCCTGAATGGGGAAAACGTGCGCACTCTTGCATACGATGACAAGGGGCGCCTTATCAGGGAACAGCTGGCGGACATGGCGCCGACACTCTATGCCTATGATGCCTTTGGGAACAGGACAAGGGCAATCGTCGCCCTGGAGGATGAACCGACCATCCTGAACTCCCGCATTACTGATTACGCTTATGTGGCCGAGAGCCGTGAAGACGGCATCTACAGACTTGTTTCCATAACAAGTTATACTTCTTCAGGTACTCCCGTTCTTCAAAAGCAGGCGGTCCTGCTCTCTGCTCTGAGTTCTGTTCTTGCCGGCAAAAACGTCATGACGGATCCCCGCGGCCAGGATACCGTGGAGTGGACGGAGTATGGAGGCGGTTCTGTCCGCCTGCAGAAGAAAACCGTGCCCGGCGTCGGGAGCGTTGCCCTCACGCGCGTCGTGGACGGATTCACGACGGCGGTTACGGGCTTTGACGGCGCAACCGCCCGCCGGCAGCGCACTTATACGGAAACGGGCATCACCTATGCGGACACAGATGTGCGCGGTAACGTCTTTACCGCCGTCTGCGACATTGCCGGCCGCATCATTTCCGGCACGGATGCCGCGGGCAACACGACCACCTACGCTTATGCCCAGCCCTTTGATCTGCCTACCTGCGTTACCAATGCCCTTGGTAAAACAGCCTGTTCCGTTTATGATATCCGGGGCCGCAAGGAAGCCGAATGGGGGACGGCCATACAGCCCGCCGTATACGCTTATGACGCCGCCGGCCATATAGTGAGCCTTTCCACCTTCCGTGATCCCGGGGATGTCATCACTACTGATCCCCGCCTCCGGACGGATGGGGACATCACCACCTGGACGTACGATGTCGCTACGGGGCTGGTTGTCCGCAAGACCTATGCCAATGCCACCCATGTGGATACCGCTTATGATGCGCTCAACCGCGTTTCCGCTACGACGGACGCGCGGGGAACCGTTGCCTCCCGCTCCTACGCCCCCCTTACCGGGGAGCTTACCTCCATTACCTTTAATGACGACGGTTTTACCCCCTCCATCAGCAGCCGCTACAATCATCTGGGGCAGCTGACGCAAATTGAAGACGCTTCCGGAACGCGCACGTTCACGTACAATCAGTATAACGAACAGGAAACGGAAACGACGGCTGGCCTTGCGGCAAGCGTCTTGACCCTCCGCCGTGACGGAGTGGGGAGGCCCGCGGGCTACTGTCTGGACTATGCGGGCGCCGCCGCCTTGCAGACGGCATGGGGGCATGACGCCTCCGGAAGGCTTTCCTCCGTCTCGCTGAACGCCGTCGCGAAGCCCTTCACCTACGGCTACAATGCGGAAAGCGGCCTGCTGGACACTCTTGATTACCCCAACACGTTGAAATGGCGGCGCACTCTGGAAGAAAAGCGCGACCTCCCGGTGAATATTGACTACCTGCGCCCCGGCAGCGCTAACTACCCGGCCAAAACCGGCTACTCTTACGATGTGCTGGGGCGTCCCGTCACGAAGAAAGACTATTTCAACACGTCCGCGCCCGACCTCACCCACGCCTACGCCTACAACGACAGGAATGAACTTGTGAGCGACGCGATGAGCCGGGGCGGCATATACAGTTACGCCTACGATAACATCGGCAACCGCACAACCTCCCGGGAGGGAACGGATTCCCTTCCCACCACATACGTTGCCAACCGGCTTAATCAATACACGGATATCACCGAAGGTACGGAGCCGCCCTTTGTTCCCACCTATGACGCTGACGGCAACCAGACGAAAATTCAGACGTCTACGGGAGAATGGGAAGCCGCCTACAACGCGTTGAATCAGGCGGTCAGCTTCACGCAGGGGGACAGACGTATTGAGTGCGTTTACGATTATCTGAACAGGAGGGTAGAAAAATCCGTCTATGAAGGGGAAGCGCTCATGTCAAGGAAACGGTTTATTTACCAGGGTTACCTGCAAATCGCGGAACTGGATGCGGCGGACGCTTCGGAATCCGCTGAACCCGTCCTGCGTAAAACGTACCTGTGGGATCCCCTGGAACCGGTAGCCACGCGCATCCTGGCGATGAGCGTCTTTGATGAAACGGGAACTTATGTGGAAGATCTTTATTATACGCATGACGCGTTGAAGAACACAACGGCGCTCTTCGGCATCAAGGCGGGCCGGCGAGCCTTGTACGAATACGGCCCGTATGGGAATGTTCTCAAGATGGAAGGCAATGCGGCAGAAATCAATCCCTTCCGCTTCTCCAGCGAGTATTTCGATGAGGAAACCGGGCTTGTGCAGTACAATTTCCGATACTATAACCCGAAGGATGGGCGGTGGATAAGAAAAGATCCTATTGGTATAAATGGAGGAATCAATATGTATATTTATATATCAAATATGCCTTCAATATATGTAGACGTTTTAGGGTTGGATAGATTAGTTTTCGATGGGAAACAATTATGTCGGGTAAGCGATGATTTCAAAGAATGTTTTAAATGTTGGGAGGCAGTTTCAGGAAAACCGTCTGGAATAGACAGTTCGGGCAATCCGGTTTTTAATGACTTTTCAAAAGAAAGACAGAGAGAGGCAAATGCCGGGCCATTACCGGAAGGTGATTATACGTTGCCTCCAAATAAAACTGATGATCCTTCTGAATCAGGAAATTGGGATTTATCTGATTGGAATGATTACGCAAGTCATAACATCCTCAATTATGCACCCTGGAGAACTAGGATTGATAAAAGAAGCTCTTATCCTTGGGGAAATCGGTTTGGACGTTTAACCCCTGTTTCTGGCACAGATACTTATGGTCGTTCTAACTTTAATATACATGGAGGGGATGCTCCAGGGTCTGCTGGCTGTATTGATATAGGACATAATGATATAGATTTTTTCAATGATATTCGCAGAGATTTCAATAATCCTGTTCCAGTAAGAGTCGATTATAGTGGTAAAAGCTCAGAATCATGTGATCAAAACTGTCCGAATAGAAAAACAAACCCATGGCCAAAAAAATAATTTCACTTACAATCTTATCTTCTATTTTAATTATTGGGAGTTTGCTGATTATTAAACTATTTTTATTTTCAATTCCGCAAAAAATATGTAAAAATATAAATTCTGTACAAAAAGCTGAATTGGTTGGAATATATCCATCCATAAACCATTATGTTTATGCACGATATAGAGTTTATGGCAATCGTGAGATATCACATGTATATTGGCGAATGAAAACGCAATCATTCGAAGTAGAAATGTAAATAGAAAGTATTGTCATTGAATCATAATCTAAAAACAGTCAAAACGACCGCCTACGACAGAGATGCCAACGGCGGGCAAACTCTGTGAGTTTGTCCAAGCCGCCTTCCAGAAGAGATTCATCTATGGCGAATATCTACAAATCGTGGAGCTGAATGCTGCGGACGCTCCGGAATCCGCTGACCCCGTCCTGCGTAAAACGTACCAGTGGGGTCCCCTGGAACCGGTAGCCACGCGCATCCTGGCGATGAGCGTCTTTGATGAAACGGGAACTTATGTGGAAGATCTTTATTATACGCATGACGCGTTGAAGAACACAACGGCGCTCTTCGGCATCAAGGCGGGCCGGCGAGCCTTGTACGAATACGGCCCGTATGGGAATGTTCTCAAGATGGAAGGCAATGCGGCAGAAATCAATCCCTTCCGCTTCTCCAGCGAGTATTTCGATGAGGAAACCGGGCTTGTGCAGTACAATTTTAGATATTATAATCCGAAGGATGGGAGATGGATCGGACGAGATCTAAAAGGTGAAGATGTATCGTTAAACAGATATAATTTTGCGAATAATGCTCCAACATTGGCGATAGATTTGAAAGGCGAGATAATCTGGATACCTATCATCATAGCTATAGCTGTAGCAGGGGAGAGTCTTTCATCTTGTTCTGTTGATTCCAAAGGTGTCAGGGCTTGTAATGCTGCTTCAGTGGCAACTGCAAATGACAAAAGACAACCTTCTGAAGTAGAATATTGTGGATGTATCTGCCGCCATAAATATCTTTCTACTTTAATATATACTGGACCTGTAAGAGGAAATTCAACAAAAAGCTCAAGTTCGTGTCAACCACTTAAGGCTCCGTGCCCGTCTTGTTATACAATGGTTGGTGTGTACCATTCACATACGAAAAGATCTGATTATGGCCCATTCTCGGAAGCAGATCTCAATTTCGCTCGACGTAAAAGGGTACCAATTTATGTCGGACGCGGATATGGCAATGTGGATAGAGCCGATCCCAATGGAGATATCACAATTATAACACGCGACTAATATGAAATTTATAATGCTACTTGTATTGGGATTTACAATATTTTCTTGCGATTTTAAATCAAATAGATTGGAAAATAATTATTCCGAAAGAGAATCTATGAAAAATAAATTAACAAAAGAAGAAGCTCTTGAAAAAGCAAAAACGATTTTATTAAAACAAAAAAAGGAGATTGCGGAAAAACTAAAAGTAATTGATCATGATGATTATTATACTGTTACTCCGGATTTGCCGCCATTCACATTAGGAGGCGGTTGGAGCGTTGATCTGAATAGTTATTCAGGAAAAATTCTGAAAATTTATTTTACAGAATAAATCACTTTAAGAGCGTAAATAATATTGCCGATTCAACGTGACTGACCTAGGCGTTAGTGCGGAATATTTAAAATACAAGTATGAGTAAATAAAAAATGTAATTTACAAATGTCATCAAAAAACGATATTTTATAAAATCCTATACACCTTTAATAATCGGTTGGGGACAATGATGCTGTCCATTGGGTTGTGAATCAATAATTAGCAAGAGTATTTTTCTCTCCAAGTATGCCTATATTTTCTTGGGATCAGAGGCGTTAGCAGGTCAACTTACAAGCTTATTTTGGGCATTGTGTAGTTTTATTGTTGATTCTAACAAAAAACGATCTTATTGCCTTTGTCTTGTTGGGTGGATGGTTTGCCATCATGATCATAGGGAGCGTGATAGGTTCTTAACACGGAATAGCTAGCAAAATTTTTATTAATCCGTCTATGAAGGGGAAGCGCTCATGTCAAGGAAACGGTTTATCTACCAGGGTTACCTGCAAATCGCGGAACTGGATGCGGCGGACGCTTCGGAATCCGCTGAACCCGTCCTGCGTAAAACGTACCTGTGGGATCCCCTGGAACCGGTAGCCACGCGCATCCTGGCGATGAGCGTCTTTGATGAAACG
>OFMQ01001599.1_pt1 | contig 11043 bp, 8 predicted proteins | sample 1541851 | NCBI WGS metagenome assembly OFMQ01 (sample SAMN04209227, study PRJEB22552) | human gut metagenome | biome: gut; material: feces | host: Homo sapiens | place: USA: Oklahoma | reverse complement strand
TATCACATTTCCAGTCTTATCTCTCCTGTGATAACCCACAAAACGAACTATCTTCCTGACTGCTATACGTCCCACAAACAAGAGCACTGCAAATGCTATACATCCCGCCAGAACATATATTATCCACACGGCATTTCCAAGTGAAAATGCTGTGCCGGTCGTATCTGTTCCGGTATCTCCGCTGTCATCACCTACGAGCCATCTTCCAAATCTGGACCAGAAATCATCCTGGGTCTCATCCTCATCTTCACTCGACGGAGGTGTCAGCTCCACGACCTGCCATCTGCCATGTATGAACGCCTCTATCCACGCATGAGCTCCGCCATCGTCCACATCCACCTGAACAACAGCCGTTCTTCCAAGCTCTGATGAGCCTGAATAATAATCATCGTAACTGAACTGTTCTTCATCGAGCATTGTTCCGTCAAGGACCTCGGTGTAATCCACGGCATACCCCTCCACATATCTTGTGGGTATCCCCATGTATCTCAGGATCAGTGCCCCCGCAGTGGCATAATTGGCACACAGGCCCTTCTTCGTGGTATCAAGAGAGAGGATATCGTAAGAGGACAGGTTCTTTGTAAGCCAGGTTCAATTACATGTCATACAAAGTTCACAGCACAGGTTTACGTTCTGACAAAGGACGAGGGTGGTCGTCATACTCCGTTCTTCAACAACTATCGTCCGCAGTTCTACTTCAGAACCACTGACGTTACCGGCATCATCTCCCTTCCCGAGGGCGTTGAGATGTGCATGCCTGGTGATAACATCGACATGAACGTCGAGCTCATCACCCCGATCGCTATCGAAAATGGCCTGCGTTTCGCTATCCGTGAAGGCGGCCGTACCGTCGGTTCCGGCGTTGTCATCGCGATCAACGAGGACTAATTTCCAATAAAAAACGAGGATGCTTCGGCATCCTCGTTTTTTATTGTTCCAAGGAACACGGGGCGTTCCTTGGATGGGGATACAGTCCGACTGCGCGCATAATTTTTGCCCCGTAGGGGCAAAAATTCCACACTTGCGGACGGAGCTGTATTTTTACCCGCAAGGGGCACGCGACAGCCGTAAGCGGTAAGCCGCTAACGGCTGTCCTGTCCGGACGGCGGAGCCGCCGGATAAAATGGATTTGATTTTATTTCGCCATCTGCGGATGGCGAAACACTGCGAGGCTTTTTGGGGTGTGAACATTTCTGGAAGAATTTCAGGTTTTTGTGGAAAAATCAGTTGAAGTATAGTATGATATAATTAGCATTTCAAGAGCCTTACGCATAGAATGCGTGGGGTGATTTTGTGATTTGGGACGTTTTGATTTGCGCGCTCTGGTGCGGGGGGATTCTGGGGCTTGTCTGGGTGCTGGCGGGGTGGTTCTTGCTGCCCTTGTCCGGAAGACAGCTGACGGTGATTTTTCCGGAGGAAAGGCCCGGTGCATTGGAGCGGCAGCTGCGGACGATTGAGTGGCTGCGGGCGGCGGGGCTATCGCGCGGCGAGGTTTTTGTCATCTGCGACCGGATGGACGCAGCGGAAAAACGCGAGGCGGAGGCCTTTGCTCGCGACAGAATCTATTTGCACGTTGGTACGCGGGCGCAGCTTTGCGCGATTGTAAAGATGGGATGGAACGATGACGAGGCAGGAAGAACAGATGATTCGCGGGACGGTGCAGAGCGTCCTGTTTCAGAACCCGGAAAACGGATATAGTGTTTTAAAGCTCCGCACGGAGGACGGCGAGCTTGTGACCGTGGTCGGGACGATCCCAATGACGATCGTAGGCGAGCGGCTGGTCATTGCAGGCCGCTGGGGCCATCATCCGAACCACGGCCCGCAGTTTGAGGCGGAGTTTCTCGAGCGGCTCATGCCGGAGACAAAGGCGGAGATTTTTTCGTTCCTTTCCTCCCGCGCGGTCAAGGGCATCGGCGCGAAGACGGCGGAGAAGATTGTTTCACGTTTTGGCGCGTCCAGCCTCGACGTGCTGGAAAATGAGCCAGAACGGCTGACGGAGATTCCGGGGATTACGGAAAAGAAGGCGCGTGAGATGAGCGAGAGCTTCCGCCGCCAGTCCGGCATTCGCAGGCTGATCGAGTTCCTGACAGCGCACCGTCTCCCGCCTGAGCTTGCCGTGCGGCTCTACCGCGTGTATGGCGAGCTGGCCCAGGACGCGCTGCGGGACGACCCATATTTGCTGACCGACCCCTATTTCCATGCTGAGTTTTCCCTTGTCGACGCGTTCGCGCTGGAGCTCGACGTTGCTGCGGACGATGAGCGGCGCGTAGAGGCTGGTATCCTCTTTGAGCTTTCCTATAATCTCTCGAACGGCCACACGTTCATCCCCCAGCCGAAGCTCTGTGCAGCAACGGCGGCGCTTTTAAACTTGGAGACGGAGCTGATTGAGGAAGGTATTACACGCCTTACGGAGCAGGAGCGGCTGGTGGTCGACGCAATCGCCGGCTTGCAGGCGTGCTACCTGCCGGAATTTTATGAGGCGGAGACGTATATCACAGCGCGGCTTCTGCAGATGGCGGAAAAGGAGCTTCCGGCTCCTAAAAATTTGGACGCGCTCGTTTCGCAAATTGAGGCAGAGCAGGGGATTTCGTATGCAAGTCTTCAGCGCGAAGCCATCCGCAAGGCGGCTACGCAGCAGCTTCTGATCGTAACCGGTGGCCCCGGCACAGGCAAGACGACCGTCATGTCCGGTATTTTGTCGCTGTTTGACTCGATGAAAGTCAAAACGCAGCTGGCGGCGCCTACCGGCCGCGCGGCCAAGCGCCTTTCCGAGGTGACAGAGCGCGAGGCGTCCACGATTCACAGACTGCTCGAGGCGCAGTTTGACGAGGCGACGGGGCTCATGTCGTTTTTCCATGATGAGGACGAGCCCCTTAAAATCGATGCGATGATTGTCGACGAAACCTCAATGGTCGATTTGCAGCTGATGCTCTCTCTCTTGCGGGCGCTTACGCCCAACTGCCGCCTGATTCTGGTCGGCGACCCGGACCAGCTGCCGTCGGTTGGCGCGGGGAATGTGTTTTCCGACCTCATTCGCAGCGGAAAAATCGCGACTGTGCGTCTTACGGAAATTTTCCGGCAGGCGCAAGAGAGCTTGATCGTTATGAACGCGCACGCGGTCAACCGGGGCGCGCTTCCCGATTTATCGCGCAAGGACAAGGACTTCTTCTTCATGCGCAGGCGGACGGCAGAGAGCCTCGTGCAGACGGTGCAGGAGCTCTGCGCGACGCGCCTTCCCAAGAACATGGGAATCGTGCCTGCGGATATTCAGGTGCTTTCTCCGACGAGAAAGGGCGACACGGGCACGAGAGCCTTGAATCTTGCGCTACAAGCCGTCCTGAATCCGCCCGCGACGGGAAAACGGGAGAAAAAGCACGGAGATTTTTCCTTCCGCGAGGGCGACCGGGTGATGCAAATTCGGAACAATTATGATATACTATGGAAAAGATGCGACGGCCTCGGCGCGGGGACCGGCATTTTTAACGGCGACATCGGAACGATTGCGCGCATCGACTTTGAAGCGGAGCTCGTGACGATCGACTTTGACGACCGGCGCGCGGAATACAGCTTCGACATGCTCTCGGAGCTTGAGCCCGCATATGCGATGACAGTGCACAAGAGCCAGGGCAGCGAGTACCGGGCGGTGATTTTGTCTGCGTTTTCGGGCTCTCAGCTGCTTCTGACGCGGAGCGTTCTCTATACGGCTATCACGCGCGCCAGAGAGCTCTTCATCATCGTCGGCAACGAAGAGGTGATTGCCGCCATGACGCGCAACGACCGCCAGCAGCGGCGCTACAGCGGGCTCAAGCTCCGATTAGAGCAGGGAGAGCCGTCCTGATGCGCGCGCTCGATTGGCTGCTGGACCTTCTGTATCCGCCGAAGTGCGTGATTTGCAGAAGGCTTCTTGCGCGCGGGGAACAGGACATCTGCCCGGACTGCTTTGAGAGTTTACCGAACTTCGAGGGCGAGAAACCGCAGGTGGGCGGCGCGGACGGCCTCAGCGTGACGCTCTTTTATGAGGGAGCGGTGCGCGAGTCGTTCCTGCGCTTTAAATTCTCCGGCCGCGACTTTTACGCGGATGTCTACGGAACATGGATGGCAGGCAGAATTCGGGACGAACTCGGACGCGGCTTTGACGGCGTGTGCTGGGTTCCTGTGAGCAAAAAGCGCCGGAGATCGCGCGGCTATGATCAATCGGAGCTGCTGGCCAAGCGCGTTGCAAAGGAACTTTCGCTTCCCACGTGTGCAGCGCTTCAGAAGCACGCCGAGCGGAACCCGCAGTCCCAGCTCAAGGACGCAGCCCTTCGGCAGGCGAACGCATCCGGTGCATTTTCCGTGCGTCCCGATGCGGATGTTTCCGGGAAAACGCTTCTTTTGATCGACGACATTGTAACGACCGGCGCGACGCTCTCGGAATGCTGCCGGATGCTCAGGCAGGCGGGCGCGAAGCATATTTATTGCGCGGCGTTCGCTTCTCCACGCAAGGAAAAGGAAAGGTGACGAACCCATGAAGCTTTCAAGAGATATCGGTATCGATCTTGGTACCGCGAATATTTTGGTCTATGAAGAGGGCAAGGGAATTGTCCTGCGCGAGCCGTCGGTTGTGGCGGTGGATAAAAACACCGGCAAGGTGCTTCAGGTCGGTGCGGCGGCGAGAAACATGCTCGGAAGAACGCCTGGCAATATTGTGGCCGTGCGGCCGCTTCGCGACGGCGTGATCTCAGACTATGAGATGACCGAGAAAATGCTCGATCAGTTCCTCAAAAAGATCAGCAAGTTCTCCCTCATCAAGCCCCGCGTGATCGTCTGCGTGCCGTCCGGCGTGACGGAGGTCGAAGAGCGCGCGGTCATTCAGGCGACCATGGAAGCGGGCGCTCGGCGCGTGTATCTGATTGAAGAGCCGTATGCGGCGGCGCTCGGCGCGAAGCTCGACATCACGGGGCCGGACGGACACATGGTGGTCGATATCGGCGGCGGCACGACGGATATTGCTGTACTGTCTCTCGGCGGCATTGCAACATCGTCTTCCATCAAGATCGCAGGCGACACGTTTGACGAGGCGGTCGCGGCCTTCATGCGCAAGCGCTACGGCATGATCATCGGCCTCAACACCGCCGAGGAAGTGAAAATCACCATCGGCTGCGTCTACGACCGGCCGGAACCTGTCAGCATGCTCGTCAAGGGCCGCGACCTCAAGACGGGGCTTCCCAAAGAGGAAATGGTGTCCTCTGTCGATCTCATGGAGGCCTTCAAGCGGCCCGCGCGGCAGATCGTCGACGAGGTGCTTGCGGTTTTGGAGCTGAGCTCTCCGGAGCTTGTGGCAGATGTGGCGCGAAATGGGATCGTTCTGACCGGCGGCGGCTGCCAGCTCTATGGCTTCGATTTCCTGATCTCCGAGCGCACGGAAATTCCCTGCACGATTGCCGACGACCCGGACTCCTGCGTGGCCCTCGGCTGCGGCAAGAGCCTCGAGTGGATCAACTCCATGCAGGAAGGTACCATCAACCTTGCCAGAAGGAAACTTATGAAGGAAGGTTAATGCACAAGCGTTCCCTCGATTGCATACGATAAAAGACCGGAGAGGACTGTCTCCGGTCTTTCTTATATCTCTCTGGGAGGTTCGTAGGGGTCGATGCCCACATCGACCCTTTGAAAACCTTCGAATTCAACAAAATTTCTGTAAAAACGGTGCATTTTGCCGGGACAATGTAGGCATCGTCCCCTACGAAAGGTACGAAGTAGGCAAGTGGCCAACGCCCCACGAGCGCAAAGATGGTTCTATTGCAGATGCATGGCGGTATCGTGGTAGAGCCTTAAAATTTCGTAGAGGAGCTCCATGTGCTGGAAGTCCTTGCGATAGATAAGGTTCATCTGGCGCACCATACTGAGGTTTTCAATCGGCAGTGCCGTGAGCTTTCCTTTTCGCAGCTCATCCATACAGGCGCTGCGCGCAAGGATCGACACGCCGAGATCCTTTCGGATGAGGTCCTTGATGGTCGCGATGTTGTCGACCTCCATGGCTACATCAAACGCGTCGATGCTCATGCCAAGACTCAGCAAAAGCGCTTCGAAGAGCTTTCGCGTTGCGGACGATGGCAGGCGCAGGATCATGCGCTCTTTTTTGAGGTCCTCGAGGGTCACCATCGCATGGCGCGAAAGGGGATTGTTGTTGGAGAGCACACAGACGATGCAGTCGGTGTCCAACATCAGCGCGTTGAGGTCGGGAGAGGGAACCGTACTGTCCACAACGGCAAGATCGAGCTCAAAGTGCTCCATCGCATCATAAAGATTTTTTATGGTATCGGTTGTAATTGTTATCGATACGCCGTCATTTTCCCGGCCAAATTTCGCGAGTACTTCTGTAATCAGGTTGCTCTCTGCCGTGTGCGTGATGCCGACGCGAAGGCGGGTGAGGCGGCGGTCGGAGGATTTGAGCTCCTGCATCATCTGCTGCTCTAGCGCCTTCATGCGCCGGACGTACTGTACGACGATTTCTCCCTCCGGCGTCAGTGAAATTTGTCCCTTTTTCCGCAAAAAGAGCGTCACGCCGAGCTGCTGCTCGAGTTCCTTGATGTGATGGCTGACGGCGGGCTGGGTGAGGCTCAGGGCATTTGCCGCGCGGGTGAAGCTGCCGAGCTCTGCCGCGGTGAGAAGCGTACTGAGTTTTGGATTGAGCATGAGCAAACACTCCATTATAAAAAATTATGATATACTTTAAAAACATAATTTGCATTTATCTGTTCCTAGTTATATCATAAGGTACAACGAATTGCAAGGAGGGAGCGGAATGCTTGGAGCGTTTTCACAGAAGCTGGCGCAGTCTGGACAGACAGCGGGCGTGATTATCTCAGTTGCGCTGATGCTGTTTCTGGGCTTCGCAATGACGAGGATCACAAAAGCGCTTCGCCTGCCGGACGTGACGGCGTATATTCTGACGGGTATTTTCATCGGCCCCTACTGCCTGAACCTGATTCCGGCAAGCGTCATTGGCGGCATGGATTTCATTTCCGATATCGCGCTGGCGTTCATCGCGTTCAGCGTTGGCGAGTTCTTTAAGCTCTCCACGCTCAAAAAAAGCGGCCTCGGCGTGATCGTCATTACGCTTCTGGAGGCGTGCATGGCGTCGGTCTTCGTGTTCGTGCTGACGTATTTTGCGTTGGGACTCGATCTCGCGTTCTGCGCGGTGCTCGCTGCGCTTGCTTCGGCGACAGCTCCCGCGTCCACGGTCATGACCATTCGGCAGACAGGCGCGAAGGGCGATTTTGTCGAGACGCTGCTGCAAATTGTGGCGTTAGACGACGTGGTGAGTCTTGTTGCCTACAGCATTGCCATTTCCATTGCGCTGGCCGGAAGCGGAAACCGGGGATCAAGCTTTGAGACGATCATAAAGCCGATCCTGGCGAATCTCTTCGTGCTGGCGCTCGGCGGATTTTTTGGATTTCTGCTTAAGCTGCTGTTTCGCAAGCGGTCTACGGACAACCGACTCATTGTCTCGCTTGCGACGCTGTTCGCATTCTGCGGAGTGTGCGCGCTTCTCGGCGTCTCGCCGCTTCTTGGCTGCATGTCGATGGGCATGGTGTATATCAATCTCACGAACGACGCGAATCTATTCCAGCAGCTGGCCTATTTCAGCCCGCCGGTATTGCTGTTGTTCTTTGTGCGTTCAGGTTTGAGTTTCCGATTGGATACGCTCTTCGGCGCGCAGAACACGCTCGGAAGTGTGCCGCTGATTTTGGTCGGCGTGCTCTATTTTATCACGCGCATTCTCGGCAAATACGCGGGCGCGTGGCTCGGCTGTCTGGCGGTCAAAAAGCCCAGGCGCACGCGGGACTATCTTGGTCTGGCGCTCATCCCGCAGGCGGGTGTGGCTATCGGTCTGGCGGCGCTCGGCGCAAGGACGCTCGGGGGCGAGATCGGGCAGGATCTGCAGACGATCATTTTAGCTTCGTCGGTTCTCTATGAGCTCATCGGCCCCGGCTGCGCGAAGCTGGCGCTTTACCTGTCGCATTCGTATTCCACAAAGCTCGAGGAGCTGGTCGACGTGGAGGAGTCGGCGGAGGAAGCGCCGAAGAAAACGGAGCTCGAGCTTCTCATCGAGCGCATCCAGAAAATCCAGCAGGAGCTGCCCGCGCACAATGTGGATATCAGCCCCGAGGAGCAGGCCTTCACGCAGGCAGCCGTGGAACAGCGCGAGCAGATGGGCTTTTCGCGGATGACAGGACGAAACACAACGGCACGAAAGGGAGGATGAGCAATGTACGATCCGATTGGAGGGCTTATTGGCACGTGGAGCGCGGGAGACGGTCTTTGGGCGATAGCGTTCCGGCTGGCGCTGGCGTTGACGTTTGGCGCGGTCCTTGGCTGTGAGCGCGCGACAAAACGGCATGCGGCGGGACTACGTACGTTTGTCCTTGTCTGCATGTCCGGAACGGCCACTATGACGCTCGACCGGGCGAGCGGCGGCTTGCCGCTTATCTCGGCGGCCGTGGTGCTCGGTATTGCGATCATCAGCACAAACTCCATTCTGTTCAGCTCCAAAAGCCAGATCCGCGGCCTCACAACGGCGACAGGGCTCTGGTCGTGCAGCCTGCTTGGGCTCGCGCTTGGCGCGGGGCTCTATACGCTGGCGGCGCTTGGGTTTGCGGCAATTCTGGCCTGCCTCTCGTGGCTTCCGGCGTTTGAGACGTATCTCAAGGACCGGTCGAACCATTTTGAGGTGCATCTGGAGCTCAAGAGCAAATACAATTTGCAGGACTTCGTCACGACCATCCGCCGCTTGGGGCTCAAAATTGACGACATTGAGGCAAACCCCGCCTACCTCAATTCCGGCCTGAGCGTCTACACGGTCGCTATTACCATCAGCAGCCAGGAGCTGAAAAAGTACAAAACGCACAAGGAGATCATCGAAGCGCTGCGCTGTCTCGACTACATTTACTATATAGGCGAGCTTTGAAATTTTACCGGATGCGCGCCGCAGGAAGCTTCCTGCGGCGCGCGTTTTGCTGGAAAAAGTTCTGAAAAATGATTTACATAACGTTTGGACGCGGCGGCGCAATTTGGAGAAAATGGTGGATGATGGCGAAAAAGACAAATATTTGACCGGTAAAATGGAGCGAGAACGGCAAAAAACGCGGCAGAATCCGCCAATCTTTCAGAAATCTTACAAAAATGGTGGAAATCTCTGAAAAGTTGATGTATAATGTCTTCATACAGGAAGGCAGGGAAGACTATGCAGCCGCACTCCGAACAGAACCGGCAGAAGAACCGGAAATCAAAATCGCGCAAGGCCAGGCGTCACCGGCAGCAGGAGCAGAGAAAGTTCCTCCGGCAGAACTCCTGGCTGATTTTGCTTGCGGTTCTGGCGCTGGTGGCGCTGATTCTGTTCATCTGCGTCATTACCGGCGGTCGGGAAGAGCCGCAGCAGGATACCGCGCAGACGGAGAAAACCAGCCGCTATGAGAAGGCTTATCTCTGCGCCGACAGCCCGAGCGTGAGCTATCTGAACGATGATCTGGAGCCCGCCGGGACCGCCGTGCGCGGCAGCGCGGTGACCGTCTCGTCGGAGCACACGCGTAAAAAAGACGGTGTGACGTATTATCTTACCTATCTCGATTCGCTCAAATACGGCTACGTATCGGAGGAAAATCTGACCGATAACCCGAACGACGTGATGCGCGAGACGAGCGTTTTTGTGCGCACGCCACAGAACCTGCGCCTCGACCCGGAGACGGTGGAGCTGGGGGGGCTTCTTGAGAAGGGGACGGAGCTCAAAATCGTCGGCTACGACTACATGACAGACGGCGTCGTCCATCTCTATGAGGTGACAAACGGCGAGGAGACGGGCTATATTTCGGGCGAATATACCGCCAGCACGCAGGAAGCGGCCATGGAGGTCTACGACCGCTTCGGAACCTACATGATTCATGCGGGACGTGCGGACCGGTATGGCGGCGGCGACGGCGAGAGCCTCGACTATTATCCCCGCCAGAAGGCGAGCTTCACGGAAAACGTCATGCCCGAGCACGTCTACGCGCTCTATCTCACCTGCGACCCGGACGTGCTGGGGAATATCGACGCGTACATCGCCTACGCCAAGACCACGAAGATCAACGCCTTCGTTGTCAACATCATGGACGGCACGTCCATCGGCTACGACTCCGAGGTCTTCCGCAAATATTCGCCCACGGCGGATTCCTACGCCAACAACACACAGGAGGAATATAAGACCTGCATCCAGAAGATCAAGGACGCGGGCTTCTACGTGATCGGGCGCCTGACCACATTCAACGACTCGTTCTTTGTCAGCGACCACCCCGAATACGCGATTTCCGACGCATCGGGGGACCCACTGTATATCGCGGGCAGCTACTGGCCGAGCGCCTTTTGCCGCTATGTGTGGGAATACAAGGTGGAGCTGGCCAAGGAGGCCGTCAGCCTTTTCGGCTTCAACGAAATTCAGTTCGACTATGTCCGTTTCCCGGACGGCACGTATTACTACGAGGAAGACGGCAACATCGACTACTGCAACGAATATGACGAGACGAAGGCGCAGGCCATCCAGCGCTTTCTGATGCTCGCCTGCGACGAGCTGCATGACGTGGGCGTGTATGTCAGCGCCGACGTGTTCGGCGAAACCTCCGGCAGCTATGTCACGGCCTACGGCCAGTACTGGCCTGCCATCAGCAATGTCGTCGACGTGATCAGCGGCATGCCGTATCCCGACCACTTCGCGCAGAACGGCACGTACCGGCCCTGGGAGCATCCGTATGAGACGCTTCTCGACTGGGCGAAGAACGCCACCAAGCGCCAGACGGAAACGCCGAGCCCTGCCATCGTGCGCACGTGGATCCAGGCCTATGACGCGATCCGTCCGCCGTACAACACCTACGGCGCGGAGGAGGTCAGCGGCCAGATTCAGGCGCTGTTAGAGAATGGGCTGGACGGCGGCATCATGGCATGGAACGCGATGTGCAGCATCCCGAAGCTTGAAACGCTCAAGCCTGCGTTTGACGCATTACCGTAATAGACGAATCAAAAAACGCG
>OFMQ01001598.1_pt1 | contig 11060 bp, 9 predicted proteins | sample 1541851 | NCBI WGS metagenome assembly OFMQ01 (sample SAMN04209227, study PRJEB22552) | human gut metagenome | biome: gut; material: feces | host: Homo sapiens | place: USA: Oklahoma | reverse complement strand
CACCCAGACCGTCTACCAGACCGAGCTGGACAAGCTGCGAAAGCAGATCTACGCTGTGCTGAACAAGACCACCACCTTCGAGGAATTTTCTGCATTGCTCATGCAGGAACACGGCATCGCCGTGAAGGAGAGCCGAGGCCGGTTAAGCTACTGCCCGCCCGGTCGGACAAAGTTCATCACCGCCAAGAAACTGAGCAAGAAGCTGGAAAAGGAGCAGGTGCTGACCGCCCTCTCCCAGAACATCCAGCTTGCCGCCATCATCCAGCCCAGCAGCGAGAAGAAGCCGGATAAGATCAGGAAACTGGTTGACATTCAGGCGAACGTTGCTGTGGGCAAGGGCATCGGCTATGAGCGTTGGGCGAAAAAGTTCAACCTCAAACGCTGGTCGCAGACCTTGTGTCTCCTGCAGGAGAAAAAGCTGCTCAGCGAAGATGCCCTGCACCAGCGCATTGCCGAACTGCAAACCCAGCACGACGATGCACTGGCGGTGGTCAAAGACATGGATGCCCGCATGGTCTCCCTCAAGGAGCTGCGCGGGCATCTTGTGGTCTATCGGCAGTACAAGCCTCTTGCACAGAAGCTCCAGACGGTGCGGAATCCCGCCAAGTTTAAGGAGCAGCACCGTGCAGAGCTTGCCGTGTACGAAGCCGCTTGCGCCTATTTCAAGGCCAACGGGCTCAGGACACTGCCGGACCTCAAAAAGCTGGATGCCGAATATCAGACCCTTTCCTCGGAGAAAAACGGGTTCTATACCCGCTACAAGAAAGCGCAGATCGAACTGCGTGAACTCCGCACCGCACAACAAAACGTGGAAGCCTTCTTCCGCAAGGAAGAGCGCAGCCACGCCGTACCGCAGCAGGAGGTCAAATGAACAACACTCTGACGGATCGATGTGTGAATAAACCCAACCTCACCCACGCCCCTCACCGGGCTTCGTCCTTTCGCCTGTACCCCACCCATTGGGACGGAGGGTAGCACCTCTGTCTTTTCGGACGTAAAGAACGCCATCTCGACCCGGCAGGCAGCGGAGCTATACGGCTTCGCCGTAAACCGGAACGGCATGATGTGCTGCCCCTTCCACGGGGATAAACACCCCAGCATGAAGGTGGACAGCCGTTTCCACTGTTTCGCCTGTCAGGCAGATGGCGATGTGATCGATTTTGTCGGCAGACTTTTTCAACTTTCTCCCTATAAGGCTGTGGAAAAGTTGAAGAACGATTTCGGCATGGCACTTGCCGACGGCAAGGTGCGGCTTGCTCCCCGCAGACCGCCCACCGTCCGGCAGCAGCTGCTGGACTATTACCGCTGTCTGCAGCGTTGGCGGGTCCGATACGCACCGCAGTCACCCACAGAAGAACTTCACCCCTACTTTCTTGAAGCAATAAAGAACCTTGACATCGTTGAATATTATCTGGACTGTTCGGTGCTCCCGGACCCGCAGACCGAAAACGAACTACGGAAGTATTGGGAGGGATTGCATGAGCGACTGGAAAAAGAGGAACGACGATTGGCGTGATGAGGACGAACTGGAAGAAGAGGAAGAATGCGAATGCCCTTGGGTAGACAGCAAGGGCAAAGTGCGTGAAACCGCTTACTGCCAGTACCTTTTAGAGAAACACCCCATGATGTGCCTGAAACAGAAGCTGTTCGACCAGAACGGCGAGGTAGACGAGGACGCACTGCTCTACGAAGTCCACAGCGACCTCCGTGACTTTGTGCTCGACAACCTTGCCAAGAAGGAGAAGCAGGTTCTGGACGCACTCCGTATCGAAACCTATACCCCTGAATGGAAACCCCAGCTTGACCGCATCCATCTCCAGAACGGAACCTACTTTCTGGACGAGCGGGGATTTGTGCCGGAAAAGGAACTCTGCCTGAACCGGCTCCCCGTGGAATACCAGCCCGATGCCCCCGCACCGACCAAGTGGCTGGAATTTCTGGACGGTCTGCTCATCCCGGAGGACATTCTGACCTTGCAGGAATATCTCGGCTATCTTCTGATCCCGTCTACCAAGGCGCAGAAGATGCTGGTCATGACCGGCAAGGGCGGCGAGGGAAAATCCCGCATCGGCTTGCTGCTGAAGAAGCTGTTCGGGGAAGCCTCTCACTCCGAATCCATCCTCCGCATCGAAACGAACCGCTTTGCCAGTGCAAATCTGGAGTACAAGCTGGTCATGGTCGATGACGATCTGAACATGGTGGCTTTGCCCGAAACCCGGAACATCAAGTCCATCGTCACCGCCGAGGACCGTTTGTGCATCGAGCGAAAGAATAAGCAGGCTGTCCAAGGTCTGCTGTACGTTCGTTTCATCTGCTTCGGCAATGGCAACCTTGTGGCTGCTCACGATGACAGCGACGGCTTCTGGCGCAGACAGATCCTCATCACGGTGAAAGACCGTGACCCTGCCCGGGTGGATAATCCCTTCCTCATCGAAGAGTTGTCCGAGGAGCGACCCGGCATCCTGCTGTGGATGCTGGAAGGTTTGCACCGTCTGCTGGCGAACCGCTATCAGTTCACCATCAGCGAGCGCTCCATCCAGAACCTCGAAGCAGCCATGGCGGACAGCGATAACCTGACCCAGTTCATGCAGGCCAGTGCGTATGTCCGCTTCAAGCCCGACACCGAGGAACGCTCCACCTATCTCTACCGCGCCTACACCAAGTGGTGCGAGGATAATCTGGAATCGCCTGTTCCGCAAAAGAAGTTCAGCCAGTTCCTGCTGAAAAATGCAGGGAAGTATGGCCTGACCTTTTCCAAGCACATCGAGGGGAAGTATCGCGGCTTCCGGGGCGTATGCGTCCACCCCGCCTTTGCTGCGGCATAAAACACACGAAAAGTGAAAATCTCCCGCCCTACGCGCCCCAAAGCATTTGTTTTTACCTGTTATCGCCGTTTTCTCCGGGCGCGTATCTGCCCTTTCCGGGCGGATGTGGGGCGGGAGAGAAACCAGGATGCGCCCCAAGAGGGCGCGTGCATCCCAGCCATGCGCCACATAAAATCAACACAGAAAGGTACTTTTGTGTGGTTTGGGGCGCGTGGGGCGCGTAAATTCAAGTTCTCGCACTTTTTTGGGCTGCTGCTTCGGGTCAGGAGCGGCAGGCCCTTACATATTTACCGGCCCACAGGGTGCAGCTCAACCGGAGCTGCGCCGGGTCTGGAGAAGTGCAAAGGAGACATGCCTATGACGAATGTCCGCAAAAATTCCGCTAAACTGACCCGTGAGGACTTGAAAATCGCGCCCGAATCCCCTACAATGAAATTGTCCGAAACCCCTGCCGTAGAACCTTCTGACCAGACCAGCAAAACCGTCCGACACGCCCCGCTCGTTTACCGGGTGGAGGAGATCGCCCAACTGTTGGCGATCTCCAACCGTGCTGCGTACAATCTGTGCAACACCACGAAAGACTTCAAGGTGATCCGCCTCGGTACCAGCATCCGGGTAAGCAAGCAGAGCTTTGACGATTGGTTTGCAGCGGTCTGAGGGAGGGAACATCTATGGCATCTATTCTCAGGCGCGGAGATTCCTACTCCGTTCGTTTCAAATACAAAGACCATGCTGGCCGGATCTGTGAAGGCTGGGAGAGTTTCAAAACCAAGAAGGAAGCGCAAGACCGCAAGATCTCGGTAGAGAAAGAACTCTTGGACGGTACGTTCCTCATACCCGATGCAATGACGGTAGCGGAAATGCTGTACAAGTGGCTCCCCATCCAGTCCAGCAAGCACAAGTGGGCACCCAAAACCTACACCCACACGGTAGCCATGATTCAGAATCTTGTCGTGCCCTATCTCGGCAAGAAGCAGATTCAGAAGGTTCAGACGTATGACCTCGAACAGTTCTACGCCACGCTGAGCCGGACACCGCGCGGACTGTATAAGCAGGGTGTCAAGCAAACGCTCACCGACAAACAGAAGCGGCAGTTTCTGACGGGTGCTTCCATCCGGGAAGTCCACGCCATGCTCAAGACTGCTTTTTCCTATGCCGTTGAGTGGGGTCTGCTCCTCAAGTCACCGATTCCGAGAAAAGCCCCGAAATCGACCTCGGAAGAACGTGCCATCTGGGACGAAAAGACCATGCTTGCTGCGTTGCAGACCATGACCGACCCTACGCTCCACCTTGCTGTTCATCTGAGCATGATTCTCTCGCTGCGTGTCGGAGAGATCCTTGGCTTGCAGCCGGGAGACATCGACTTTGATGCAGCGGATGGACGTGGGACCATCACGGTCGGCAGGAGCTTACAGCGCACCGAAAAGGCTGCACTGGAAAAGACCGACCCGAATCAGATCTACCACATCTTCCCCGACCAGCGTGAGGGCAGCAGCTCCGCACTGGTGCTGAAGAAGCCGAAAACCAAGAAATCCAGCCGCACCCTTTATCTGACGAGACCCTTGAAAGAGGAACTGCTGGCTTGGCTGGAAAAGCTCCGTCAGGACGAGCTTGCCATGGATGGCAGATATCGCAACTGTGGCCAGCTCTTCCGCCTGCCCAACGGTATGCCTGTTGCCCCGGAAGCCCTTTCTAAATGGTACCGCACTTGGCGTGCAGAGCACCCGGAGTTTGAGAAGATCGTGTTCCACGGTCTGCGCCACTCCAGTGCCACTTACCAGTTGATCGAATCCGGCGGCAACATCAAAGCCGTGCAGGGCAACACCGGTCACGCCACCACCGGCATCCTGATGGACACCTACGCCCACACGCAGGACAAGCCCCGGTTGGAGCTGGCTGAGAAGCTGGAAGCAGACTTCTATTCACAGGACATCGGCTCCCCCAAATCCGGCTCTGTGCCGGTAAAAGAAAATCTGCCGGACAGCATCCAGATCACCCCGGAAGGGATGCTGAAAGTTGTCCGACAGATGAACCCCGAGCAGCGGCGTGAGTTCACCCGCCTGCTGTTCGCCTGAAAAAAGTATGGAAAAAACGCTCACGATGCACAGAATGCAGACAATGCAAGGAAAAACACGGCTTTCCCGCCGGTGTGCAAAAACAGTGCAGAAACCGTGCACTTACTCTGGGACAAATGAAAAATGATAGTTTTAACCACTGACTTGATGGCGATTTGAGTGACCACAAAGGTAAATTTGATACACGGAAAGAAGAATGCCCACTCGTCTGAGGAGTTCTCAGGGGAGTGGGCATTTCTGTATAATGGCATTTTGTATATGTCACTTGCCACTTTTAGCATGGAGGCTGCCATTTGGGAAATGAAGTTTCCACTTTTTATATGGCAAGTTTCTGCGCTTTCCGCATTGCTTTTCACATTTTCCGTACAACTCCATGGTGCTGTCCGCGGTCTCTGGCGGCTGCTTTTCTCCACAAAGCATGACCTTGGCAGAGAAAACGCCATTCTGATGGGTAAATGTGCTTGCACCGCCGGTCTTTTCTGCAATATGCTGGACAGACTGGATGCCGATCCCGTTTTCCTTTCGCTTGGACGAGCGGAAGAGCCCGCTTTTTTCGTGAACTGCGCCGTCAAATGCGTTTTCCACTTCGACCAGAAGAAGCCGCTCGGCATGGACATACGCGGTGATCTCGATCTTCCGCCGGGCGGGTGCGGTGCGCAGGCTGGCTTCGAATGCGTTTTCCAGAAGATTAGACAGCACCAGACACAGATCGATCTCGTCCACAGGAAGCACCTGTGGTAAGTCGAGTTTGGCACAAAAGGGAACACCCTCACGCTTTGCAAGGGCACAATAATAGCCGACAACACTGTCCGCTGCACGGTTTTCGCAGAAATTCATATCCAGATCCGGGATCCGGGAGACCGTTTTTGCAAGGTAAGCCTTCAGGTTATCCAGATCTCCTGCCTCGGCCAGTGCGGAGATCTGATTCAGCTGGTGGCGCATATCGTGCCGCGCCTGCCGGGCTTCTTCAATGGCGGCTTTCAGGCTTTCATAGCGCTGCTGCTGCATGGAAAGAAACTGGTTTTCCTGCTGCAATCTCGCATTCCGGTTAAGGCTGTTTGCCATCAGCAGAAAGATCGCATTGAACATGAACATCAAAAACAAAAGCGCGATGCTCATAACGATGTAGACCTGCAAGACCCGCCCTGTCCGGAGCGTTATCTGGTAGCGCGGGGTTATAAAAAGGTTCAGCAGGATGAACACCAGCGGCAGTACCCAGAACACATACCACGTCTGCGCAAAATTGTCATCCTCCACCATTGCGCGCACTGCGTGGGTGGCGGGATAATAGGCTGCGGCAGCGGTCAGCCAGCAGACCGCATTATAAAAAATGCAGGCGCTAAAACAGAACCACGGCTTGTCCGGCGGCAGCTGCAGCCGGATCGTGATCGCCGTACCAACGGCGCGGGACAAGCTATTCAGGCACGCAAATACCGCGCAGACCGCCAGCGCGATGGTCCCGGATTTCCAGAGAGAGAGCCGCAGCGTTTTGAGATACAGGAAAATTGTCACAATCGTTATGAGCAGCAAGGGGAACGCGGTCGAGAGACCGAAATGATAGCAAAACAGCCCGCCGCCAAGGCAAAGCCCGAACAGCAGCGGCACCTCCCATACCGCAAGCTTTGCGGAAGACTGCTTCAGATAGGAGCGCACCGGAAAATACGCGAGCAGCAGGCCGGGAAACACAACGGTAAGCTCCAGGATCGGGCGCAGAACATCCTTCAACCCACACGCCCCCTTTGCAGCAGAAATTCCATAAACGCCTGTCGGGCGGCTTTCAAAAGCTCCTGACTGACATAGACCTGGCTGCCGTCCGTCATACAGAAGGCGGCATCCTGAAAATCGGCAGCATTCTCCATATTGATGATCGTACCGCGGCCACAAACAAAAAAGCGCGGGTCCTTTTTGAGCGGCTCTGTGAATGCCTTGAAACTCTGGCGCATGGCAAGCGTTTTGCCGGCAGTGGTGCGGATATTGATGATGTGGGCGAAATGCTCGGCGGATATGATATCACGATAGCGCAAATGGATGTCGCTGCCATCCACCTTCACCGTCAAAACCGGCTCCGGGCGGGGGAGTTTTGCGAGCATTTCATCCAACAGACCGGACAACTCGGCCTCTGAAAAGGGCTTGACCAAATAATGAAATGCCCGTACCTGAAACCCCTCGAGTGCATGGTCTGTCGAGGTGGTGGTAAAAACCAGAAGACAGTCTGCGTCTGTTTTCCGAAGTTCCTTTGCCGCGTCCATGCCGCTTAAACCATCCATGTAAATATCCAAAAATGCGGCGGTAAAGCGCTGCGCTTCTTCTGCCGCCAGAAAAGCTTCTCCGCTGTCAAATTCTAAAAGCTCTGCTTCTGTACCGCGCTGGCGCAGCTGCCGTGCCAAGCGCTCCTTCAGCAGCGTGCGCTCCGTACCAAGGTCATCGACGATCGCAAATCTCATGCTGTACCAAGAAGCTATTGTTATAGCTTCCAACCTCCTTTATAAACTCTTTCATCCTGATTATAGCACAGTTGCCCGGTTATGTCGCAGCCGAAAATGGGATTTCGTGACGGAAAAGGGGCTTTCGTGCTAAATGGCTTGAAAAGACCATGCCTGTCCGTATACTGAAAGCAGAGAACGCCAACGACGGCGCAAGAGAAAGGAGGCACGCTGTGTACCGAATTGCCGTGCTGACAAGCAGCAGGGCGCAGGAAGCTTTTTGGGCAGAGCAGATCTCGCGGTTCTGCGCCGAACATTGCTTGTTCCCGAAAATGGACTGTTACCACGATCAGGAAAGCTTTTTTGAGGCTGCACGCAACGAGCCGCTGACAAATGCCGTGATCGCCCTGCCGGGGGTCGACGGATTGAATGCAGTAGAGCATCTGCGCGCGCTTTGTCCACAGACACGCATTATCTGGTGCAGCGATCTGGATTTTTCGCTCCATGCCTTCCGGTTGCGTGCAGACTATTTTCTGCTGGAGCCGGTGACCGAAGCCGCCTTGCGGCAGGGATTCCGCATCTGGCTGGATGGAAAAAAATCAGGCGGAGCAGCACTGGTCTGACCGCAACGAACACAACAAGGAGAACTGTTTATGAAAAAGAGAAACATCGTCCATTCTGCGTTAAGCCTGTCGCTGACCGCAGCATTGTGCCTTTCCATGGCTGCCTGCGGCGGAACACAGACGCCGGCAGACAGTGCTGCCGCTTCGCAGCCCGCTGCCCCGTCCGCTGCGGTACAGCCCTCTTCAGCGGAACAAGCCTCTGCGGCGCTGCCGGTAAAGGCTCTGAACCCCAAGCAGGTAGAGGAAAACCCTTACATGGCCAAGAGCGATGCAAACATTCATCACGATGGCTACAACACCGACTCGACGGATGAGATCCTGCCGCTTGCGATCTATCCCGAGATCAACGTTTCCTATGAGACAACGAATGCAAATGCTTCTCCCGCTATCTATTTTGACAGCTACGGCCATGCCGTTGTGCCGCTGCTGGGCGGCATCGCCATCCGCGACCTGAACGCCGAAGAAACAAAAACGCTCGGCTATTTCTCGCCAAAGAAGCATGACGGCGGCGGTTACGTTATCCAGAGCTCCTATACCTTCATGGACGCGTCCAACCGCATCGTCTGCCCCACGAGCAACAACCATGTGCTGATGCTCCGTGCAACGGATGAAAACGGCAATGTTCTGCCGGAATTTGAAAAGGTGCTGGACATTGATATCAAAGCTGCTGCCGAGGCCGCGCTTGGAAAAGAGCTGACGCAGAATCTTTTGTCCGTGGTCTTTGATTATGACGGAAACCTCTGGTTTGCAACGGGCGGCTTCCGCATTTATCCGCAGCGCCAGCAGCAGGGCGTCATCGGCTATATTGCCCGCTCGGCCATTGATGCGATCCTGAACGGCGAGCAGACAGACCTTTCAAAGGCTGTTTTTGTCCACGAACTGACCCCCGGCGAGGGCGCTGAAAACGGCATCGCCGCCTCCAAGGACGGTGCGGTGGTCCTGACCAACCAGAACTGCTATCTTCTGCGCGCAGAAGAAGGCGTAGACGTTGTATGGTGCACGCCCTATGAGAGCGCGGGTGCAAAGGTGAGCGGCGAAGGCGATAAGACCACCGGCGGCGGTCTTGCATGGGGCGGCGGCTGCTCTCCCACACTGACACCGAACCTTGTGCTGTTCACCGACAATCAGGATATCGTAAACCTTCTTGCGCTCGATATGAAGACCGGCGAGGTCGTGGCAAGCGCCCCGGTGCTGGATGACCTGCCCGAGGGCTATCAGGTAGCCGTTGAGAACTCTGCCATCGTCTATGACGACGGCAATGGCACCGTCAGCACCATCGTCTGCAACTGGTTCGGTGCGGGCAATGCAGGTCTGGCTGATCCCAACAACGACTCCTCCATCCAGAGCTACGCCAATATTTACGACCAGAACTGGCTCATGAAGGGCAACGTTATGATCGCCCCCGGCATCGAGCGCATGGACACCGTAAAGACCGCAAACGGCTACGAGATGAAGAGCATCTGGAGCCGGAACGACCTGAGCGACACTTCCATCCTGAAGCTTTCCACCGCAACGGGCTATATCTACGGCTATGTGCAGGATGTGACCACCGGGATGTGGCAGTACATCATTCTGGATTTTGAAACTGGCGAGACTGTTTTCACGATGGATGTTTCCAACAAGTACGGCTATAACAACATGGCCATTGGAATGTATGCCGGCAACAGCGGCAATGCGCTCTACTGCCCGACAGGCTATCTGGAACTGCTTCGTTTGCAGGACCGTTTCGTTTATCTGCCCGAAATGCCCTACCGCAAGGTCGATCTTGATCAGGCAGCAAGAAATGTCCTCTCGCAGGAACAGTTTGCGCAGGACGGCGGCGAAGGCACCGTTGCAAGCTGGCGCAACACTGTGACCGTCCGCAACGTACATCCCAACACCACGGTAGCTTTCCGCATGAATAACCTGTCCGGCAGCACCTCCGGTCTGACCCTCTACGCCTATGGCGTGGACGGCAAGCTGGCAAAGGTCGATCCTGCACTGTGGTCGATCACAGACGAGGACGGCAAGGCTGTAACGGAACTTACCGCCGGTACGCTCTATGAGCTGCGCGTGACCGTCGCCGATGGCGGCGCTCTTGACCTGAGCGAGACGGAAAAGGAGATCAGGCTCTCCGTTGTACTCGGAAAATAAACATAAAACGCCCGCCCACCGTGTCCAAATCTCCACGGTGAGCGGGCGTTCCGCTTCCTTTTGAAGGCAGACCGCAAAGCCTATCAAGATCAAAAGCAGGTTCAAAAGGGGACAGCGGCGTGTTCCTTGCAGCGCAGCCATGCGGACAGGACGGTGCTGACCGCCATGGGCAGATAAGAGAACGCCACGATGCGGAAGTACCCCGCCCCCACACGGAGGATGGCGTCATCTGCCGTATAAAGTCCCAAGACCTGCGCCGGGAAGCCCCCTGCCGTCAGCAGAAACAGTGCTGCCAGCACACCCCCGCAGACAAGGCTTACATCCAAACTGCGCCACGCCTCGGTGTGCTCCTCCGCACCCAGAAACTGTGCGATCAGAATGCCGGCATCGCAGGGGGTGCCGTCCCGCAGGGCTTCAAGGCGGCGGATGGCAGTCCTTGCCCGGAGCGCCGCATCCTGATGAATGGTGGTCAGAGCGGGAACGCTTTCCCGGCTTGCCAGTGTATATGCAACACGCAAAGTCCTGATGCGCTATTTGCGCCGCCGCCCTGCCTGCGCTACATCCGACAGAGTATTTTTGCAAAGCAACCTGAAACCCATTACGCAGGTAACGATAAAGCAGCTGTTCAAAAAGCTGAAAAGGAAAACAGAAATTCCGCGTTTACACCCGCACCTGCTGCGACATACGTTTGCTACACGCTACTTGGAAAACGGCGGTGATATATACAGCCTGCGGGAAATTCTGGGCCACACAAGCTTGACCATGGTGCAGAAATACCTGCACCTTACACAGCAAAAAACAACGCAAAGGTTCCCGAATTTCAGCCCTATGGACAGAATCAGCCGAAAGACAGCATAAAAAAGCACCAGACAGCGTTAAAACTGTCTGGTGCTTTTTGGTGCGCCCGCGGGAATTCGAATCCCGGACACCCTGATTAAAAGTCAGGTGCTCTACCAACTGAGCTACGGGCACAAATACTCA
>OFMQ01001586.1_pt1 | contig 11103 bp, 7 predicted proteins | sample 1541851 | NCBI WGS metagenome assembly OFMQ01 (sample SAMN04209227, study PRJEB22552) | human gut metagenome | biome: gut; material: feces | host: Homo sapiens | place: USA: Oklahoma | reverse complement strand
AGATACCGCAGAAACAGAAGAAAAAGAGGGTCGACAGAAATGCGTGTTTGCTTGTGTTTATTCTGATTTTTTCCGGAATACTGACTTTTCTTCTGCTGACAGCGAGAGATAATAGCAAGCTGAACAGTACTCTGGATGAGACCTTTGATTTTGTAAAAAACCGAATTGAAAGTTATGAGATTTATAACACCAATGATCAGGTGAAAAGCCTGGTACGTCTTTTGGACAAAACAACAGAATTAAGCAGAGTCATAGAACAGGAAGGAAATCTCAGTACAGAAATGCTAGACGAATATGCCAGGGAACAGCGCCTGACAGGAATCCTTGTACTGGATCAGAATCTGAAGGTGACAGAACAGAGTGCAAAAGATGGAGATACTATGTCGCTGTGGCAGAAGCTGATCAAAAGTGATTATGTACGTGATATTGCAGAGCATCCGGAAAAGACTTATACCACTCGTCTGAGAAATAAAGGAAAGATCTATGATTTTGCGGCAGTGGCAAGACAGGATGCAGCAGGTATCCTGATCACATATGCGCAGAAGGAGGAAGTAAATGAGCTTAACGGAGATCTGACGATGGCATCGTTATTTTCTGACTTTCCTTTTGAGATGAATGGAAGTGTTGTGATCTGTGATGATGATAAGGTTGTCAGTACAAACAGACAGGAGCTGACTGCCCGCTCTATAGAAGAAGCAAAAAGTCAGTATAAAAATAAATTTGAGGTAGATGAGAATGGAATTGTCCATCTTCGTTCAGAGACAGGAAACTGGTTCGGACGTCGGGAGAAGATCAAAGACTACGATGCATATATCTTTTTCCCGGAAAGTCAGGTGTACATCACACGAAATATTATATGTGTGATTTATGTGCTGCTTGCACTGCTCCTTTTCTTACTTTATCGGGTGAACAGGAGCAGAACAGAAAAGAGAAGTATCCTTCAGGACCAGAAAAGACTTCGGGTGATCAATGCACTGGGGCATGCATATGCCTCTATTTCTCTTGTGAATCTAAAAACAGAGGAAATCGAAATCCTGAAATCTTCAGGAAATATGAAGCCAGATCAGAAAGGGGATATGCTTTTCAAAGCGCATCAGGAAGAACTTATAAGGCAGGTGATTGCAGAGCCATTTCAGAAGGCATACTGGGAATTTGTCGATATAAGTACGGTGGCAAAACGTCTGGAAGAACGTGAAACGCTGAGTTTTACAGCTCGGACAGTGGATGAAAGATGGATGACAATGATCATTGTGCCACAGGGATATGATAAAGATGGGAAATTGTGTACAGTTCTGGTTGCAATCCGTGATGCGACAGAAGAAAAAGAACGTGAGATTGCGCAGGATAGGAATCTGAGAAATGCACTTGCGGCTGCAGAACATGCGAACAGGGCGAAGACTGTGTTTCTGAATAATATGTCTCATGATATCCGCACGCCGATGAATGCGGTCATTGGATTTACTGCGCTTGCGACAACACATATTGACAATAAGGAGCTTGTTCTGGATTATCTGAAAAAAATCCATATATCCGGTCAGCATCTGCTCAGCCTAATCAATGATGTGCTGGATATGAGCAGAATCGAGAACGGTTCCGTACGGATTGAATATACAGTTGTACACCTGCCGGATATCTTGCATGACTTAAATACAATTATACAGGAATCTGTACATTCTAAACAGCAGGAGTTTTATATTGATACACAGGATATACTCCATGAAGATATCATTACCGACAAGCTGCGCCTGACGCAGGTGCTTCTGAATATCAGCAGTAATGCTGTGAAATTTACACCGGTCGGGGGTACGGTTAATATTCGTGTTTCTGAGAAATCATGCAGAAGAGACGGATATACAACAGTGGTATTCAGTGTCAAGGATGATGGAATCGGGATGTCACCGGAGTTCCGGGAGCATGTGTTTGATTCTTTTTCCAGAGAACATACCGTTACGGAAAATGGGATCGGAGGAACCGGTCTCGGAATGGCAATCACCAAAAACATTGTGGATATGCTGGGCGGTACGATTCATGTTGAAAGCGAAGTTGGAAGGGGAACGGAGTTTACGGTTATGCTTGAATGTGAAATATCAGAGATGACTGTGAAGGAGGAACCTGATCCGGAGCAAAGAGAGCCCCTTAAGAATGAGAAGCAGAAAATCCGGGCAGAAATCCAGAGGCGTTATGAAGGGAAGAAAGTTCTTCTTGTAGAGGATAATGAGCTGAACCGGGAGATCGCAACAGCGATCATGGAGGAAATTGGTCTGGATGTGGATTGCGTTGAGGATGGTACAGATGCTGTGAATATCATGTCATCTGCAGAAGGCAGAAAATATGATCTGATCTTCATGGATATTCAGATGCCGAAGATGGATGGATACACCGCAACCCGGGAAATCCGTACATTGAATGATCCGAAATGCGCAAATATACCAATCATTGCGATGACTGCCAATGCTTTTGAAGAAGACCGTAAAAAGGCAATCAAAGCGGGTATGAACGCTCATATTGCCAAACCAATCAGCGCAGATATAATTCTGGAAAATCTGGAGAGAATGCGCTAAAACAGAAAGTATTTTAATGAACCTGCTGAGAAAAGTTAAAAACTTTTCAGCAGGTTTTAATTTATCCAAAAAATTACATGCATACTGTCAGAAGTGCTAGTGTAAATATCTGAGCGTTCACGTATAATGTAGATAAACAAAAAATCTTCTCACAAAATTAAGTAAAAAAGAGTCCGAGGAGTACATTAAAAAAGAAAGGAGATGTTTGTATGAGTAAAAAAATGAGGTTGTGGATGGCAGGAACAGTAGGAGTCTTAATGGCAGGCTTTATGAGCGTAAGTGTTTATGCCCTTGAAGAAAAGGATGTTATTGGAACCTGGTATGTAAATGAGCTTTCTATGGGCGAAGGTGCATCCTTTCATCCGGGGGCAATGGGAATGGAAGTGACCGTGGACATTAAAGAAGACGGTAAAATGGAAACAACAAGTTCTGTTTATGGGGAAGAGCCTGAAGTAGATGAATCAGAGTGGAAAATAGAAAATGATAAAATTTTGATGACTCATAATGATCAGACAGAAGAATGTGAGTACAAGGACGGTAAGATAACCTTAACAGCAGATGGAACGACAATGATCCTGAGTCAGGAAAAGGAAGAGTATGAGCCTTATGTACCGGGCAAACCGGTAGAAAATCCAACCATGAAGGATTTTGAAGGAGAATGGAGCTGTACTCTGATGGAAGCATTTGGAATGCAGATGCCGGTTAATGATGACTTTACAGGATTTGAAATGAGTATGTCTGTGGAAGACGGAAAGGCTGAAATTATCTTAATAGAGAGCGGAGAAGAGACAAAAGTAGAACTTCAGGGCGACGTGGAAGGAAACGCACTGGTATTAAAGGCTGTAACAGAGGATGCGGCAGGAACTATGTTTTTCAGTCTTGATAATATGAAGTTCAATTTACTGGATGATGGAAAACTGTGTTTGATAGCAGAAGACGATGCAGAGGAATCTGATGACGGCGAAGAAGCAGACGATTCTGAAACAGATGAAGTTGATTTTTCCGTAAAGACATATTTTGAAAAAATAATTGTTACAGAATAAGGTAAAATATTGCCGCACCATTCCGGTGAGGCAGTATGGGTTTTCAGATAAAAAAGGAGGATAGGGTATGGGATTATTTGATAAGAAAATCTGTGACATCTGCGGAGAGAAAATTGGGTTATTGGGAAATCGAAAACTGGATGACGGAAATCTGTGTAAGGATTGTGCGAAAAAATTATCACCATGGTTTGAGGAGCGGCGGCATAGTACGGTAGAGGATATCAAACGCCAACTGGAATATCGTGAAAAAAACAAAAAAGCGGTAATGGACTTTTGTATAACCCGTCAGATCAATACCAGAAATTACAATGTTTTTATTGATGATAATAAAGGAAATTTTACTGTTGCACGGAAACTGGATGTCAATGAAAACCCGGACATAGTTCCTTTATCAGCCATTGTACAGTGCAGAGTTGATGTAGATCAACAGCAGCATGAGGAAACATATACAAAGGATGGAGAAACTGTAAGTTATCAGCCACCGGTATATAAATATGAATTTGATTATACCATGCGTATTAAAGTGAGAACCCAGTGGTTTGATGATATGGATTTTCGCTTGAATACTTTCTCCATAAGCAGTGACAAAAGACGAGAACTGATGGAAGTGGAGCAGACCGCTTATCAGATTATTGCGGCACTGACACCAAATGCAGCGGGAATGCAGCCTGGAATGACCGGGATGAACATGAACGGAGGGATGCAGTCTGGGATGCCGGGAATGAACATGAACGGAGGAATGCAGCCCGGAATGTTCGGAATGAACATGAACGGAGGAATGCAGCAGACGGGAATGTCAGAAACGAACATGACCGGAGGAATGCAACAGAATAACAGTTCGTGGAAATGCCAGTGCGGTGCAGAGAATACCGGAAAGTTTTGTGAATACTGTGGTCAGCCAAGACCGTTTTAAGCAATGGGAAACAGAGTGGACAGGATTGTTCACTCTGTTTGTGATAAAAACTCTGAAAATAGATGATTCTTCTGAAAACTATATGATAAAATGGTGCTTTATAGTATAATTATTACAAAAATAGGTTGGGTGTGTTTGAAAAATCATTCCTGCAAATTGTGACGCACATCTTGCGTAAAGCATTTTTCAAACCCGCTCCGGTAAGAGAGGAACTTTCATGACATACAGTAAAAAGAGGACTCTGTCATATGGAGTGATTCTGATAAGTGTGTTGCTGGCTTATTTCTGCAGGCAGGTGAGAACGGAAAATGTTTTTATGAGAAATCTGGCAGATCAGTGTCGTAGCTGTATTTATCTGGGAATGTACTGTGCCTGGGTGATTTATCTGAGAAAACATGTAGTACATAAAAAAACGCGCAGATGCCTGACTGCAATTGGCTGTCTGATGGTATTCTGGTTCTTTGTGCGGACAGTAAAATTTCATATTTTTCATGATCCTCTTGGAGAACATATCTGCTGGTATCTATATTATATTCCCATGATTCTGATTCCGGTTCTGGGTTTGGCAGCAGCAATGTTTTTGGGCGAAAAGGAGGAAGAGAAAACGGTCAGAAAGGTTATAATTTTATTGACCGTGGCAGCGATATTGATCGTAAGTGTTTTTACAAATGATTTGCATCAGCTGGTATTTCGTTTTTCCAAACAGCCCCCATTTTCGGATAAAGATTACAGCTATGGTATTGTTTTTATGGTGATTCAGGGATGGATCTTGATTTGTCTGACAGGGATGGAAATCATTCTGATCAGAAAAAGCAGAATTCCGGGAAAGAAACAGTTCTGGCTGCCGGTGATTCCGGGAATATTACTTCTGGAATGGAATATCGGAAATATACTCCGCCTGCCTTTCATCAAAATCATTGCAGGGGATATGACGGCAGTGTGATGCCTTTTAATGGCAGCAATTTTTCAGGGTTGTATATTATGTGGATTGATACAGACCAATAATCGATATTTTGAATTATTCCAGACTTCCGGAGGACTGGATGCAGAGATTACAGATTATTCTTTTCTGCGCTATTATCATTCCGGCGATTTTCCCGAACTGTCGCCTGAACTGCGTAAAATCATAATAGACAGATCATCAGTACAGGAACAGGGAATCCGGATCAACCATATTCCTATAAGGGGAGGACATTTGTTTTGGTCAGAGGATATTTCGGTACTGCTGGATCAGTATCAGGATATTCGGGAACAGCAGGAGGAACTGACTGCCAGAAACCGTCTGTTACAGAAAGCTTATCAGAAAGAGGCTGAGCGGAGAAAAACAGAAGAACAGAACCGTCTGTTAAATATGATACAGAATCAGACAGCCGGTCAGCTGGAATTGCTGTCACAGTTTATGGATCAGCTGGAACGGACAGAATCAAGGGAACAATATGATTGGATTCTCGGTAAAATTGTAGTTGTTGGTACGTATTTGAAGCGGAGAAAGAATCTGGTGCTGACACAATATGCATCAGATGGAAATCTGCTTACAATGGAAGATCTCAGACAAAGCCTGGCAGAATCCTGTGACAGCTTAAAATTATGCAGGATCCGGGCTGCTTACTACGTGGAAAATGTGGATGTGCGGCTGAATGCAGATGATATACTAAAATGCTATGACATCTTTGAATGGCTTGTGGAACGATTGGTTGATACCATGCAGTCTGTTTTTTACCGTGTGTCGCAGATTGATGATGCCTTGCGGGTTTCAGTTCATATTGTATCAGAGGCGGATCTGCGTGGATTCATATCGGAAAGGCCGGAATTAAAAGTGCAGCAGGAAGATGAAAACGAATGGTTTATCAGATGTATCGTCTTCAGAAAGAGAGGCGGAAGATGATCAGTTTTGTGGAATGCAGTATGGCAATACAGAATGTTCTGATGATTCTTCTTGAAATCTGCATGATTCTGGAATTAATCCTCCTGCTGGTAAGAATCACCTGCTTTTCCGGGAAAAAGAAAATCGTAACGGTAGTGGCTGTCTTTGTTGTTTCCTTCATGTTCATGGGCGCTCTGATGAATGATCACAGATATTGCCTGGGAGAAAGTTCCTATCAGCCAATGCTTCAGGGTTATCCGGTCAGTGTTTTCATGACGGTGGTTATAGGATTATTGCTTTATCTTTGCTGGGTGATCCGGAGCGAGAGACGCAGATATCATCATTCCCTGTCTTACTGGTCCGTGAATGAAGCTGTGAATGATGTTCCATGTGGGGTCTGTTTTTCGGATCCTCTTGGAAGGATTGTTTTGTGTAATACCAAGATGCAGGAACTGAGCAGAATCATGACAGGTTCTTATCTGCAGGATTACGAGGCATTAAGGAAAGCAATGAATGGGAGACCTGAATCGGAAGGTTTTCGCAGATTGAGCAAAGACAGTAATGTGTTTTATTTTCCTGATGGTTCCGTCTGGATGTTTCAGGAATATAGTCTGCAGGAGCCGGATTGTGCAGGATATCTGCAGACAGTGGCAGTTAATGTATCAGAAATTTATTACAATGGTGAAAAAATCAGGGCAAACAATGAAAAGCTGGAAATCCTGAATCATAAGCTGGAGGAGATGTACGAAAAAATCGGAGATAAAATCAGAGAGCAGGAGACGCTTGTCATGAAAATGCAGGTTCATGACAATTTTGGACGAAGCCTTCTGTCAATACGCAGAATATTGGAAAGGAAAGAAGATCCGGATAAAATGGATAAACAGTTGTCTGTATTGAAACATCTGGTTTATATTCTTACCGGTTCTGCTGTTGAGAGTATGGAAGAAGTATATAAAGATACGGTCAGACATGCAGAAGAGCTTGGAATTTCAGTTCAGATCAGTGGGAATTTTCCTTTGCATCCATCTTACAGGCTGCTGACAGACAGGGCAATCCGTGAATGTGTGACAAACTGTGCCAGACATGCCCATGGCAGCACTGTTTGGGTGAAGATAGACAAAAATGCAGATGAGTATACTGTCCAGATTACCAATGATGGAGAGGTGCCTGACAAAAATGCAGAAGAAGGCGGTGGTTTATCTGCACTGAGAAAGGCAGCTGAATCAGGAAAATGCAGGATGCAGGTTTCTTTTTCCCCTGAGTTTTGTCTGATATTGAAAATGCCACTGACAGAAAGGATGGGATTCGATGGTACGGATACTGATAGTAGAAGATCAGAAGATCATGCAGAAGTATTTTGAATATATTATTATGCAGGAGCCGGAATTCCGACATGTCCAGACAGTTTCAGATGCACGTGAAGCTGTAAAAATCTGTGATTATTCGGCAATTGATCTTGTGATTATGGATGTGCAGACGTTTCATAATCATGATGGACTCAGTGCCGGAAAAGTGATCAGGGAGAAGTATCCCTATACAAAGGTATTGATCGTTACTTCCCTGATCGATCCCAAGGTGCTGGAAAGGGCAAAAAGTGGATGTGCAGACAGTCTCTGGTATAAGGATCACGGGGAAGAGGAAATACGGAGTGTGATCCACAGAACGCTAAATAGTGAGCAAGTATTTCCGGATGTGACACCGAAGGTGGAGCTTAATTGGATCACAAGTGGCGATATCAGTCCCAGACAGCTGGAGATGCTCCGCCTGTATATCCGTGGAATGTCATATTCAGAAATTGCGCGGGAAATGAAATGCTCTACCTCCGGGGTGAGATGGAATTTTCAGGAAATGATCGCCAGGGCAGGATACAGCTGTAAAGAAGATTTGATAGCGGCTGCACTGGAAAGTAAGTTGATCGTAACTACGTTAAAATAGCAAGTTTATAAACTGCGAAGTTATTCTGTTATGAGCAGAAAGCGAAGCGGAGTGCAAATATCCGTTTGATAAGAAGGGAGATGAGAGTATGAAAAAATATTCGGTTGCTGTATGTGTTTGTGCGGTACTGTTTTCTGTTGGTATTCATGGCGGAGGTATGAGAGAAGTATTTGCCAGAGCACCTGGGGCAGATGAGAATCTGACAATTCTGCAGGACATTATCAGGGAAAATGAATGTCAGGCCGGAATGGCATTTCTGGGATATACCTATGAAGGTGCAGAGGCAGCAGAGATACTTGAATATACCAGACAGGGAGAAGTGGCAGCTGCGTATCCTTTTTTACAGGATGGAACAGTGGTTGATGCAGGGGGATATGAGATTTATGCCATTGTCCCGGGGGATGATTGCAGGGTCAGCGTTTATCCGGCTCAGCCTACGGAAGAAGGGGAATATCTGGATGATCTGAACGCCCCATATTATACGGGGAGGGAGAATGAAATCATTATCCTGCGCTGCAATGTGAGTGAGATTCATTCCAATGTGATGGTTTCTGTACAGAAGCAGAATATGAGTGTGCAATACCATCCTATGGTGTCGTTAAAGGATGGACATCTTGCAGCAGAAACCCACTGCTATGATTTCTCCATATATTATAATTGGGATGAGTATGATCCGGAATATAATCCGGTGCATGAATCAGAGTACGATTCAGAGTGTAATCCGGAGCATGATTCAGCATTGAATATAAAGATTGCCAGAGAACAGCTCTCAGAAACAGATGAAGTCAGCTATTACCTTGGTCTTGGGATGTCTCTGTGGTATACAGGCACTGAGGAGTACATTGAAGGAAGAAATTGTCCGGTATTTGTTCTGGGAACGGATCATGAGGATCATTTTACAAAAGAACATTATTATGCAGTAGGAGACAATGTGGTTTATTATTATGATCCGTCAGGTGATGCATGGCTTCTGCTGGGGGCAGGCTGACAGAAGCTTTACCAATATATTATAGAATTTTGATTAATCAGAGAAAGAGGAAACAGACATGAATGATTTTTTGACAGAAAAAAATAAAAAAGCAGGGGTGTTGGGAAAACTGAAGTGGGTTCTTTGTGGCTTCTGCATGCTTTTATCCCTGGGAGCTATTGGTGCATCGGAGAAGTATATTGGTGAAGGACGCTGGGGAATGGCGGCAACAGAGATCCTGCTCTGTCTGTTATTTTTATATCCGACTTTCAGGGAAGTTCAGAAAGCATTACGGAAGAAAAAAGCCAGGGAAATTGCCTGCTGGTTTGAATCTTATGCCCAGAATACGGTCTCATTTGAGAAACTTGAGCAGGAACTGGGAAAAGGCGCAGTAAAAAAACTGGAAAAATTTATTGCCAGGGGATATATCCGGAATATCCAGATAGACAGAGAAGGAAATTATATTATGATTACTGCACCAAACAGACGTGTAAATGAAAAGATTTATATTACAGTTACCTGTACCAGCTGCGGTGCAAAGAATCAGGTAATAAAAGGACGTCTGAGCAATTGTGAATATTGCGGACAGCGTCTTAACTCATGATACAAGTACTGTGAGAGAGGATGATCAGGAGTGTTCATAAAAACGAGAATGAATTTTGGCTAAGTTACTGTGAATGGAGTGAACAGTAACACTATTCCATCGCCGAAGGCGATTTCTAAAGATTTGAGTTTGAGAGCGTAACTGTGTGAAGGCGTTAAATCGTCATGGTTGCTATAGAATATGGTATATTGTATACAATTTGCTAATTTCATATCTTTTACAGTACAAATATCTGCACTTCATAGAATTTTAGGATGAAATCATAGAAGAAATTTATAAAATTTGCTAATAAAACTGGATAAAATGTGCATTTTATGTTACATTTAATAAGGTATATGTATTGAACTTATTTATCTGGTTTTATTAGCCCTTTTTTGAGTGCAGAGATGGAGGGAACGGATAAGAACAGATATCATAAGGATAAAATTTTATCGTGAGGAAGGTGAGCAATTGGAAAACTATACTAAGTACAAACTGAAAAGCAGTGATGAACTTGCATCAGTGCTTGACGGTAAGGACAACCTGTTTGTGATTGCCTGCAACAAATGTTTCAAAGAATTTGAAACTGTTGACGAACCGGATTGTGACGAATTCTTGAAATTCGCTGCAGATCAGGGAAAGAAGGTTACAGGCAGTGCAAAATTTGATTTCTTATGCAATAAGATGCACACAGAAAGAAAATTACAGGATCTGATTCCGGAAGGTACAGAGAATGTAGTAGTAATTTCCTGTGGCCTTGGTATTCAGACCGTTGCGGATCTGGCAGGTAAGCCGGTAGTTGCTGCAAGCAACACCCTTAACTACAGAGGTCATCATGGCATGGCACTTACCAAGAAGAGCTGTGACGCATGTGCGCAGTGTTATCTGAACATTACCGGAGGTGTCTGTCCGATCGTTGACTGTTCAAAGAGTCTTGTCAATGGACAGTGCGGTGGAGCAAAGAATGGAAAATGCGAAGTAGATCCGAATAAAGACTGTGCATGGGAGAAGATTTACCAGAGACTTGCAAAACAGGGACGTCTGGAAGAATTCTTAAACCAGCCTGTACAGGTTCGTGATTTCTCCAAAGTTAATTTCAAAGTGATCAACGACTATGTGAAGTCCATTAGAGAAGACAGACTGGACGGATATTACGGCGGTGTTCATCCATCAGAACACAAGGAATTCAGTGAACATGTTGATCTGAAGAAATTCCCGGATCCGAAGACTGTTGTAA
>OFMQ01001571.1_pt1 | contig 11183 bp, 9 predicted proteins | sample 1541851 | NCBI WGS metagenome assembly OFMQ01 (sample SAMN04209227, study PRJEB22552) | human gut metagenome | biome: gut; material: feces | host: Homo sapiens | place: USA: Oklahoma | reverse complement strand
TTGCCGCATACCGCCGCAGTGAGCTGGATGAACAGGGCGGCCCGTACCCGATTTTGTATATGCGGCGGGGGTAAAGCACTGCTCGGCATTGCCCTACGGAGCGCGCGCCAAAATTCTTTCTATTCTTATGGCGTGCAGGCCTGTTTCGTGTTATACTGTATTCATATATTTATAAATGGAAAGGCAGAGAGTTATCATGTATCAGCAAGGCGATAAAATGCTGGAAGTGCGGGAGCTGCTTGTAAAAGCGTTTGCCACCGCGTGGAAAAACAGCGACCAGAGCACCGACCGCGATACTTACATCAACAGCAGCATTACCGTGATCGATTCCATGCAGGTGCAGCCGGAAATGATTTACGCCGAAGAAGGCCAGGGCCTGACCGACGGCGAGGAACTGGACCACCTGGCAGACCTGGTGCGTGCCGATGGCACCTGGGTGTATTACGGCGTTCCGGCGGAGAACTTTTTTATTGTTACCTGGATGCCGGATGCCGAAGCAGCTGAAGCTAAGATTGCCGCCCTGCGTGAGGAAGGCGATTGTGTGGCCTGCTGCGTAGACCTTGCCGAAGAATGGAACTTTGGCTGATAAACCGCCGTGCGGCTGAAATACTTGCAGAGGGGAAGTGACCGCCTTGTCTGGCCATGAACCGCAAATCAAAATCAGCATTCCCGCGGCGGCATCCCGCCTGTTGGGGGCACTGCGCCGCGCCGGGTTTGAAGCCTATGTCGTAGGCGGCTGCGTGCGGGACAGCCTGCTGGGTCTTACCCCCCATGACTGGGATCTTTGCACCAGCGCCCTGCCGCAGCAGGGGATGGAGCTGTTCGGCGAAGAAAAATGCATTCCCACCGGCCTGCAGCACGGCACCGTGACCGTAAAGCAGGGCGGCAGGCTGTACGAGATCACCACCTTCCGCACCGAGGGGGCCTACACCGATGGCCGCCACCCGGACGAGGTGCATTTTGTACCGGATGTGCAGGAGGATCTGGCCCGGCGGGATTTTACCATCAACGCCATGGCCTATAATGAAGCCGAGGGCCTGGTAGACCCCTTTGGCGGGCAGGTGGATCTGCAAAACGGTCTGCTGCGGGCGGTGGGGGAGCCGCAGAAGCGGTTTACCGAGGATGCACTGCGCATCCTGCGGCTGTACCGCTTTGCCGCAAGGTTCGGCTTTGCGCTGGACGCTGCCACAGCCCGGGCGGCGCGGCAGCTGGCACCGCACTTGGACTGCATCTCTGCCGAGCGCATTCAGGAGGAACTGGCAAAGCTGCTGGCTGCCCCGCAGCCGGGGGCGTATCTGGAACCCGCCGTGCTGGCTGTGGTGCTGCCGGAGCTGACCCCGGCGGCGCTTGAAGCCGCAAAGCCGGTGGTGGATGCCTGCCCGGCAGGGGAGGAAAACCTGCCGGTGCGCTGGGCGGCGCTGCTGGGTGCGCTGGGCGAGGCCGACACCCGCCGGGTGCTCAAACGGCTGCGCTGCTCCAACGCCTGCATCGAGGAGACCGCCGTGCTGGTGCGGGAAACGGCAGGGGAGGGCGTGTGCGGGAGCTTTCTCCTCGGACACGAATCGGGCCATTCCATCGCCCGCCCTACTGCCTGCGGCAGCAGGGTCCCACCCCAGCGGACGGTCCTCGGAGAAACTCCCGACCCGCAGGCAAGGGTGGCAGACAGGTAACCGTCATTCAGAAAAAACAGTACGCTCTGGATGCCGGCACCTGCGCAAAATACGCTTTTCATGTTGGTTTTCTCCATGAATTTTATAACGCGGCCCAAGGTGGTGTCCCCGGTTTGCCGCGGGATCGGTCAGATGATCTGCTCCGACAGGGCTTTCAACTCTTTGCACTCGGTCTCGATGTCGTCTGCTGCAAAGATGGCGCTCACAAGGGCCACGCCATCCACACCGGTGCCCTTGAGCTGCAGGATGTTCTCCTTGTGGATGCCGCCAATGGCCACCACCGGGATGTCCACGGCATCACAGATGGCCTTCAGGGTCTCGTGGGGCAGAACGTCCACATCGGTCTTGGTATGGGTGGCAAAGGCTGCGCCCACGCCAAGGCAGTCTGCGCCGTGCTTGACGGCTTCCAGTGCTTCCTCCACACTGTGGACGGAAACGCCGATCATCATACCGTCGCCCACACGGGCGCGCACCTGCGCTGCGGCCATATCCTCCTGCCCCACATGCACGCCCTCGGCGTGGCAGCGGATGGCAATGTCCACATTGTCGTTCACAAAGAACGGCACGCCGTAGCGCTGGCACAGAGCATGGATCTCCACAGCCTCTTTCAGAAAGGCTTCGTCGTCCAGCTCTTTTTCACGCAGCTGCACACAGGTGACACCGCCCTTCAGGGCGCTCTCCACCTGTTCATAGAGGGTCTGCTTTCCCACCCATGCGCGGTCGGTGACGGCATACAGAAGCATGTTCTGCTTATCGCACTTCATAGTTTGCTCCTTCTTCCAGCTGATCCGGGGTCATATTGTAAATGGCATCGATGATATAATTGCGGTAGGTGGAGTTGCCGTCCAGCGGGGTCAGGCGCTTGTGGGCGGTCTCGCCCGCAAGGCCCATGGCGCACACTGCAGCTGCAGCGGCTTCCAGCGGATGTCCGGGGTTGGCGGTGACGAACGCCGCCGTCAGGGCCGAAAGCTGGCATCCGGTGCCGGTGATGCTGCTCATCATAGCATTGCCGTTGCGGATGCAGTAGGCTTTTTCGGCATCGGCCACGATGTCGATGGCACCGGTAATGGCAATAACGGCACTCGTCTGGGCTGCAAAGGCCTTGGCAAAGGCCACGGCACTGTCCAGATTGGCCTCAGTAACTTTATCGGCCACATCGGCATCCACGCCCTTGGTGGTTCCCGCGCCGGAGGCCAGCGTTTTGATCTCGGAGATGTTACCGCGGATCACGGTGAACTTTACGTCCCTGAGCAGGCGGAAAGCCGTGTCGGTGCGCAGGCGGGATGCACCCGCACCCACCGGGTCCAGCACCACAGGATGGCCCAGCTGGTTTGCCTTTTTGCCCGCCAGCAGCATGCTGGTGATGGTGCGGCTGTTCAGGGTGCCGATGTTGATGTTCAGACCGCCGCAGATGGTGGTGATGTCCTCCACCTCGGCGGCATCGTCGGCCATGATGGGCGAAGCACCGCAGGCCAGCACCATGTTGGCGCAGTCGTTCACGGTGACGTAGTTGGTAATGTTATGGATGAGCGGGCAGGTGCGGCGCAGGTTCTCGAATTCTGTTTTGAACATTCGGGTGCCCCTCCGTCAGGAAAGACTGTTCTGCATGGAGCGCAGTGCGCCGGAGCGCTGCAGGCTGTACACCAGCACGCCCGCAATGATGGAACCCACTGCAGTGGAGATGAGGAACGGCACGATGTAGGCATAGAACGCGATGTCGCCGGCGCTCTTGCCCATGAGGAAGATGGCCACCGGGTAAGCGCACAGGCCGCCCAGAATGCTGGTGCCGAACACCTCGCCCACCATGGTGGCAAGGATGTTTTTGGTCTTATGGTACACAAGGCCGCACAGCAGTGCGCCGAACATGCTGCCGGGGAAGGCCATCAGGCTGCCCAGACCCAGCAGATTGCGCAGCAGCGAGGCCACAAAGGCCACGCCCACGCCCCACCACGGGCCAAGCAGCACCGCGCAGGTCACATTGACCATGTGCTGGATGGGTGCACATTTGCTGCCGAACATGGGGAAGCTGAATACGCTGCCCACCACGCACAGAGCGCACAGCATGCCGGCCAGCGCCAGCTTTTTCACAGAGAGTTTTTTCATAAGGCAAGGCTCCTTTCCAAACCTGCGGAAGCAGCAAAAACCATACAGCGCCTCCGCAAACAGCCCGCACCCGGTGCCAGACCCGGCGCAGGAACTATAAGAAGCGGTCGAGACTTGCTGGTCTCCTCTCACGCCGGAACACGGCTTCCCATCGCTGACGGTTACAAAGCTCAGGGCGCTCCCCCTCAGCCCGCTGCGGCACTTCCGCAGAAAAGTACAAGGTATCCTCCTTAATGGTAATAGGTACACAACAAAAAACAGGAGACACCTTCCGCGGTGCCTCCTGCAAAAAATCATCCATTCTGACTTCCTACGGCGGCATTATCCGCATCAGGTAAAAGGGTCGAAGTTTGGGTACTTCCTCTCAGCCTGCTTTACAAGCTCCCCTGTATTTGATTGTGACTGTATTTTACACCCTTTGCGCACAAATTGCAAGAGGGGGCAAAGGCGCGCACAGCGGTTCAAAACGTTTTTCACGCAGGTTTTGGGGCGTTTCACGCAGGTTTTATTGAAAAAGAAGGTGAAATATGGTATTTTCAAGGCGGACGCATACCCCCCCGTAAGCAAAAAGGAGGAATTCCATATGAAGCAGACGACCCTGACCCAAAGGCTGCTTTCGGCCATCGTGGCGCTGTGCATGGTGCTGAGCGTGTGCGCACCCGCCTTTGCGGATGTGACCGACCCTGATATGGCCAAGGCCGCACAGTGGTGCACCGAGCAGGGCACCATGGGTGCCAAGGGCGACCGCTTCGAGCCCGAAGGCTGGACCCCGAAGTTCAAGGTGATCGAAGTGTGGAACAAGGCGTTCCCCGCAGCCTGATGCCGGCAGTGTGGATGCCGTGCTCGGTTCGGACCTTTTCCGTGAAAATGGGGCTGTTGCAAAATAGCTCTCTGAAAAAATCATGAACAAAACCCGGAACCTTTTCTCGGCCAAAACGGCTCAAAAAGGGTTCCGGGTTTTTGATGTTATACTGTTTCCGCCTTATCCGTTCCACCCTCTGGCAGAGGGGTCCAGCATTTCGGCGGCAGAGTAAATGAGGGCGTTGCAGATGGCTGCAGCCACATTGCTGCCGCCCTTGCGGCCCATGGCGGCGATGGCAGGCACGCCGTATCGCTCGCAGGCGGCAAACAGTACTTCCTTGCTTTCCACCACATTCACAAACCCCACCGGCACGCCAATGACCAGCGCAGGCCGCAGACCGGCTTCCATTTCCTCCGCAATGGTCAAAAGGGCCGTGGGCGCATTGCCAATGGCCAGAATGGCCCCCGGGTGCTCCCGGGCAGCGCGGTGCATGGCGGCAACGGCACGGGTGGTGCCCGCCTGCTTTGCGGCTTCGGCCACAGCGGGGTCTGCCATGTAGCAGATGGCTTCACCGTTCAGTTTTTTCAGGCCCGGCTTTGTGATGCCCGCCAGCGCCATATTGGTGTCGGTAACGATGAAAGCACCCGCGTGCAGGGCCTTGACTGCGGCTTCCACCGCGCCGGGTGTAAAGCGCAGATTTTTGGCATAGTCGAAATCCGCGGTGGTGTGGATGACCCGCTTGACCACCGCAGCCATCTCCGGCGGCGGGGTCAGGCCCAGCTCGTCCAATTCCCTTGTGATAATGGAGATGCTCGTCCGTTCAATGTCGGCGGGCAGATGATGCTGCGGTGTCATGTGTTGTCTCCTTTTTGCATTCCCATGGCGGCATAGATGGCGGGCATATCCAGTGCCGCGCGCACACCATCGGCAAGCAGATCAAACTGCTGCTGACGGTACTGCTCCATGGGGATAAGCTCGGCCCCGGCCGGATCGATGCCCTTCCGTTTGCACAAAAATGCGGTCAGTTTTTCGGTCAGTTCGCCGGTGTCGAACAGGCCGTGCAGATAGGTACCGAATACACCGTCCTGCACACAGCCCTCCGGCGTGCCGTCTGCAAGGATGCAGAACGCACTGCCCCGCACCTCGGTGCGGCCTGCGTGGATCTCGTAGCCCGTCAGCTTTGCGCCTGCAAAGGGTTCTGTGGTCACACAGGCTGCGGTCTGGGTCAGGTGCTTTTCGGTGCCGAACACCGTCGTGGTGGGCAGCAGGCCAAGGCCCCGCAGGGTGCAGGGGGTGCCGCTCTCCTCCCCTGCCGGGTCGCAGAGCTGTTCGCCCAGCATCTGATAGCCGCCGCACACGCCCAGCACCGGCGTACCGGCTGCCGAAAGCCTGAGCACCGCCGCTTCCAGTCCGCTTTCCCGCAGCCAGCGCAGGTCGTCCATGGTGTTCTTGGTGCCGGGCAGGATGACGAGATCCGGTGTGCCCAACTGGCGGGTATTCTGGCCCTTGGCGACGAGGGCGCCCGTCTGACTGTAGAGGGCGACGTGGTCGCAGGTGGCGGGCAAGAGGAGGCGACCGCCTTCCAAGGCCACAGCCATCTGGCCTGCGTGGCCCAGCTGGATCGTTCCCACGCCCGTGGCGCTCTTGTAGGCCACAGCCACATAGGGCAGGGAGGCCTCGGCCCACACATCCTCGCTCCACTCGTCGGCGCCGTCCATGCGGGCTGCGCGCGGCTGCTCCGTGGCGATACTGTAGGACCAGACGGGATGGGTGTTGAGGGCGTCGGGGAGCGTGTTGCTGCCGCAGAGCGACTCAAACTTCATGAGCAGGTTGCCGCCCGTGTAGCGGTAGGGCTGGTCGAAGGGAATCTCCAGGAGCGTGTTCTCCTGGTTGCCGATGATGGCTACCTGGCCGTCGAAGACCTGTGTGAACTCCTCGGTGTCAAAGTCGCCACGATACTGGTTGTCGTCTTGGCAGAGCTTCGTGCGGTCGCTGCGCTTCATGGAGATGCGGGCGGGGAAGACAAACTTGCCGTCCATGTGGCCGTCGTAGAAGAAGCGGATGCCCGTGAGGTCGATATCCTTCATGCTCATATCGCTCTCCAGGAAGAGGGCCTGGACCTGAGAGTAGGGAGAGCCGACATAGAACGGCATGTTCCAGCCATAGGTCTCCTCATCCTCCACGTCGAGCGTGAGCCAGCGCTCCGCCGTCTCCGCAGCTACCATCACCTCGGCCGTCTGCGGAGCCACGTTGTCGGCAGGATAGGTGTCGCCGTCGAGCACCACGCGGCCTATGATATGGATCTTGCCCTCATGGGTCGGTGTCCAGCCCACAGCCACGCTGACCGTGGTGTCCTTCTCCACGCGGAGGCCCTTCTGCGTGCCGAGCACCTCGCCCGTATTGGCATCGACAATCTCCACCTGGTAGTTGTCCACGGCGGCTGATCCCTCGTTGCCCACGATGACGGAGCTATACTGCTTCACGTTGCAGTTGGCCGTGGCCGAGGCCTTGAGTTCGCGGGCGCTCAGGTCGGTGGCCGAATACTCGCGCAGGGAGACATCATTGATATAAATCTGCGATTTCATCGCTTCCGAGATGGCGTGGAAGGCGATGAAGCCCTCGCCCGACTTGTCCACCTTGAAGTTCTTCTTGCCCGAGAGGGTGAAGCCCGAAGAGGTGTGGAACTCCTCCGGATCGTCGATGATGGTGGTCAGCGCGTCGGCAGAAGCCTGGTGGCCGAAGGCTACCTGCATCTTCTCCATCAGCGCTTCCATCGACTGCGTGACCCAGTTGGCCGTGGCGTAGGTGTAGCGGATCTGATAAGTCTTCGAAGCATCGAAGGTGAGGGGCGGCGATACCAGCCAGTCGTCAGCCTTGAGGTCGGTGGAACGATCGTACATGGCGCAGGAGCGGGTGTAGCTGGCCTGAGCCTGCTCCGTGGGACGGAAGGTCCAGGTCTGGGCGTCGCCATTGGCATTGATGACGGTCCAGCGGTCGAAGTCTATCTGGCTGTCGAGGGCCGAGGCGAAGGGAATGGCCTCCTGTCCTCCGAAGGCAATGGTCTGGGAGGTGGCCGAGAGGCCCACGCCCTTGTTGTTCTTGGCCGTGACCACATAGCTGTAGCCAGCATGGGCGGGCACCTTGTCCTCCACCTTGCGGTCGGTCGTGCCCGTGGCTACGACCACGTTGTCGGGCAGACGGGTGACGTCGTAGCTGAGCGTGGCGGCATTGTAGTAGCCTGCATGGGCGCCCGTCTCGGGAGCGTCCCAGGTGATGGTGGCCAGGGGGCCGCTGGTGGCGACACGGATGTTGAGGGGTGCGCCCGGCATGTCCTCGCCCACATAGACGCGTGCTTCTTTATATACGCCCTCGCCTGCCTGGTTGTAGGCGGCGATGCGATAGACGTGCTCACCCTCGGCTACCTGCGTGTCGGTCCACTGCTTGATGTCGTCGGTGGCCGAATAGATATGGGTCCCGACGAGCTGGCCGTCGCGGTAGATATGGGCGCCATCAATGCTCTGAAGGTCGCCCAGACGGTAGTTTCTCATAGGATAGTCCCACTCCATCTGCACCTGGAGCGCGCCCTTGGGGTCGGCCTTGACGTTGAAGCCGTGGACATAGGAGGGAGCCTCATCGGCCACATACTGATAGGGAATGGCGACGGCAAGGAGCTGCGGGTCGTTCTGGATCGGCGTGGCACTCAGTTTGAGACCCGTGGCGGGATCGATTTCGACGAGGCTCGCCCCACCATCGCTGGTCTGGGCGACCCACCAAAGGCGGTGGGTGGTCTTGTCAAACTCCATCGACTGGGTGTAGTCGCCGATGCGGACGCCCGTGCCCGTACTGGGACTGACGGTCTCGACCGTGCAGGTGCGGGAGGCGGCGTCGATCGTGCTCTGGTCGATACGCACGAGCTGCGTCTTCTTCATCAGTTTGTCGGGAGTGATACCATATATATAGCCGTTGTCGGCCGACATCGTGTAGAGCGGCATGTCGATCGTCGCCACCTTGGTCAGGGCGTAGGTCACGGTGCTGATCTCGTAGATATCGGTCTTCCAGTAGGTCGGGACGGCCGTCTCGCGCTGGTCGTTGGCGTTGTAGTGCATACCAAAGAGGCGCTTCGTCTTGGGATCGTAGGTCATCTCGTTGAGGATGAGATACTCGTCGGTGGAGGGTATCTCGCGCTTCGTGGTGAGCTCGCCCGTGAGCGGATTGATGGCGCTGAAGGCGCGCGGCATGATGGCGTTTTGGTAGATCGTAGCCTCATAGACGATGTACTCGTCGCCGACGAAGGTACCGGCCTGGAGCGAGGGCGTCTGGCCTACGACGTTGCCGTAGTCTTTCGTCAGGGAGTAGGCGCCAGGATTCTGACTTTGGAGGTTGACGAAACCGAAGGTACGGTATTTCGTATCGTAGGCAAGATAGCCAAAGAGGTTGGCCTCGCCGTCGGGCACGTCATAGATCAGCGACCGGGTGGGGAGGTTGTCGGCGGATGCCGAACCGCTTACCAGCATCGCAGCCATCGTGAGAACTGACAGGCGTAATGATTTCTTCATGTCTTTAAATATCGGTTTTATTCTTATTGCTGCAAATTTAAAAACAAATCTGTACTTATCGCCGAATTTAGCAAAAGGTTCTCTTACTGTATTGCGCAAGATGGTAAACACTCGCGCTTTTTTCGGGGGGAAACACGACAATAGCGTTATCTTACTCCCCCTTTTTCGGTTTTCTAATAACAGAGGCAACCTTACAACAACTGTATAAACATAAGAAAGATATAAAACCCGGGCTTCCACAGGCCAGAAAGGCTCACTTCCCTACCCGACGGCGCTTTCCTCAAAAACCATCGGTTTCATGGGGAAAGGAAGAAAAAGAAAAATGGAAAGGGCAAGCGACGAGAGCTATGTCGCTTGCCCTTCTCGATGAAGAAAATGAACGCCCTCGCGGCGTATTTACCAAACAAATATAGTGATGTTAAACAGACGAAGTGTATTATGCGTTGAATTTGCTAAACTTGAATGTGGTCTCGTTGATCTTCACATGATAGACACCACCCGAGAAGGCCGTGAGGTCGATGGGCTGTCCCTTCCAGTCGGCGTCGCTCTTGACCTTGCGGCCCGAGGCGCTGAAGATGCCCATGCAGTACTTGCGCGAGGGGTCGTAACCCTTGACGTGGATGATGTTCTCACCCGGGCGGGCGTTGAGCGTGAGGCGACCACCATCGGCCTTCAGTCCATAGACGCCCGTGGCAAGACTGAAGATGACCTCGTCGATGTCGGAGAGACGATAGCTGTCGGTGCCGTCCTGCTTGTTCACCTGCATGGTGTTGCCAGAGAACGTGATGGCCTTGACCTCGCCCGGCGCATACGCATGGGAGTCATGCTGGTTGGTCGTGACGGTGATGTAATCTCTTGCGGTAGCACCCGTCGTGATGGCGAGGGCGGCTATCAGAAACAGCTTTTTTCTTCTCATACTATTGGTCATTAATAAGGTTTTGCCCCCGGCGGGAGCTCGATTGACATGGCGAAATTACGACGAGAAAACGAACCGTGCAAATTTTTGGGCAGTTTTCTCACTTTGCCATGTGGCACATTCGTTTCGCTTTCAAAAAGCTATCTATCAAGCCATTACAAAGACCATCGCGACAGAAAAACGAGGGCAAAAAGAGGCGAAATGCCACGAGAAAAGTCTGAAATCCAACTTTTGCAACAAGAAGAAGGAGGAAAGCAATTCAGCTTTTTGCGGTTCGCAAACTTGGTCGGTGCGGAATAATTTCGTACCTTTGCAGTTGGATGCGGCCAAAGGCTCGAGACGAAGCAAGCCCCCGTCCACGACTTAGAAACAATTGACATGAAACCAAGACTTCTACCTTTCTTATATAGCCTCCTGCTGCTGGCGGGCCTCCTGACGGCCTGCAACCCGAGCGGCAAGGACAACCAGCAGCTGGCCTCCGTGGAGCAGTTGCTCGACAGCGGACGCGTCGATACAGCCTGCGCGGTGCTCGACGGCGTCCGCCTGAACCGCCTCACCACCCCTGCAGACTCGGCCTACTACTACCTGCTCAAGACGCAGGCCGACTACCGCACCAACCATCCGCTCGTCTCGCTCGACGACATCGAGTATAGCATCCGCTACTACGAGGGCAAGGGGAGCGAGAAACTGCGGCTCAGCGCGTCGCTCTTCTACAAGAGCGCGATCCTCTACACCCATGGCAGCTTCAAGGAGGGCGTGCTCTGTCTGGAGCGGGCCCGCACCATCGCCGACCAGACGCAGGACGCCGTCCTCCGCCACAAGGTCTATGAGCAACTGACGCTCGTCAACGAGGAGGCAGGCGACTTCCGGACCGCGCTCCGCTTCAGCCAGAAGTCGATCGCGGAGTCGAAGCAGGCGAAGCGTCTCGACTGGCTCGCCCATACCTATAATAATATGGCTTTCATCTACAGCCAGCTCGGACTGCAGGACAGCACGGCCTGGTGTCTGCGGCAGAGCATGGAACTGCTGCCGAACATCGCGGAGAAGAACCGTCCGTTTATCATGAACAACCTCGGATCCTTCCTCATGGAGACCGACACGGCCATGGCGCGCAAATATCTGGAGGAGTCGCTCGA
>OFMQ01001569.1_pt1 | contig 11193 bp, 9 predicted proteins | sample 1541851 | NCBI WGS metagenome assembly OFMQ01 (sample SAMN04209227, study PRJEB22552) | human gut metagenome | biome: gut; material: feces | host: Homo sapiens | place: USA: Oklahoma | reverse complement strand
AATGAACAGTCTGTTGGTCAATGCCCTACTTGCAACTGGTCAGCTGAAGGCTGGGCAGGAATACGATTTTGACTTTGACCATCAATTCATAGAGACGGAAAAGTATGACGCAAAGCCCACCTACAAGAAGTTCTTGGGCTACAGTCCTGGCGTTGCGGTCATCGGCGACGTGATTGTCGGCATTGAGAACAGGGATGGCAACACCAATGTGCGCTTTAACCAGAAAGAGACTTTGGAAAGAATCTTCAAGCGGCTGGAGGCATCGGGAGTGCATGTTGCTCGTGCCCGCATGGATTGCGGCTCGTGCTCGGAAGAGATTGTGGGAATGGTGGAGGCCCATTGCAAGCATTTTTATATCCGCGCCAACAGGTGCTCTTCCCTCTACGACACAATGTCTTCCTTGACGGACTGGCAGTCTGTCGAGATCAATGGCATCGAGTTTGAGTTGAACTCCATCCTTGTTGAGAAATGGAAGGGAAATTTGTATCGTCTTGTCATACAGCGACAAAGAAGAACGGAGAGAGACCTTGACATTTGGGAAGGAGAATACACCTACAGGTGCATATTGACCAACGACTACGAGTCGAGCGCAAGAGATGTCGTGGAGTTCTACAACCTTCGTGGTGGCAAGGAGCGAATCTTCGACGACATGAACAATGGCTTTGGATGGAACCGGTTGCCGAAATCATTCATGTCACAGAATACGGTTTTCTTGCTCATGACTGCCCTCATCAGAAATTTCTATAAAGCCGTCATGCAGAGATTGGAGACCCAAAAGTTTGGATTGCGAGCCACTAGCCGAGTCAAGACCTTTGTTTTCAAGTTTGTCTCCGTCCCGGCAAAATGGATCAAGACATCACGAAGGCATGTATTGAACATTTACACTGACAACCATGCTTACGCCAGGCTGTTCCAGACAGGCTTTGGCTAAAGCCAGGCCTTTCTGGTTAAACTAGCGTATTACCTCAAGTCGCTTTGTGGGGTAAGGGGCTTTTGTGCCTGAGACGTTTCTGCTGCACAAGAACATGTGCGACAAGATGATTGTTTCTCGCTTTGCAAGCAAAAAACGCACTAAGTCCTATTAGTTGCGGATTTGAGGTAGGAAAGAAAAATACCACTCCAATAACTATCACTAACAAAGAGAACATCTGTAAGATTCTTTTGTAGAATTCCATTTTGTCTTTCATCAAAGAATCGCATTGTAGCTCAATAACTCCCAAAGTGTGATTGTCGTGGTGCCCACCTTTCGAAAAACCTATCTGATCTATCTCTAAAGACAAATTTCCTACAATTTTCTGTATTGTATCTTTAGCCCCTAACCTTTTCAAAAGCATTTCATGAGGCATGACTCCCCAAACGCCATCGGTACAAAGTACAAAACGATCTCCTTTCTTAAAAGGTACCTCATCTATCTGAGGCACATTATTGACAGGATGGCCAAGATTTCTCGACACAACATTTGATTGTGGAGAAGTACGAGCTTGCTCTGGGGTCAGCACTTTTTGCCTAACCAATTCTCCTACTAAAGAATGGTCTTGGGTACAAAACACCATCTGTTGTTTATGGATGCGATAACAACGACTATCTCCAACATGGGCGATAACAGCCGATTGGCGTTTAATCAAAATAGCGACCAACGTAGCACCCATACCAGCTAGCGCAGGCACCTGCCTTGCCTTATCGGCAAGTGCATCATTAGCTTTACCAATAGCCATTCTTAAAGCGCTGCTACGTTGCATTTGTGGATCGCATTCACATAACGACTTCATAATTTCGTATTTTGCAATGTAAGAGGCTGCCTTACCACCTGGGCCACCTCCCATGCCATCACAAATCACAAGCAAGAAACCTAATGGAGTCTCAACAAAGCCCAAGTCATCTTGGTTTTCAGGCCGTCCCCCTTGTTTTGTCTCAGCTACTCCACTAAGTTGAATTGTATTAGATTGAAGGACAAACATATTGTGTAATTACAAATTCACCAATATTCCAACATAGAAGAATATCAATAACAAGAAGGACAACAATCCTAGACAAGCAAAGACTATCCCCCACACAGTCCATTTAGACTGTGTAGAGGTAAAGTCTGCCATGTCGCGCCAAGTACGGTTATGCCATGCCCATCTGTTACCATAAATACCAAAAATGATATTAGGTATCGGATACAAGAAACCCAAGAAGAACGATACCAAGATGCTCCACCAGCATCCATTAAACAAGCCCCAAATAGGATAAAGTCCAAAGGCTCCCCAACTCCACTTGTTGAGTACATCAGCAGAATTTTCCAGGGAAGCCTCAATTGGACTCCTCTCTATTATCGTTCCCATATCTACCTGTCGTTGCTGAGCATAAGGGAAGAAGGAATCAATCCGATTCCAGTTCAACTGATATTTTCCAGCAAGCATGATAATATCACCACGCTTAATTGGCACAGCTCGATGGCGCACGCTAATATTATTAATCATTGTACCATTACTGCTCGTATCTCTAAACATCAATTGGTTGCCATCAGAATAGATTACACCATGATGCCCACTAGCATATTGACAACGTGGGTCTAGGAAGATATCACAATCCCTAGAACGACCAATGGTAACTTCTCTTAAGTTCATTTGCTAACGATTTAGGATCTTTATTTCTTAACGATAATTGGTATCGCCCGTTTGCCTTGGGCATCGTAAAGAGCATACACGCCAGCCAATTCCACCTGATATTCCATGCGTGTTGTATTGTTTACACTCTTTTCTATTTTCTTGGCATGAACCACCGAGTTAACCAAATCCTTGTAAGTAAACTGATAGTCCGTTTTCTTTTTACTTGCCAGTTTGGTTACTTTCACCAGTTGCCACATATCAATGTTTTTCCCGTTAGAAAGATTACTCTCAACAATTATCTGGGTTGGTTTCAAATTATCCTTCTGTATGACAACCTTATGGCTTAAACTATCTAGGACAAGTACTCCGTCCACTTCCGCAACCTTGACATATTCCACAGGCAAACGGTTGACAACCACCTCATCAAGATTCAGCACGATGTCGAACTTTGGACTATATAGCTTGTTTTCCTCCTTCATTGTCTCTACAATATCAGAAACCTTAACGCTCTGTATTGCTCCTGACTCCAAACTTATCAACACGTAGTTCTCATTATCTTTCTTGGAAGAATAATTTTGCTCTATAATCACACCACGATATTCTGCATGATTCGTTTTCACGATGTCAATAAGTGGACTTTGCTCAAACAAGGACTGATTGGGATTGATAGGCTTAAAAACATACTTTATCACATCATCTATCTTGAACGAGCGAACACTGCCATTTGCAAGATAGAGACTCAACGTAGAGTCGGTTTCCTCTGCATACTGTCCCTCACACTGTTCACCATTTCTTAACTGATAGACTCTATTGATGCCCGACAATGCCGTTTTGTTTCGTTTATCACCTTTGATGGCCTTTACATCTTTCCAATCCACCTTGTAAGTATTAGGGCTCATTTCCAGATACTTCACCGTAGCCCCACTTTCAAGTATCTTGACCATCGAGGCCTTCAGTACGCCATTGACCAACACATTACCTAACCACAACGTTCTGTTGTCTTTTGCCCCTTGGAACTCATCGTTTTTCTCAGCCCAGTCCTTCCAAGCTTGGCTTAGCGCATTTTCTCCATAAGCCTGTTCTCCAGCAACTGTAGCCTTGCCATTATTGATACAAATGGTAGCATAATCAGTGTGGATAGTGAGTTTTCCGTCACCCTCCTGGCGCTGAATATAACCATTAAGCACCGAACCATCCTTCAAGTAAACCTTTTGTACAACGATGGCTTTTACTTCCGTTCCCAATGCACATAAAGCAACCAATAAAAACAGTATTCTCTTCATAACTTATTATTTTTTATGTGGATTATCCAACAATTCCTTAACATACTTAGCCTTTATTGCCTCTGTAATGTTTTCCTTAGAGACACCAGCATGCAACACACCGATGAGCATACCCTTATCATTGAAAACAGGGGAACCACTAGCACCTCCAGCAGAAACAGCATCGAAGTTAAAACCAAACTCACCACTAGCCCGACTGATATGACCCGTATGGCAGAAAACTTGTAGTCCCTTTTCAGACTGCATGTCCTGAATGCTCATGCCATGAGGGAAGCCTATCGTAAACATGGTCTTACCCACAGCGAGCGCCTCATCCGATACCTCCATAGAGTCCTTGATATTCACATAAGTAGAATATTTATTAGGCAATTCCATTTTGTCGCTCTGAATCAAAGCAACATCTTTTTCTTTTTCGTCTCCAGCAGACAAAACTGTACACTTGATGGCATTCTCCGAAGAAAAGAACTTACCTTGTGGTATCAACAACACACCATCGCTTACACCCTTAATCTTGATCTGTGAGATATAAGCTGAAAGTCCTTCTGGCGAAATTCCCATACTAGCCAAAACTGCAGCTCTTGTCTCTGCGACTTTGGCAAACTGCTGACGATACCAATTTTCAAAGGTAGTTATTGACTCATCAAACAACCATGGTTTCACAACATGCAAATTGGTTACAATCTGACCATCATCAGAAATAAAGAAGCCAGTGCCTGTATAGGTGCAGTAACGATAAAACTGTTCTTGTGTCAGAGACTTTTTGTTATAAGGTTGTCCATCTATGAATACAAATTCAGTAGGGAATCCCAATGCTTCCAAATTCTCATTAGAAAGTCCTTCCGCCGACACCTCATAATGGTAAAGACCAACAAGCATGACCACCGACGAATTATATCTATTATTGATTTCTTCTGTATCCCAAGTCTTTCCACCAGATGGCCACAACTCCCAGGTTCCAAAGCCTACACCAACTATCAAGATAATTGCAGCGGCAATACCTATCACATATTTCCATGCAGTACTTGGCCATGACAACTGACTTAAATCTACAGGAACACCACCACACACCACCGCCGAAGATTTCTTGAGGCGTATGGCAGTATTAGGCTGCACCTTTACACCATCGACCGTAGTACCATTCTTACTATGATCGAAAAGATATATTTTGCCATCCTTTCCCTGCTTTATTGTGGCATGATAACGACTTACGGTAGCTCCCGAAATCTGAATATCATTATTAAAATGGCTACCAATACCATAAATAGCTCTATATGCCGAGTTATCCTCAGGCATTGGCACTTGGCTCCACTGAAGTTCCACATCCGCAAATCTGATGGCATCTCCACGACGCACCTTTACAGGCTTGCCTGGCTTGATGGATTGATTCATAATGAAAGTACCATTATGGCTTCCTTTATCTTCCACAGTTATATCTCCGTTATTCAACAGAGTAAGTTCAGCATGAAGAGAACTTACCTTGGCACTCTGCAGGACGATGTCGCAACTAGAATCACGACCTATCTTCAATAATCTCATAAGTTCTTATGTTTAATGTTAATAATCATACACTTAACGAAGTCTCTTTGGCTTATTCTCCTCTGTCTTATTCTCCTCCGCCTTCTTCTCCTTATCAGTCTTTTTCTCCTTATCAGTCTTTTTCTCTACTTTTTTATTATCTTTCTTCTTTTCTACTTTTTTACCTACGTCTGTTTTCTTGTTTACAACAGACTTCTTGTTCTTGGTCTTTGAAGCTGCTGCTATTGAATCATTCTTAGCCTTGGCTATCGAATCTTTTTTGGCTTGCTCATTCTTTAGAGAATCAGCCTTACCGATAGTATCTGCAACAACCGCACTTGCATCTGTAGGTGAGCCTCCACTTAGCGTACTATACCCCACAACGCCACCAATGACAGTCACAAGAGCAACAACCCCAATTACAACATATCGCAAGATAGCTGAATTCCCTTTGGGTACCTGACTCCAATCCAAACGTGCCACGTGAGCAAAAGAAATATTATCCTTGCGTGTTACAGGAACAGGAACATTTGGCGAAATACGGATACCATTCACATAAGTACCATTGTGACTTTGGTCCACAATGGTCATCTTGCCAGAAGGGGAAACATTCAATACTGCATGGCGACGACTGATGACATCAGTATTGTCGTTGATCAATATATCACAACCATGCTCTCTACCAATCGAATAAACTTTCATATACTTACTTGTTTGAATTGTTTATAATATTTCTTACCTTTTTCTTTACCTGATTGTTTATTGCCTTATCCTGCAGCAATAGAGAGTCTATACTCGTCAATGTTTTGTTGGCATGATTCAACGAATCTCTCAATATTTTGCAACTGTCTATACCAGTAGAAACAACATCCTTATGAGTAGCACTGCTGCACTGTACCAAATTTAATATTACACTGATGATGACCAATGCCAATAGGCCACCAATAATTGTTTTTGTTTGTCTTGTCATCTTAGCTTTCATTTTAGAATTTATGTTCATTTCCACAACAGCCAAAGTTAGGTTGTCGTGTCCACCACCAGAAGAACGGCCCAAATTATCCACATAAGTTGCTACATCATCAACCATTGCTCCCAACTTACACTTCTTATCTGTCAACATTTTTACGAGATCTTTCTCAGGCATCGTTCCATGTATTCCATCTGTACAGAGTACAAATCGGTCGCCTTTTTCATAAGGAATCTCATGTACTTCTACCTCTACATCTGGTTGGATTCCCAAAGCTCTGGTTATAACATTCGACTGAGCAGACAAACGAGCTTGTTCCTCGGTTATAACACCTTGTGCCACCATTTCAAACACCATAGAATGGTCGAATGTTCTAAACACTTTGCTTTGACCTCTCAACTGATACACCCGGCTATCACCCACATGAGCCACAAAAGCCAATTTCTCTGAAAGTAAAAGCACAGTGGCGGTAGATCCCATTCCCTTTAAAGCTGCATTTTCATTGGCCTTCTCTATGATAGCCATGTTGGCTCTACGTATAGCCTTAATGATGACATTGGCAACAGCTTCATCTCCCATTGCCTCGGAAACTCCAGCCAAGATTTCTTGCACAGCTATCGAAGAAGCTGTCTTTCCACCTGGTCCACCACCCATACCGTCACAAACTGTAACCAAATATCCTAACTTGGTGTTCTTCCACCCATAAGAATCTTGGTTTTCTGGTCTTCCTCCTATTCTTGACTCAGCAAAAGCAGTCAACATACTGATGTCAGAAGAATATATTTTTGTAATTCCATATTCTAAATCATTATGAGAGTTATTATAAATATGGCAACCGCCAATGCCACGGTCAATAGAACGATTAGCAGAACATGCCGTTCTACCCATTTCCCTATTTTTTCAGACAAAGGTGGGTCTGGCAGTAAGGCTTCTGCAATAGCAGCCTTAAACTCCAAAGCCGTCTGATAACGTTTTGCCTGTTCCTTTTCCGTTGCTTTCCAAATGACACGCATCAATTTAGTAGGTATTTTATCACTTGCAGGCAAAGGATCCTTAATCTGTTTGGCTAGTGTTTCTGCCTCAGAAGGTTGGTCCATAGGATTATTGCCAGCCAATAATTCATAGAAAGTAATACCAAGCTCATAAATATCAGTGGTAGCATTGATTTCGGTAGTTCCATTCCCTTCTTCACGCCTTATCTGTTCAGGAGCAGAATACTGAGGAGTACCGATAAATCCATACTGCGAGAATTTGTTTCCACCATTCATTCTAGATATACCTAAGTCCATCAACCGTACATTCGATTCATTCTCTATCATAATGTTAGAAGGCTTAATGTCTCGATGTATTACACCACGAGAATGCACATAATCCAAGGCATATAGCACTGATGAGATGGCATTGCATATTTTTTCCACACGGTTGGGGGAATCTGCAAAGTTTTTGATAAACTTATCTATGTCTTCGCCATGCACAAAATGACTTAAAATAAAAATAGGTCCACTGTCGGGAGCATATTCACAATAACCAATCATCTCAACTAAGTTAGGATGTCGAAAAGCCAAAGAAGCCTCTTGCTTGGCACGCTCACGAATCATCTTATTATTGGCATAATAATCCTTCACTCTCTTTATGGCCACCATCGCACCATTCTTGCAACGATAACCTTTATAAACATCGCCCATAGCTCCACTGCCCAAAGGAGTATCGTTAGGATTATAGCAATACCACTCTCCCATGACAAACAGATACAAGTATGGATCATTCTTGCGCTGTACAACAGTTTTCCTGACTGGATTTGCCATATCTATCAGTTTTTAGAATTTATTTTTTGTAGGTTTTCTTTCCATTCTTTTACCTTGGAGAGATAAGTATCAATCATGGTTAGATAGGTTGCATCATGCGCCTGTACCGCATAAACACGAGCCTGATTAAAATATTGTTCAGCCTTTACGCCATCTCGCTCCGAAACAGCTTCTGTGCGTTGGTCAGCTTTCCAATAATCACAAGCCAACTCATACAAGGCATGGTAATTGTTAGGATTTTGCTCTATGGTTAAAACCAACAATTCATGAGCCTTATTATTATCTACAGGTATTTTGATACTATTCTGCATACGCTTGATTGAGTCTGGGCAAAAATCATCTATCATTTTGCTACGAAACATCAATCTGCTCAACATATATGTAGCACTATCATTGCCATTAGCCGACAATTCTTTCAGCTTTTGAAAGCCATCAGCAATTGTCTCTGGAGATTTTAGCTCTGCTATAACCGAACTATAAGTAGGAGATAGTTCGGTTTTCTGAGGCTTCTTTGGATTAGATTTGCCATCTTCTTTTTCACCCGACAACCCTACAAAGCAACCTATGCCTATCAAACATGCTGCAACTCCACCTATTATATAATTATATAGAGGTTTCCACTCTAAACTGCTTCCGTTTAGGTCTACTTGATCCAAAGCTACTCGAAATTCAGCAGCACTCTGATAACGCTTTGCACGTGACTTTTCTGTTGCCTTGGCTATTATCTTTCGTAAACCTTTGTTCTTTACTAATTTCAAAGGCAAAGGAGAATGCAATTGCTTCTGAAGTATGTCACTACGATCGCCTTCAAATGGTACATGCCCTACCAAGCATTGAAACAGCAATATGCCAACGGCATAAATATCCGTAGTCTGATTCTGCTCATCAATGGCGCCCAATACAAGTTCAGGGGCAGCATACTCAGGCTTGCCAATAAACTGCCCAGCCTGTGTGAGATGCTTGTCGTTTGTTGTCAGTGACTTTATCTGTTTGGCAATACCAAAGTCAATCAACTTCACATGCCCATCTGCCGTTATTATAATATTGGTAGGGTCGATGTCTCGATGTATAAACCCTGCATCGTGCATCATCATGAGTCCCGACAAGACATTCTTTACTATGCCCACAGAAAAACGATTTACATCTTGTTGATAGTTCCTAAACAACTTTTCTACAAAAGGCACAAAGTTGCCTTGTTGGTCAACTAATTTTCCAGTAAACAGAGAGTCCAATGACACTCCTTGCAACAATTCACTCACCACATGATAGTGATGTTGAACCTCACCGAGGACATTGGTATCTTCCGTTTCAATGAACCCCAACATCTCCACCAAGTTTTCATGGCGAAACTGTATGGCGGCCTCACGGCGAGCTTTCTCTATGGCGTAAGGAGGAAGGTCATCATACATAAACTTGATGGCAACATTTTTTACAGCTCCATTTCGTTCATCTACACATCGTCCCTTGTAGACCTTACCCATGCCGCCTGCTCCCAAAGGTTCATCTTCCGAGTCAAACTCGTAGTAGATACCTTTACGCTTCTCTGCCTTACCTTGAATTTTATATAATGACATCTTCTATCTGATAATATTACATAGGTATTGTTCCACCATGATTATCACCTGTCATGGAGCCATCCATTCCGACAGTACCACCAGCAGATGGATTATAACCATTAGTACCCCTAGGAGAAGGTCCATCATAAGGCTCAAAGCCACCAGGACGTATCGCACCACCAGGGAAGTTTGGAATATCCGCTCCGTCATCTACATCATCCTCGCTCTCTACTGGGATGAAATTTGAAGAAACCGACAGGTTCAATTTCGCAGAATCTACAAGTATTAAGAAGAGTTCATAATTATCACCAATAGTAATAATGTCGCCATTATGACATTCCACAGCGGAAAAACCAATGGTTTCGCCATTTAACATAGTTCCATTAGTAGATTGAGTATCAGTAATGGCAGCAATAATACCACCAGTATTCTTGATTTGGCGCACTACCAACACAGCATGATTGACAGAAACTGTACCTTCCAGCAAGCAAATGTCTGCGTCACTTCCCTGACCTATTGTGTTTCTTCCTATTTGCAATGGCCAAAACTCACCAGCAGGAGTTTTTGAGACAGAATACAAGAAGCCTACCACAGGCTTTCCTGGATTTATGACTCTTGGCTTAGATTGAGCTACTTGTGAAGCACTGGATTTAGCGCCTCCCTCATGCTCCACCATACCAGGCACTACCGTTCCACGAGCATTAGACTGACCACTTCTAGAATAAAAGCCAGAAGATTCTCCACCATAGTTATTGGTAGAATTAACATTTCCTGGTTCAAGACCTTGAATAACAGTTTTGTTCTGTGACATAATCGTATAATTTAAATATTAAAATTCATTTTCTCTATAAACGCACTCGGCACATACGCCGTCACAACAGTTATCAAGTCATCCACAACAACGCCAACCCGCTGTTGTCCTTGCCACCTTGCAACTCTTCCAACCACCCCTTTGAATACACCATCAATAATTTTTACCAACTGTCCTTTCTCGAACTTAGGCACTTCACCTAATGATACGATGGTATTGTCCACATCGGCTGCACAGATGATTTTGAGACTTTCCATCTGATAGTCGGGAACTATCAATGGAATTTTCTCTATTCTGCGCCCAACATGGACGTGGCGATAATAAAAGCGGAGAAATGGGAGGTTTACGTTGTCGTAAACGAAAGATTTGAGTTGTTCTTCGGTACCGTAGGCGAAGAAGATGTTTGGTAAACGTGACTCGGTAACAACTTTGCGCTTGCCTTTTATAAGTTTTACAGTATCTGTAGTAGGATAGAAAGCCGTGATACCTTTGGCAGTCATGTAGTCGTATGCCTTTTTCTCTCTACCGTATGTGGTGCGTAAGGCATACCAATGAGGAAAATCTTCCTCTTTTTGCGCTTTAGGCTTACTTGCTATATGGGCATTTCTGGTGGACACCCCTGTTTGTGAACTCTCGGCAGAAAGAGTGCTTTGAGCTTCGGGGAG
>OFMQ01001565.1_pt1 | contig 11217 bp, 6 predicted proteins | sample 1541851 | NCBI WGS metagenome assembly OFMQ01 (sample SAMN04209227, study PRJEB22552) | human gut metagenome | biome: gut; material: feces | host: Homo sapiens | place: USA: Oklahoma | reverse complement strand
AATATATCACTTTTAGGGGGAAGTTGAAATGAAAAAGGCACACCGCAATTTTCAAGTCAAGCCCTGGATGGGCTGCATGGGTTTTTTGGGCTTCCTCGGCTTCTTGCCGAAGCACGGGGGCGGACGGAATTATCTGTTTTTTGTTTTCTTCGCATTTTTTGCCTGGTTTTTCTGGGGATTGCTGTATAAAGAGCCGGCAGATGAGCGCCTTGTGGAAAATGAAACGCGCGCTATGCGTATTGTGGGAGGCCTGTTTGCACTGCTCAGTTTTTTGCTTCTGTTTTTGCTGGACAGGCAGGGGATTGGCCGGGATACGGTGCTTTTGTTCGGGGCTTTGGGGTATTCGGTGTGCTCTGTGGCGGCTCCAGCTCTTACTTATTACCTGGACAGGAAGGCGTGAACCGTGGACGGCTTTGTTTGTAATTTGAAAAAGTACCGCCAGCTTGCGGGAATGACGCAAGAGGAGTTGGCATTCCGTGTGCATGTCAGGAGAGAAACGATCATTCGTCTGGAAGCCGGAAAGTACAATCCATCTCTGAAGTTGGCTATTGAGATCTCGCGTGCCGTGCGTGCGCCCATTGAATCGCTTTTTGAGTTTGAATGACGGATGAAGCTGTAAATACTTCGTGAGCTGTCATCTGCATTGACCCACTCAAAGCCTTCCATGCAGGTATCCTGTTCATACATGGCTTTGTTGTGTGTGTAAAGATGCAGCAGGTCACGGTAGAAATTCTGGAGTGCCTGATGCTCCGGCTCTGCAAGGAGATACCAGTCAAGCTCACGCGCCTCGCTCCACTCGCGGAGCTGTCCGAAATCCTGTCCCATGAAGAGAAGTTTCTTTCCAGGATGTCCCATCATGAAAGCATAACCGACCTTCAGGTTGGCGAATTTCTCAAATCCTAGACCAGGCATCTTATTGAGCATAGAGCATTTTAGATGTACCACTTCATCATGTGATAATACAAGAATATAATTCTCGCTGTATGCATAGGTTAAGGCAAATGTCATACCGTAGTGGTCGCCTTTGCGGAAATATGGATCCAGCTTCATGTATTCGGTAAAGTCATGCATCCATCCCATGTTCCACTTCAGGCTGAATCCAAGACCATCATCTTCCGGTTTGCCTGTTACTTTTGGCCATGCGGTGGATTCTTCTGCGATCATCAGTGCGCCAGGGTTACGTCCGGTAGTAACGGAATTCAGATGCTTGAAAAATTCGATTGCTTCCAGATTCTCATTGCTGCCGTATTTGTTGGCGATCCACTGACCGTCTTCTTTACCGTAATCAAGATACAGCATGGAAGCAACAGCATCTACGCGGAGACCATCGATGTGATAATGTTCGATCCAGAACAGTGCGTTGGCGATCAGGAAGTTCTTAACTTCTGCTTTACCATAATCGAAGATCTTGGTTCCCCAGTCCGGATGTTCCCCCTTCTTAGGATCTGCATATTCAAAGGTAGCTGTGCCGTCAAAGTCAGCGAGTCCGTGTGCATCGCGTGGAAAATGTGCCGGTACCCAGTCAAGGATTACGCCAATCTTATTCTTATGGAAGTAATTGATCATATATGCGAAATCTTCCGGCGTACCATAACGGGAGGTCGGAGCATAATATCCGGTCACCTGATATCCCCAGGAGCCGTCAAATGGGTATTCTGAAATTCCCATCAGTTCGATATGAGTATACCCCATCTTTTTTATGTAGTCTGTAGCTGCATGCGCAAATTCACGGTAGCTGTAGAACCCCTCATCTTCACGTCCCGGATGGCGCATCCAGGAACCGATATGTGCTTCATAAATGGAAATCGGTGAGGAATGGAAATCCCATTCTGCCCGGTGCTTCATCCAGACACTGTCACTCCATTTTAAATGGGAGATATCAGCAATCCTTGAGGCAGTTCCTGGTCTCAACTCTGCACTGTTCGCAAATGGATCAGCTTTGTAAAGCTTATCTCCGGTCTGTGTCTCGATACAGTACTTGTAAAGCTGTCCGAGCTGTGCTTCCGGAACAAATGCGGTATAGATTCCAAGTGGTTCCTGACGCGTCATAACGTTTGCATCTTCACTCCAGCCGTTGAATTCACCGACTACGGCAACTGATCTGGCGTGTGGAGCCCATACTGCGAAATATACGCCGGTTTTTTTCCCATCTTTTACAAAATGTGCACCCATTTTTTTATAGATTTCATAATGGGTTCCCTGTCCGAATAAATATTGATCTAATTCGCCGATTCTATAATCAGCGGGTTTATCTGTTGTTACAGTTTTTGCAGACTTTTTAGCTGTAGACTTTTTAGCAGCAGTTTTAGCAGCTGCCGGTTTTTTTACAGCAGATTTTTTTACGGCCGTCTTGCGGGTCGTGTTGGTCTGTTGTGCTGTTGTTTTTTTTACTGCCATCCCATTCACCTTCTATCAAAGATATTTAGGAATATTATACTAGAAATAGCGATAAAAAGAAAGAGTTTTGGACAACTTATACACTTCTTATGTAAGATGTCTAAAACTCTTTGTTTATAGTTATCGGTTTTGTCTGCATATATAAAAGAACGCGCCGGAAGCGCGTTCTTTGTAGAAATCTTATGCTTTAAAATCTTCTTCTTTCAGGATGATGTGGTCTGAATTATCAGTGCTTCTTCCAAATACCCGTTTCACAAGATGTTTTACATTTGCTTTCTGGGAATGTGAAATTGCTTCATCCATGATCTCTTTTACTTCTGCAACAGTAACCGCATGATCTTCTCTCTGCATCATATCGATCCGGCTGTATAATGCAAGGATTCCCATTTCATCGATACGGTATCCGTTTTCCTTAGCATAGGTCTGACCGAATGTAACCAGTTCATCATTGATGAATACCGGAAGCTCCAGTCTGGAAGTAAATTTACGTTTGAATTCGCGATGGGATGCAAACATTCTTTCCAGCGGTTTCTTCTGGTCTTCCAGAAGGAAGAGAAGTTCGCCGGTCTGTTCATCCATCATGTCATTCAGTTCACGGATGGTTCTGTCATTCATCTTGGAAGCTTTTTCGATGATCAGTGCGCCACCGTTCAGTTTATCGATGATACTTCCGATGTCCTTTTTGTTCAGAGAATCACCGGTTACGATTGCAACTTTACCCTGTTTGAGTCTGCGCTGTTTCTGGATTGCTTTTACAATATCAACTGCGAGGACTGTTTTTCCGCTTCCCTTGCGGCCAAGGATCAGGATGTTGCCTGTGCGGGAAGTTCCATAACGGTTACGGCAACGTTTGTCGTTATCAAGGATTTCAACAAGCTGTTCACTGACACCACGGATCGGTACAAAGTAAGAGAACAGCTGCTTCTGCTCTTCAGTAAGTCCAAGCTTCAGTCCGATCTCACTTGTTGCACTCAGATCGTAACGACCCTGTACAACGAATCCGGTATCGAATTTACCCATGCGTTCAGTGATTTCATCTTCTGACGGTTCTTCGATTTCAAGAACTTCGTCAATATCAGGAGTTTGCGCTGATTTTGAAGTTTCTTTCTCTGGCTCAGGAGCCGGTTTCTCGTCAAATTCAAGATCAAGATAATCATCACTGCTATCTAATTCTTCTTCATCTTCAAAGGAATCAAGGTCTGCAAAATCACCATCATCTTCGTCAGAATCATGATCATCGATATCGAGAGCAGATTCTTTTTCAAAATCAAAATCCTCTTTATGATCTTCATCTAATTCATCATCGATCTGGTAGTCATCTTCGTCTTCATCCTCGTATTCTTCCTCATCGTCATACTCGGAATCGTCTTCATCCTCGTATTCCTCGTCATCGTCATATTCGGACTCATCTTCATCTTCGTATTCCTCGTCATCGTCATACTCGGAATCATCTTCATCTTCGTATTCCTCGTCGTCGTCATACTCGGAATCGTCTTCATCTTCGTATTCGTCGTCGTCATACTCGGAATCGTCTTCATCCTCGTATTCGTCGTCATCATACTCGGAATCATCTTCATCTTCGTATTCGTCGTCGTCGTCATACTCGGAATCATCTTCATCCTCGTATTCCTCGTCGTCGTCATACTCGGAATCGTCTTCATCCTCGTATTCAGCTTCTTCATCGTAAACCGCATCCGATTCATCATCTTCTTCGGAGTCAACGATTTCTTCAAAATCATTTTCTTCCGGATCTTCCTCGTCAGTGTCTGAAGCTTCTTTGGATGAATCTTCCGGGCTTTCAGTCGCTTCATCTTCTTCATCATCAACGAAATCTTCAGCATCTTCATCGGTGATTTCAGGCTCTTCACCATTTTCAAGCTGTTCCATCAGTTTGCGGATATCATCAGAAAGGATTGGTTTTGTAGCTCCAAGAACTTCCTCTTCTTCTTCTTTCTTCTTTTCGCGCAGGGCTTTTTCTTTCTCAGCTTCCTCCTGGCTCTTTTCAAGAATCTTTGCATTTTCACGCTGAGTTGCTTCCCAGTTGGCAAGAATTTCTTCAATCTTCATCTTACCGGTCATCTGTGAATCGTCTGAAGCAGATTCAGGAGCAACTGCACCACTTGCAACGGCAACACCGGCTTTCAGAGCATCTGAAAGGGAAGCACCGGAAATAGTTGTGGAAATATCGGAAGTGCTTCGAATCCGGGTTTTTGGCTGTGACTCAGCTTCTGGTTCGGAAGCATGTGTCCGGGCCATTGGCTCTGGAAGATCCGGAAGATCAATACTGTCTGTGACATGTACATCTTTGCGGACCTTGTCTGCAATTCGTGGATTCGGTGCCGGACGTTCTTTGGATTTTCGGAAGGAAGGTTTTCTCTTGGAAGAATCCTTACGGCCGATACCATCATTTCGATGATCGTATTTTTCCTGCTGAAGTGGAGTCAGCGGTTTGTATTTCATTTTAAGTTCCATTGCCTGGTATACATAAGTACCTTCGCTGAACCAGAGAATCAGATCATCACATTCATCAAGACATTCGGAAGTCATACCAGCTTCAGCGTATAATCTGGCAAGTTCATATGCCCATTTTTCAACGTATTCAGAATGCTTGAAATCTTCAAGAGCTTCAATCTGTTCTTTGACTGGCGCTTTCTGTGCTTTTAAGATCTTATACCGGAGAATGTACTGGTTTGGATCTTTCGGAGCAAGCTTGACAAATTCTTCGTAGCAATCAGCTGCTTCATCGAAATGTCCCAGCTTCAGAGAAATAATTCCCAGGCGGTATACAACCTTTCTGCTGGAAGGTGCTTTATCATACGCAATAAATAAGGTATCACGTGCTTTACCAAGTTCCCCCGCATTTTCATAGATTTCGCTTACGGTAGAGAGCATGGCGGTATTTTTTACTTTACGCCAGTCGATCGTATCTGCAATCGACATCGCTTTCTGGTAAGACTTCTGTTCGGCATACGCAAGCATCTGCTCTGTCTTTGCGCGATATTCATATTTATCCAACGTTTCTCACCTCATATGATTATTATTAATTATTTTACTTTTCCTCAGTAAGTCTGACTTTTGTACCAGAAACGGAAAACAAAAGTCTTATAATTTTACTTACTAAGTGTATCATAGAGCGTTGTCAATGTCAAAAATTACGGCTGATATTTTTCAGAAATGTTAAAAAAATATTACAAAAAATTCACAAATTGGGAGCTGGTAACAGAAAAAAAGGAGACAGCCATCTTTTGAATGGCTGTCTCGGAATATTCAATTGTAATTTTTATTTTTATATCGGAGGAATTAAGTAATTCTTATTCCTGTAAGTTCTTTGAGCATTTCATATGATATTCAGATTTTATAAAATTTATAAAAATGAAATCATATGAATCGATTTTGATCAATTCTGATCGTTCGTTATTTTATATAATCAGGTAATCCAATTTTGGTATTTATCAGCTTTCTCGTCACTGTTAAATTTACTTATCAATGAATGTTTCTTTACACATTTTCTGATCTTGAATTACTGTGGTATTTACTTCAATATGTCAACAAATGCTGAATCTTTTTATATCTTATAATCGCTTCCGGTTTATCTACTACTCCGACCTTTTTTATCATTAACTTTTCTCTTACCGGATTATAATCTATGGTTAAGGCTCATCTCACAGGAATTTACATTTGCCATACCATTAACATATTGAGTTTTAGATGATGAAATATCCAACGGTCAAAGCCTCCTTCCTTTCGTTCTCGTTCCAAAATTTTATCCGGATATTCTTTTTCTCTTATACTTTTTTCTGTTCAGAAGTCAGATATCAATTTTCTCTTATTATTATAAATTATCAATTTTAAAAATTGTTCTCTACACACTCCGCTTACAAAACGCTCATAACCAAAATGTATAGTTGCTTTTTTAAAACTTTCTAACCTTCAAATAACAATTATTCTTGTTACCCTTTTCTGATCTGGTTCTTCATCTTATACTCTTGGCGAGTATATATGAAACTATGTAACAGATTAAAAAATATCTTTTTGAAATTCCCTTTCTCGTCAGGAACTTCTTTTCTTTTGGATTGACTTAATAATAACACCCAAATACTTATTTGTCAATATAATTTTGAAATAATTTTTATAAAATTAGAAAAAATTGGAATCGTAATATATATATCAGAAAATTCAAACAATTATAAATACGATTAGAAATAGTTATAGCCATTTGCAATATATTCGGGGTTTTGCTATTGTTTCCGTCCATAAATGCATGATACACTAAAAAATAGATGAAAAATACAGGCTATGGCATTGGGATAAAGAAAGGAGACCTACAGATATGGGAGGATTTTTTGGCGTTGCATCAAAAGAAGCATGTAATCTGGATCTTTTTTATGGAACAGATTATCATTCGCATCTTGGAACCCGCCGCGGAGGTATGGCTACTTACGGAAGTGATGGCTGGAAGAGAGCAATTCATAATATTGAAAATTCGCCGTTCCGTACAAAATTTGAAAAAGATGTTGATACAATGAAGGGAAATATTGGAATTGGATGTATTTCAGATTATGATCCACAGCCAATTCTGATCCAGTCGCATCTGGGATGCTTTGGAATTACGACAGTAGGTAAGATCAATAATGCGGATCAGCTGATTCGGAATCTTTATGAAAATGGACATACACATTTTCAGTCTATGACCAATGGACAGATCAATTCTACAGAGCTGGTTGCGGCATTGATCTGTAAAAAGGATTCGTTTGTTGAGGGAATCCGTTATGTGCAGTCAGTAGTTGAAGGCTCGATGACGCTTCTGCTTCTGACAGAGAATGGAATTTATGCAGCCAGAGATCTTCTCGGACGTACACCGGTTGTGATCGGAAAGAAAGAGAATGCATACTGCGTTTCCTTTGAAAGCTTTGCATATATCAACCTTGGATACACAGATTACAAAGAGCTGGGACCAGGGGAAATCGTCTACGTGACACCGGAATCTGTGGAGACTGTAAGTCCTGCATGTGAAAAGATGAGAATCTGTTCGTTCCTGTGGGTATACTATGGATATCCTACTTCTTCTTATGAAGGGGTTGGTGTAGAAGAAATGCGTTACAACTGTGGAAAGCTTTTAGCACAGAGAGATGACCATTCGATCGACGTGGATATTGTTGCAGGAGTTCCGGATTCGGGTATCGCTCATGCGATAGGCTATGCAAATGAATCAGGTATTCCGTATGCAAGACCATTTATCAAATATACTCCGACCTGGCCAAGATCCTTCATGCCGACAACACAGAGTCAGCGTAATCTGATCGCCAGAATGAAACTGATCCCGGTACATAGTCTGATCGAAGACAGGAGCCTGCTGCTGATCGATGATTCTATCGTGCGTGGCACACAGCTCCGTGAGACGACAGAGTTCCTGTATCAGAGTGGCGCAAAAGAAGTGCATGTCCGCCCGGCATGTCCACCGCTTTTGTACGGATGCAAATATTTGAACTTCTCCCGTTCCAAATCAGACCTGGATCTGATCACAAGAAGGATCATCCGTGAGTGGGAAGGCGACAATGATGTCAATGTACTGGGTGAATATGCGGATCCGAACAGTGACCGGTATGCAGCAATGCTGGAGGAAATCCGCAAGAGACAGAATTTCACTTCACTTCGTTATCACAGACTGGATGATCTGATCAAATCAATCGGGATTGATGCATGCCAGGTATGTACCTACTGCTTTAACGGTGTGGAATAACAGGTAAATGAAAATATAAAACAGGTGTCCACGTAAGTATATCTTAGTGATATATCCCAGTGGGCACCTGTTTTTGTATATACGATTTTGGTGTATAAGGTGATGTGGAATGGTGTACAAAGTATGCGGAGCGGAAGCTCCTTCTGCAAAGCTGCACTATAGCAGCAGATCATCTATCTTCACATAGTCTCCCATCCGGTATGCTTCAATTGCATTTCCATTGATCACATAGAACTTTTCGTTTGCATACACACCGCGGGTTCCAAGATAAGAATTACCGTTGACTTCCTCCTGCATCTGTACCTGGAAGCCCTGATCTTTATCGTAAGAAAGGATCACATACTGGTTGGCAGATCCGGAAAGCGGAAAGCCGATCAGATTCTTTTCCGGATCAACCAGTGCTGCACGGTAGTCAGAAAAAACATCCGAGTAATAGTACTGATCCAGTGTGTACTTGCTGACTTCCTTCACATCCGAAGGATCACTGATATCAAACATGGAGATCTTTACCCCGTTTGTAATGCCATTTTCATCGGTATCCATACCGATGCCAAGAAGCAGGTTATCACTGTAAAAATGCAGGTATTCCGAAAAGCCGGGAATTTTCAGCTTGCCAAGGATCTTCGGATTCTCCGGATCGGAAAAGTCTACGGAGAATAAAGGATCTGTCTGTTCATAAGTTACAAAGTAACCGGTATCGCCCAAAAATCTTGCGGAATAGACCTGTTCATTTTTGGCAAGATCCTCGATCTTACCGATTGTTTTCAAATCTGCATCCAGCACATAGACTGAATTGGACTGTGAAGAGCTTCCGACATTATGCGTAACCGTTGTCACCAGCCGCAACGTATTGTCATACTCATCAATGCTGAAGGAATCGTTCAGATATCCTTTTACTTTGCCCTGGGCAGAGCCGGAAAGTTTTCCTTTATTGTAAGACAGCTTGCGGAGGATCGTCTGATTCTTTGCCGCAAGATTATCTGCGAGGATACTGCTGTTCGCATACTCGTAAATATAAATGTTGTTCTCACTCACATAGACTTCGCCATTCTCAGACATGACTGCTTTCTGGTCTGCTGCCTTATCCGGACTGGAAGCGGAAACGGAGCTGACAACAAGGTACTGGTCTGCTGCATGGTTCGTCGGGAGATAGATATCCGACTGCTTCAGAAGATTGTCACCAACAAGCGGAACATAGGAAGGATAATCTTTTTTGGTGATCGTATCGTAAATATAATAGTCGCTGAATACATACAGATATCCGTCTTTAAAACGTGAAGTGCGGTAGTAACCACTCTGATCCACGGTTCCGATGGATTTTGGATTATTGATATCTGTCAGATCATAAGTCTGGATACGGGTACAGCTGCCGCGGTACAAGGTTTTACTGTCAGAATCAACCTGCGTGTTCTGCATGTTGCCAAGGACAAAAAGCTTCTGGTCACTCAGGTAAAATTCGGATGCCTGAAAATTCTCATTCAGCGAAATACCGGAAACAACCTTCATCTGATCAGACCGGATATCTACAATGGAAATTTCCTGTGAGTTTGCTTTCAGTGTATAAAGATAACTTCCATCCGTTTTTACAATGTCTGCTTCACCGACGCTCTCTGTGCGGACGTTGGTATCGGAAAATGAAGTATCCACAGCACGTGCAGAGGCTGTTGAAGAATCCGAAGAGGAGCTGGAACTATCGGTACGTGCACCATTGTCGGCTGTTTCAGTTGAATACATGACAATTCCGCCGTCGGTTGAACCGGTAACAGATGAAGAATCCAACTCATCCTGATAAGATTGCAGGTATGTGTAGACTTCATCATAATCGGTTGCCGTTTCTAAAGTATCGGAAGAGGCAAGCTTACCGGAGGATGTACCGATTGAAAAACTGCCTTTTGTGGAAGAAGTGGCTGAGTCTGAAGAAAGATTCTGCTGGCGGATGTGGGCGCCAATGCCGACAACCAGTACCAGTGCGGCAGCGATAAGTCCTCCGCGCATCCGGTGGCCGCGGGAAAATCCATGCTTTTTCGGTATATGTCCGGAAGCCTGAGTGCTGTTATGCTCTTCCAGCATTTTCATAATCTGATCCGGTGCAAGGCTTTCCGGAACAGGAGTTTTTTCCGTAGATTGTTTTATTTTATCCAGTATTTCTTTTTCGTGATCTGTCATATGAAACACCTCCTATTACTCTTTTATCCTACTCTTTCAGAAGCCAGCTCATCTTTTCGAGGGCACGCTTTCTGCGGGAGCGGACTGTATTCGGGTTCAGCCTTAGCATTTTTCCGATCTCTTTACTGTTGTAACCGCCATAGACGGATAAGCCGATGATCAGCTGATCGTCTTCATCGAGAATAAGAAAAGCACGTTCCACATCTGTGCGGAGTCCGTCACAGTATGTGGCAGAAGCATGATCTTCTTTCAGCTCGGTCTCGGTCCGTTCACGGCTCTTTAACTTCCGGCGGCACACATTTGCCAGAATCTGAAAGATCCAGGAACGGAATGCTTCTTCTTTGCGTAATTTATGTATGTTCTCATAGGCGGAAAGAACGGCTTCACTGACGGCGTCTTCTGCATCCTGCGGATGATGCATCATGCAGAGCGCAAAACGATATAGATCCTGATAAACCGTCTTATATAATTCTTTAAATGCAATTGCATCGATCATAAGGTCCCTCCTCTCATAACAGGTTCTTTGTATATAAGAGTATAAAAAAGTCGGAAGTGTTGCAAAAAGGGACAGAAAAATTTCCGTCCCTTTTAAATCATATCATTGTCTGAGAAAAATTAATCTCTGTAATAATTGATCAGACATCCTTTGAGGATGATCTCACGTTCTGCATCCGTCAGATCACCAAGTTTCAGATCAATCTCCTTCAGATTATCGCCTACGACATAAGCCTTGATCGTGGAAGCTTTATCTTCTACTGCTTTGCGGATATCCGGCACGAAGAGATAGTCACCGTTCCTGAAAGAAAGCTTTGTGTGTTCCTCTTCGGTAATAAACGGAAGCATGCCCCAGTTGATCAGGTTCGAGCGGTAACGCTTGGTCGCGTAGGAATTGGCGATATTCGCCCAGCCGCCCA
>OFMQ01001549.1_pt1 | contig 11336 bp, 10 predicted proteins | sample 1541851 | NCBI WGS metagenome assembly OFMQ01 (sample SAMN04209227, study PRJEB22552) | human gut metagenome | biome: gut; material: feces | host: Homo sapiens | place: USA: Oklahoma | reverse complement strand
ACAAGGTAGACCAGATCGAAACGCTGCTCGCCGCAAAGCGGCCCAAAGAGAACCTTGCCTTTGTGGGCGACGGCATCAACGATGCCCCGGTGCTGTCCCGTGCCGATGTGGGCATTGCAATGGGCGCTCTTGGCTCTGACGCTGCCATTGAGGCCGCTGACGTGGTGCTGATGGACGACGACCCCGCCAAGATCGCACTGGCCATGCGCATTGCCCGCCGCACATTACGCATCGTGTACCAGAACATCGTGTTTGCACTGGCCATCAAGTTTGCCTGCCTTGTGCTGGGCGCGATCGGCATGGCCAGCATGTGGACCGCCATCTTTGCCGATGTGGGCGTGATGGTGCTGGCTGTGCTCAACGCCACCCGTGCCCTGTACACCAAGGATCTGGCGAAAAAGAATGAACAGTAAAAAACAGTGCCGGACAGCCTGAAAACTGTCCGGCACTGTTTTTATATATGAGGTGCATACAGGCGTTCTATTTCATGCACAAGCTCCGGTTCTTTTTCGATATCAAATTTTCTGGCAAACATGCAGGGCGATGCTTTCAGCTGTTCCAGATCAGCGTATTTCCAGACCCACGGATTGCCTCTGTCCCAATCGATGGCACGGGCACTGGTATCACCCGGCCCCTGATAGATCTTATCCTGATACGGCGACTGCGCGATCAGTGTCTGCACAAAGAACTCGTCCGAGCAAAAGGTCTTGTCCAGCACCTGCAGGATCCACTCTTCTTTTGTCAACAGATACCGTGCAAAGCCGTCAGTGCAGCTGAACCAGTTGCTGCCCTTTGTGAAGTGAACGTCCTGATTGCGCTTTATTTTCAGCAGCTTCTGGCCCGACAGCAGGATTCCATTGATCACGCCGAGCACCGGATGGCGGCGCAGATCGATATTCTGGAAAAAGTGCCGGTAATAAACGCGCTCATCGTTGAATGGGCTGAACGGGTGCGGGTCGAAATGGACAAATTCCACGTCCGGGTTTGCCTCAAAAAATGCACGGATATCTTCTTGTGTTTGAATGGGCAGATCCACACCGGAGATCAGGTGGTAATGCTGATACGGGCCATGGGCCACTGCTGTTTTCAATAGCACAAGCTCCGCTTTTACCTGACTGACACCGCCCCACACAACACTGTGCCGTTTTGCGTGAAACACTTTCGCATATTTCATGCGGCACTCCACCGTTTCCGGCTGGTAGTCCGTATTTTTGCTGTCCATGTGGATGAATATATCATTCCACGGTACGTCCAGCATCCGCAACAGGGTCAGAAGCATCTCATCACATTTATGTGCTTCTATCAGATACGCCTGTTTTTCTCTTGTTTCCATCGCTTTTTCCTCTTACTTCTGCACCGCGTTTTCATTTTATTATAACAGAATCCTCTTTAAAAACAATCCCACCACCCCTTTTTTACAGCACAAAGCCGCTGCATTCCCTTGCAGAGGGAGAGCGGCGGCTTTGTTTGGGTATGGAGAAAAATGGAGGAGGTCTCAAAGTTTATCCGCGGAAAGCAGCGGTATACACCGCCACCACCTCGTCGCGGGTGGGGGTGATCTGGTTGGTGGACATGCAGGTGTCGTGCAGGGCAAGTTCTGCCAGCGCGGCAAAATCTGCAGGGTCCACCTTGTTCAGCTGCGCAAGATTGGCGGGGATGCCCACGCCTGCACTGAGCTGACGGACAAACTGGATCACTGCCGGTGCGGCAGTGTCCGGGGTAAAAGTGCCCTGCAGGCCCATGGCAGCGGCAATGGTCATGAACCGCTCCCGGCACACCGGGCTGCGGCTGTTGAAGGCCAGCACGTAGGGCAGCAGCACCGCATTGCACACACCGTGGGGCAGGTTGTAGTGTCCGCCCAGCGCGTGTGCCATCGCATGCACCATGCCAAGGCCCGCGTTGGAGAAAGCCATGCCTGCCACATTTTCGGCGTAGGCCATCATGGTGCGGGCGGCTTCATCCTGACCGTTGGCAACGGCCCGGGGCAGGTTCTGCACGATCGCCTGTATGGCCCAGTAGGCATCCTTGTCCGTGAGCGGGTTGGCGTTTTTGGAAAGCGCCGCCTCGATGGCGTGGGTCAGCGCGTCCATACCGGTGGCTGCGGTGAGCTTGGGCGGCATGGAGGACATGAAGTCGGTGTCGTTCACCGCGATGCTGACCATGCAGTTGGGGTCCACCATGGCCATTTTGCTGTGGCGGACAGGGTCGGTGACGATGTAGAAGGAGGTGCACTCGCTGCCGGTACCGGCGGTGGTGTTCACCGCCACGATGGGCAGGCCGGGCTTGGAGGACTTGTTCTCGCCCTCGTACTGTTCCACGGTACCGCCGCAGGCCACCACGATGCTGGTTGCCTTAGCGGTATCGATGGCGCTGCCGCCGCCCAGAGCCACCAGCAGCTGCACCTGCAGGGTACGGGCTGCGGCAATGCAGTCGTTCACCACCTGTACGGTGGGGTTGGGCTGCACATTGTAGTACACGGCGTACTCCACACCGGCATCGGACAGTACCTGACCGACCCGGGCAGCGGCACCGGAATCATAGAGAAAGCGGTCTGTCACCAGCAAAGCACGGCGGATGCCCATCTTCTGAAGCTCCGGTCCCAGAAGACGGATGGCACCCTTGCCAAAAAAGCTGGTCTTGACGGCGTTGATGCGTTCTGCCATGTGTTCACCCTCCGCTTACTGTGCCTGACCGCAGACGATCTGCACCGGGTCCCAAATGGAACAGGACGAGGAGGAATAGACGAAATCCACCTGACCCAGTGCTTCCACGGTCATGCCAGCGCGGATGGCAACGGCAATGGCGTTGATGCGGGCCGAAACATTCTTTTCTCCCCATGCCTGCGCACCCAGCACCTGACGGGTATTGGCCTCATACACCAGCTTGATGGTGATGCGGTGGGGGTTCGGGCAGATGCCCGGACGGTCGGTGCCGGTGGCCATTGCACTCTTGACCCGCAGACCGGCCTTGCGGGCCTCGGTCTCGGTCAGGCCGGTGCGGGCGATCTCCAGATCCGCCACCTTCAGGCTGCTGGTGCGCAGAGATCCGTCGCGGCAGGCCGCGCAGTCGCCCACGGCATAGATATTGGGCACACTGGTGGCAAGGTCGGCACCAATGAGCACAGCGCCATTGGGTGCCAGCTGCGCCCCGGTACCGGCCAGCAGGCCGGTGTTGGGGGTAACGCCGATGGCTACCACGCAAAGGTCACAGGGGTAGGTGCCGCGGTTGGTCTGCACCTGCTCCACGAAGGTACGGCCCGGGAAGGAGCGCACCTGCTCGCCCAGATTGAACTGCACGCCCTGCGCTTCCAGCTCCTTCTGGATCAGCTTGCTCACCTCAGGGTCAAACTGGGGCAAAAGCTGCTGCTCTTTTTCAATGATACGCACATTGCGGCCCAGCTTGAGGAAGGACTTTGCGATTTCCAAACCGGCCCAGCTGCCGCCCAGGATCACGATGTCCCGCACATAGGGGGTGCGGACGAACTCCTTGAGGAAGATCAGATCTTCCACGGTTTTGAGGGTCTGCACGCCCACGCGGTCACTGCCGGGCACCTGCGGCACACGGTTGGAAGAACCGGTGGCCAGCACCAGCTTGTCGTAGTGGTCTTCAAACACGCGTCCGGTGGCAAGATCACATACCGTCACCTTGCGGGCGGCTGCGTCGATGCCGCGCACCTCATGGCGCAGATGTGCGGTGATGCCCTGCGCGTTCAGCTCAGTCTCCTTGGCCTGAATGGCCTTGTTCAGGCTGTCCAGATCCTCGCACAGGTAATGGGGCAGGCCGCCGGTGCCGCAGGAGTAGAAGCCGCCTTTTTCGTAGACGGTGATCTGCGCTCCGCGCTGGGCGGCGGCAAGTCTGGCGGCGGCCGAAACCCCGGCGGCAATGCTGCCGATGATAATAATTTTCATTGTTTAAGCCTCACGATCCCGCCGGGAGGAAGCCCCTCTCTGCGGCAAAACTTGCAGGGTGTTACTTACTCAGGGTGGGAGGATTGTCCACGATGCCCACGATGAAAGCATCAATGGGCGACGGATGGTCCAGACCATGCTGGGTGGTCTCGTCGGTGGTGACCAGAACCATCTCGCCTACACCCGCGCCGATGTTGTCGCCCGCCACGATGGTATCCTTTTTGGAGCCGAACACCGGCTCCACCAGCAGGAACTTATAGCCTACAAGCTCCGGCATTTTGCGGGTGGCGACAACGGTCCCCTTGACGATCCCTAAAATCATAGCTTACTCCTCTTTGCCCAGCACGGTGACCAGCTGCCCCTGCTTGAGCAGGAAGGCATTGCCATCGTCCGTGTCGATGTGAAAATCCAGTGCACATTTGTCGTTTGCGCGGATCAGCACCCCGCCCATCACGCCCGGCTTGGGGCCGTCGATCTTTACCTTCACGCGGTCGCCGTCGGCAAGGCCGAAGGCCGCTGCCTGTGCGGGAGTCATGTGGATGTGGCGGTCGGCGATCATCACGCCCTCCGGCACAGTCAGGGTGCCATTGGGGCCGCGCAGGGTCACGCCCGGCGTGCCCTTTGTATCCCCGCTGGAACGCACCGGCGCTTTGATGCCGATGTTGCGGCAGTCGGTCTGCGCCAGCTCGATCTGAGTGGCACTGCGCTCCGGGCCAAGGATGCGGACATGCTTCAGTTCGCCCTTGGGGCCGATGATGTCCAGACATTCCTCGCAGGCAAACTGGCCGGGCTGGCTCAGCGCCTTTTTGGGGGTGAGCTGGTAACCATAGCCGAACAGCTTGTCCACATCATCGCGGGTAAGGTGGATGTGCCGCACCGAGATGCCTACCGGCACCTGACGGCTGCGCTTTTGCAGCTCTGCCTGCACGGCCTGCGTGATCAGGAGCAGCAGCTGTTCCTGACTGATGTCATGGTAAACCAAGGCACAGCGCTCCTTTCTTATGCAGCGTCAGCGCAGGGCTCAGCGCAGCTCAGGCATGCACTCGGACACGCTTGCGTGCGGGCGGGGAATGACCAGTGCGCTGACCACTTCGCCAATGCGGGAAGCAGCGGTCTGGCCTGCCTCAACAGCAGCCTTCACAGCGCCAACGTCGCCCTGCACGAACACGGTAACAAGGCCTGCGCCGATCTTCTCCTGGCCCACCAGAGAGACATCTGCGCTCTTCAGCATGGCATCGGCTGCCTCGATGGAAGCGGTCAGGCCGTTGGTCTCGATCATGCCCAGAGCGGCATCCAGCGGCACCTGCTCGCCTGCGGGCAGGCCGGACTTGCCGGTCGCGGGGCCCTTGGCAGGCATGATGCGGGCCAGATCTGCGTGGGGACGTGCAATGACGTTGACGCAGAACAGCTCACCCACGCGGGAAGCAGCCTCTTCGCCAGCCTCGGTAGCAGCCTTGACAGCGCCCACCTCGCCGGTAACGATCACGGTGGTCAGACCGGCACCGATGGTGTCGGAACCAATGAACTCAACGTCAGCAGCCTTCAGCATTGCATCGGTAGCGTCGATGTTGCCAACCAGACCCTTCGTCTCGATAAAACCCAGAGCTTTCATAAGTTGTTCCTCCTGTCAGAACACTGAAAAAATTGTATGTGATGGTTTCGTCCTTCAAAAACTCAGATGATGCGCAGCCCGCCCTCGGCCAGCATGCAGCGGCGGCGGCAGAAACTCTTTGCGCAGGTGATGCCCTCGCCGGTGGGGCCGGCAATGGTCATGGTGCAGTGGCCCTCGCCGCCAATGCCAACACCGGCCTTGGTGGCGCTGTTCTTTACGTAGATGGTGGTCTCAATGACCCGGGCAAAGCGGGTCATGTGGTCCACATCCTTGGAGAAGATGGAAGCGGTGTGGCGGTTGCCGTGCTCGGCCACCACGGCATCTTCCACCGCCTGTTCAAAACTCTGGCAGCGCACGATGGGCAGCACCGGCATCATCTGCTCCACCAGAACGAACGGATGGTCGGCAGGCACCTCGCAGATGGCAAGGCGGCAAGTATCCGGCACATGCACGCCGATGGTCTCCAGAATGCGGGCGGCATCCTTGCCCACCCACTTTTTGTTCACCTCGTGGCCGCCGCCCTTCTTGGGCTGCAGCACGATGTTCACCAGCTGTTCGGTCTGGGCCTTGTTCAGCAGGTAGGCACCCTGCTTCTGCAGCTCGTGCAGCAGGCCGTCGTAGGCGGTGTTCACGGCGAACACTTCCTTCTCTGCAAAGCAGAGGATGCGAACGCCTTTTGAATTGCAAAATGATTTTTCAGTTGCTATACTGGGCTTATCAAAGTTTTTTCGGGAGGATGTCGCAGTGACCGCACAGACAATGCAAATCGGGAACAGACCTTGCCGTATTTACGGTGAAGCCCATGCAGAATACCTACTGCTCCAAATGACAGGCGAACATGAGTTGCAGAGCATAGACAACGAAGTGGTTGCTATCGCACAAAACGGCCAGAACTTTCTGTTTGCGGCCATCCCGGTGGAAAGCTGGAACGATGCACTTTCCCCGTGGGAAGCCCCTGCTGTGTGGGGAAAGCAAGGATTTGGTGGCAAGGCTACGGAAACCCTGTGCTTTCTGACAGAGCAGGTCATTCCGTCACTGAAACAACAGTTTGATCTCCCGGAAAAAGTCAAAATCATTCTGGGCGGCTATTCGCTGGCAGGGCTGTTTGCATTGTGGGCATCCACCCAGACTGATCTGTTCTATGGTGTCGCCGCCGCCTCGCCCTCTGTTTGGTTTCCGGGCTGGATGGAGTTTGAACAGCAGCACCCGATACAGGCACAGCACATTTATCTGAGCCTTGGTGACAAGGAAGAGCGCACGAAAAACGCTGTCATGGCTGCGGTAGGTGATAACATCCGCACCCTGCACAGCCGGCTTATAGAGCGTGGCGCAGACTGCACCCTTGAGTGGAACAGCGGCGGGCATTTCAAAAACGCTGACCTGCGCACCGCGAAAGCCTTTCGGTGGGCGATGGAGGAACACACATGACCATTTTGATCGATGCAGACGGCTGCCCGGTGGTGGACCTGACATTGCAGATTGCAAAGCGGTTTGGCGTTCCGGTCATCATCCTGTGCGACACCGCCCACCAAATCGAGCGGGAAGGTGCGCAGACATTGGTGTTCGATAAAGGGGCAGACAGCGTAGATTTTGCTCTCGTCAACCGGGTAAAGCCGGGGGATGTGGTCGTAACACAGGACTACGGCCTTGCGAGTATGTGCCTTGCCAAGCGCGCACGAGTGCTGAACCAGAACGGGCTGGAGTACACCGCCGACAACATGGAAGCTCTCATGCTGCGGCGTTATGAAAACAAAAAACTCCTCCGTGCCGGAAAGCACCCCAAGGGGAGCCCAAAGCGGACGAAGGAGCAGGATGAAGCATTTGTCGCCACACTGACAAATATTTTAGCGAGCATCTGATTTTCTGAACGGAACACCGGCGAATTTTTTTCGCGTCACATTCTCTGTAAGTGAAACCCGTCAGAACAAAGCACCTCTCCACTGCATGAAATCATTGAGATACCGCCGCTTTATCCTCTGGCCACGATCTTCTGAGCGCCGCATAGGAAATAAGGAAGTTTGCAAGCCAACCTGCCGGGACTGCAAGCCAAACAAAAGCAATGCCAAAACGCGGTGCACAAATCAAAGCAACAGACAAGCGGATTGCAAGGTTTACCATATTTGCAATAAGAAACGGCCGCATGATTCCAAGTCCGCGAAGAACGCCATCAGTTGCCATCTTGATGCCCATGAAGATGAAAAAGTAACCAAGCCATCTCATATAATCACCGGACACCTGATAGGCCAACGCAGTTCCGTCTTTTCCCAAGAACAACGAGGAAATCTGTGTGTGCAGTGTTTCAATGACCACGAAAGCAAGAACTGCAAAGCATAGATCCAACACCAGGGCAGCATGATACCCTTTTTTGATACGCTCAATTTTCTTTGCGCCAAAATTCTGGGATACAAACGGCGAAACTGCATTGCCGATGGATACGAAGATCAGCGAAAAAACATTTTCTACCCGCATCGTTGCCGCATACCCGGCAAGTGCCTGTGTGCCGAAGGGATTTACCACTGCCTGCACGATCATCATACCGATAGACACTGTGGACTGCTGCAAAACCGATGGTACCGCAATGCGAAGCATGGAATACAGCTCCTGCCGGTCGAACCTGCTAAAGGAGCTCTTGTATTGCCGCATCCGAGACAGAAAGATCAAAAACGAAAACACGGCAGAAATTCCTTGTGCGATCAAGGTCGCAAGGGCTGCACCAAACACCCCCAGACCAAGACCAGCCACCATCCAGAGATCCATAAAAATATTCAGGATAGATGAGAATATCAGCAGTCCCAACGGAATTTTGGATTCACCGATGGAAGTGAACATGGTGGAAAGAATGTTGTACATGAATAGAAACGGGAAACCCACAAAGTAGACCCGCAGATACAATACTGCTTCTTCCAATATATCGGCAGGGGTCTGTAATCCGCTCATCATGAAATGGGAAAAGCAAAAGCCAAAGACACCAAGGACAACGCTTAAGATCAAAAAGCTGATCAGGGACGTTGACACAATGGTTTTCATTTTACCATAATTTTTTGCACCAAAATAGCGGCTTACAAGCACACCTGCGCCCACACCAGCACCAAGCGCCACACAAATAAAAACATTGGTCAGTGCAGCACAAGCACCAACAGCCGCAAGTGCCGAGGAGCCAACAAATTGACCAACTATTATGGAATCGGCCATATTGTATACTTGTTGAAAAAAGCTGCCAAGGATCATCGGCATCGCAAAAACAGTCAGCGCTTTAAGGGGTGGATCTGTGATCAAATATTCATCTTTCGACATGATTATATTCCTTCCAAAAATCGTTTATCGCAAATTTTATCGCAAGTTAAGAAATTCGTGCAACATTCAAACGGCATCTTTGCGATATGCAATTCACCGCTTTTGCATTAAAAAGTTAAATTGCTATAGTATCGGAATCTATCCAATATAAGTATATTCCCCCCTGTCTCAAAATGCAATCTGCGACTTCTGGCGGAGATGGTGGATATTCTCCCGCGGGCTAAGCAACAGCCCGCTGGGCTGGTTGCTTGCGGTCTGCGGACCGCTGCCCTGTTCTCATCCGCACCATCTTTGCCGCAAAAAAGGCACCAGCCTGAGCTGATGCCTTTTGTTGGCGGAGATGGTGGATATTCTCCCGCGGGCTAAGCAACAGCCCGCAGGGCTGATTGCTTGCGGTCTGCGGACCGCCGCCCTGTTCTCATCCGCACCATCTAGCCGCAAAAAAGGCACCAGCCTGAGCTGATGCCTTTTGTTGGCGGAGATGGTGGATATTCTCCCGCGGGCTAAGCAACAGCCCGCAGGGCTGATTGCTTGCGGTCTGCGGACCGCCGCCCTGTTCTCATCCGCACCATCTAGCCGCAAAAAAGGCACCAGCCTGAGCTGATGCCTTTTGTTGGCGGAGATGGTGGGATTCGAACCCACGTGCCCGATTAAGGACAAAACGATTTCGAGTCGTTCTCGTTACGACCGCTTCGATACATCTCCATATATTAGCCTTTATAGTATAGCAAAAAAGCGGTTTTCCGTCAACACTTTTCTCCCGTTACGGCACGGCTGCAAGCCATACGCAGCCGTGCCGTTTTGCGTTTTTGGGGCAGAAAGCGCGGTTTCTTTGCAAAAAAGGCTGTTCTTTTGGGCGGGAGCCGAGTATAATAGGAACGATATTTTTCAAATTTGAAGTACAGAGGAGAGCATTCCAATGGCACAGGCAAAACAAGATATGGGCACCGGCAGCATCAAAAAGCTGATGCTGCAGCTCATGATCCCCGCCGTGGTGGCGCAGGTGGTGAACCTGCTGTATAACATCGTGGACCGCATTTACATCGGCCACATTGCGGGCATTGGCGCGGCAGCGCTGACCGGCGTGGGGCTGTTCACACCCATTCTGATGCTGCTGAACGCTTTTGCCATGCTGGTGGGCGCGGGCGGCGCGCCGCGCACCGCCATTGCTCTGGGGCAGGGGGACAGGCAGCAGGCCGAAAAGATCGTCTCCAACAGCTTTACCGTACTGATGTTCTTTGCCGTGGTGCTGACCATTGGCTTCTATGCCGGGGCACCGGTGCTGCTGCGGCTGTTCGGTGCCAGCGATGCCACCCTGCCGTACGCCCTGAGCTACAGCCGCATCTACATTGCAGGCTCGGTGTTCGTACTGGTGGTGCTGGGCATGAACCCTTTTATCACCACGCAGGGCTTTGCCAAGACCAGTATGCTTACCACCGTGATCGGCGCGGTGATCAACATTATCCTCGACCCCATCCTGATCTTCGGGTTCGGGCTGGGCGTGCGGGGCGCGGCCATTGCCACGGTGCTCAGTCAGGCCGTGGGCGCGGCATGGATCATCCGCTTTCTCACCGGCAAAAAGACCATCCTGCGCCTGCGCAGAGACTACCTGCGCCCGGAAAAGCAGATCATTCTGCCGGTGCTGGCGCTGGGCATCTCCTCGTTTGTGATGCTCTCCACCGAAAGCCTGCTTTCCATCAGCTTCAGCTCCAGTCTGGCGCGGTACGGCGGCGATGTGGCTGTGGGTGCCATGACCGTCATCACCAGCGCATCCCAGCTGTGCACGCTGCCCATTCAGGGCATCTGTCAGGGCGGACAGCCGGTGATGAGCTTCAACTTCGGCGCAGGCAAGACGGACCGGGTCCGCCGGACCTTCAAGCTGCTCTTCCTCTCCTGTATCGCGCTGAGCACCGTCTTCTTCCTGTCCGTACAGCTCTTCCCCCGCGTCTTTATCGCCATCTTCAACGACAAGGAGGAGCTGGTCCGGGCCGCCGAGTGGGCCCTGCACGTCTATTTCGGGGGCATGTTCATGCTGGGGATGCAGTTCTCCTGCCAGCAGACCTTCGTGGCCCTGGGACAGGCCAGGGTCTCCCTCTTCCTGGCCCTGCTGGGGCCGGTGTTTTCCCGCAGTCGTTTCTGCGGAAATAAACTGCGGCTGGAAGGCCGCAGCCCATACAAGCGATAAAAAATTATATCATCCTCTTCCACTCCCGTCAATGAAATATGGAGATTGCCGAGGTTTTCCGGGAAAAATGATTGTATTGGCGGATATCCTATGGTAAGATAAGGGGCAAAGATGATAGAAGCTCCCCGGACTCTGCCGATGGGTTCTGTGAAGGGGAGAATCGGTTCCTTTGGTAGGAGGAAGCACTATGAACGAGAATACAGGGCAGTTCCGGAGCGCGGCGTTCGGTGGATTTCACCGCCAGGATGTCCTGGACTATTTGGAGCGCATCACCCGGGAAAATCAGACGCAGAAGCAGGCGCTGGAACAAGCCCTGGCGGAGGAACAGGCTGCCCGT
>OFMQ01001526.1_pt1 | contig 11533 bp, 15 predicted proteins | sample 1541851 | NCBI WGS metagenome assembly OFMQ01 (sample SAMN04209227, study PRJEB22552) | human gut metagenome | biome: gut; material: feces | host: Homo sapiens | place: USA: Oklahoma | reverse complement strand
TGGGGACAGCCTTGCGCCGCAGTCGGTTGACCTTTTTGCGGAGGTCGCTCTCCCGAAGATTCTTCTGTCGCACAAGGTCGCGGCTGCAAATGAGATGCTCGCGCCCAAAGCAGAAGCGTTTCAGATAGTCGCGCAGTTCTTCATCGTTCATGTTTGTCCTTTCCGGACCGGTTTCCCGGAAAAAGGCGCAAAAAAGAAGGGCGGCTTTCCTCTCCGGGAAAACGGCCCTTCTGCAATTTCATTATTCATTTCGGTGGTTCGAGCGGCTTCCCGCCCGGAATCAGTTCAAAGAGCTTCTGCTCCTGCGGCGGATCGCCGCCCGCCGAGCGCCATCCGGCAAGGAACGCAGCGCGGATGATGTCATAGAGCGCCTGATGCGCTTCGTCTGCCTCGGCTCCCTCCAGAAAAGCGTCCAGCGCCTTTTCAAATTCGTTGCTCATCATGCTCTTTCACCACACAATTTCGGTATATACGCGTTCTGTGTGGTATTTTACCATGATTTTCTCCAAAATACAACATAGTCTGCGCATTTGCGCAAAGTATATCGACGAATACTATAGGCATCTCTCGTAAAATAGAGGCAGCAGGGAGGTGCGTCATGGATAAGCACTACAAGGATTACATCCAGATCGGGTTAAATATCATGCGGTACCGCAAGGAGCAGGGACTGACACAGGATCAGCTTTCCGAGATGGCGGGCTATTCGCGCAATCATTTGCAGCGCGTCGAAACCGCCGTCTGCAAGCCAACGGTCGGTCTGCTTCTGGATGTGTCGGAGGTTCTCGGCGTTCCGGTGGAACGGCTGATGGAAATACGGAAATAAGACGAGCGTCTGCTTCGGCAGGCGCTTTTTACATCCCCATCTGCGGTTCCTGTGTCTGCTCCTGCTGCTGTTCCGAGATCGGCTCGTGCAGCGGGCCGAAATCCTCGCGGTTGACCATACCGTAGGGTGTGAGCTCCGCGCCGTACTGTTTGAGGACATCTTCGGCATAGGCTTCGCGGTTCAGATACTTGTAGATCAGGTCTGCATCCTTGCCGCCGAGAACGAATTCCAGCTCGTCGCGCACCAGCTTGTCCGTATCCCGGATCTTCGCTTCAAAGCAGTATTGCGGCAGCTTTTCCATGCGGTCAAACACATCGTCCAGCGTTTCGCAGCCTGTTGCCAGAATGACAGCTTTGAATTTCGGAAGCTGTCCGACTGTTTTCAGCTCTTGCAAGGATTGTGCAAGCATATTGACACGCGGGAGATCTTCTGCGCCGGTCAGGAGCGTGTTCAGCTGCGGCGCGATGGCGTCTGCGTCCACGATCTTCGCATTTGACCAATCCAGTATGTGGAGCTGACGCAGACAGTCCTGCATCTGTTCCTCTGTCGCTGGCAAGTCCAACATAACCGTTTCCTGCTCATTTTCGTGATTCATAAGCGTCAGACGGATCATGTAAGAAGGTTCCTGCTGCGGCTGCACCTCTGGAAGCGGTTTCAGTTCCTCCATCTGGATCACATAACCACTCCGGGTGAACACGCCGTCTTCCGCTTCTCGCATCTGCCTTCCGATCTTGGCATAGTCGAGAAGTGCATACACGCGCTCCGGCAATGCGTCCAAATCCTCCCGAAACCCGTTTTCCATATAGAATCTTCCGAGTTCCTCGTCTGTATGCACATCTGCAAGCACCTGACAGCAGTCCGTGTTGTATGCCAGCGTCAGCAGCTCCTGCGTGGTGATGACCCCGCTGTTTTCCTGAATATGCTTCTGCTCCTGCATTTGCAGGAGTCCTGCCAGCGCTGCCTCCTGCCACGCACTCAGTTTAGAAAGCTGCTCTGTCAGGGCGTTGAACTCGAAGATGGACATATTTTCGTCCAGATGGGGTGCGAGATAATCAAAGCAATAGAATTCATCCACCTGCCAGTACACATCCTCCGCTGGCTCTGTGCGAAGCTGCTCAAAGGCATCCATCATTTCATACGAACCGACCGGCAGAGACAACCCCACGCCATGCTCGTCATCCATTGCCAGATAGACCTCACATACTTTGTTCAAATGCCATGCCTCCTGTCTGTTCCTGCTTTTTCTGCATTCTTTCAATGAATGCCGGGTCCGCGCCGGGAACATTCCAGCCGTGCATACTGCCGCATTCCATCGCCTCTCGCTGCGCCGGTGTAATACCGAGAAGATGGTTATTGTAATCTGCAAGTTTCCGGTTTCGTGCAGGATCATCCGTACTCCAATCGCTTGGATAGTAACCTCTCTCGCCGCGCTTGATGCAGATGAGTGCGCCGGTGCTGGGCAGCGTAGAAAAGCACAGCGTCGGAAGTCCTGTCGCCAGCTTGGGAGAAAACCGCTCCTGTTCGGTCTGAATGCTCCACTCATCCGAGTTCCAGAGGTGGACATACAGCTCGCTTCTGCCATTCACGCGAATCTCACGCTGTTCGAAGCCCTCGCCCCAGCCGTCAGCAGCCTGCCCCTCGAGGTACGATTTTAGGGTTTCCAGTTCTGCGCCGGTCAATTTGCCCGCCACGCGGCATTCGACCACACCCCAGAGCTGACCGTTCCGTTCTTCCACAGTGAAAACAGCCGAATGAACCTTACGATTGACGCTGTCCACTTCGTCATACCAGTGCATAACGCCGCGCTCCGCTTCCTCCGGCATCCGCTCCTTGAGAAGCGCCGCTGAGATCTGCGGCGCATAATCACGCAGCTCTGCACCGTCCAACGTGACGCCGTTATCATCCAGATCTCCATATTCGTTCGGCTCGTAGAAATCTGCGGTCAGGGGCATATAGAGCTTCAGTGTGGTGAGCTTCGGCGGCAGCACGGAAAAGCTGTCCTCGCCGGGAACGAGCGGCAGAGTTCTGCCGTTATCCCACTTCATGTGAAGCTGCCCTTCATCGTCCACGAAGTCCACTTCGCCCTCCGTGCCGGGCGCAATGGGCGCGTAGGGGTCTTCCATGCTGTTCAGCCGGATGCGCGTTCCTTTGGGATATTGCTCCTTGATGAATTTTACCATCTTTCTGTCCATTTTTACAGCGTCATCTCCATTCCCTGTGTATTTTCCGGCGTTTGATACTGCTTCAAATTTTCTCTTGCCCAATCCGGCAGGAACTCGTCTTTCAGGATGCCAACGAACTCGTTCCGGTTCCAGCGCGTCCGTTCACCGTCGCCGAGGCAGACGCAGAGGATGGAGCGGCCGCGGGCGGTCGGGCTGCATCCGAAGCCGCTTTCTGCCAGCCAGAGCTGATTTTTCTGTGACCAGCAGGCTTCTCTCAGCGTGTCCGTCGAGAGGATGAGGACTTTTCCGGTGTAATCCCGTTCGCGCGAATCCGGTTCGCAATGTTTCCGATCAAAAAGTCCAAGCCCCATCACGAGCTTTCTGTACTCCGTAATGAATCCGTTCAGCACAGCCGGGTGGCTGCGAACGACAAAACAGGCATTATGTTCGGAATCTTCCGGGACATAGTGCCTGTTTGCCCATGCTTTATTGTCGGGGTGAAACTGTCCATCAAAGGAAAGCTCCTGCACCGTATTGGCCAGAACGTGTTCCACTCGCTTGTATCCGTACTGCTTCACTGCCCACTCGACCGCGCCATCCTTCAGGTGCATTCCATCGAAGTGTTCCCGGATGGAGATCTCAATCGCGCCTGCACAGGCGCAGTTTTCCCGGAAGCTTTCACGCCACGCGGGAAGCTCGTTGCGCTGCTCTGCTTCCTTCGCGGAGTAGGGATTGAGCGGCAGATCATTCTGCATCGTCATCCTCCAACGCAGGCACCGGGGAAACGTACACATCCAGCATTCCTTCCAGCGCCCGCAGACTGAGGTTGTTTTCTGCGAAAAATTCCAGCACATAATACGGCACGTCGCGCATATCCGGCACGTCTTCGTCATCCTCTCCGACATAGATCACACCATCGCGCACATAGCAAGCGAGTTTCGCGTTTTCGGGAATCCCTGCCTGCTCACGCACCCAGGATGGGATCGTGACCTCGCATTCCTCCAGCACATCATCCGCTGTGAGCGATTCGTCCGCTTTTTCACACGGGCCGCATTCCACCGCGATCTGTGTCAGCATCGCTGCTGCATACCGGTGCAGGGTGTCCAGCATTTGCAGCAGCTCCACAATTGGCATACTGTCGCGCGTCAACAGCACCACGCCATCCAGCGACAGCGCCCCAAGTTCCTGCCCATTTGCCAGACCGGAAGCCTTCAGAACTTCCCGCGGCAGTTCCAAGCTATTTTTCTTGGTTGTTTCCTTCATCGTTATTCCTCCGTTCACATTCCGCTCATCCGTAGTCCTTCGGATGAGCCCAATTTGTAATCTTCTTCCGTGTGCGTATTTTCCTCGCCGTAGAAGTCGTACACGATATCATCCACCGCCTTGCGGATCGCTGGGTCTTGCGTAATTGTACGAAACCGGAAACCGGTTGTCGCCTCATGCGGCAGTTCCTCGCGGATGCAGGTCAGATATTCTTCTGCATCCGTAAATTCCTGCGTTTCGCCACTGATAAAACTGACGCGCCCGATGATTGGTTTCTCAGTAGATGTCATCGTCATCTTCCTCGGTGTCCGAGTCATAAAATGCTATCTGCGCTGCGTCTGCCAAATGTGCGCCAATGGCAAGAATTCCGGTCACGCCGATCAACACGGCAAGCGTAATCACGATTGCTTTTTTCAAAATTGTCCCTCCTTCAAAATGTCATTTCCTGTATGGCTGGTTTCACATCTGAATGCAGATCTTCAAGGACTGCCTGCGGCAAGCCTTCCTTCCGGACAACATAGCCGCGGCAGCAGACTGCGCCGCCGTGTTCATTTTGAAATTCGCTTCCGACCGCGCCGTAGTCGATATAGCCGGTCAATTCCTCCGGCACTGAGAACGCGCCGCAGTCCACCAGATACCGCCCAATGGATCTTGGACTGCTGCAATTTGGCAGGATTGCGTAATCGTCCAACTGCTCCGTCAGCTTCAATATATCCTTTGTGCCGGAAATGCTGTTTGCGTTGAGCATTCCAGAGAATTTGTCGCAGTCCATCTCCGACATATGTTCCAACCGCTCAGCAAGCTGATTGATGCGTTCTGCTTCTCCTTCTGCAAGGATATCAACGCCCCGCAGATGGCACCCCAAGTTCAGAACCGGACTGGCCGCGCTTTCGATGAAAACCGGCGCGGCTTCTCGTTTGAGTGCAGCCAGTATTGCCGCGTTTTCATTTTGCGCCGCAGGAGTCTGCGCTGGAAAGGAAAGAAGCGTCTGCTTTCCGTTTTCGCCCTGGCGTAAGATCAGCGTCACCATGCCATGCCCTCCATGTGTGTTTCCTGTTTCTGCTGATGGCTTTCTGCCGGATCATCCCGCATCAGCTCATCAAGCGTCAGTGTGCCGTGGTACGAAACGTAGCCGCGGTCTACAAATACGCCGTTTTCCTGAAGCATTCTCTGGATGCCGTAATCACCGTAGTTATAAAACTCATCCAGATTTTCGTCGTACTCAAAATGTCCGGACTTCTGGATCATGTACCGTCCGTACTCCTCCGGGGTATGGACATCGGGAGCGAAATCAAATAGGTCAAGATTTTCCGTCAAGCGGCACAGATTCTCCGCACACGCTGGTTTCGCCATCTGGCAGACGGCACCGAGCTTTTCGAGATCCTGTTCCTTGAAATTTGAACATATCTGACATAGCCGGTTCAGTTCAAAGAGCGACTCGTGTTCAAAATTCAATGCGCAGTCGACCTCATCCGGGAACCGACTATCTGTGACCAGCATCTGCATTTCGCCGCAAGAGGCAATCCCGGCACGAAGCATCGCGCGTTCCAGCTTGATTCGGCTTGCCGGGAGCTGCACCCACTCATGTGCGTTTGCAGCTTCCGCGCCCTTTGCCCCGATCTCCAATTCCATGATGCAGGTTTCCGCAAGCCAGTTCTGCGGGAGCTGCTTTCGGTTGTAGACCGGTTGCAACTGCACACCATTGTCATACACGACGCCGAATTGCGTCACCGTTCCCGGCTGACCGGAGATCAGCGCCTGCGCAAGCTCCTTACCGTCCAGCGTTTCAAGTTCTTCCGTGTCTGCCGCGCCGTGGACGGTCAGATAGTGCTTTCGTCCGACCTTTCCCAGATCGCTGAAGTCCGAAATGACCGTCATTTCGTTTGCGCAGAAGGACAGGTCGATCATCTCATCTGCGGAGTACAGACCAAATCGCTCCGCCGCTGCCGAAAATTGCAGCAGCTCATATTGGTCAAAGCTCTCCAGCTTTTTGCCCAGCCAATCCAGCTCGTCCACGTTCTCAAGTGTGCCGCTCATTCGGCACAGGGCGGGGCAGTTTGGCGCGTGAATACTTTCAATACAGCAGTCCTGCTTGCTCTCGTCTCCAATTCGGAGATTTTTCAGCGCAAATATCACATTTTCATACCGCTCCTCCGGGATTGGAAACGTGATCGTCAGCGTTCCAAGTTCTGGCTGGCTGCGGTTTCTCAGCGTTGCTTCAAACAAGTTTTTTCACCTCGATTCTCGATTTTCTGCATATCTGTAAACGTGCATTCGCCGTTACTGCGCCAGCAAATGAGCGCCAACCGCATATACGGACACTGACCCTCGTGCGGATACCAGCTACACTGAATCACAGGCGGTGGGTCCGGATGTGATTGCAGAGGCGGCGCGTGGAAGCGCGGCTTCCAGTATTCTTCGTGTCTGTGTTTCATAAAAACCTCCTGAACGCAAAAAAGCCGGGACTCTCTAAAAGCCCCGGCTATCTGCAAAGTATTACATTGTCTGTTCCATCGTAGGGCGCTGCTCCTGTTCCTGTTCCGGCAGAAGCTGCCCGATCTGCTCCTGCACACTTTGGAGCTGCTTTTCTTCTGCATACGAGAGCGTTGTATCATCCTCCAGTGCAAATTCGCAGGCGTTTCGGATCACGCCAAGCTGCTCTTCTGAAAAAAGGCGCTGACTCTCCACCAGCCCTGCGCGGACGGCGAAATCCTGCTTCGCGCTTTCGTAAAGCTGCATGAAATAATGCCCGGCGTGAACGCCGCGGCGGTCAAAGTCATATTCCCACGTTACAAATCTGGCGCCGTTTTTGCTCATCCGGCCAGCCAGCACAATATCGTCAAACTCTGCGAGGATTTTATAATCCTCGCCCAAATCGATTGCCTTGAGCGTCGGCGCACGCTCCATGATTCGCAGGTACTCTTTGACCTGCGCGACGGTCTGCGTCACCGTCTGAAGCTGCCGGTCTTCGTCCGCGCCCCGAATATCGTCAGGGGAGAAGCGGACTATTCCGTTTACATCGACCGTGCAGAGCAGCTTTCCGTTCCAAGAAGCGTGGATCAGATCGTCCGCTTCCAGCGTTGCCTCCACCTGCGCCATACGGAGCTGCCGTTCCGTTTCCCGCAGAAACGGCTCTTTCTGCATTGCTTTTTCTTCGTTCATGGTTTCCTCCATTCTTAGCGCCCTTTTTGAGCGTCCGGGTAAACAAAAAGGGCGCCGGTCATTGGTTTCGTGAAAACCAACAATCCGACACCCATAACTTTGTGAAAGATTTTCCTTCGATTTCTTCCTGATTTCAGCTCCAGCCAGCCGCCGGAAAAGGGCGCTGGTCGCCAAACTCCCCTTTAATATGGAAAAACAGAGGTTCAAACCCTGTTTGGACCTCTGAAGCGCGTTTATTGAGCCATGGAGTTTTTAGAAAATTTTCGACCTTGAAAAGCTGAAAACACTATGGAACAACTAGCTTTTTCGCCAATTGATCCATAGTGTTCAGCTTACTTGGTGACCCGCCGGAGATTCGAACTCCGGACACCCTGCTTAAAAGGCAGGTGCTCTGCCGACTGAGCTAGCGGGTCGGATGGCTGGGGTGGCAGGATTCGAACCTACGAATGACGGAGTCAAAGTCCGCTGTGTTACCGCTTCACCACACCCCAGTGTTGGTGGCGCAGCAAACTTGCCTATAAAAAGAAAAAATGGGGTGAGTGAAGGGACTCGAACCCTCGGTCTTCAGAGCCACAATCTGACGCGTTAACCAACTACGCTACACCCACCATATTCATTTTTCTTCGCAGGAAAGCCCCGCTTTGGCACGCCAGGAGGGACTCGAACCCCCGACCTACTGCTTAGAAGGCAGTTGCTCTATCCAGCTGAGCTACTGGCGTATAGAGTGGAGCGGGTGACGGGAATCGAACCCGCGTCCCCAGCTTGGAAGGCTGGTGCCCTGGCCGTTGTGCTACACCCGCAGGCGCACTGACATAATCAGCCTAAAAATAATAACATGCAGACCCCATTCTGTCAAGTGTCTTTTCCGTTTTTCCCAGAGAAATCTTTTTGGCAGGATGCGCGGGGACTCTGGCCGAACTGCTTGCGGTAGGCGCGGGAAAACGCTGAATAGTCACCGAAGCCGCTTTTGCACGCCGCCTCCATCATCGGAACGCCGCTTGCGATCTTCTCGCGCGCCAGCATCAGCCGCTTGCCGGTCAAATACGCGTGGATCGTGTAGCCCGTCTGGGCGCGGAAGCGGCGCATCATGTGGTACTTGCTGATGTAGAATTTCGCAGCCAGATCGTCAATGGACACGGGCTCTGTCAGATGACAGGCCAGATATTGCAAGATCGCCGCGATCTTCTCGTCGGCCGCGCTCGCGCTCGCAAAGGGCAGCGCCTGCTCCTGCATGCCGCGTGTGAGGCTGATGAGGACCTGCGCCACCAACGCCTGTTCGAGCATTGTCTGGCCGAAGCCGGGCTTTGCAAGCGTCCGCTCCAACGCGAAAAGCGGCTCAAGAAGCGTCCCGTTGCGCCTGCCCGTGCGGATAACAAAGTGAAATTCCTCTGCCGCCTGTAAAAAGCACGTTTCAAGCGCTGTTTCCTCCGTGCTGATGCTGCGAAGATATTCGGGCGACAGATACAGCAGCATCCGGTCATACGCCGCTCCGAGCGGGGCCTCCGGACGGTGAACGCAGCCCTGCGGCACAAGGATCATGTCCCCCGGCTCGAGCGCGTAGCTGCGGCCCTCAATGCCGTAGCGGATGGCGTCGCCGCCAAGATAGACGCAGAGCTTGTGGAATGCGTGGTAGTGCCAGCCGACCGTTTCCGTCATAGAGGCTGACAGATGGAACAGACGAAAATCCTCACGAAGGTACCCGCGCTGCTCATATCCCGGCTGCTCCATGGCTGTCCCCTCCCCGTTCGTTTCGCCCATTTTACCACACGGAGCCCCGCTTGACAACCGCACCCGCCCAAAAACTGCGGCTTGACTTATTCACCGTCCTTCGATTATGATAGAATACAAAATATCAGAAATGAGGTTTTATTTTGTGTAAACTCTGCCGCTCACTGGGGCTCACTGGGAAGGATTCCCTGATTTCCGTATTCGGAAGCGCCTTTCTCGCCTTTGGACTCTACAACGTGCATGCGCTCTCCGGGGTCACGGAAGGAGGCGTTCTTGGCCTGACGCTGCTGCTCGACCGCTGGTTCTCGATCTCCCCGTCTGTCTCGGGCGCGATTTTAAACGTGCTGTGCTACGGGCTTGGCTGGAAACTGCTCGGAAAGCGCTTTCTGGCCTACTCGTTTCTCTCGACAGTGAGCTTTTCTCTGAGCTATAAACTCTACGAGCAGTTTCCCCCGCTCTGGCCGGAAATCGCGAATTACCCGCTGCTTGCGGCGTTCGTCGGCGCGATCTTCGTCGGCGTGGGCGCGGGCGTGTGCGTGCGGGCAGGCGGCGCGCCGGGCGGAGACGACGCTTTGGCCATGAGCGTATCACACCTCACGGGCTGGAGTATTGAGCGGGTGTATCTTCTGTCCGACCTCATCGTGCTTCTCCTATCGCTCAGCTACATCCCCGTACGGCGCATCGGATTTTCGCTGCTCACGGTCATTCTCTCCGGCCAGATCATCGGCCTCATTCAGAAAATCCCCGGCAAAAAAACGGCTGAACGGGACGCGGGACCCACTTGACATTTGCCGCTTCTGCCTTTATAATCCCCTTGTTCGTCGGAGGGCGGACTGTACGTAAGAGACGGTCACCGGATAAGACGCAGGCTGAGACGCCTGTTTCTTGTCCGGTGTTTTTTTGCGTTACTTCAATATTCAACGGGAGGATACTACGATGGATTTGTTGACCGGCAATGTCCGGAGGCTGTACTTCAAATTTCTGTCCGCCGCGTTTGGCAGCGCACTCATTTCCAGCATCTACGGCATGGTGGATATGGCGATGGTCGGGCAGTATCAGGGGCCCGACGGAGCGGCAGCGCTGGCCGTTGTCGCGCCGGTGTGGAACATCATCTATTCTCTGGGTCTTCTGACTGGCATCGGCGGAAGCGTTCTGTTCAGCGCCCGCCGGGGAAACGGACAGACAAACGGCGAAGAAAACCAGTATTTTACCGCCGCCGTCATCGGCTCCGGCATGCTGGGCCTTCTTGCGTGGGCGTGGATCCTTCTTTTTGAGCGCGAGGTGCTGCTGTTTTTCGGCGCGGACGAGACGCTTCTGCCGCTCGCGCAAAGCTACCTCAAGCCAGTCTCCTGCGTGTTCCCGGTGTTTTTGCTGAGCCAGCTTGTCTCGAGCTTTCTCCGGAACGACAACCGTCCCGGCCTTGCCACGGCGGCAGTGCTCACCGGCGGCATTTTCAACGTCTTCGGCGACTGGTTCTGTGTGTTCGCGCTGGACCTTGGCGTATTCGGCGCGGGCCTTGCCACAGCGATCGGCGCAGTCGTGTCCATGCTCGTCATGTGCACGCACTTTTTAAGCAAAAAATGTACGCTGCGGCTCGTTCCAGTGCAAATGCTTTTCAAAAAGCTCGGAGAAATTGCCGTTACCGGCTTTTCGAGCTTCTTTGTCGACGTTGCCATGGGCATTCTCACGGTGCTCTTTAACCGCCAGATCATGAAATATCTCGGCTCCGACGCGCTCGCGGTCTATGCGACCGTCATCAACATTTCGACCTTTGTCCAGTGCTGCGCCTACAGCGTCGGGCAGGCCGCGCAGCCGATCCTCTCGACAAACTATGGAGCCGGCAACGCGGCCCGCATCCGGAAGACGCTCTATCTTGCGCTCGGTACGTCCATGGCCTTCGCCGCTTTCTGGACGGGACTGAGCGAGCTTGCGCCGGGGCTCTACATCCGCATCTTCATGCGCCCGACAGACGCAATTCTCGCCATCGCTCCCTCGATCATCCGGCGCTACGGCGTATCGTTCATTCTCTTGCCCGTGAACATTTTCTCGACGTATTACTTCCAGTCCATCCTCCGCCCAAAGGACTCGTTCATCGTCTCCATTGCGCGCGGCCTCGTCGTGAGCGGGCTTCTCATCTTCGCGCTTCCGGCCGTTTTCGTGCCCGAAAGCATCTGGTGGGCGATGCCTCTTACCGAGCTTGTGACGTTCGCCTACGCCGGTTTTGCCATGCGCCGCGATACCCGCGCGCTGTCTCAAAATTGATACTTGCGCGTTTGGAAATTTGTGATAAACTAGGGTGTATTCTTTTGACTGACAATGTGACCGGCGGCGAGGTTTTTTTGTGCTGAGCAAGACATTCTTTCGCAGGAATACCGACGTATTTCAAGGAAAAATG
>OFMQ01001520.1_pt1 | contig 11580 bp, 5 predicted proteins | sample 1541851 | NCBI WGS metagenome assembly OFMQ01 (sample SAMN04209227, study PRJEB22552) | human gut metagenome | biome: gut; material: feces | host: Homo sapiens | place: USA: Oklahoma | reverse complement strand
TACTGACTGTATGTCTGGTAGGATGCAATAAGACAGACGACTTATGGGACGACGTTAACGATTTAAAGACTCGTGTTACCGCCCTTGAAAAAACCGTTCAAGATTTGAACTGGAACATTGAAGCCGTACGCGAACTTTGCAAAGAAGGCGCTACCATTACTGATATTGAATTAAAGGATGGTATATATACCATTACATTAAGTAATGGCAAGACACTCAAACTCGTTGAAGAAACCGGAGCGGGTGCCTTGATTCCTCAAATGGGCATCGACAACGATGGTTATTGGACGGTAAGCTATGACAACGGAAGCACTTTCACACAACTGAAAGATAAAAGCGGGAATCCTATAAAAGCAACGGCTGAAAATGGAAAGACTCCTCTTTTCCAAATCGATGCAGCAACAGGATACTGGCAAGTCAGCTACGACGGTAGTACTTATGAGAACGTAAAGGACTCTGCAGGCAATCCTGTAAAAGCAACCGACGGGGAAGCCGTAAAAGATAAATTTTTCAACTCTGTAGAAAAGGTTGGCAACAACTTCAATATTGAATTAAGAGATGGCACAAAGTTATCTATCCCTATCATCAGCAACTTCTACTGCAAGTTTGATGAAAGTATTGTAGGTATACAAAGAATCGCAGCAGGATCTACGAAAGATTTCATTGTACACATGAAGGGCGTAGAATCTTATATCATTACCGCTCCCGAAGGTTGGGAAGCGACTTTGTCTGAACCGTCCGCAGATAACGATGAAGGAACATTGACAATAAAAGCTCCTGCAACAGCAAAAACTCTATCGCGTGCCGTCGCTGATAATACCAAAGACGTATCTATTCTTGCAACTTCAGGAGCATATGCTGCCATCGCAAAAATACAGGTAGAGCTTGGAGAAGCAGAAACACGGATTGACTATAAAGCAAAATTCGATAACGGAGAAAGTATAACAATCGGTGATATCACATTTGATAAAAATACTTATCCCGATGCAGAAGTAGTAGAGTTGGATGGAACAGAACCAGAACTTGACAGCTATATCAATAATTCCAAGAAAGTCAAAATCTTATTCTTAACAGGAAATAATGATTTTACAACAATCAATCCTGTAAACCTTAATAATACAATTATTATCATTGGGAAATATTCTGATTCTAAACCTGTCATTAAACCTAGTAGGGTTTGGAAAACAGTCTCTGGAAATATCTTCATAAAGAATATTCATTTAGATATGAGTAGTTTCACTACTGATGGACAATATTTCAACAATTCGAATACTTCAAGTGCTACTGATTTCACAGCTTTGATCATAGATGAATGTAAGATCAGCGACGTTAAAAACCCAATTTATCAAGATACAGCAAAAGACAATTTGAATGGTATCAATACGATCATTATTAATAGAACTCGTATTATGGTCAATGCAGACAACAAAGCTCTCATACATCTATATACAACCAAAAACTTGGCTCCATACAAGAAATTTGCATTTACCAATAATATAGTATACAGTAAAACACCTTATGTGGGTCAAATATTGAATTGGGGATTACAAACAGACTTTACAGAAGGAAATCTTACTGCAATAATATCTAATAATACAGTAATTAATATTGCAGGAAACAATCCATATTTCAGACATAATAAAGGTAGTCTCACGATGACAAAAAACATCTTTTATGTAGACTCAAGTTTTGCAAAGAATAGCAACCTTTATACTTACGTGGGAAATGATACTCATCCTGTAAGTGTAACTACAGTAGATGTTAAAGATAATATCGTATATGGATTAACAAGTAACAGTAAATGGTATAATTACCATAGCAACTGTGATGCAAGTGCGAAAGTTGACCCCTATGTATTGACTCCTCACGCCACTGCACCACTGACCATTACTGATGTAGAAAACGGTATATTTGTCTTGGCAACAGATATGGATGGATACGGAGCAAACATAGAATAAGAAAACATTACAACATCAATAAAAAAGGATATCCGAATTTGGATATCCTTTTTTTATTGACTAATATCCCATTCCGAACTGCCACAACGGCACCACATTCATAAAGCCTCTTTCAATATCATCCTTCACCACAAATCCTTTCTGTACCTCCTGAATCTGCTTTTGTCCCTTTTTCTTTCCTCCCACCTCAAATGTCATATCATCAATCAAGAAATCAGAAACAGGAGAAGCTACTACATCCGAAAAAATACGGGTCTGGTTCAAAAAGAAAGTCTCCCTGATATTTCCAATATTAGAATTATCTTGAGCCAGACTATATATCAAATTGGTATTATCCAGATAAATTTTATCTACTTTCCCTAACCCGCGTATTCCGCCGGTAGCATCTCTCAACTGCGCTATCAACCCTGCCTCTTCAATATAAAGGCAATAATCGGATATATTATTACGGCTCACTTCAAGAATTTTAGCTATACTGCTAAAATTAGGCTTGAACGGCACACTCTTAGCAATGATAGCAAGAAGTTGCTTAAGTTTACGCCCAGTGGAAACATTCATATCAGCAAATTGAGGTATGTCCGACTCCAAAGTCAAATTGATGATCTGTCGCAAACGTATATCAAAATCTTCCTCCAATGCAAAAGGATAGTAGCCTTTCTGCAAATAGTCATGAAAGAGTGGAAGCGGATGCTCCAAACCCGGAATTTCCACTTTATGCGCTACAATATCCTGCAAACTGTATATTCCAGAAGGAATACGATGAAATAAATACAAATACTCACGAAAAGAAAGTCCCTGCATCTGATACATGACAGCGCGACGACTCAAATCTGAAGCTCCTTTATTAATATCCAATACAGATGAACCTGTAAAAACAATATTCAACTCTGAATGATAATCGTAAATCAATTTAAGCTCTTTCGACCAATCTTTATATTTATGAATTTCATCAATAAACAAATACTTGCCTCCCATTTTTACAAAAGCATCTGCCAAGTCAAGCAAACGATGGCTGGCAAAATAAAAATCTTCAGCCGTCACATATAAAGAGTCATTTAAATTCAGCTTTTCTTTAATGTGCTGTAATACAAGAGTCGTCTTCCCTACTCCTCTAGGTCCCGTAAGCCCTATCATGCGACTATTCCAATTTATCCTGGAATAAATATACCGGTGAAACTCAATATTAGTCTCCCGTATCATCTTGTGAAAATACTCAAATAACTTATCCATATAGCATTGGTTTATAGACAAAGATACGATTATTTGCACTATAATAGTGCAAATAACAAAACAAATTGCACTTTCACAGTGCAATTTCAGCTAAAGCCACATCTTTTCCCCCACCACCTTGCAGAAAAACTTTTTTAATTTATCTTTGCATCCAAAACAACCCTACATGAAATACAAACTTATCGTGCTCGATCTTGACGGCACACTCACCAACTCTAAAAAGGAAATCACCCCCCGCAACAGGGAAACTCTAATACGTATGCAAGAGCAAGGAATACGACTGGTATTAGCTTCCGGTCGACCTACTTATGGTATTGTGCCATTAGCTAATGAGTTACGTATGAATGAATTCGGTGGATTCATCCTGTCCTATAACGGAGGAGAAATCATTAATTGGGAAACACAAGAGATGGTATATGAAAATGTGTTGCCTAATGAAGTTGTTCCAGTGCTCTACGAATGTGCCCGTACCCATCAACTAAGTATATTAACCTATGACGGAGCAGAGATAATAACCGAAAACTCTCAAGATCCATACGTATTAAAAGAGGCCTTTCTCAATAAAATGGCAGTTCGGGAGACAAATGACTTCCTGACAGACATCACGCTTCCCGTAGCCAAATGCCTCATCGTAGGAGATGCCGATAAACTGATTCCACTTGAAGCCGAACTTTGTCTCCGGTTACAAGGTCGCATTAATGTTTTCCGTTCAGAACCCTATTTTCTCGAATTAGTCCCGCAAGGTATCGACAAGGCTCTTTCTTTGGCCGTCCTGTTAAAAGAAATAGGAGTAGCGCGTGAAGAAGTTATAGCCATAGGTGATGGATATAATGACCTATCCATGATTAGGTTTGCAGGACTGGGGATTGCCATGGGAAATGCTCAAGAACCTGTAAAGAAAGCAGCAGATTACATCACTCTAAGTAACGAAGAAGACGGTGTAGCAGAAGCAATCAAGAAGTTTTGCAATCAACAATAGCCAAACATTTACTGGCATGCCGGCAGAGTTTTAGTTTCTCGGTGAGAAACCTTTGGTTTCAAGGAATGAAACTATTGGTTCCTCGGTGTGAAACTGTTAGTTTCATACCGGGAAACAAATCACATTACTGGTAAAAACGACCCGACACTTAAAATCAACCGATTAAAGATAGGGCGCATATTCAGATTTTATACTAACTTTGCGATTCCAATAAAACAAATATAAAATGTTATGGAACATCAACTTACCATTTACAACACCTTAGATAGAAAGAAAGAGTTGTTTATACCGCTTCATGCACCTCATGTAGGCATGTATGTGTGTGGACCGACTGTTTACGGAGATGCCCATTTAGGACACGCCCGCCCGTCTATAACCTTCGATGTGTTATTCCGCTATCTCACCCACCTAGGATATAAAGTACGCTACGTACGAAATATTACCGATGTAGGTCATCTGGAACATGATGCCGATGACGGAGAAGACAAGATCGCCAAGAAAGCACGTCTGGAAGAGTTGGAACCAATGGAGGTTGTTCAATATTTCCTGAACCGCTATCATAAAGCAATGGAAGCACTGAATGTACTTTCTCCGAGCATCGAACCACATGCTTCAGGACATATCATTGAACAAATCCAACTGGTACAGAAGATTTTGGATGCCGGATACGCCTATGAAAGCGAAGGCTCCGTCTACTTCGATGTAGCCAAATACAATAAAGATTACCACTACGGAAAACTTTCCGGACGTAATCTGGACGACGTATTGAATACCACCCGTGACCTCGACGGACAAAGCGAAAAACGCAATCCTGCCGATTTCGCCCTCTGGAAGAAAGCACAACCGGAGCATATCATGCGTTGGCCTTCTCCGTGGAGCGACGGTTTCCCCGGATGGCACTGCGAATGCACTGCTATGGGCAAGAAATACCTGGGTGAACATTTCGACATTCACGGTGGAGGCATGGACTTGATTTTCCCACACCACGAATGTGAAATTGCACAGAGTGTGGCTTCGCAGGGAGACGATATGGTTCACTACTGGATGCACAACAACATGATTACCATCAACGGAACCAAGATGGGTAAATCACTTGGCAACTTCATCACGCTGGACGAATTCTTCACCGGTACTCATAAGCTGCTGGCGCAAGCCTACACACCAATGACAATCCGTTTCTTCATCCTGCAAGCTCATTATCGCAGCACGGTAGACTTTAGCAATGAAGCACTGCAAGCATCCGAAAAGGGTCTGCAACGTCTGATGGAAGCCATTGACGCATTAGATAAGATAACTCCCTCATCGGTAACTTCAGAGGGAATCAACGTGAAAGAACTGCGCGCTAAGTGCTATGAAGCAATGAATGACGACTTGAATACACCGATTGTCATCGCACAGCTTTTCGAAGGCGCCCGCATTATAAACAATATCATTGCCGGCAATGCCACCATCTCCGCCGAAGACCTGAAAGACCTGAAAGAAACATTCCATCTGTTCAGCTTCGACATCATGGGATTGAAAGAAGAAAAAGGCTCTTCAGATGGTCGTGAGGCAGCTTACGGCAAGGTAGTAGATATGCTACTGGAACAACGTATGAAAGCGAAAGCCAACAAAGACTGGGCTACTTCCGATGAAATCCGCAACACACTGACAGCACTCGGATTTGAAATCAAAGATACTAAAGACGGTTTCGAATGGAGACTGAATAAGTAACAAGAAAAGAAAGTGCTCAACGCACCGTGTAAATACAAAGAAGACCGGCTCCCCACGAACCGGTCTTCTCTTTTTTCATAGAAACATGATAACTAATACCTCTCTTTAAATTCTTGTTTTCTCTTATCTTATTCACTAATTATTTATTTTCCATGAGCATTTCAACCGGCTGTCCATGCTGACAGGTTACTGTCAGTACGGTCTGGTCTCCCTGCTGTTCCAACCGGACATTTTCCATCGGGCTTGTCAATCTCCAATGTCCTTTAAGCCGTATCTCCTTAGTAATAGGACGACTGGGCTCTTTCGTTGTATACGTCTTCTCTTCTATATTCAGATTCGGATCACAGACGCTTAAACGGATACCCTTATCAGATTCCTTTGCATACATCACCATTGTTTCCGCAGGAATAGCCACGAACACTTTATCAGCGGCAGGCTGATAAGCTTCAAAAGCAGCATACGCCGTGATACCTGTCTTTTTATCATAAACAACGTGAGCAGTCTGATCGCGTTGCAACACCTCGTATGCAGGAGTTTTGCGCAGTTCATCGAGATCGGAAGCAGAAGGCTGTATCAATACCATATATTCATAAGTCCCCTCTTTCGGTGCCTTGCCATGTTCTATCCAGGCAGAAGAGAATTTTCCCTTAGTAACTTCACGCGTCTTGTCGTGCCGTGATTCCTGTTCTGCCACCTGTGAGCGAACGGTTCCGTCCACTACATGATAATAATTGTCATAACCATCATGAAGCCAATAGTTATCCTCTCCTACTTTGGGCTCCTTACCATTATATTTTGTCTGGAAAAGAGTCGTTTCCGTAGGATAATCCGCATTGGAGTTCGAAATACCTGTTCCCAGGCAAACCATCCGGTTATCAAAACAGAATACGGATTTACGGGCCACAAAGTCTGGTGTGAAATTCTCATAATCCCGTTCTGCCAATTTCATAGCGAACATTCCATTTTTACCATCTAAAGAACTGCTTCCGGAGAAATTCTCTTTGGAGCGTGCCATAGTCGTTCCTTTCAATGGGCTATCAAGCAAATCGAAAGGCAAATGAATGGTAGTTGTACCCGGCAAACGGTTCCAGTCCCATCCCTCCTGCACAAAACCGCTTCCGGCACGTGACACGGGATTTCCTTTCCCCATAATCTGCACGGAGCCATAACTCTGATAACGTCCGTAACGGTTATCTTTCGTATAAATTTCAGAACCCCATACGTCAGTGGTATATCCTTTCAATGTCACCATCCAATCTGCACGACGGAAAATGCCTGCCGAACCATAGTTGTAAACGAAGAATCCCTGTGGAGCCTGTGCCGGTTGAATACCTTCCTTCTTGAAGAAACGCGCATTCGGAGTATCACTATTGCGTATCAGACGTAAATAGTCAGCAGCCAGACCACGATCAAACGTATTTCCCTGACCGGACAAATCGCCGGATAAAGCTATATTGGCAAATGCTTCGATATCATCGCTTCCCATCTTCCCTCCAAAAGGATGACGGCCACTGATTCCGATGCCCCATTCATAGAAATTGCAATAATTGCGCATAGCAATAAAGGCTGATTTCATGTGTTTGCGCGCATCTTCGGTCAGTTCAAAACTTGTACCATTGGTAAATGCAATATATTCTCCTACAGTCGCAAGTACTCCAGTGGTATATCCCGGATAGAAACCGCCATGATGGAAAGTCGTACCGTCTACCTTTATACCACCGATCGTTCCCGGAGTATAACGCAAAGAAGAAGATAACCAACGTGATAATCCGCTCAACGCTTGCGCCTGTTCTCTTGCATCGGGAAACATCATAGCGGAAATAAATTTCGCCATCAATAACGTATGCCAGGAATCCAACAATTCATCACGTGTTGGAGAGCATGGCTGACGAGTTTCTTGCAGAGCCGCCCAAAAACGCAATGTGGAGAGATAAGCATCCCGATGAGGATGTTTATAGATAGCATCACGCATCAGCCAGGCAGTTGTATATATCTTACGTACCTGATAACCATAATGATGATTGGTACCCATACCGCTACCGTATGCAAATCCCTGATCGATAGCATAGTCGAATACGGTAAAGTAGTTTTTCTTTGATGTTTCGTTCTGGTTATAATAAGCATCATAGGCAAAGCCGGAAAGCATCGTTTCAATATCGTTCCATGACATTTCTCCTTTCTTCTTGTCCTGTTCATCAGGAGCAACAATAGGAGTTCCTATAAATCCCGTCCCAGCGATGGATGGACTGATAGCCGCTTTCTCAAATGTTTTATAGGCAGCATTAATAGGCCCTTGCGGTGCCTTTTTCACTTCCAGAAAATCTGTCAAACGTTGTTCGATAGTCTTCAGCTCCTTCTTTTGTTCGCTTGTCAATTTAGAAGGCAGAGGAATATCATACGACTGTTGTTCCCATTTCCACACGAGACACCAATGCCACAGGTCACGATTAGACAGCCCATTATTGGTAGGCAACTGTTGGTCGGGAGTGGTACGAAGATTCATTTTCTTTTCCGGAAAAATCAGACGGTCAAGAAAGATACGTCCCTTCCGTTGCGGGGCAACCAGCCGATAGGCTACGATCTTCTTATCTTTCTTGTCGCCCTGCATATACTCAAAAGAGATCCAGCAAGCCCGCCAGCCTGCTGCCTGCAAACGATAAGAGAACCAGTAAGAGACTTCTCCCTCCTTATTCAGAAACTCAAAACGAATAGAATCCTGCTGCGGTTTCTCATTATAAATCCACAAGGTAATGCCGAACTGCTTCTCGTTTCTCGTATTCAACGATAAAGGAGCAATTTGAACATCCAGTGTAGAACCGGGCTGAAAGTCCCATTCCAGACTACTTTCACCCTCTTTGTAAAAAAGAGAAGAGATTTTCACTTCTCCCTTTCCGGAAACTGTAAATGCTTCGGGCACTTCTTCTTCAAATCCGATGAGTTGAGCGAAAGCTGAAGGAATGATTCCCAAAAGGAATAATACTATAAAACAACTGTTTTTCATTACTATTTTCAATTTAAACGCGGATGCGGATTAACACCTATTATTGTCGCAGAGATTTACTCCTAAAATTGGCACTTATTTGAGTTAATCAGCGTTTTATAAATTACTAATCGCTAATAAGGAATCCGATCCGACAGAATCTTTTCCGTATACCAAGGATCATTAATTTCCTTCAACATAGCTCCCATTTCACCGCAAAGTTGTGCCACAATCTCCTTATTTTCTTCCAAAGGCAGGTTATGCAGTTGATATGGATCTTTTACATCATCGAATAAGAGGCTTTTCTTCAATTGCTTCGTATCACGGTCGATATATAACGCCAATGTATATTGAGCCGTCTTGATACCTCTTGAAGAAGGGAAGTAAGTCTGCACCAATCCATTTTCATCTTTATCACCATCTACATTCTGAATATACAGTGCACCTGTAGGACGAACAATTTCAGCCTTTTCATCGAAGAAAAGAGGAGCGAAATTACGTCCCTGCACTTCCGCCGGAATAGAATCACCCAGACCGCACAAGCCAAGCACCGTAGGCATAATATCAGGAGCGGAGAGCAATAAATCATCTACCCTCGGCTGAATCTTACCGGGAAAACGAACCAGGAACGGAATATTCATGGATTCAGAATAAGGGGAATTCTTCGGATCATCAGTGCGCTGGCTACACATCGTCTCACCATGATCGGAAGCAAAGATTACGACTGTATTCTTATCCAATCCCAATTCTTTCAATGTCGTCAAAATCTGTCCGAAAGCACGGTCTACTCCGGTAACGGAAGCGAAATAATAACGTGCAGACTCCGCTTTCTTCATCTTCAAATCGACATTCGGACGAATCAACAGACTATCCAGAGGCTGATCTTTATAAAGATTAAAATCCTGCTCTTCACAGTCATTCAAGGAGCGATACGGGCTGTGAGGAGGATTCATGCCCACCATTATGAAGAAAGGTTTCTTGGTATCACGTACGTTACCGTCATTTTTCAGATAAGAAATGACTTTGCCTGATTCGTGCAAAGGTGACCATTCCTTCGGATCGTGTCTCTTACCATCCGTATCCCAATAATGCGGGTTCTTGTGTTCGTCAAATGTTCCGTAAGAATACCAGTAGTTAAAGCCGTGCCGGCGTTCTTTCGGTGTATAGGCATCCCATGCCGGACGTTTTTCTTCCACATACTGTCCCGGATGTTCGGGATCGTTCGGAGTCGGGAAGTCAGCGTGAAGTTTACCAAAATAAGCACAGTCATAACCTGCTTTGCTGAACACATCGCCGATACATTCCGCATCCTCGCGTAAGGAACTGATCGGACGTGTAGAATTGCAATTCAATGGTACACCGCTTTTGTTCGGATACATACCGGTCAGTAACATTCCACGATGAGGGCTGCTCAACGGACAGTTACTCTGTGCAGACGACAAGACCATAGATTCACGTGCAAAGGCATCCAGATTAGGAGTATGCACGGGGTCTCCTTCAAAGTTTACTTTATCCCGAAATCCGTCCTGGCTCCAGAAGCCCATCGCCTGGTTACGGTATTGATCGGGAAATACATAGATTATATTAGGATGCTCCGCTTGTTGGGACGCTTGCTTCGGAGCCTTGCAACCTTGTGCGGCAAACAGCGTCAAGCCTCCTACAAGAAGGTTTATAGGTTTATTCATGATGGTTTATGATAAATGATTAAAAACAGGTAAATGACAAACGGTCAATAGAAAGTTATAGACAGCAAGTAGCGAATGATAAACGGTAAACATGTTCCGTCAGAATCCGCTAAGCATTCACCGTTCACTGTTTACCGTTCATTATCTATTTCTTATTTCTTTTCCAAATCTCTTTTACGCATCAGTCCTTCCAGGAAGTAATAGTCAGCATAGTTCAGAGGAACGTCAATTTCCTGACCGTGAGGAATACTGCCAACCGAATGCATCAGGATAAAGTTTCCATTTGTTCCAACTTCTGCGCGATAAGCAGGTGAGCCCAAACTTTCCATTATCTTATCAGCCGTTTCCTTGTAGTGGTTGCCCGGCAGATAGCCATCCAGTTCATAAAGGGCAGAGGCTGTACAAGCTGCTGCAGAAGCATCGCGCGGTTCGTTCGGAATATTCGGAGCATCATAATCCCAGTATGGTACGAGGTCTTCCGGCAGGTTCTTATTATTAAAGATGAAGTTATAGACCTTTTGTGCCTGGTCGAGATATTTCTTGTCTTTGGTATAGCGATAGCAGGTAGTATATCCATACAGAGCCCATGCTTGTCCGCGAGCCCAAGCCGATTCGTCGGCATATCCCTGTGCAGTTTGTCTCTTACGCACTTCTCCTGTCTCCGGATCGTAATCTACCACATGGTAGCAGCTGTTGTCCGGACGGAAGTGGTGAGCCATTGTTGTATCAGCATGTTTCACTGCAATATTGTAGAAAGTAGAATCTCCGGAAAGAGCTGTTGCTTCAAATAAGAGTTCGAGATTCATCATATTATCAATAATCACCGGACATTTCCATCCCCGTGTTCCCTGCCAACCTTTATCGGCATCCCATGACTGGATAACGCCTGCATTCGGACGAAAACGAGTGGACAATGATTTGGCAGCTTCTATAATAACGTCTTTGTACTCTTTCTTATCTGCCATGCGATAGCCGTTCAAATAACTGCAACCGATCATGAAACCTACATCATGATGCCATTTCAGATATTTCACA
>OFMQ01001517.1_pt1 | contig 11620 bp, 9 predicted proteins | sample 1541851 | NCBI WGS metagenome assembly OFMQ01 (sample SAMN04209227, study PRJEB22552) | human gut metagenome | biome: gut; material: feces | host: Homo sapiens | place: USA: Oklahoma | reverse complement strand
GCAACGGTATGGATGTCGCAAAGATTTCCGATACCCCGGGCAAGGGAATGTGTAAGAACCCGGATTATGTGCACTATCTGAAACGATGCATCGACTGGCGTATGAATCATGACAGATAAAAATTCTGATTTACAGACAAAGGAAGAAGGAACAGACCTATGAATTATACAGAGTGTATCGAACAGGCGAGAGGCCGTATCGGATCTTACTGTAAGGCGTGCAGTGAATGTAACGGCAGAGCCTGTAAAAACCAGATGCCGGGGCCGGGAGCCAAAGGCATCGGCGATACCGCCATCCGCAACTATGACAAATGGAAAGAAATCCGTGTCCAGATGGACACGCTGGTCGAAAACCGTCCATATGATACGACACTGGAACTGTTTGGCAGAACGTTTCAGTATCCGTTTTTTGCCGGTCCGGTAGGTGCCGTGCAGCTGCACTACGGAGACTGCCTGAATGATATTTCCTACAACGATATTCTCGTTTCCGCCTGTGCGGCATCCGGCATCGCTGCTTTTACCGGAGACGGAACCGACAGCAATGTCATGGTCGCAGCCACAAAAGCGATCAAAAATGCCGGTGGACTGGGAATTCCGACCGTAAAGCCGTGGAACATCGAAGTGATCCGGGAGAAAATGGCGATGGTAAAGGATTCCGGTGCCTTTGCCGTGGCAATGGATATCGATGCGGCCGGACTGCCGTTTTTAAAGAATCTGACACCACCGGCCGGAAGCAAATCGGTGGAGGATCTGCGTGAAGTGAAACAGGCGGCAGGGCTGCCGTTTATCGTTAAAGGAATCATGACCGTCAAGGGTGCCATGAAGGCAAAAGAAGCCGGAGCCGATGCGATCGTTGTGTCAAACCACGGCGGGCGTGTTCTGGATCAGTGTCCTGCCACCGCAGAGGTGCTCGAAGAGATCGTAAATGCAGTCGATGGCTCCATGAAGATTTTTGTCGACGGAGGCATCCGTTCCGGTGTGGATGTGTTTAAGGCACTGGCACTGGGAGCCGATGCGGTGATCATTGCCCGTCCGTTTGTGACTGCCGTGTATGGCGGAGCGCAGGAAGGCGTCGAGACTTATGTCAATAAGATCGGAAGCGAACTGAAAGATACGATGGCAATGTGCGGTGTGGCTTCGCTGAAGGAGATCACACGGGATTGTGTCAGAGTGTGAGAATTACATATTGGGAAAGGATGAAACGCTTGTGTTCGTGGCGGGTGCCATGGATATGGGCGTTTTTTCTGTTGAAATGAGAAAATGGATGGATTTTGTTATATTTTTTGCTGAAAAAGGTCGGTTGATGTAAAAATGTGATATAATAGAAAATAAAAATAAGGGATTAGGGAAGAAATATAGGAAAGTGTACGGTTTATGGGACGGACGGAAAAAGAAGTAGTATATAGGAAAAAGTGTATTTGGTTTTAAAAGTAGAATGTAGGCTGTGAAAGTGAAGAGGAAGGAGAAGAAGATGGGCAGAGAACGAAAAAATTTGTCGCCGACATATACAGAATTGATTATTCCAACATACGATGCTCTGAAACAGTTGGGAGGTTCGGGAACAAATAATGAAATCTACGAAAGAGTAATTGTGGATTTAAATTTATCAGATGAGGTGTTGGATGAACCTCATTTGGGTAGTCTTAATCAAAGTGAAGTGGAATATCAGCTTGCGTGGGCACGTACATATTTGAAAAACTATGGCATAATTGTAAACAGTGCAAGAAGCGTGTGGTCAATAACTTCAGAATATGCATCTGAACTGACTGTTAGTGCAAAAGAAATAGTTGCATTTACAGTGCAGAAAAATGCAAAAAAAAGAGAAATGGCAAAGAGTAATGATAAGCCGGATGGTAAAACGGATAAGCCGGAAGATGATATTGATTCGAATGATGATGTGGAATTTCCAGATGAGGTTAAGCCGTGGAGACAGCAGTTGGCAAATGTATTACAGAATATGGATCCGTATGGATTTGAACGATTATCACAACGATTATTACGTGAGTGTGGATTCACACAAGTATCTGTTACAAAAAAATCAGGAGATGGAGGCATTGACGGAACTGGAAAGTTGAAGATTAATGGAATTGTAAGTTTTAATGTTGCTTTTCAGTGCAAAAGATACAAAGGGCTTGTATCGTCTGGCGATATAAGGGACTTCAGAGGTTCACTGACAACGGATATTGAAAAGGGAATATTTATTACAACGGGTTCTTTTTCAAAAGCGGCAAAAGATGAAGCTACTACACCAGGAAAAAAGCAAATTGATTTAATTGATGGCGAGGAATTCATTAGTAAATTAGCGGAGTATTCAATTGGTGTAAAAGAAGTCAAAACATACGAAATAGATGAGGACTTTTTTTCTAAGATTTAAGGAGTGGTTTTATGGCAGATGTTTTAACAAAAGAACAACGACATAAAAACATGAAAAATATACGGGGAACAGATACTAAAATCGAAATTATACTTAGAAAAGCTTTGTGGGCAAAAGGATATAGGTATCGGAAAAATTATAGTGAGTTACCGGGTAAGCCAGATATTGTTCTGACAAAATATAAGATAGCCATTTTCTGTGATGGAGAATTCTTTCACGGAAAGGATTGGGAAGTATTAAAACCCAGGTTGGAGAAGAGTAATAACAGTGAGTTTTGGATAAGTAAGATATCCCGCAACAGAGAGAGGGATGATGAGGTAAATAAAAGATTGCTATTTGAAGGGTGGACTGTTATTCGGTTTTGGGGTGATGATATTAAGAAGCACACGGATGAGTGTGTGAAGGTTATTGAAGAGGCAATTTTTGATACAGTTATACAGGAAAATGATATGGTATGAATTAGCTATTATATTAAGGAAATACTAACAGGAGGATTTAAGATGGCGAGAAAAGAGGTTGGCTTTGTTGTGACTGATGATTATAAAACTTGGATAGAAGAAGTAAAGAATAAGATTAGAAATAGTCAGATTAAGGCTTCTGTTAGAATTAATTATGAGATGCTCGATTTATATTGGAATCTTGGTGTTGCGATATGTGAAAAGCAGAATCAAGCTAAATGGGGAGATGCATTTCTCAAAGTAATGAGTAATGATTTGCAAAAAGCCTTTCCTGGAGTGTCTGGTTTTTCGGTAGAAAATCTAAAACATATTCGTTATTGGTATAATTTTTATACGAATAATGAAAAATGGTTACAAGGTGTAACCCAAATTGAAAGTATGGTAAAAAGCATTCCGTGGGGACATAATCAACGAATTATGTATAAGTGCAAAGATATTGATGAAGCATTATTTTATATACAAAAAACTATGGATAATAACTGGAGTAGAAATGTATTGGTTCACCAGATCGAAAGTGATTTATATGCAAGACAGGGGAAAGCAATTAATAATTTCCAAGTCAAGCTTCCAGAACCACAGTCTGATTTGGCAGAGCAGACATTAAAGGATCCATACAATTTTGATTTTTTAGCATTGAGAGAAGAATACAATGAAAGAGAACTGGAAGATGCATTGGTGGAGCAGATAACACAATTTTTATTGGAACTGGGAACAGGTTTTTCTTTTATTGGTAAGCAGGTAGAAATAAAAGTTGGAGAAAGTAACTTTTATATTGATCTATTATTTTATCATGTAAAACTACATTGTTATGTTGTGGTTGAATTGAAAACAGAAAAATTTAAACCAGAATTTGCGGGTCAACTAAATTTCTATGTTACTGCAGTGAATAAGAATATGAAGGATGAGCAGGATAATCAGACAATTGGAATCCTGATTTGTAAGGATAAAGATGACGTGGTTGCTGAGTATTCATTGGAAAATATTTCACAACCTATAGGAATAGCCCAGTATGAGTTGACAAAAGTATTGAGCAAAGAATTTGAGAGCAGTTTGCCGACTATAGAGGAGATTGAAGAAGAATTGTCAGAATAAAAAGGTTACAAGCTGTAACCCAAATTGGAAAAGGAGAAGAATACTATGAATATAGAAGAAATTTTGCATGCAAATTTAACAGATGAGCAATATTCGGCTGTGATTGATGATTCCAGAAATATATTGTGTTTGGCTTGCGCAGGATCTGGAAAATCAAGGACTCTGGCATATAAAATAGCCTATTTAATATCGAGAGGTGAAGCACCAGAGAGTATTATTGCATTTACATTTACAGAAAAAGCAGCAGAATCTATCAAGCGTAGGGTGGCGGAGGCATTACATAAATTTGGATTATCTGAAAATATAGTGGGTGCTATGTTTATTGGTACTTTAGATGCATTTTGTCAGAAACTTTTGGGAGATATTAATGCGAAATACCGCCAGTTTGATATCTTGGATCAGAACAGACTGGTATTATATGTCATGTCGAGATTTAGAAAATTGGGATTGCAGAATGGGCAAGGATATTTTAAACGTATCAAAGATTTTACTGATGCGTGGCAGACCATGCATAATGAAAATATAGCATTAAAAGATATTGAACAGTATGATGAGGAATTGTTTTGTCGATTATCATGTCTTTCGGAATTGTTGAGTAATGATGGATACATGGATTTTTCTTTTGCAATATATCTTGCAGTTCAAGAATTGAAAAAGATAGATAAAAAAGAGGGTTCCTATATTGAAAAATTTAAATATCTTTTCGTTGATGAATACCAGGATATCAATCCTATACAAGAAGAATTTATAAAAACATTATCTGGTTTTTTGGATATGTTATTCGTTGTGGGTGATGACGATCAGGCTATTTATGGTTGGCGTGGTGCTAATGTACAGAATATTTTAACATTTGAGGATAGATATGAAGATGTTAAAGTTCATAAATTGTTGGTGAATTTTAGAAGTACAAAAGCAATAATTGAAACAGCAAATAGTTTTGTTCAAAAAACAATTCCGTTTGAAAGATTGCCAAAAGAGATACGTTATCACAAGAATGGTAATATTCAAGATTTGCGGAATTTATGGTTCCAGACCAGAGAGGATGAAGCTGAATGGGTTGCACAGCGAATTAAATCACTAATAGGAACGACTTATATTGAATATAATCCGGATGGAACAGAGAAAAATAGAAGAGGTCTCACATACAGTGATTTTGCTGTTCTAATCAGAGGCATTCGTTCTCAGAAAGGAGAGAATAAGGATGTTCAATTTGTCAATGCAATGAGAGAATTGAATATACCTGTAAAAACATCTGGGGAAGGTGGTATTTTTGATCGTCCGTATGCTCAATGTATATTGTCCATAATGGAATTATTGCGAAATGGAACCGGGGTAAACCGAATTGACGCAGAAAAGTGTTTTAATGAACTGGTTTTACCTATTTTTCCAGAGGCTGACAAAAATAAATATTTTAAGGTTTTACAGGAATGGTATTCAAATATATATGCACCAACAACTTCGGCAAGAAGAAAAGTTTATCCACAGAATTTTTTGCATCAGTTGGCAGATGCACTTAATTTAAGAACCGTGAATGATGAGACAGCATTAAGAGATTTGGGATTATTTAGTGATATAATCAAAGATGTAGAACAGACGTATGTCAGTATAGACTCCGAATGGAGATACAGAGAAATGCTTAATTTTTTGGAAAATATAGCACAGAATTATGAATTGGATTCTGTAGACTATATTTCAAAGGTTGATGCAGTTAATGTGTCTACCATACATAAGGTTAAGGGACTTGAATATCCAGTGGTATTCGTAGTGGATTTGGTAAATCAGCGATTCCCAGGAAAAAGGGGACAGTATAATGGAATTTTGCCAGAGGAACTCATGACAAATGCGATAGATAGAGGGGCTTATGGAAATAGAGCAGAAGACGAAGCAAGATTATTTTATACAGCAATTACCAGAGCCGAGCGCCTATTATATTTAACAGGAAGTGAAATACATCCAGGATTAAAAACCAAGAAAAAACACTCTGTTTTTACAGCGGACTTAAAGCACTCAGACATGAGATATGATACGTCATTAGATATATTGGCAGACAAAATTGAACCGGTACCAAGATTTGATGATAATGAGTTACCTACAGATTTTTCTTCAGTAAAATCATATTTAACATGTCCGTTTATGTATAAATTGCAGAATATCTATGGTTATAATGCAGCAGTACCTGAATTGTTTGGGTTCGGACAAACAACTCATACTATATTGGAACGATTGCATCAAAAATATAAAGACAGAATTCCGACTGAAAAAGAAATATTTGATATAGTTGAAGATACGTTTATGCTTAAACATGTATTTCCAAGTAATGATCCTATAAACAGACCGGGTTCGTATGAACGTGCAAAAAATCTTGTACATGAAATTATGAAAAAATACGTGGATACATATTCAGATGATTTCTGCAGAATCCGTCAGGATGAGGCACGGTTTGAATTATTAGTAGATGAGGCATTGATTACAGGTTCTATTGATTTATTGTTAAAGGAGGACAAAACTAAAAATATCAACGCGGCAGAGGTGATTGATTTTAAATCAATGGAAGTTCCAGATGGATTAGAGGAGTTTGATTGGCGTGAAATGTCACTACAAGTACAACTGTATTCGAGGGCTGCAAAAGAAGTTATAGGTGAAAATGCGGAAACGGGATATGTCCATACACTGAAAAATAATAAACGAGTAGAAGTTCCGGTTGATGAAACTGCGGTTAAAAATGCAATTGGTGCAATAGAGTGGGCTGTAAAGGGAATTTTGCAAGAAGATTTTCCGATGAGAGCGTGTTCATCGAATTGCAAGAATTGTGATTATAGAGCTTTGTGCAGACAGGAGAGAGAGCCGTTTAAACGCCAGGAGCTACCGCCAGTTATTAATACGCCTGTTGGAGAACGGGTAATTGCAGCATTTGAAGAGGAAGATGGTGAGTTCTAAATATGAAAATAAAATATGAAGCAATAGACATATTTTCTGGATGCGGAGGCGTATCGTGTGGACTTTCATTGGCTGGATTTAAGGTTAAATCAGCAGTGGAAATAGAAAAGCATGCAGTTGATACCTATCTGAATTATGCTCCGTTGAGTAAAGTTAATGTGTTAAACGATGATGTTTGTGATTTGAGTGGCGAGCAAATATTAAAGGCGGCCAGAATAAAAAAAGATGATATTTACTTGTTCGCGGGATGTCCGCCTTGTCAGAATTTTTCAAGACAAAATCCGCTTAATAAGAATAAAACCGATGCTGAACGAAAAAAATTATTATTTGAATTTCTACGTTTAATAGAAGAAATTCTACCGCCATTTATTTTGATGGAAAATGTTCCAGGGATAAAGACGGAGTTTAATAGTGCAATATTAAGCGAGTTTTTGGAACGGTTAAAAAAACATTATGACATCAAAGAAGATGTATTGAATGCAGCTAATTATGGTGTGCCACAGGCAAGAAAAAGATTTGTTTTGCATGCTGTTCGAAAAGATATTAACAAAGAATTGAAAGAAAATGGTTTTTTATTTGATTTACCAAAAGCTACTCACGATAAAAAAGGCAATAACGGTTTAAAAAAATGGAAGACAGTTAAAGAAGCGATTGATGATTTGCCTATAATTAATGCTGGAGAAGAATATGAAGATGATGGCAAAATACATAACCATAAATGTGCTGGTCTATCTGATACTAATTTGAAAAGAATTCGGGAAATAAGAGCTAATGGTGGTTCAAGAAATGGACTGTCAGAGAAACTTGTTTTGGATTGTCATAAAAAGAAAGATGATGAGGGAAATGTCTTTTCAGGACATGGGGATGTGTATGGTATAATGGATCCGGATAAACCAGCACCAACAATTACTGGAGGATGTTTGTGTTATTCAAAAGGAAGATTCGGACATTATAGCCAGGACAGGGCTATATCGATACGAGAGGCAGCACGGTTACAGACATTTCCAGATGATTTTGTTTTTAGTAATTCATTATCAGATTCAGCGTTGCAAATAGGTAATGCGGTACCAATTGAATTAGTAAAGGCAAGTGGTGAAGTGTTTAAAATGGCGATAAAAAGTATAAAAACAAGCAGAGCAAAGAAAAAAGTGAATAATGCAGAATCATTGTGAAGCGATCAAACTAATACGGAGCTGCTGCTTTTCAGTCAGATGTTCAGGAGCCTTTCCAAGTGCATATGCAGAGCCTTTTATCTCATCTGCTTTAGCTTTAGCTGCTTTCACAATAGCAAGTTCAGGATCATCCTTTTTAGGACGCCCCTTGCCACGTGGATTATCTTTTTTGACCTGCTTATATTCGCTGTAGGCATCATGCCAGATATCTTTTCTGACTTCATCGAGAGCTGTCATAGCCCACTCGACTACGTGAAAGGAATCAACACAACGGGCACAGTCAGGAGTGTATTCATTTACACACTCTGTGATCCATTTGGCACCATCGCAGGTGACAACCCTGATGCTGGATAGTTGCTCTGGAGTCAGCTGTTTATAAAACTTTTCAAGGACGGATTTGCCATGGCCTTCTGATGCCCATACAACCGTGTTAGTATCGTGATTAACGATTACTGTGATGTACTTGTGACCCTTTTTATAACTGGTTTCATCAATGCCAATATTAACCAGACCATCAAGTCTTCTTGAACGCTCTGGTTCTAAATCGTGAAGAGCGCGATTGACACAGCGGCCTACAGTTTCCCAGTCTACTCTCATGAAGTATGATGTGGTACTTCTTGGAAGATAGGATGCAAACCATGCAACGGTAAGGTCGAAATCCTTGATAAATCTACTACCTGGATATGCCCATGGAACTTCGGCAACATATACCCCATGTTCAAGGCAGATGATACGATGAGTCTGGTATTCAACTTCGACTAGAATACCACCCCAGTCCAGCCCCCTCCAAGTGGTTGGTCTGCTGGAATGTTTGTCATAAGCAGGACATGACTTGTGACAGAAAGGGCAGTCATTCTCATGCCATTTATTAGGTCTGGATTTGATACGGATGTGTTTCACGCCATCCTCATCAGAGTAAAGATTAAAATTTTCTATCAAGAGAATAAAGTATTGACAAAATTTTGTGGGGTGGGGTAGAATGACGGTAAAAAATTCCAAAACATAACGCATTGGCGCTTTTCGCAGAAAGAAGAAAAATAAACATGAAAAAGAGAAAGAACTTGGGAAAAAAGTTAGTAACAATGTTAGTGTCTGTAGGCTTTTTTGCAGTTTTGATTACAGTCTTTAATTTAATGGCATTACAAGCTATTCGAGAAAAGAATAATGTGCTTATAGAACAGTTTGAACAATATGAAGAAGCAGTGAAAAATAATGATACCGCGGTTTTTGAAACAGCAAAAGGAGAAGTGGCAGAAGCCATCAGACATAGCAACTACAGAATAAATGGAAGCATCATTTTTGATCTTGCACTTGTGGTAGCTAATATTATTGTAATCGTACTTCTTTCGATTGTTATTAATAAGTCCATTGTTCGTCCAGCAAAAAGAGCAAAGAATGATTTGGATGATATCATTTTAGGTATAGAATCAGGACAGGGTAATCTTACGTTAAGAGTATTTGATGAAACCAGTGATGAAATTGGTCAGCTTGCAAATGGTGTCAACCATTTTATTGAAACATTACAAAATCTTATGGTAAAGATTCAGAGTGTATCAAAAGATATGAAAAAATCTTCCTATCTTGTACAAAATGAGGCGGAATCTTCAAATATGAGTGCATCCAATGTGAGTGCAACATCGGAAGAACTTGCAGCATCCATGGAAGAGGTATCTGCTTCTCTATCTGATTTAGCCCAAGGATGTAATAATCTGCTGGAGAAAATGGCAGGCATGAATGAGGATGCTAAGAACTCTGCAATGAAGTTGCATGAAGTGAAGCTTACTGCAGAAAATAGCTATAAAGAAGCGATTGCATCAAAAGAAAAAACAGTAGAAACATTTGATGGCATTCAAAAGGATGTCGCGGAGGCAGTAGAAGCATCTAAGTCTGTAAATGAAATTGCAAAACTTACAGAAAATATCTTAAATATCGCAGCACAGACAAATCTTCTAGCACTTAATGCATCGATTGAAGCAGCAAGAGCAGGGGAAGCAGGCAGGGGCTTTGCCGTTGTTGCAGATGAAATCAGACAGCTTGCAGATAGTTCACGTGAGACAGCAAACAATATTCAGGAAATCAGTGGAAAAGTTATTGAGGCAGTAAACAATCTGTCTGGAAATGCAACGGAAATGATTCGTTTTGTAGATGAAAAGGTAGCACTTGATTATGACAAATTTGTAAAAATTATTGGAAATTATGATGCTGATTCTGATCAGGCAAGTAATACATTTAACGAGTTTGCAGTTAAGTCAAAAGATAGCTTAGGTACAATGAATGATATGAATGAAGGTATCAATAACATTTCTATAGCGATTGAAGAATCTGCAAAAGGTGTTACAAACGTAGCACAAGAGATATCACAACTTGTAACAGCAATTTCAGCAATTACAGTGCAGGCGAACGAAAATAAGAACCTTTCGGAAGATTTATCGGATGAAGTAGCAAAATTTGAAAAAGTTTAACTAACAGATTTTTATTATGAGAAAAACTGTATTAGGTAAATAACCCGCACTAACTAAAAATGAATGCCAGAATAAGCACAAAGGCATAGCCCCATTACGGGTTCTATGCCTTTGCGTTTTCCGGAAGCAGCATCCGGTCGTCGATATAGTAATCACAGGAAATCTTCCGGCTGTTGTGTCCATAGAATTCGATGATTTCCGGAAGATTGTCATTAACTGCATCAAATTCAAGATTCTGTTCCCGGCACCATTCGACAGCTTTTGACAGGGCTTCCCCCGCACAGCAAGTCCAGAGAATGAGTTTATTGCCATTACGTTTCCATTCCTGGAGATATTCAATCAGTGCATGGTTGGGTTGACCAAGCTCCGGTCATTTGCTGTAACACAGGGTCCCGTCAAAATCAACAGCGATGGTCTGAAAATCCAACTGTTTTTTTATTGTTCATTCGGCTCATCTCCTTTAGCTGGTGTCTGCTGTATACCCGGATGATAGCAGAACAGGCTTGTTACCGGCTTATGGAAAAAGTCTGCAATCCTCATGGCATAAAGCAGGGAAGGGATATGCTGTTTTGACTCGATATTGGCAATAGTTTTCAGGCTGATGCCGGTTGCTGATGCAAGTTCTTTCTGGGTAATGCCAAGATCTGCCCTGGCTTCAACAAGTCTGCAGGTAATTGTGTCTGTCACAGTGTTTATGTCTATTCTGTCTGTGGTATATAATCGGCGTGAGTTGGCTATCATTTCTCTTGTAGGAGGATTCCTTGCGCCATTCATAGTGAGTAGCGGGGAAGGAAGTTATTTGGTACTGTTCACTTACGTGAGCATATTAAACCTGGGTATGTTCGGACTTTCCATTTATAAGAAGTGGGGTGAGCTTCCGATGATCTCATTTGTCTTTACCTGGCTGATAATGGAATCTTTCTTTTATTTAGCTATACCTCCAGTTCTACAGTTATTTCGGGGCACTTGTTTTTGTTTACCACTCTGTTTTATTTTATCTTTCTACTTCCGGTGTTCTCTATTCTTCGTGGGGAAGATATGCGAACAATGAGTCGGGGGCTGGTATTCGTCATTATAACGAATAACTTTATTTATCTGCTTTCGGGAGCTTTGTTCTTGCGGAATA